>Ga0326727_10022675_pt1 | contig 12096 bp, 8 predicted proteins | sample MB2enrmetagenome_FD_207643 | JGI IMG/M metagenome (GOLD analysis project Ga0326727, IMG submission 207643) | Lab enriched peat soil microbial communities from McLean, Ithaca, NY, United States - MB29MY | ecosystem: Environmental > Terrestrial > Soil > Wetlands > Peat | place: USA: New York... | reverse complement strand
CTCGTCCGCCTCGGTAAAGGCAAACGGTCAATCAAAACAATGCGCAAGGTCGCCGGTTGGAACCCCGCCGAACTCCACCGCATCCTCTCACCACAACTCTGTTAACCTGGACTCGTTGCCGTGGGCGGGTCACGGCGCGGAACGCGTCAGGCTGACTAGCGTCGTCTGCGGCGGCTGGCCGGGTACCAGCCCGGGCCAGCCGGTGCCGGGATGATCGAAGTTCGCGCCGGGTTCGGCGCCGGGGTGACGCACCGCGGTGAACAGCGTGCCACTGCCGGCGACCGCGCCGCCGATGGCAGCGCCGCGCGGGGCAAAATACACGGCGGTCAGCGCATTGCCGGGCGGCGTGACCACGAACAGCCCATCGGCCGTCGAGGAGATCGCGCCCTGCTGGTCGGTGCCGATCCACAGCCGCCCCTCGGCGTCGCAGCCGACCGAACTCGGGGCCGCGAGCCAGGCCTGCGAGCCTTCCGGATAGACCCCGCCCCCCTCCGCCGGGTCGCCCCCGAGCAGCACGATATCGCCGGACCAGACGGCGCCGGCGGCGTCGTCGTCCGCCGGACGGAACACCAGCACATGGCCGGCGGCGTTGCCGGCGCGCGGGTTGAAGGCATCCGTGCGGCTGCGCAGGGGGTTGCCGCGGCAGGCCAGGTACAGGGCGCGATCCGTGCCGGTCGCCACGCCGCACGGCGCATCGAATTCGGCCGCACCCACCTGGATGGCAGCGTCGAGCGCCGCCGCGAGCGCGGTGGGGTCGGCCGGCAAATCGACGAAGCGCAGCCGCGTGTCCTCGGCGACGCCCACCGACAGCGTACCGGCATCGAGCAGGAAGCGGTTCGCGCCAGGGCCGGCCGGCCCGGCAGGCTCGGCGGAGACGAAGCGGAACAGGAAACCGGCGGCGCGCATGTCGGTCATGAACACCACCGCCCGCCCGTCGGCGGCGAGCGTGGCGGCGGCGCCGGCTCGGGCCAGGCGGCCGAGCGCGGTGCATTTCACCGGCAACGCCTGCGGGTCGAGCGGGTCGAGTTCCACCATCCAACCATACAGGGCGCGGGCGGCGGGGTCGGCGTAGATCTCGTCGGCCTTGCCGAGACGGTCGAACCAGGGACCGGGGTCGCCTTCGGTCAGCAGCACCGTGCCCCAGGGCGTGACGCAGCCGCCGCCCACGGCCAGCACGCCCTGCACCACATCGCCGGTCAGCGGCGTGACCGGGCCGGCCAGGCGGCAGAGCGTGTGGGACGTCAGGCGGCGGGCCTGGAAACCGCCATCGGCGACCAGCCAGCGCCCGTCCCGGCGTTCCAGGTTCAGGATGGAAGCCCCCTGCGCCAGCCCGGCCAGCAGCGGCCGGTCGCGCCCGCCCGGAAACATCATGCGCGCCTGGGCGGCGGGATGCGCCGCGGCGAGCACCAGCCGGTCGATACCGTCCGCGCCGGGTGACATGGGCACGGCACCGAGCACGCTCGCGTCCCAGCCGAACTGGGTGGCGGCAGCATCGTCGGTGGGGGAGCGGGGGTCGAATGGGGGGGCATCGAACTCGACGCGGTCGCCCCACCGGATCAGCACATCGCGCCGCCAGCCCAAGGCGGGCGCGTCGTCGGCCCGCGGCGACTGCATAGAGGGAGCGGGGGTAGAGGAAGCGGGGGCACGGGTTTGCGGCAGGGCCGGGGAGGCGAGCAGCGACGCAGCCGCCAGCACGGAGCGACGGCCCAGCCTCACGCGGCCGCCACCACGGCGGTGCGGGCGCCCTGATCGACGGCCTGCGGCGTCAGTTCGGTCATACGGCTTCCTTTTTGCTGACACGAAGGTGCCAGGGGGCCGGGCAGCGTTCAAGCCGGCGGGGTTTCGCCGCGGGCCAGGACGGGCCTACAGTCGTCGGTCCGTCCGTTGCCCGAGAGGCCCGCCATGACCCTGCCCCGCGCCAATTCCGCCGCCGCCCGCGACATCGCCGCCGTGCTGCACCCGTATACCGACCTCAAGACCCACCTGGAGGCCGGGCCGGTGGTGATCAGCCGCGGCGAAGGGGTGCGGGTGTGGGACGATACCGGTCGCAGCTATATCGACAGCGTGGCCGGGCTGTGGTGCGCCAGCCTCGGCTTCTCCAACGAGCGGCTGGTGGAAGCGGCGGCGGCGCAGCTGCGCAAGCTGCCCTTCTATCACGGGTTCACCGCCAAATCGCACGAGCCGATGATCACGCTGGCGGAAATGCTGATCGCCCGGGCGCCGGTGCCGATGAGCCGGGTGTTCTTCGCCAATTCCGGCTCGGAGGCGAACGATTCGGCGATCAAGCTGGTGTGGTATTTCAACAACGCCGCCGGTCGGCCGAAAAAGAAGAAAATCATCGCCCGGATCAAGGCCTATCACGGCATCACGGTCGGCGCCGCCAGCCTCAGCGGGCTGCCGTACAACCATCGCAGCTTCGACGTGCCGCTGCCCGGCTTCCTGCATACGGTATGTCCGCATTTCTACCATGGCGGCGCGCCGGGCGAGACCGAGGAGCAATACGCGACGCGCTGCGCCGACGAGCTTGAGAAGCTGATCCTGGCCGAAGACCCCGATACGGTGGCGGCGTTCTGGGCCGAGCCGATCATGGGCGCCGGCGGCGTGATCATCCCGCCGGCAACGTATTACGAGAAAATCCAGGCGGTGCTGCGCAAATACGATGTCCTGTTCGTCGCCGACGAGGTGATCTGCGGGTTCTGGCGCACCGGCGCCTACTGGGGCAGCCAGACGCTGGGCATGGCGCCGGACATCATCACCTGTGCCAAGGCGCTTTCCTCGGCCTATCTGCCGATCTCGGCGGTGCTGGTGAACGAGCGCATCTTTCGCGGCGTAGCGGAGGAAAGCCACAGCATCGGCACGTTCGGGCACGGCTTCACCTATTCCGGCCATCCGGTGCCGGCGGCGGTGGCCGTCGAGACGCTGAAAATCTACGACGAGCTGGATATCGGCGCGCATGTGGGCGAGGTCGGCGCGCATCTGCAAGCCGAGCTGCGGCGGCGCTTCGAAGGCCACGAGCTGGTGGGCGAGGTGCGCGGCACCGGGCTGATCGGCGCGCTGGAACTGGTGGCGGACAAGAAGTCGCGGGCGAATTTCGACCCGAAAGCCAGGATGGGCGGGCGGCTGACCAAACTGTGCGAGGCCCATGGCGTGATCGGCCGCTCGCTGCCCGGCGACGTGCTGGCTTTCAGCCCGCCGCTGATCATCACGGCAGCCGAGATCGACGAGATGCTGGACGGGGTTTCGGCGGCGCTGGACGAGCTGGCGGTGCAGCTGGGTAAAGCCGGAGCGTAGCCCATCGGCACAAACGAATAAAAGTTTTTGCTTCTTTTTTCAAAAAGAAGTCTTGTTCTTTTTTGAAAAAAAGAACCAAAAAACTTTTATTCGTTGCCCTGACCGTGATTCCCTAGCGCGCCCGGCTGACCGTGTAATCCGCCACGCCGAGCAAGCACGTCTTGATCGGACAGTCCGGGAAAACCGCCAGACTGGCCTTCGCCGCGGCGGCCGAGCCGGCGGCACGGTCCAGTGTGGCCTGGATCGCGCCGTGCCGGGCCATCAGGTCCATGGCATGCGCCAGATCGGCCTCGGTCTGCTCGCTGTCCTCGACGGTGCGCCGCCAGAACACCCGCTCGGCCTCGTCGCCGGCGGCGTAGGCCACCAGGATGGGCAGCGTGATCTTGCCCTCGCGGAAATCGTCGCCGACCGTCTTGCCCAGCTTGGCCTGGTCGGCGGCGTAATCCAGCGCATCATCGACCAGCTGGAAGGCGATGCCGATATGCATGCCGTAATCGGACAGGGCCTGTTCCTCGGCCAGCGGCCGCTCGGCCACCACCGCGCCCAACTGGCAGGCGGCGGCGAACAGTGCCGCGGTTTTGCCACGGATCACGTCGAGGTAGCTCTGCTCGGTGCTGGACAGGTCGTTCTGCGTCACCAGCTGCAACACCTCGCCCTCCGCGATGGTGGCGGAGGCGCGGGAGAGAATGTCGAGCACCTTCAGCGAGCCGTCGGCCACCATCAGGTGGAAGGCGCGGGCGAACAGGAAATCGCCCACCAGCACGCTGGCCTTGTTGCCGAACACGGCATTGGCGCTGGCCAGCCCCCGGCGCAGGGCGCTTTCATCCACCACGTCGTCGTGCAGCAACGTCGCGGTGTGGATGAACTCCACGCAGGCGGCGAGATCGACATGGCGCAGACCGCCCTGGTAGCCGCACATCCGCGCCGTGGCGAGCGTGAGCAGCGGGCGCAGCCGCTTGCCGCCGGCGGCGACGATATGCGCGGCGAGTTGCGGGATCAGCGCAACCGGGCTGTGCATACGCTCGACGATGGTGCGGTTGCACGCCTGCAGGTCGTCGCGCAACAACGCCAGGAGGGCGCCGAGCGCCGCCTCCCCGTCGCCCGCCAGGGGCGGGATCGGTGCGGCCGGATCCGGCACGGGCTCCGGCATGGATTGAGGCTGGCTGGCAACGACGCCCAACTGACTCTCCCGGCGCAGCGGCAACGCTCTTGCGCGTGGCGTGAACGGCGGCACCATATCGGCCGGATGGAAGCAGGGTCAAGGCAAGGCGATTCAACGCCTTGGGCCAGCGCTGCCGCCGCCCCTGAAAGGTGCCCCGCATGCGGATTGTCGCACTCTCCAACGACCTGGTACGGCTCAGCTTCCTGGGCGCGCTGCTGCGCGATGCCGGGATCGGCTGCGTTCTGCTGGACAACCATGTGAGCGCGGTGGAGGGCAGCATCGGCGCCATCCCGCGCCGGCTCGCGGTGGCCGAGGCGGACGAGGCCCGGGCGAAGCGCGTGCTGGCGGAAGCCGGCGAGGCATGATGGGCCTGGCCCCCGGGGAGATCACCGAAGGCACCCTGCTGAACGGACGGGTCAGGCATGCGCAGCCGGTGGCCGGCCACCGCACCGGGCTGGAGCCGGTGCTGCTGGCGGCCTGCGTGCCGGCCCGGCCGGGCGAGCGTGTGCTGGAGGGCGGCACCGGCAGCGGGGCGGCGCTGCTGTGCCTGGCGGCCAGGGTGCCGGAGGTCCGCGGCGTGGGGGTCGAGCGCGATCCCGGCATGGCGGCGCTGGCCGGTGCCAATGCGGCCGCCAACCGGTTCGACCGGATCACGATTCTGCCAGGCGACCTGACCGGGTGGCGGCCGGAGGGGGTTTTCGACCACGCCTTGGCCAACCCGCCCTGGCATGGCGCCGGCACCGCTTCCCCGGAACCGCTGCGGGAAGCGGCGAAGCGGGGTGCGCCGGACCTGATCGCAATCTGGGCGAGGCACCTGGCGGCACCGCTGCGTCATCGCGGCACGCTGAGCCTGGTGGCTGCCGCTGCCGCCCTGCCCGCCTGCCTGGCGGCGCTGGAGGAAGCGGGCTGCGGCAGCCCCGCCGTGCTGCCGCTGTGGCCGCGCGCCGGCCGGCCGGCCGGGCTGGTGCTGGTGCAGGGCGTCAAAGGCGGGCGCGGACCCTGTGCGGTGCTGGCCGGGCTGGTGCTGCATGCGGAGGGCGGCGGGTTCACGCCGGCGGCGGAGGCGGTGCTGCGCGGCGGGGCAGCGCTGGCGATGGCATGAAAGGCGTCCAGGGGCCGTGCCCCTGGCGGCGGTACGGGGCTGCCCCGCCGCTACAGCAGCCGCTTCCAGCGCAGCACGATAAACGTGCCCAACATCGCGAGCACGCAAAGGGTGGTCGCATAGACGGTGCCGAGCCCGTGCGACTGCCAGGGCAGGCCGCCGGTGTTCATGCCGAAAAAGCCGGTCAGCAAAGCCGCCGGCATCACCACCGTGGTGACGATCGAGACGATATACAGGCGGCGGTTGGTCTCGTCGGCCTGGCGCGCGGCCAGCTCGTCCTGCAACGAGCGGGCCCGGTCGTGCAGGGCGCCGATATCGTCCAATGTGCCGACCACCGCGCTATGGGCGGTTTCATGCGACGCCCGCATGGTCCAGGCCGGCAGTTCCTCGGCATCGGCGGCCAGCAGCCGCGCGAGCGGCGTCAGGGCGCGCTTGATGGTGGTGACCTCGCGCCGCGCCTGGCCGAGTCGCGTGCCCAGCCCGCCCAGATCCGCCGCACCGTGGCGGTCGAGCAGCGCGTCCTCGGCGAGGTCGAGTTCCTCGTCCAGCGTCGCCACGCGCCGGCGGGCCTCGCGCGCGAATTCGGCGATGGCGGCGTCCAGCAGCGCCACCGGCCCGTCCGGCACGTGGCCGGCGCCGATCCCGTCCCACACGGCGGTGAGCACCCGCACCGGATGCCGGCGGCAGGTGATGATGCGGTCAGGCAGCATGGCGAAGCGCCACCAGGCGATTTTATACACGTCCGGGCCGGTCGAGCGGATGAAGCTCGGCAGCACGCCGGCCACGGCGCGGCCGTCGGTGACGATGCGCGGCGTCTCCTCGGGGCCCACCAGCAGCCGCAGGATAAAGGGCGGAAAGCCGGCTTCGGCCTCGATGGCGGCGCGGGCGCCGCTATGGGCGATGTCGTAATGCAGCCAGTCCCAGCCCGGCCCGCCCGGCGGCCGGGGATCGTCACATTTCCGCGGCGTGCCTGCCACGAATGCCAGGGCCCCGACAAGACCGTCGAGACGAAGGGTGGCGGGCGGCAGGTCCATGGCAGTTCTCCGAAGCGGCCGCGATGCGGCGTTCCTCCGCCGATCCTGCCGCTGCATGGCTGCGCGCGCCACCGTGTTTCGATGACGCGCGGCCGGGCGGCATGACCAGCCGGCTGCGGATCCGGGTGCGCGGCACCGTGCAGGGGGTGGGGTTTCGCCCGCATGTGTGGCGCCTGGCCACCGCGCTCGGCCTGACCGGTACGGTGCGCAACGACGCCGAGGGCGTGCTGGCCGAGGTGCAGGGGGCCCGCGCGGCCGAGCTGGTCGAGCGCTTGCGACGCGACCTGCCGCCGCTCGCGCGGGTCACGGCGATCGAGGCGGAACCGTGCCGGCCGGTGATGGGGGAGACGGATTTTACCATTCTCGGCAGCGCCGCCGGGCGGATGGCCACGGCCATCGGGGCGGATGCCTGCGTGTGCGCGGACTGCCTGGCCGAAATGTGCGACCCGGCCGACCGGCGCTGGCGGTTTCCGTTCGTCAACTGCACGCAATGCGGGCCGCGCTTCACCATCACCCGCCGGCTGCCCTATGACCGCCGCAACACGGCGATGGCGGGGTTTGCGCTGTGCGACGACTGCCGCCGCGAATACGAAAACCCGGCCGACCGGCGCTTCCATGCCGAGCCGACCGCCTGCCCGGCCTGCGGGCCGCGCCTGTCGCACGACCCCGAAGCAATCATGGCGGCGCTGCGGGGCGGACGGATCGTGGCCTTGAAAGGGCTGGGCGGCTTTCATCTGCTGTGCGACGCCACTGACGGCGATGCGGTGAGGCGGCTGCGCGCCCGCAAGGAGCGGGGCGACAAGCCGTTTGCCGTGATGGCCCTGAATGCGGCGAGCGCGGCAGGCTGGGCGCGGGTCGGCCCGGCCGAGCGGGCGGCGCTGGAGTCGGCCGAACGCCCGGTAATATTGCTTTCTAAAGTAGCGGGTTCCAAGGGGCCACCGCCCCTTGGCAGGGGTCCAGGGGGCAGCGCCCCCTGGCCTTGTTTCCTTGCTCCCGGCCTTAACACGCTGGGCGTCATGCTCCCCGCCGCCCCGCTGCATTTCCTGCTGTTCCACGAGGCTGCCGGCCGCCCCGCCGGCACTGGCTGGCTGGACGCGCCGAACCCGCTGCTGCTGGTCGCCACCAGCGCCAACCCCGGCGGCGAGCCGCTGGTGATCGACGACGACGAGGCACGGGCGCGGCTGGGCGGCATCGCCGACCTGGTGGTGACGCATGACCGGCCGGTGGTCACGCGCTGCGACGACAGCGTGGTGCGCATGATCGACGGCGTGCCGCGGCTGCTGCGCCGCGCTCGCGGCTTTACCCCGCGCGCCATCGCCCTGCCCTGCGGAGGCCCCGCCGTGCTGGCGCTCGGCGGCCTGCTGAAAGCCACCGCCTGCGCCACGCGCGGTGACGAAGCCGTGCTCAGTCAACATGTCGGCACGCTGGATAATGCGGCCACGCTCCGCTTCCTCGACGAGGCGGTGCGCCACCTGCTGCATCTGCTGGACACCGCACCGGTGCTGCTGGCGCACGACCTGCACCCCGACGTCCCGGGCCGCCGCCTGGCCGAGCGGGTTGGGCTGCCGACGCTCGCCGTGCAGCACCACCACGCCCATGCCGCCGCCGTGCTGGCCGAGCACGGCGTAACCGCGCCGGCGCTCGCCGTGGTGCTGGACGGGTTCGGTTTCGGCAGCGACGGCGGGGCCTGGGGCGGCGAATTGCTCCGGCTGGACGCGGCGAGCTTCCGCCGGCTCGGCCATCTGCGCCCGCTGCCGCTGCCGGGCGGCGATAGGGCGGCGCGGCAGCCCTGGCGCATGGCGGCGGCGGCGCTGCACGCGCTCGGGCACGGTGAGGAAATCGTGCCGCGTTTCGGGCCGGACGCCGCGAGGCTGGCCGGGTTGCTGGCATCCGGCCGGGTGCCTCTGACCAGTTCCTGCGGCCGGCTGTTCGATGCCGCCGCGGCCTTGCTGGGCGTGCTGCACAGCAGCAGCTACGAAGGCGAGGCGGCGATGCGGCTGGAGGCCCTGGCCACCGCGCCGCGCGTGCTGGAGGAAGGCTGGCGGCTGGACGGGCCGGTGCTGGATCTGCTGCCGCTGCTCGACCGGCTGCGCACCAGCCCGGCAGATGACGGCGCCGGCCTGTTCCACGGCACGCTGGCCGCCGGCATCGTCGCCTGGACGGTCCAGGCTGCCGGGCGGGAAGGACTCGGTACGGTCGCGCTGGGCGGCGGCTGTTTCGTCAACCGCGTCCTGGCCGAGGCGGTGGCCGGCGGGCTGCGCCGGGCCGGGCTGCATCCTCTGCTGCCCCAGCAGGCGCCGGCGGGCGATGGCGGGCTGAGCCTGGGACAAGCCTGGATCGCCTTGCAACACGCCGCAGGAGCGACCGTGACATAATGTACTCAACATGGGGAAATGCTTGAATCGCCCTCACCACCGGTTGATAGGGTGCGGCCCGCGAATTGCATTCACCCGGATGCCCGATAACGATGCGACCGGAGACATAGCGCGCATGACCGACGTTATGACGATCACGGAAACGGCGGCGACGGGCGAAAAGGCACGGTCGCGCATCGAAGGGCTGGCGGCGGAAATGCTGGCCCTGGTGGCGCGCGCGCAGCGCGCCTCCGACGAGGATCCGTTCGGCAACCCGGTGCTGTCGGTGGCGCTGGCCATCACCCGCCGGATCGACGACGGCTACCTTGACAGCGAGGCACTCTGGGCCCTGGTGCGCCACCTGCGCGACGCCGCCTTCGCCGACCGCGCCCGCCGCCTCGCGGCCTATGTCGGCGGCACCGACCCGGCGGCGAACGAAGCGGCACTGCTGCGGGTGGCCGGCGTGGTGCTGCGCCCCGACCCCTCCGACAGCCCGGTGCGCTGGGCGGAATTCCGCGAGGCGGTGGAACGCACCCGCTACGCCGCCGTGTTCACCGCCCACCCCACCTTCGCCCTGCCCGCCGACGTGGCGACGGCGCTGGCCGGGATGGCCTGCGGCGAACCGGCCTGCTCCTTCCCCTCGCACCGGCCGCACCGCATTACCCTGGAGGAGGAGTTCACCCAGGCCAGCGCCGCCATCGCCCGCGGCCGGGATGCGCTGGACCGGTTCAACGCGGCGCTGCTGGCGGCGGCGCGCGGCTCCTGGCCGGATCGCTGGACCGAACTGGCACCGCAACCCCTGATCATGACCAGCTGGGTCGGCTACGACACCGACGGACGCACCGATATCGGTTGGCTGGACACGCTGCGGCTGCGGCTGCGCATGAAACGCCTGCAGCTGGAGCGGCTGGCCGGACAGATCGCGGATCTGCCGCTCGCCGCCCCGGTCGCGGCGCGCATCGCCGAGGCGCTGGAGGCGGTCGGCGCGCAGGAAGCCGCCTGTCCGGCGCATCCGCATCCGCCCGCGGTGGCCGCCTTCTCCCGCGAAATGGTGTGCGGCGCCGAGCGGGCGCTGCACACGCCCGCCCCCCTGCTGGCGCTGTTCGCCCCGGCGATCGCCGCCGCCGACGGCGAGGAACAGCTGCGGCTTTGCACCGCCCGCGCCGGGCTGGTGGCGCACGGCCTGTCGCTGGCACACACCCATGTCCGCCTGAACGCGGCGCAGATCCATAACGTGGTGCGCCAGCGCCTGGGCATTGCCGATCCGCCGGAAGATCCGGCGCGCCGCCGGGCGCTGCTGACCGCCATCAACGCGGCGCTGGAAACGGTGCAGCCCGTGCCGGTCGATTTCGGCGCGCTGATCGCCGAACAGGCCTCGGCGGCGCGGCTGATGATGGCGGTGGCGCAGATCGTCAAGCACATCGACGGCTCGGTGCCGGTGCGCTTCCTGATCGCCGAGACCGAAAGCGGCTACACGCTGCTGGCGGCGCTGTGGCTGGCGCGGCTGTTCGGGGTGGCCGACCGGGTGGAGATCAGCCCGCTGTTCGAGACCGCCGAGGCGCTGGGCCGCGGCGCCGAAGTGCTGGATGAGGCGCTGCGCAGCCCGCACTGGCGCGACTATCTGCAACGCACCGGGCGGCTGGCATTGCAGTTCGGCTATTCCGATTCCGGCCGCTATGTCGGCCAGACCGCCGCCAGCTACCTGATCGAGCGGCTGCGCCTGAAGATCGCGGCGACGCTGTCGCGCCACGGCGTCTCCGGCGTCGAAGTGATCCTGTTCGACACCCATGGCGAAAGCGTCGGGCGCGGCGCGCATCCGCGCTCGCTGGCCGACCGGCTGCGCTACCTGTCGCCCACCGCCAGCCGGCAGGCGCTGAACAAGGCGTCGCTGCCGGTGCGCGAGGAAAGCGCCTTCCAGGGCGGCGACGGCTACCTGCTGTTCGGCACCCCGGCCCTGGCGCTGGCCAGCGTGGCGCGCATCGCCGAACACGCCTTCCACCCCGCCGCCGGACCGATCGAAGACCCGATCTATTCCGATCCCGATTTCGCCTCGGATTTCTTTGCCACCGTCCGCGTCGGCATGGAAGGGCTGGTCAGCGATGCCGGCTATGGCGCGCTGCTGGGCGCCTTCGGGCCGGCGCTGCTGGACCCGACCGGATCGCGGCCGCCGGCGCGGCAGTCCGACGGCATGGGCACGGCCACGATGATCCGCCACCCGCGCGACCTGCGCGCCATTCCCAACAACGCCATCCTGCAACAGCTGGGCTGGATGGCGAACACGCTGCAAGGGCTGGGGGTCGCCGCCGCGCGCCACCCCGAGGCGTTTCCAGAACTGCGCCGCAGCAGCCGGCGCTTCCACCGCGCGCTCGACCTGGCGGCGCATGCGCTGGCGCATTCCGACCTCGATGTGCTGCGCGCGGTGGTGGGCACGCTCGATCCGGGCACCTGGCTCGACCGCGCCGCGCATACCCTGCGGCCCGGCCGGCGCGAGGCGCTGGTGGCGGTGGCGCAGGCGCTGGAGCGGCTGGAATTATGGGCCGTCGTGCAGTCGATGTTCCGCCGGGTGCAGGCCGACCATCTGGCGTTGCGGGCAGCCTGGCCGGATGCGCCGGTGATGGGCGCGCGCGAAATGCTGCTGCACGCATTGCGGCTGGCGCTGATCCACCGCATCTGGCTGCTGGCCACCCGCATTCCGGAATTCTCGCCCCGCCACGGCGTGACCCGGCGCGACCTGGAAGCGGCGGTGCTGCGGCTGGAAATCCCGGCGGCGCTGACGCTGCTGGCGGAGATTTTTCCCGAAGCGCCGGATGCAGGGGTGGAATGCGACTACGCCGAGCCGGCAGGACCGCGGGCGTCGCACGCCTATGCCGCCGAGCATGCGCGGGTGTTCACGCCGATGCGGCAACAGTTCGATCTGGTGCGCGAGATCGCCACCGCGGTGACGCATGAGGTGGGGGCCTTCGGCTAGCGAAAGGCAGCCCGTAACGAGAAATAAAAACGAATAAAAGTTTTTTTGGTTCTTTTTTCAAAAAAGAACAAGGCTTCTTTTTGAAAAAAGAAGCAAAAACTTTCCTGATTACCCTCTTTCCTCGGCCGTTCGGCCGTGGCACAAACCATGAACACCATTCTGCGGCGAAGGGCACAGCCATGGCT
>Ga0326727_10022674_pt1 | contig 12096 bp, 11 predicted proteins | sample MB2enrmetagenome_FD_207643 | JGI IMG/M metagenome (GOLD analysis project Ga0326727, IMG submission 207643) | Lab enriched peat soil microbial communities from McLean, Ithaca, NY, United States - MB29MY | ecosystem: Environmental > Terrestrial > Soil > Wetlands > Peat | place: USA: New York... | reverse complement strand
ACTTCCGCACGCTGGCCAGGTCATCACAGAAAATCCAACTCGGGTGTTTCAGCCCTTCGTCGGGGCCCACGGCAACCTGCGTGCCCAGTTCCCGGCCGTGGGTGTAGATGGGAGCGCAGATGGCCGTCGAGAATTTCGAGTCCAGAAGCGCTTGGCGGCTGACGACGACAAACACGCGGGCGGGCCTGGGATCGCCGGACGGGTGGCGGACGCGGTAAAGGTCACCACGCTTCATCCTTCCTCCGGGATGGTCTGGAACTCCAGAACTTCTTCGGCCTCGGCGTTCAACTCGTCGGCGTACTGGTTAATCAGCTCCCGGTCGCGGGCGTTTATAGCGGCGCGTTCGCGCTGGGACAGGTACCGGCGCAGTACAGCGTCGACCACCGCCGACCGGGAACGCTTCCGTCCCGCCACCCGGTCGATGCCGGTGACGACCTCACGGGAGAGCGTCAGTGAGGTTTTTATTTTCGTTTTCATACCACCATTATACTACCACTCGCCAAGGGGGGTAGCGCAGACGTAGGCGCCGTTTGCCTTCGTCTGCGGCTTTTCAGGTTGTTGCATGAATAAACATGTGAACGCACGTCGCATATAGAGCTGCGGAGTAGTGCTGAAATGCGCACGACTCCGCGCTACCCCGCTCGGGGGCCGCAGCCCGCGTGAGGTCATGGCGAGGCGTGGACCATCGCGGGGGTCTTGCGGCCGCGCGCGGTGCGATCAAAGTCCGTGTCGAAACTCAGCAAGATGAGGTTGTGTTTTTCCGCCGCGGTATACTGGTATGCATCGTCAAAATCCAATCCGAACTTTTTCCGCACGCCCAGCAGCGCTTGCAGGTCGGCCGAGCCCAACCGGACCAGCCGTGTGCCGGCTTGCTCCAATGCGTCCGCAATAAACCTGGCAAACGCTTCATCCTTGTTCAAACGGGTAAGGACAATACCGATCGAATAGAGCGAAAATTCAGTCATCGCAAAGTCGGAGCCTTCGCGCTCTTCAAACATCTGGCGAACCTCCTGAGCCCGCTGCTGATTGAGCAACAGTTCCAGCCAAATGTTCGTATCGACGAGGAACTGCATCAGTCCCCCCACCATTCCAGTGCCTTTTTCTGAAGCTCCAGGCACGTAAACTGTCCGCGAAATTCCGACAACGCGCCTGCCCAGTCCATGCGCAGCCTGGCGCCCTTGGGCTGCCCTCGCGTTTCGAGCAGGAACCGGGCGAAATCTTCTACCTCCCGCTGCAAATCGGGAGGAAGCTTTTGCACGACTTCGTCAAGCGTCTTCACGATGAACCTCCGCCAGCCAATTCTTTTATCTTAACAGATGTTCGCGCCGGCTGCCGGTCCAGTGAAAAGCCGCTCAGGCCGGACATGCATCGCGGGGCGAGACCCAGTATTTTAATGCTGAACAATGTTCTGGGCGGATGCAAGAAGCGCGCGGGCGGGGTTTAGGGGCTCGCGCTCACGGAAAGGGGGGCGCGAGGGGTAGCGCGGAGGTAGCGCAGTTCAGCTTCCTCCGCGGTTCGTCCTCGTGAAAGCACATGAAACTTTCGCACATATCCTGTGTTATAAATTGATAAACATTTAATTACACGCTGGATTACGAGCCGCAGAGGAGGACTGAACGGCGTCCACCTCTGATTGAATAACGGCATCGGCTCCAGTCCGGTAGACTTGGAAGTGCTCAACGACCAAGGCGAGCCGGGAAAGGAGCCGAAGCCATGCAGCATTTTATCGGATGTGACGTGCACACGCGCAACCAAGTGGTGGCCTGGATCGAAGAGGAAACAGGGGAGATCAAGAAGCGGCGGCTGGAGCACGAGGGCAAGGAGGTGAAAGAGTTTTACGCGCAGTTTCCGCGGGGGACGGTGGTGGGGATCGAAGCGACGTTTCCCGCGTACTGGTTCGAGCGGTTGATGGGAGAACTGGGGCATGAGTTGTGGGTGGGCGACGCGTCGCGCATTCGGGCCTGCGACGTACGCTATCAGAAAACGGATTCCCGCGACGCCGAGCTGCTGCTGGATTTGCTGCGCACCGGGCGCTTCCCGCGCATCTGGGTTCCCTCCCTGGCCGAGCGCGACCTGCGCCAGTTGCTGGTGCATCGGATGAAGCAGGTGCGGGTGCGCACGCAAGTGAAGAACCAGTTGCACGCCCTGGCCATCAGCCAGGGGGTGTGCCGGAAGGGCAAGTTGTGGAGCGCCAAGGGAAGGAAAGAACTCGAGAGCCTCGCACTGTTGCCGTGGGCGGCGCGGCGGCGAAAAGAACTGTTGGGGTCGCTGGACCGGTTGGACGAGCAGGTGCGGGAGCTGGACCGGGCGGTGGAAGAAGCCGGCCGCGCGCGTCTCGAGGTGGCGCGGTTGCGCACCCATCCGGGAGTGGGCATGGTGGTGGCCCTGGCCTTCGTGCTGACGCTGGGACCCGTCGAGCGCTTCTCCAACAGTCGCAAGCTGGTGAGCTATCTGGGGCTGAATCCGCGCGAGAACTCCTCGGGGGGTCGGCAGCGACTGGGCTCGATTAGTAAGCAAGGGAACACGATGATGCGCTGGCTGCTGGTGGAAGCCGCGCAGACGGCGGCGCGCCTGGATCCGCAGTTGCGTCGCCTTTATCAACGCTTGAAGAAACAGAAGACGAGCGCCGTGGCGAAAGTCGCCGTCGCTCGCCGTCTGGCGGTTCGGTTGTTCTGGATGCTGCGTACGCGCCACAACTACACGCAGCTCGTTCACATGTCCGGTAGCCCGAGTAGCGCGGTGGTTCCGCCCCAGGGCGGACCGAACCTCTGATTGGGCGCCGGGCCTCCCCGCACGACGGCGGGGAGGTCGAACGGTGAATCATGGTGCCCGCCGCCCGTGATGATGAAAACGCGCAGCGGGATCGCATAGATGAGTGGTGGAACCCCAGCGGTCCACCGTGAGATTCGACGAGGCGAGCCTTGGTCGGTATGAGCCCAAAACGAATCCCACAAGGGGAAAGGCGCGAGAAAAATCCCACCGCCACCCCAACGGAGAACTTTTGCTTGACAACGCCGATGCCGTTATAGATGCGCTACTCCGCTACCCCGCTACCCGGCTCCTGCGGGGATTCTAGATGCATCGGAGCTCGCGCCGGGGTTCACTTCTTATGCGGAACTCCCAGCAGGATGCTTATCGTGTTACTACCGCTAATAGCTACGGCCAGGTCCGTCACGCCGTCGCCGTTAAAGTCTCCCACTGCGATGGAGGAAGGGTTAGATCCGGCTACATACGTAACTGACGGCTGCTGAAAGGTCCCATCGCCGTTGCCGATCAGCACACTAATGTCGCTGGTATTGTCATTGCAAATGGCAAGATCCGGCGTACCGTCTCCATTGAAATCGCCTACTGCTATACATGCGAGATTCCCTCCCGCAGCGGTGCTATAGTCCACGTGCCCTTGGAAGGTGCCGTCCCCATTACCGAGTAGCACGCTTGTACTGTTGGGGCTCTCCCAGTTAGGAAGAGCCAAATCGAGCTTGCCATTCAAATTGAAATTCCCGACAACTACATTGTGCGGATTTGGGGCACCGTAGTTGACTGCTTGCTGGAAAGTTCCATCGCCGTTGCCGAGCAGAATACTCACGTAGTTGTTGCTGTAATAGTACAAGGTGCTCGGCACGGCGAGGTCCACCTTGCCATCTCCGTTAAAGTCTCCTACCGCTACGTCGTGGGAATGTTGGGGGACGCCATAGGTGCCGCCTGACCGGAAAGTACCATCCCCATTTCCGAGGAGAATGCTCACAGTATTGTCGAAATCAGTGGCCACGGCAAGGCCCACGCTTCCGTCTCCGTTGAAGTCGCCTACCCCCACAGATCCGAAGGGGCTATTGCCGACCGGATAGTTGACAGCGGCTTGAAAGGTCCCGTCACCGTTGCCGAGCAGCACACTCACATTGTTACTGCCCATGTTTAATACGACAAGATCCGGCTTGCCATCCCCGTTGACGTCGGCGGCGACAACGGATGCAGGACTGGTCCCTACCGGATAGGTGACTGCAGCTTGGAATGTGCCGTTACCATTGCCCAGGAGTACACTCACGGTGTTGTCGCCATAATTCGTGGCGGCGAGGTCGGTCTTGCCATCCCGGTTGAAGTCCCCAGTCGCCACCCATGTTGGGGTATTGCCAGTAACATACGAGACCGCAGGCTGAAAACCGTTTTGTGGGAGTGCGTTTACCGTTTCCGTCACGGCTGCACTGACGGACGCATCATGTGTGGCATCACCCCAGTAGTACGCCTTTAGCGAGTGTGTTCCGCTCGAAAGCAACTTGGTGGTCAACGCCGCCCGACTGGCAGAGAGCGGGCCTATTTCAAGTACTGTTGTACCGTCATAGAAAGTCACTTTGCCCGTTGCACCGGAAGGCGACAGCGTTGCCGTAAGTTTAACTGCATGACCCAACGTGGCGGGGTTGGGTGAGGCCGCCAGGGTTAACGTCGGCGTCACCAGTGCCAATCCCGTACCCGTCAAGGCGGCCGTCTGCGGGGAGTTCGACGCCGAGTCCGTGATGCTCAGAGTGGCGTCGTCGGTGCCGATCTTGGAGGGGGTGAACGTGACCGTGATGGTGCACTTTTTGCCGGCGGCGATCGACGTGCCACAGGTGTTCGTCTGCGTGTAGTCCGTGCTGGTCGTGCCCACGACGATATCCGTCAAGGTCACCTTCTGGTAGTTGGTCATGGTAACGGTCTTGGCGGCTCTGCTGACACTCTCATACACATTGCCAAAGCTCAGCGAGGTGGGACTCAGTTCGACTGGCAATACCCCCGTCCCGGTCAATGCGACGGTCTGCGGGCTGTTTGCGGCATTGTTGGCCACGGTGAGGCTGGCGGTTTCGGCGGCCAGCATGGATGGAGTGAACTTCAAGGAGATGGTGCACTTGGCGCCCGGCGCATAGGTCGCGGTGGCCCGAAGGGGGGAGCGAGCTGAAGCCAGCCCGTTGGTGGGGCCGCGGTTCGGAATCGCCGTGCAGGAAAGACCCGCGGCCATGGGACCCCTGACCGGGGCTGCGCCGCTCGAGACTTGCCGCTGCCCTTACCGACCTCGGGCGTCGGCTCGTATTTCTAGTCACTCGCCACGGTCCTCAGGCCCCCGGGTTCATTAACTCACGGTCAGCGTGAGCGTCACTCTGTGGCTTAAGGCAGACGATCCGGAACCCGTGGTGCCCGTTACTGTCAAGTTGTAGGTTCCGGCGGGGGTTCCGGGGTTAGACGGCGTTGTTGTACCGCCACCGCCCCCTCCCCCGCCGCATCCTGCCAGCGCCAGAGTCAGCAATAAGCCAAGGGCGAGCGGGACTAAGGTGGACTGCCATCGGCCCACGCCGGGTTGGTTCCGGCGACGAATGGCCAATGCCATCGCTGCAAGAATTAACGCAAGCATCAACAGACCTCTCAGGCCCGGTGATGGCGGTGGGACTGGAGGAAGGGGTCGAGAGCTTGGCGTGTTCATCGAAGGCGCGGTCGTGCTAACACTGACGGTGACATTAGTGGCAGAACTCCCCGCCGTTGTCGGGTTCGGCGAAACCGTGCAGGTGGCTTCGGAGGGAGCCCCGGTACAGGTAAAGCTCACCGTCCCGGACAGTCCCCCTTCTCCGTCCACACTTAGAGTGTAGGTTGCGGGTGAACCGGGCGCGACAGTGGCCGACGTAGAAGAACCGGAGGGTGGGGCAAACGAGAAGTCCTGACCCGTTCCGCTGAGTGCGATGATCTGGGGGCTGTTGGGCGCATTGTCGCTGAACGAGAGGCTCCCCGACGCTGCGCCTCCGGCCGTTGGCTTGAATGTGACCGCCACCGTGCAGGTCGCCGCTGCCGCGACGGCGTTCGAGGTCGAGCAGGTCGTCCCAGCGGTGGCGATGGCGAAGGGGCCAGTGGCCGCAATCGAGCTGAGGGTGAGACTGGCGTTGCCCGTGTTGGTCAGCGTGACGGTTTGCGATAAGCTGGTGGTTCCTACCGGCTCAGACGGAAAAGTCGGCGATGCGGAAAAGCTAACGGTGGGCCCAGTTCCGGTTCCGCTCAAGCTGACGGTCTGCGGGCTGCCGCTGGCGTTATCAGTAAACGAAAGTGTACCCGAGGCTGAGCCTCCAGAAGTGGGGGCAAAGATGACAGCCACTGTGCATGTAGATCCAGCGGTGACTGGGTTCGAGGTCGAGCAAGTTGTGCCCGAACTCGCCATGGCGAAGGGGCCAGTAACGGTAATTGCCGTGAAGGTCAGGTTTGCGTTGCCCGTATTGGTCAGAGTCACAGTTTGCGCGGTGCTGCTGCTTCCTGACATTTGGGCCGGGAAGGTGAGGGAAGAGGACGACAAGCTCACAACGGGCGTGGGGGGGAGATTAAGCAGCACGCCAATCTGATTGGCATCCGTGCCGAAGCCATACGTGCTGGAAAAAACAAGGTCTGGTCTGCCGTCACCGTTGAAATCTCCGACTGCCGCCGATATACAATATTCGTTCGTGGACACTGGAAAGTCCTGGTGGGATTGGAACGTTCCGTCGCCGTTTCCCAGCAAGATCGAGATCGTGCAAGGGATCTGATTGGCCACTGAGACGGCCACTGGGACGGCCAAGTCAATCTTACCTTCAGTCTTAAAATCGGCTGCGATCGGATTCCCCCCCCGGCCCCCACCGGTAAAGCTGCGGCATATTCCACCTCGGCTGAGAAGGTTCCGTCTCCGTTCCCAGGTAGAATGGCTATTCCACCCGTTCCGTCAAAGCCGGTATCTATCGCCAAATCGAGTTTGGCGTTCCCACCCAAGGCGGCGACTGTTCCCGTCGAGGCGGATGCTGCGAGTGGGTACATGACCTGCGGCTGAAACGTCCCGTCCCCATTCCCAAGAAGGACAAACACACCGCTTCCGCTAAAAGGTGCGTCACTTGGTTGGCTCGTGGAATCACCCACAACCGCAAGGTCGAGCTTGCCGTCCTGGTTAAAATCTCCGACCATGACCGTTCCCATACCACCCTCTACCTCAATGTTGGGCCCCACCTGAAAGTTTTGGCCCGGTGAAAATGTCCCATCCCCATTTCCGAAGAATATGGAAACGTGGGCAGGTGCGTAACCACTCACCACCGCGAGATCGAGCACTCCATCGCGGTTGAAATCTCCTACAGCAATTGACTCGGCCAGGTCATTTGTAGCCAGTGTTGTTCCCGCCCGGAAAGTGCCGTCGCCATTCCCGAGGAGAATCGAGACACTTGCTTGAGTGCATTCGAGCGTGCAGCTTATGTTGGCGATAGCCAGGTCGGGCGTGCCGTCGCCATTGAAATCGCCGACTGCGACAAAAACTGGCCACACGCCCACAGGATAATTCACGGGGGACTGAAAAGTGCCGTCGCCGTTCCCCAATAGAATTGCGACCGTGTTTGTGTTGCCCTCTGCCACCGCTAAATCAAGATGACCGTCGCCATTGAAATCGGCCGTGGTTACAAACTGTGGATTGCTGTTAGCCAAAGCTATGGTCGAGCTTTGAAATGAAATGGCGGCCTCCGGGTTGGCGATTTGAAGGGGCACTGAGTTAGACGCAACTGTACTTGCCGCAGGGTTCGTGACAGTCACGTAGGCGGTGCCTGCTCTCGAAATGTCGCTCCCGTCAATTTGAGCAGTCAATTCGATCGCGCTGACAAATGTGGTGTTTCGAGGGCTGCCATTCCAATTCACTACTGACCCGGAGCTAAAGCCCGCGCCATTCACCGTTAGGGTGAAGGCCGGCCCACCCGGCGCAACGCTCATTGGTACAAGCGGCTGGTTGACGAACGGCACAGGTGGAAGAGTGGCGGTCCCCTGAAGCGTCACAATCTGGGGGCTCCCCAAGGCGTTGTCGGTGATGGTAACGCTTCCCGCGAGCGACCCCGCACTCAGAGGAGTAAACGTGACGTTGACGGCGCAATTGGCGCCAGCGGCGACGCTTGGCAGGCAGTTGTTCGTCTGAGCAAAATCACCCACGCCCGCGATTCCAGAGATCGTCAGCGTCGCGCTCCCTGTATTGGTTAGCGTTACTGGTTGCCCTGCACTCGTTGTGTTCACAATCTGACTTGGGAATGTCAGGGCGGTGGAACTGAGTGAAACCGCTGGTGCTGAGGCTGCGGTGCCGGTTCCTGTGAGGGACACCGTCTGCGTACTGTCCGCCACTCCACTGCTGTTGTCGGTGATGGTCAGCGTGCCGGTGAGTGGCCCAGTCGCCGTGGGTGAGAAGGTTACGTTGAGCGTGCATGAACCGCTGACTGCAAGACTTGCGCCGCAATTGTTCGTCTGACCAAAGCCTCCACTCACCGCAATGCTCGTCAAGGCCAAGGGCGCATTTCCGATATTATCGATGGTCACAGCCTGCGCACTGGAAGTTGAACCGATGATCTGACCCGGGAACGTCAAGCTGCTTGTTGAAAGGCTCGCCACCGGAGATGTACCCGTAACCGTAAATGGAGCACCAGGGGTAGTCGAGTATGTGACTTGGTAGGTCACAGCCACGCCCGGTGAAGCCGTCCCGGTCGCGATAGTCTGCTGCGCGGTGCCGTCGCTCGCAACGGCGGTGAAGGTCAGTGTATAGGGTCCATACCCCGTGCCGGTCGCGACGACCTGATAGGTGCCGTCAGGCGGTGAGGGGATATTGAATCCCTTAATTCCTGTTGGGTCCCCATTGGCGAGACCACCGGAATCATCGTCGTTATATTGGAAGTCTCTAGTGTAGCTGCCGTACGGTACGCCGAAGACGTCGCTCCCATTGAGGTTACCCAGTTGTCTCCCCGTAGGGTCTGTAACGAGAAGTTCTATCGGCGAGTTGGCGGTACCCGCGAACCACGCGCCGCCGCCCGTGCTCTGATAGGTCCGGGTGCCGATTACCCCAAACCACTCCAATGTTGTCCCGTTGTAGAAGCCGTCTAGATGCGCGGACAGCGTGTTTAGTGGTGGGCTTTGTGTCTCGGACCATCCGGGATCAAAAAGAGTCCAGTCCAAGTCGTCCGAAGTCCGACCTGTTACCACGACAAAGTGCTGGCCATTCGAGTTGAGGTGCTTCAACTGCAAAATCACGCCGGCAGGCGGCGATAACGTCCTGCTTGGCGGCGGTGTAGCGTACTGGTCAGTGTCAGCGCACGCGTAATCGGCCAAATACTGGTCGAGGCCGACAGTGGGGACCTCTCCTTCAAAGAACTTGTCATTGTCCCAAGCCGAAGGTTCGCTCGTGGCGCCAGTTATTACAGTCATTATTAGTTGCTCGCTGGCTATATCCTCAATGGAATCGCTGACCGCAAGAGGCAAGTTTGTCCACAAGAACTCGCACCAATCGTTATAGGGCACGAAAGGGGGATCAGGAGAAGCGGGAGGCACCTTGCAATTCGGCTCATCAACTGTGCAAAGTTGTATGAAAGCCGTGCCGTAGCCAGCCGGTGTGATCGTGGCTGTGTTCGCTGGGTTCTTAAGCATTGCATCGAGTTGTGCCGGAGTTATGCTCGTATTGCCGAAAGAGCTCAACATCGTCGCGGCGGACGTTAAAGCGCAGCCTGACTTGTGGGTGGGGCACAGGGCGTAGGGGGTATCTGCCGATCCATAATCTTTTACGACATTGACGGCCGGATTCGGTGTCGGCAGAAATCCCAAGTACTGCGGGACTCCGTTTGCGGGGGCCTCGGAAGGTTCGACCTGGCAGCCTGTCGTAGCGCCCGGCCAGCATGGGGGAAACCATTCGGCTGAGGGAGGAACAAAACTTGGGGCTTGCCACTGACCGTATGACTGAGTCAGTCCCGTTTGTGGAAAGGGATTCGCGTTGCAGCCGTCCATTCCTGTGAGAGTGACAGGCTGGGGACTGTTTCCGGCGTCGTCGGTGACAGTCAGAGTTCCGTTGGTCGTCCCCGTCGCTGTCGGGGTAAACTTAACATAGATGATGCACGTGCCTCCAGCCGAAACTTCAGTACCAACCTGGCAAGTGCTTTCTATGCCTGATGCGAATCCGGCTGAAAACTCAATATCACTGATCGTCACAGTTGCGCTGCTATTGTTAATCAGAGTTACCTTTTGACGATGGCTCGTAGTGTTCAGAGGCTGGGGGCTAAAGTTTAAGCTGCTGGGAGAAAGGAAAACGGGGCTGATAACGATTACAAGTTGAAATTGAACGGTGCCAACTTGCATTACGTCTCCGGTGAATGTCCCGGCCGTGGTCGGAGTTCCGCTGATGTCGCAGGTGCCGGTTGGACCACCTCCAAGGCTCCCGATGCCGGGTGCAAAAGGTATACTCCCGCTGACAAGTTTGCAGGGAGGAGGAGGGGTAGTCTGACAGGCAGTTGCCAAATTGACCGAGAAAGGAACGCTCACACCTCCCTGCACTGTGCAAACCGGCAAAGTCTGGGCCCACGAACCAGCGCAGGTAAGTAGGTAAACGATAAGGCAGTAAAGGCAGAATGAAAGTCGATCGGAATGGCCGGCGATCTGCCTCGTTGTCGTGGTATGCTGCGGGTTCTCAGCGCCTGACTCGCTCAAAACAACTTGTTCTAACCCGAAACCGCTCGTTGTTGACATCATTCATTCCTCCCTTTGTCACCGGCCATGCCATCCGCTGGTGGCCTTGATGCCGTAAGTACTGATCGGAGGGCAGCTATTGTCATGTGCGTATTCCCCCTCTAATACTCGCCCCTTCACCGCCCACCGGCATGATCTCTCTTACTGCTCACGCGGCCTGACGCATACTCTTTCGGGTGTGCGATTCCCTCAAAAGCACTGCTCCCCTGCAGGGTCGTCTTACGTGGTATTGCTTTCGTACAGCAGCGGGGAGCGTCTAAAGTTCACGCGGTTACCGCTCAGCAGGGAACCACCATGAGATAGAACCGGATTTGCCACAAGCGGGATAACCTAATGACAAATACCACATTGTGGTTGTATTGTAAAATGCAATGTTTTCGGGGATTGTCAAGGACTTTTCTACGGATTTCCGAGTGCTGATGGATGCAATCTTGGGGGAGAGTAAGGTTCTCTATTACCCACATTGTGGTACTATATGAAACCAAGGGGGATAAGCCTAAAATGAAGCGAATCCAGTTCACGGCAATTCGTCATCATTTGGAGAAAACGCAAAGCCAGATGGCGCAGATCCTGGGCGTTTCTCCTAAAGCCATTCAAAGTTTCGAACAAGGCTGGCGGAACATTCCGGTGCATATCGAGCGCCAGGTCCTTCTTATTCTGGCACTCAAAAGCCGGGCTTCCAAGAAGACCAAGCCCTGCTGGCTGACTCGCCGTTGTCCCGCAGAAGACAGGCAGAATTGCCCCGCATGGCAATTTGATGCCGGAAACCTTTGCTGGTTCATCAATGGAACGATCTGCGAGGGCACGACCCAGGGGAGTTGGGAAGAGAAGATGAAAATATGTCGAGACTGCGAAGTTTACCAGTCGATGCTGAATTTGCGGGATTGAGAGATCGCCCTTTCGGGAGGTGGATTGCGTTCATGGGCAAGGCTCCGGGAAAGGGGTGGAGAGTGCGAGTGGTTTCCGCGGGCGGTGGGACCTATCCGCCATTGACAACGGTCAACAACGCGGAGGGAGCACCCACGTGGTCGCCCGACAGCAACCAAATTGCCTTCGGAGGGATGACCCAGCCCACGGAAAGGACCACGGGCCGGCTGGTCATCCACGTTTTCAATCTCAAGACACACCAGATGTCGGACGTGCCGGGGTCGGAGGGCCTGTGGACGGCGCGGTGGTCGCCGGACGGCCGGTATATTGCCGCCTTGACGGAAGACTCGCGCAATTTGATGCTGTTTGACTTTCACACCGCGCGCTGGGTGAAACTTGCCACCCTGGTCAAAATTCCCGACCTCGTGTGGTCCCGGCACGAAGCAGCCCTCTATTGCAATGGCGAATCGACCCCCGGCGACCCCGCCGTGTTTCGAATAAAGGTCCCGAGCGGCCAAGTCGAGCGGCTCGCCAGCCTCAAAGGAAGGGCAGATTGGGATTGGCTTGGCCTCGCCCCCAATGACTCGCCTCTGATCGCACGCTATAACTTAACTCCGGCGTGAATTTCCTCCAATTTGACTGAAAATGCCCGAAAACCGAGGGTTTGCTCTCAAACTTATGCAGCAGTCAGGTCATCTTTACAAAAGTACCTTCAGCCTTTCAGTGGTT
>Ga0326727_10022672_pt1 | contig 12097 bp, 11 predicted proteins | sample MB2enrmetagenome_FD_207643 | JGI IMG/M metagenome (GOLD analysis project Ga0326727, IMG submission 207643) | Lab enriched peat soil microbial communities from McLean, Ithaca, NY, United States - MB29MY | ecosystem: Environmental > Terrestrial > Soil > Wetlands > Peat | place: USA: New York... | reverse complement strand
CCCGCGGCCCGCCCCCCCCCCCCCCCCCCCCCCCCCCCCCTTCAGCCCGGCGCCCCCATTTCGGAGGAAATGGCGCGCGTGGTGTCCAGCGCCAGGGCGCCAAGTTGGGCCATCCGCTCGTCGACGATGCGCGCCATCGGGCCCGAGACCGACACCGCCGCCACCGCTTCGCCGGTCTCGTCGAACACCGGTGCGGCGATGCAGCGCAGCCCGACGGCGTGTTCCTCGTCATCCACCGCGTAGCCCAGCGTGCGCGCCCGTTCCAGGTCGGCGCGCAAGGCGGCCGGCGCAGTGATGGTCTTCGCGGTCAGCCGCGGCATGCCGCGCTGGTGCAGGAATTTCGCCAGCGTCCTGGCGGAGGCCGCGGACAGGATGGCCTTGCCCACGGCCGAGCAATGCAGCGGCACCCGCGAGCCCGGCCTGGCGAACGCGCGCATCATCTGCCGGCATTCCACCTGGGCGAGATAGACCATCTCGCCCGCATCCTCGATCGCCAGGTTCACCGTCTCGCCGCTCGCTTCCATCAGGCGCCGCATGTACGGCCGCGACAGGCCGACCAGGTTGCGCGTCTTGGTGAACGTGCAGCCGATGACGAACGCCTGCACGCCCACCGACCACAGCCGGCGTTCATGGTCGAAGCGGACGTAGCGTTCCTGCTCCAGCGTGGTCAGCAGGCGGTGCGCGGTGGAGGGCGGCAGGCCGACCTGCTGGGCCAGTTCGGTCAGCGTGGCGCCGTCGTTGGCCGCCTCGGCGATCCGGTTGAGCAGGGCCAGGGCGCGCACCAGCGAGTGGACCTGCTCATTGCCCGAGCGGGCCGGCGGCGCTCGCGGCGGGCGGCTTTTTTCGGCGGTCGAATCCGGCATGGTGGTCAGGAACCCGGCGTGAACGGGCCGGGCACCCGCCGGGACCCCTGCCGCTTGACCATCCAGGTGGGATATTCCTCCGCCAGCGCGCTCACCCGGTCGAGCGCGGCGAGCTCATCGGGCGACAGCGCAAGCGTGGTCGCGGCGAGGTTGTCGGCCAGCTGTTCGGGGGTCTTGGCGCCGATGATGACGCTGGTCACGTGCGGCTGGGCAAGCAGCCAGGCGATCGCCACGCGCGCCACCGAAACGCCGTGGCTGGCGCCGATTTCGCGCATGGCGCCGACACAGGCCCAGGCCCGGTCGGGATCCACCGGCGGGAAGTCGAAGCTGGCGCGCCGCGCCCCTGCTTCGGTGTTGGCGCCCGGACCGAACTTGCCCGACAGCAGGCCGCCGGCGAGCGGGCTCCACACCATCAGGGCGAGCCGTTCCTCGTTCAGAACAGGCACGATCTCCCGCTCCAGGTCACGATTGGCGATGGTGTAGAAGGCCTGCAGGCTGTCGAAGCGGGCCAGCCCCGCGCGCTCGGAGATGCCGAGCGCCTTCATGATCCGCCAGGCGTGCCAGTTTGAGATGCCGATGTAACGGACCAGCCCCTGGCGCACGAGGTCATCCAGCGCGCGCAGCGTCTCCTCGATCGGCGTGATGAGGTCGGCGGCGTGGATCTGGTAAAGGTCGAGATGGTCGGTCTGCAGCCGCGCGAGGCTGTGGTGGATGCTGTCCATGATGTGCCCGCGCGAGGCGCCGCGGTCGTTGGGGCCGGCGCCGACCTGCGCGGTCACCTTGCTGGCGATCACCACGGAGTCCCGGCGGATGCCGAGATTGCGCAGCGCCTGGCCGAGCAGGCGTTCGGCCTCGCCCCCGCTGTAGACGTCGGCGGTATCGATGAAGTTCACCCCGGCATCGAGGGCGGCGCGGAGGATGCCGTCCACCGCGTCCTGCTTGAGGGTGCCGATCTGGCGCCACATCTCGCCGCCGCTGCCGCCGAAGGTCATCGTGCCCAGGCAGATTTCGGAAACGAACAGGCCGGTGCGGCCGAACTGCTTGTAGCGCATGGTGGTCTCCTTGCCGGTGCGTCGCGCCGAGTATGGTCCCGGGGCGCGGCATTGCCCAGACCGCGCCGCCGGGGGGCGGTTCGGCGGGCGGTTGAAGCAGCCGTCCGGGGCCGTCCACGCCCGGTTGACCCCCGGGGCGGGGCGTGCGCAGGGTAATGCTCGGAAACGTCACCAGATCGGACGGAGTGCCCATGACCGCCAAGCGGGTGTCACGACGTGCTGGCCTGACCATGTTCGCCGTCCTGCCCGCGCTTCTCGCTGCCTGCGGCGGGCCGTCCCCGCCCACGACGTTCGAGCCGCTGAGTTGGGATTATCTGCCGCCCATCAAGTTGAATGTGGCGAGCATCGAGATCGACGATTCCTGGATGTCGACCGACGGCCGGGAGCGGGGATTCCTGGCGCCGATGTCGCCGGTGCAGGCGCTGCGCAAGATGGCCGAGGACCGTCTGGTGGCGGCCGGGGGGTCCGGGCGGGCGAAGTTCGTCATCGAGGCTGCCTCGATCGTGCAATCGCACGACACCTACGTCGCAAATTTCGCGGTCCGGCTCGATGTCAGCACCTCGAACGGCACCCGCAGCGGCTATGCCGAGGCACGCGTTTATCGGACCCAACCCGTGAACGACGACAGTCCGAAGGGTGTGCGGGCGGAACTGTACGGCATGGTCAAGCGGATGATGACGGACATGAACGTCGAATTCGAGTACCAGGTCCGCAAATCGCTGCGCGATTACTTGCAGACGACCTCGCCGGACGCGCCGCGGCCAGGGCCGGTGGAGCAGCAGGAGCTGGGGCCGCCGCCGCTTGCTCCGAACCCGCCTGCCCCCGCCCCGGCGCCGCCTGCCCCGCCCCGGCCCTCGGCGGTGCCGTTCTCCAGCCCTGCTCCGACTCCCCTGCAGCGTTAGGCGATCGCCTTAACGCTCCATTGCGGAAAACGACGATGTCGCGTATCGTTCCGCCGACGGTCTGCCGGCAGCGGGAGAAGCGAAACGGCTGGCCGCGGCGGCAGCGGCGCGGGCAGATCCGCGTCGAAGGTAAGGAGGCGGGGCTTCGATGTCTAAAGGCACTGTCAAGTGGTTCAATCCGACCAAGGGGTACGGATTCATTGCCCCGGAAGCCGGTGGCAAGGACGTATTCGTGCATATAAGCGCGGTCCAAAAGGCGGGCATGCGAACCCTCAATGAGGGCCAGGTCGTGTCCTACGAGATCGAGCAGCAACAGAACGGCCGCGCCGCGGCGGTGGATTTGGCAACCACCAACTAATATTTCGGCCTTTTCTGCCTGGCCAGCCGGTGGCCTTGGGTGGCCGCGCGGCGGCTAATGCGCGTGGCCAACTGGCTGGTGCTGGCGGGAGGTCGTTGCAGGCGGCGGGACAGTCGTTACGTCACCGCCGCAGCCGTCCTGGCCGGATCAGAGATTCGTTTTTCCTTCCGCTCGCAGGCGTGTTACATTTCCGGGCCACCGTGGCGGGCCCACGCGAAAAGGCGCGACCGGTGGACGCCCACAGCGAATGGACGAGGGATCATGAGTCAGACCACCCAAACGCACCGGCGCGCGATTCCGGCGGAAACGCTGGACGCGGACGCCGTGCGTGCGGCCTATCGGCGCTGGGCGGGCTTCTACGACACCGTCTTCGGCGGTGTCTCGGGCTGGGCGCGCCGGCGGGCCGCGGCCGAAGTGAACCGCCTGCCGGGCAGCCGGGTGCTGGAAGTCGGGGTCGGCACCGGCCTGGCCTTGCCCCGCTACCGGCCGGAAAAGCGCATCATCGGCATCGATCTGTCGGCGGAAATGCTGGCCGTGGCCAAAGCCAGGGTGGCGCGCGAGCGCCTCGCCAACGTGGCCGCGCTGCTGGTGATGGACGCCGAGGCGACCAACTTCTCCGCCGCCAGCTTCGACATCGCGGTTGCCATGTTCGTTGCCTCGGTGGTCCCGAACCCGCGCCGCCTGCTGGCGGAAATGCGCCGGGTCGTGCGCCCCGGCGGTCATATCCTGTTTGTGAACCACTTTGCCGCCGAGGGCGGTCCCCGCTGGTGGGCGGAGCGCACCCTCGCCCCGGCCTCCCGCAAACTGGGATGGCATCCCGATTTCATGGTCGAAGACCTGCTCGGCGCCCGCGATCGCGAGCATGCAACGCTCCGTCGGGTGCCCCCATTCGGCCTGTTCACGCTGGTGCGGCTGACCAATTGAGCGCTGCCCGGTCAAACCATCGCGTGGCGCGCTGGCTGGCGATGAACAGCCTTGATCTGGATCAAACGGTCGCTTAGCTGATCCGCCGGAGTGCCGGGGGGTCCATGCCCCGCGCTGAACGGGGGATCCTCTGCCGATGCATCTCATCGGGCGGCTGCGGGCCGTGCTCTTCGTCACCGTCATCGGGGTCGTTGCCATCGCCGGCGAGGCTTGCGCGCAGGTGCCGCGGCCATGGGAAATCGGCATGCAGGCGGCGCACAGCCCGGTGCAGCGCTCGATCGAATCGCTGCACGACCTCGTCATGATCATCATCACCGCCATCACCGTATTCGTGACCGCCCTGCTGGCCTGGGTGCTGTACCGCTACAACGCGCGCCGCAATCCCACCCCGAGCCAGACCGCGCATCACACGGTCGTGGAAGTGCTCTGGACGGTCCTGCCCGCGCTGATCCTGGTGGTGATCGCCATCCCCAGCTTCCGCCTCTTGTACTACGAGGACCGCGCACCGCACGCCGACCTGACGGTCAAGGTCACCGGCCACCAGTGGTACTGGGAGTACACCTATCCCGACAACGGCCCGATCGACTTCTCCAGCTACATCGTGCCGGATGACCAGCTCAAGCCCGGGCAGCTTCGCCTGCTGACCGTCGACAATCAGCTCGTGCTGCCGGCAGGGAAGAACATCCGCTTGCTGATTACCTCCGGGGATGTGATCCACAGCTTCTTCATCCCCAGCTTCGGCGTCCAACGTTATGCCATTCCCGGGCGAACGGCCGAAACCTGGGTGCGGGTGGACGAGCCCGGCGTCTACGTCGGCGAGTGCAATCAGATTTGTGGCATCAACCACGACAGGATGCCGATCTCTGTCCGGGCGGTGACCCCCGAGGCGTTCACCGCCTGGCTGGTGCAGGCGAAGACGCAGTTCTCCGATGCTGGGCCGGCGGCGCCGCGCGGCGAACCCGTCCGCCTTGCCGCCACGGCCGACTGAGCGAACAGAGCGCGAGGGGGAAGCGGCGATGAGTGTCGCGACAGGAAGCCATGCCGTCCACGGGGACGATCACGGCCGCGCGCCCGGGTTCGTCACCCGCTGGCTGTTCAGCACCAACCACAAGGACATCGGCACCCTCTACCTGATGTTCGCCATGATCGGCGGGCTGACCGGGGGCGCGCTTTCGGTGCTGATGCGGATGCAGCTGATGTACCCGGGGAACCACATCATCTCTTCCGGCCAGGAGTGGAACGCCACGGTCACCTCGCATGGCCTGCTGATGATCTTCTTCACCGTCATGCCGGCGCTGATCGGCGGCTTCGGCAACTGGTTCGTGCCGATCATGATCGGCGCTCCGGACATGGCCTTCCCGCGGCTCAACAACATCAGCTTCTGGCTGCTGGTGCCGGCCTACTGCCTGATCCTGGCGGGCCATTTCTATGGCGACGGCGCCGGCACCGGATGGACACTCTACCCGCCGCTGTCCAACAACACCTTCCAGAGCGGACCGGCGACCGACTTCGTGCTGTTCGCGCTGCACCTGGCCGGCATCTCCTCCCTGCTCGGCGCCATCAACTTCATCACCACCATCCTCAACATGCGCGCGCCGGGGATGACGCTGCACAAGATGCCGCTGTTCGTGTGGAGCATCCTGGTGACCGCGCTCCTGCTGCTGCTGGCCATCCCGGTGCTGGCCGGCGCGATCACCATGCTGATCTGCGACCGCGACTTCGGCACCGCCTTCTTCGATCCGCAGGGCGGCGGCGACCCGGTGCTGTTCCAGCACCTGTTCTGGTTCTTCGGCCATCCCGAAGTCTACATCATGATCCTGCCGGCCTTCGGCATCATCAGTCACGTGGTCTCGACGTTCAGCCGCAAGCCGGTGTTCGGCTACCTGGGCATGGCCTACGCGATGGTGGCGATCGGCGTGATCGGCTTCGTGGTGTGGGCGCACCACATGTTCGTCTCCGGCATCGACGTCGACACCCGCGCCTATTTCATGACCGCCACCATGGTCATTGCGGTGCCCACCGGGATCAAGATCTTCTCCTGGATTGCCACCATGTGGGGCGGCTCGCTCGATCTGAAGGTGCCGATGTTGTGGGCGATCGGCTTCATCTTCGTGTTCACCATCGGCGGCGTCACCGGCGTGGTGCTGGCCAACGCCGGCATCGACCAGGTGCTGAACAACACCTACTACGTGGTGGCGCATTTCCACTACGTGCTGAGCCTGGGCTCGGTGTTCGGCATCTTTTGCGGATTCTACTACTGGATCGGCAAGATGTCCGGCCGGCAGTACCCCGAGGGGCTGGCCAAGATCCACTTCTGGATGATGTTCCTGGGCGTCAACCTGACCTTCTTCCCGATGCACTTCCTCGGGCTGGCCGGCATGCCGCGGCGCTACCCGGATTATCCCGAGGCCTTCGCCGGATGGAACTTCGTGGCCTCGATCGGCGCCTACATCAGCGCCGCCTCGGTCGTGCTGTTCCTCTACATCTGCTACCGGACCTTCACCTCGAAGGAGCCGTTGGCCGAGAACTACTGGGGCGAGGGTGCGACCACGCTGGAATGGACGCTCAGCTCGCCGCCGCCGTTCCACACCTTCGCGGAGTTGCCCCGATTCCGATGAGCAGGAACGCAACCGCCATCGACACCGCCAGTGGCGAGGCGGCCGTCCTCGCCCCCGGCGCGGCCGGTCTTGCCGTCGCGCCGGTGGCCGACTGGATCGCGCTGCTCAAGCCGCGGGTCATGGCCTTGGTGGTGTTCACCGGCCTGGTCGGCCTGGTGGCGGCGCCGCAGCGGCTCAATCCCGTGCTCGCCTTCACCGCCATCCTGTGCATCGCCGTGGGTGCCGGCGCCGCGGGCGCCATCAACATGTGGTACGACCGCGACATCGACGCGGTGATGCGCCGCACTGCACGGCGGCCGATCCCCGCCGGGAGGATCGCGCCCGGCGAGGCGCTCGGCTTCGGCGTCACGCTCGCGGCGGCCGCGGTCATCATGATGGGGTTGGCGATCAACCTGCCGGCGGCATGCGGGCTCGCCTTCTCGATCGGCTTTTATGTGTTCGTGTACACCATGTGGCTGAAGCGGCGGACTCCGCAGAACATCGTCATCGGCGGCGCCGCCGGCGCGTTCCCGCCGGCGATCGGCTGGCTGGCGGCGACCGGGGGGCTCGACCTGATGCCGCTGCTGATGTTCGCCATCATCTTCGCCTGGACGCCGCCGCATTTCTGGTCGCTGTCGCTGTGGGCGCACGGCGATTACCAGCGGGCCGGCGTGCCGATGCTGCCGGTGGTCGCCGGCGCGCGGGAGACCCGGCGGCAGATCGCCATCTATACGGCCGTGCTGGTAGTGGTTTCGCTCGCGCCATACGCGTTGGGCCTCGCCGGGCCGCTCTACGGCGCCACCGCGGCGGCACTCGGAGCCTGCTTCCTCGAGCGCGCCTGGCGGGTGCTGCGCGACCGGCAGGACGCGCGGGGCGTCAGCCTGACCTCCGATCAGCCCGCCAAGGCGTCGTTCCGGTTCTCCATTCTCTACCTGTTCGTCCTGTTCGCGGCGCTGGCAGTGGATTCGTGCCTTGGCTGAGGTCCGCCCCGCGGTGAACGCCACCGCAAGCGACTCGCTCGCTCGCCGCCGGCGCGGCCGCAACATCGCGGTGGCCCTCGCGCTGATCGCGCTCAGCTTGCTGTTCTACCTGGTCACGCTGGTCAAGCTGACCCAGCACGGAGGCTGAGGGATGAGCAGGCTTCCGCCACTGCCACGATCCGCTCCACGCCGCAACGGTGCACTCGGCACCGTGCTCGCCCTGGTGGTGCTGGGGATGCTCGGGGCGTCGTTTGCCGCGGTGCCGCTGTACCGGCTGTACTGCGCCCTGACCGGCTTCGGCGGCACGCCCAAGACCGGCCTGGCCGCCAGCCCGGGCGTGAGCAGCACCGAAGTGGTGGTCCGCTTCAACGCCAACACCGCACCGGGCCTGCCCTGGCGCTTCGCGCCCGAGCAGAGCGAGGTCCTGCTCCGGCTGGGGGCGGAGCAGGTGGCGTTCTACATGGCCAGCAACCTCTCCGCGGAGCCGGTGCGAGGGGTGGCGCTTTACAACGTCACCCCGGACAAGGCGGCGAAGTATTTCCACAAGACGGCGTGCTTCTGCTTCACCGAGCAGGTGCTCACCCCCGGCCAGACCATGGAGTTTCCGGTGAGCTTCTGGATCGATCCGGCGCTGGGGAGCGATCCGGCGACGGCGGACGTGAAGACCATCACGCTGTCCTATACATTTTTCGACAGCCTGGAAGACGCGGCCCGCACCGGTGCGCTGGCCAAGGCCGGCCCGCATGTCGGGCCGCTGGTACGCTGACTTGCAGAAAGGGGGAAACCGCGATGAGGCAACCGCCGTCCGGGAACGCGCGCACATGAGCTCCGAGACGCATGGCGCCACGCTTGCGGAGGCGTCAGGCCTGAAGCAGCCCTATCACCTGGTCGATCCCAGCCCATGGCCGCTGATCGGCGCGGCCGGCGGGGGAATGACCGTGCTCGGCATCATCTTCGCCGCGCGCTATGCCAACTACATCCTGCTCGCGCTCGGGGCGGCGGTGGTGCTGGGCGTGATGTTCTTCTGGTGGCGCGATGTGCTGAAGGAGAGTCGCACCGCCGGTCTGCACACGCCCGTGGTGCGGCTCGGTCTGCGCTACGGCATGGTGTTGTTCATCACCAGCGAGGTGATGTTCTTCGTCGGCTTCTTCTGGGCGTATTTCTTCTACGCGCTGATGCCCGAGCACGTGCTCGACACCGCCAACCCGACCTGGCCGCCGAACGGCGTGATGACGTTCGATCCATTCGGCTTGCCCTTCCTCAACACCATGATCCTGCTGCTCTCGGCCACCACGATCACCTGGGCCCACCATGCGCTGCTCGAGGGGGACCGCAAGTCGATGGTGCAGGGCCTGGTGCTGACCGTGGTGCTGGGCATGTGCTTCACCACCTTCCAGGCGCTGGAATACTCGCACGCGCCGTTCAGGTTCAGCGGCGGCGGCATCTATCCGTCCGTGTTCTTCCTGGCCACCGGCTTCCACGGTTTTCATGTCATCGTCGGAACCTGCTTCCTGATCGTCTGCACCGTCCGCGCGATCCGCGGCGACTTCACCCCCGAGCGGCATTTCGGCTTCGAGGCCGCGGCGTGGTACTGGCACTTCGTCGATGTGGTGTGGCTGTTCCTGTTCGTCTTCATCTACTGGTATGGGCAGGGCGTGACGGCGCCGGAGTGGCCGTAGCTGACCCATCGATAGCGAGGCGCTGCCTCGCGCTCCGCCAGGGCTCCGCCCTGGACCCGCCAGGGGCCATATGGCCCCTGGACCCCATTTATTTGGGCGCTTCGCGCCGAACGGTGCCGCGGCACGGATGGCGCGAAGCGCCCAAAAGAATGGGTTCCAAGGGCCTCTCGGCCCTTGGCGGGGTCCAGGGGCAGCGCCCCTGGCCTTCTTCAGCCGGTTGGCATTACCGCAATGGGGCTTGCGTTCCGGGCTGAATTCGGCTTCTCGCCATCGCATGAGCGCTGCGCGCCGCCTGTTGTTGCCCGGGTTGACTACCGCCCTGATGGTCGCGGTGCTGGTCGGGCTGGGCGTATGGCAATTGCATCGTCTGCAATGGAAGCTCGGCGTGCTCGCGCAACTGGATGCCGCGGAACGCGCGGCCCCGGTGCCGCTGCCGTTCAATCCGCAGCCGCTGCAGAAGGTGCGGATCGAGGGCCGCTGGATGCCCGATCGGCTCGCCTATTACGGTGCCGAGGTGCGCGCCACCCGCGAAGGCTCGGTGATGGGGGCCGAGGCTTTGATGCCGCTGCAGATGGGCAATGCCAGCATCGTCCTGGTCGACATGGGCTGGGTTCCGATGAGTCGGAAAATGCCCCTGACCGTGCCCCGCGACACTGTCACGGTGATCGGCTGGTTGCGGCCGACCGAGCAAAGGGGGTTGTTCTCGCCGGCGGATGCACCGGCCGCGCGACGTTTCTACACGCTGAACACGACCACGATCGCCAATGCGTTGGGCCTCGGGCCGGTCATGCCGTTCGTGGTGGTACAGTTGGCAAATGGGCCACTGAGCGGTTACCCGACCCCGCACGCCAGCCTGCCGCGGCCGCCGAACAATCATCTCGGCTACGCCATCACCTGGTTCGCTCTGGCGCTGGCGGCGCTGGGCGTGTTCGGCGCCTACGCGCGCGGCATGATCCGGCCCCGTCCGGTCATGGCCAGGCCCGAGCCAGCGCCGTCCGAATGGCCCACCCCGCCGGCCGCGGAAGCGGAACTGGGCTGGCAGCCGGCCTGGCCGACCGAGCCTGTCGAAGACGCTGTCGCACCCGGGCCGGGCCTGGAGGGTGCAGTGCCGACGGGGGTGGGGGGCGCGGCCGAGCCGGCCTCCGAATCGGCTGCCTACGCCCGGCTCACGGCTCGCTTCGCCCGCATCGCCACCATCCGGGAAGCTTCGGGCATGCTGTCGTGGGATGCCGCGGCGATGATGCCGGAAGGCGGCGGTCCGGCGCGCGGCGAGCAGCTTGCGGTGCTGGCCGGCTTGGCGCACGCGCTCCTGGTCGCTCCCGAGGTCGCCGACGACCTCGCCGAGGCGGAGGCTGCCGGGGTGCCGGCGGATCCGTGGCAGGCCGCCAACCTGCGCCTGATGCGCGAGGCGCATGTGCGGGCGAGCGCGCTGCCCGCCGAACTGGTCGAAGCCGAGGCACGCGCCGGCTCGGCGTGCGAAAAAATCTGGCGCGAGGCCCGCCGCACCGATGATTTTCCGCTAGTGGCGCCGGCGCTGCGCGACCTGCTGGCACTCGTTCGCGAGCGGGCGACCGTGCTGTCCGCCGCACTCCGCCTGGCGCCTTACGACGCGCTGATGGATGGCCACCAGCGCGGCGCCGGGCTGGCCGAGATCGAGCCGCTGTTCTCCTCGTACGAGGTCTTCCTGCGCGACGCCCTGCCGCGCGCCGAGGAATTGCAGGCGCTGCGCCCGCCGCCCAGGCGGCCGCCGGGGCCGTTTCCACTGCCGGTACAGGAAGCGCTGTGCCGGCACCTTTCGGCCGCGGCCGGCCTGGAGCCGGACTATTCGCGCATCGATCGCTCCGCGCATCCGTTCTGTGGCGGTACACCCACGGATGTGCGCATCACGACCCGCTACGACGAGGCGGATTTCGCCCGCGCGCTGCTCGCGGTGATGCACGAGACCGGCCACGCGCTCTACGAACGCGGCTTGCCCATCGCCTGGTCCCGCCAGCCCGTGGGCGCGGCCTGCGGCATGGCGGCCCATGAGAGCCAGAGCCTGATCATCGAAATGCAGGCGTGCCGGTCGGATGCCTTCCTGGGCTGGCTTGGCCGCGAGCTGCACGTGTTCTTCGGCGGCGACGCGGCGCCGTACGCCCCCGACAACCTGGCCCGGCTGTGGCGCCGCGTGGAACGCAGCCTGATCCGCGTCGATGCCGACGAAATGACCTATCCCGCGCACGTCATCCTGCGGCTGAGGCTGGAGCAGGCGCTGATCTCCGGCGACCTCGTGGTGGCCGACCTGCCGGCTGCCTGGAGCCACGGGATGCGCTCATTGCTCGGCATCGCCCCGCCCGACGATGCAAGCGGTTGTCTGCAGGACATCCACTGGTACGACGGCGCGTTCGGCTATTTCCCGAGCTATACGCTGGGCGCCATGGCCGCGGCGCAGTTGATGGCGGCGGCGCGGCGCGACGTGGCGGGGCTCGACGCGTCGCTGGCGCGGGGGGAATGGGCGCCCCTGGTCGGCTGGCTGCGCGAGCGCGTGCACGGCATGGGGAGCCTGCTCGGTTTCAACGACCTGATGCGCCAAGCCACCGGCAAAGCACTCGATCCCCAGGATTTCCAGGCACACCTGACGGAACGCTATCTGACCTAGGATGGAGCGCGCGCGAATCCCCCCGCCTTTGGCGCACCGCGAAGCGGATGCCTGGTGCGCTGCGGGCGCCATCGCCGCCGGGGCGCTGGCTTTGTGCTGGCCGG
>Ga0326727_10022671_pt1 | contig 12097 bp, 10 predicted proteins | sample MB2enrmetagenome_FD_207643 | JGI IMG/M metagenome (GOLD analysis project Ga0326727, IMG submission 207643) | Lab enriched peat soil microbial communities from McLean, Ithaca, NY, United States - MB29MY | ecosystem: Environmental > Terrestrial > Soil > Wetlands > Peat | place: USA: New York... | reverse complement strand
AGCCGAGCAAGTCTCATTATGACCACAGTTCAGTGGAAGAAAATGGTCCTCTCGTATATGAAATCCAGTCAAATAAATGATTTTAGCAAAGAAATTGTCAATCGACTCGGCAATGTTGACTCGATAGAGGAACTAAATAAATGGTTAGGATTAGCCATGAACATTTGGAATAACACTCCGCAACCGGACCGAGGTGGCAGATCACCGAATGAAATAATTCAAAATTATGATATTCATCTTGGTGATTAATCATCAGAGCTTTCGTAACAATCTGACGAAATGTGCGATCATACATCGGCACCTTAATTCAATGACGTGCTCTTTGGTTTAAGCGAATTTTACGCCTGGTATATTTTCACTTATTTTTTGACTTAAATCTTTAGCCTATGCTAAAATTACGTCAATTTAAAATCGAGATTACTCTTCGAGTTGGTATTATCTGAAGCCGTGGGGTATGATTTGCCGACCGCTGAGTTTCCTCAAGGAAGCTCAAAGGGTATCATAGGAAACAGTGATACCTCCCTGTTTGGAAAGGAGAGATTGCTCTGGATAGCTATAGCTTTGGGCATCTCCATTTAGAGATGCCCTTTTTATTGCATCGAAAATAAATATAATTTTTATTTAAAAGGAGACAGCTATTGAAGAAGAAGTTTACTTGGTTAGGTTTAAGTTTATTGTTGGTGGTCGTAATGCTACTGGCTTCCTGCGGCGTATCACCCACAACTACCACCACAACGTCTACAACTACAACTGTGGCGACGACCACGTCAGCCGCTCTGGCTGGGACGATTGTATTGACTGTTACTGAAGGAAGCCAAACAAAGACATATTCGCTGGCAGATTTGCAGGCATTACCTTCAGTATCAGGATATGGCGGTCAGATCAGCATGGGCAACACCATTACTGGCCCAGATTCTTATCAAGGTGTGGCATTGACAACTCTGCTTAGTGCCGTGGGCGGCATTACTGCGAGCCAGAATGTAGTAATAACAGGCTCAGATAATTATTCGCAGACTTTATCTTATCAGCAAGTAACCACGGATAATTTCACTCTTTTTGATGCCGTTTCCGGTCAGCAGTCTGCCGCACCCGATATGACGCCCCAAGTTTTCGTGGCATATGAAAAGAACGGCAATCCACTTGACGCTGATACGGGACCGTTCGAATTTGGAGTTATGACTTGCCAAAACCGGGTTACACAGGGTTCATTATGGGTTAAAAAGTTGGCTAAAATTGAGGTCATGGCGGCACAATAAACAACAACTCTGAAAGATTATTGCCAAGAAATAACGGCAAGGGGTGAATTTTGAGAAAATCGTGGCGACAGATAATCATGAATCCTGAAAGTATTTACTTTCGAAGTTTCACTCTTATGGTTTGTCTTGTATTACTGGCATGCTTTGGCCTGTCTGGCTGTAATCCCTCGTCATCTACTCAAGCTGATTCTAATCAAACCAGTGATGGCAAAACAAATTTAGAAGTGTTTGAAGCGGACAGTCTGATGGTCCCTTTTGCTAAAATCCAAACAGCATTTGAACAGGCTAATCCAGATATCAATGTTGAAATGCAAGCGCATGGCAGCATCCAGGTTATCAGGCAGGTTACTGAACTCGGTCAGGATGTCGATGTGGTTGCTGTAGCTGACCAAGCATTGATCCCCATGTTAATGTATCAAACGCCGATGCCGAATGGCCAACCTTATGCGAATTGGGAAATTATGCCTGCCACTAACCAGTTGGTTCTAGCTTATACTCCTCAAAGCAAATATGCTAATGAGATTAACGCAAATAACTGGTATCAAATAATCTCACAACCCTATGTTCGACTTGGTTTTACTGATCCAAGGATGGATTCGGTTGGTTATCGCACTCTGATGGCGCTCGTACTTGCTGAATCGTACTATGGTGTTGATAATATCATGGATGATACGGTCGGTGAATATTTCTCCACACCGATAACGGCCAATGAAGAAAATGGTATATCAACCATACATGTTCCTGAATTATTAGAACCAACAAATGATCACCTAGTCCTACGCGGTGCCCAAATGCAACTTCTTGCCTTATTACAATCCGGTGATGTCGACTATACAATCGATTATAAAAGTGAAGTTATTCAGGCAGGATTGGATTATTTAGAATTGCCTCCAGAAATAAATCTTGGCGATAGTAGCTTTGCTCAGAACTACGAGACCACGGTCGTCAAACTAGACTATCAACGTTTTGCAAACATAAATCCTGTTTTCTACGGGGCACCTATTGTTTATGGAATGACTATCGCCAACAATTCAAAGAATCAGACAGCGGCCATCAAATTCATCCAATTTGTTCTTAGTCCGGAGGGCCAACAGATATTTCAAGAGTGTAGCCTACCGCAATTGATGCCACCGGAATGCGATAATGTTAGTGCGTTACCTGATTCAATAAAGCCCACTTTTCAGTAGTGGCTCAATATGGGATCTTTTATCTGGATTTATAGCTGTTCCATAAAATACCAATGTGCTGAGGAAATGGACTTTATTAATCGAAAAAATGAAAGGAGTTCATAGCCATGAAAAGGTTGTTTAACAGATTGCCTTTAATTGTTGGCATAGTTCTGGTTCTTGTGACGCTTTTTACTTCCATGATAGCGGGCTGTAAATCCGGAACAGGGCCGGTAGTACTGACTGTCATTAATGGTAACGAAACTAAAACTTTTACAGTGGCGCAGCTTGAAAAGCTTCCCTCAATATCAGGCACTACGGGAGATATTAGCAGCACAGGCACAATAGAAGGACCTTTCCTGTATAAAGGCGTCCCCTTGACAGATATTCTTAAAGCTGTGGGTGGGCTTACTCCGGATGAGGCTGTGACAATATCGGCCAAAGATGGCTATTCCATGACCATGTCCTACAATCAGGTTGAAAAAGGTACCGAGTTTCCTACTTTTGACACTGTTACAGGTAAAGAAGTCACTCCAGCCCCCACAATTACAGTCTTTATGGCCTACGAAAAGGATGGAACAATGTTAGATAACACGGTTGGCCCTTTGAGATTAGGTATCATGTCGCCTAACCAGTTGACTGATGGGCATTGGTGGGTAAAATGGGCATTAAAGATTCAGGTGATCTCCGTGCCACAATCAACTTCGACCAGCAATTAAGGGAGTTTTGGATAAACCATATATTTATTCATAACAATCTGATTTCCTTGAAATAAATAATGGACTATATATAAGAGATGGTATCATGAAAACAAAACGAACACGATTTATCGGGCATTGTCTATTTACAATATCATTAACTTTCTTGATTTTGGTAATTACGAGTTGTTCGTCGGTGTCGACGTCCACATCTATTTCTACTTCTACACTAACGTCTCCACCTCCGGCAACGTTGTCTTCAATTTCTGTAACGCCAGCCGCCACGGTTAATTTAGCAATTGGTGCCACCAGACAATTTACCGCCACTGGAACCTATTCGGATGACTCAGTTGTTGATATCACTCCCCTGGTAACTTGGGCTAGTTCTAATGCCGCCGTTGCGACGGTTTCATCAGCCGGTTTAGCCACTGGCGCAGCTATTGGAAATACAGAAATCACGGCTGCATTATCCGATGTAACCAGTCCTCCGGTGGATTTACCTGTTGTAAATTCGCCAACCTTATCTTCTATTTCGATAACACCCGAATCACCAGCAAATCTAGCTGTAGGTTCCACCGAGCAGCTCAAAGCTATTGGGACGTATTCAGACGGTTCAACGGGGGATATTACTTCGCAGGTGACTTGGGTAAGTTACGATAATACAGTTATAACTGTGTCTCAAACAGGCTTGGTTACCGCAGTGGCGGCTGGAAACACATACATAACTGCGGCGCTGTCGATAATAACTAGTAGGTCTATAGGTTTAACTGTGGCAGCTCCAGCTTTAACTACGACTTCCTCCCCTTAATTTAGGAAGGAACACAGTAATATAATTGTTGAAGATCGTTTACACAACCCAATATTTACCAACAATCACTCACATTGTGTGCCTATAGCAAAATGAAAACGGTATCAGAAATTCGGTCTTACCACTGGGCAAACATCCCGATGAACGCTTATAAAGTTCGAACCATGACCGCCCAGTGTGCACCGCCGGAGCCATCGCTTATCGTGCTGACAGGTATATCCCATTGGGCACTACGAAAATTTATGTCGAGGACGACCAAAGCGACGATTACTACAACGATTATCCCCAGTGTAATAAACAAGGATCGATATTTCTTCATCTTTATCCATTTTTCCAGCCAATTACTTCAAAGAGTCGGCTAAACTTTGCAAATCAATTATTAGAATTGAAGGATAGCGATCATCACAAAAATAAAGATGATTGTCAGTCTCAATCAAGTTACTGTAAGATTCTGAATACGTTGGAGAGAGTAAAACGGAATTGAACTCCTTCAAATTACCAGGGTTGGATATATCAACAACCCCTAACAAATTTTCAACGCCCTCAGAATATGCTACCGGACCGTTACAAGAAAGTAAGTAAGCCCGGTTCCCTAAAACAATAATATTCGTACCCTGTTCTTGCATTTCAAAGTTGTTAATTATTTTGGGGTTCGTGGGGGTGGAGACGTCAACTACCAGTAGTCTATCTATTCCCGACACGATGTAAAGGTCGTTACCTGCCAACGCCATATCGAAAAAATCCGGTGGTATGTACTCCGGTGGAATAACTCCCGTAAGTGGAGGAAATGGATTGGCAAGAAATCCGATCTGTTTTAAAGAACCGGGTATTGAAGCATTGAAAATGTACAATCCATCATCAGTCATGGCAAAGAGTAAAGAACCGGTTGATTTCAGCGCATTAAAGGAACCAGGTATGGGTATTGTTATTTCCCCGATACTGCGAGGATTAGGAGGATCCGAGATATCAAATGTGCTGATCGTTTCATTGCCGTTTGTATAATTATTAAATACGATATAAGCGTAATTCCCGGATACTTCAATGTCGGAGTCAAAAGACGCGGCTAATGCAGTTTTCCCAAGGTCTTTTGGATTATCCGGGTCCGAAACATCGATGATCCAGAGATAACTTTCAGGTAAAGCCGGATCATAGATTAAAACATATAATGTGGTCCCAATCAGTTTTAAATTACTTTCGAAAAGAATCTGTTTATCCTGCCCGGTTTTCAGGTATGATATCTCTTCCGGATTATCGGGATTACTGAGATCCAAAATAATTATGCCTGCATCTGCATTGGTGCCTGTTCCTTCCGGATTATTGCCAAAATCCACGGCGCAAATCAGATAGTTCTTCCCGGCAATCGTTGCGCCAACACCCGATCCAAATACGATATTGGATTCCGATGCGAGCATGGTGGATTTCCATTGTGTTATCCCATTTCCTAGTGATTTGGATGTTGCGAGTGATAACGTGGTTGATGTTGAAGTGACAACGGAGGATGAGGTCTCAGTCACCCCTTTAATTTCATCTGCATTGCAGGAACTCAATACCACACAAAATAAAATAAACAGTATTAAACCCAGGCTGATCCATTTTTTCATTTTCCAACATTCCTATTGCTTGTTTGTTGCAAGCAATGAACATCAGCAAACTAACGTCATAACCGGGATTCCTTGGATTTTTACGTGATTTCATGTTAAAGGACAACGTCTGAAATTGTTTCTAATGTTGTAACGTTTAATTCTCCAAAAAGTTAGTGGCAATAATGTAATCATTACCAATATGATTGAAATCGATTATATCTCTTCCAATTCGATTTATCAATACCATAGCCTCTTTTTAATTTGCATTTTCTGATTTATTAATTCAGCAAAACAATTATTGGTGAATTTTTACCGAGTAAATACCATTCACATCTTTACCCCAATATGTAATTCTGGCTCCAAGACCAATAGGAAATGAAACAATTGCCTCCCTATGGATACTGATATCGCTGTTGTCCCAACTCACCCAGGCTGTTTCAATAAATTTTCCCTACTCGTATAAAATCCACCTGGTACACGGTTTCCTAACAGACACATAGTCACCACACAACAATGTTGGAACAATGAATATATATAAAGAATGCTAACCATTATATTGGCTCACATAAAGTCATCACGAGGGTGACAAAGTCATGCCTCGAGAGGGTCGAGCCTGCTGCCAGAAGAACCGGCGAATTTTGCATGAGCAGTAACAGGATAAAGTGCGATCATTAAAGCGCTCCGTCCAGGAGCAGTAAAAGACTACTTGACATCATCTGGTTATCTCCTTACACTATGCTTGCAGAACAGTTGTTCTTAAGAAGGCGGTATTATGCTGGAAAGATTGAACTATCTAGCTTCAGCGGCTCAATTTGATTTGTGCGGTAATTGTGGTTCTCCCTCTAAATCTCTCTTTAATTTGCCTCTTCGACTATGAGATGATTGGGGATGTGCGCAAAATACACCCTATTTCACAGAGGAGGTGCACAATCGGAAAAGACTGGATTCGGCATTAGGTTGCCTGTCACCGGGACTATGAGCAACTGGCACAAGACTTGCCGGAACCGGGAGCAACCCACCGAACCCTCCTAACCTCTTCTGTCTAACCACAGGAGTGCACCCCACAAGATGAACATTTCGCCAGAAAGTGTTCTCCACATCCAATTCGCGCAGACGGTATTGAGTGGGTTGTGCCGCAATAATACGAACAACATTGCGCGAGTTTGAATAGGATATCTATGTCAACGGCTTCCAGATCCAGTAAATCAAAATCCACGTGGTAAAGGAAGGAGCATGGAAAAGAGAATTGCATGGTGGGAAAATATCGGACAACCGGAATACGGCGGAGAAATAGTGCTGCGTATCAACCGGGACATCGCCAATTTTGACCCGTATTTCTTCGAAATGCTGCCTAATATCCATTCTGCATGGATGGAAAGGCTCTTCGCCGACGATTGGACGCTGGACCCGCAAACATATCGCTACAACACTCATTTCCGTCCAGGTGAATTCGTCAAAGGACACTTAGCCGAAAGCTGGGAATTTCCAGACCCGAACACTCTGGCCGTCCATCTCCGTCGGGGAATACATTGGCAGAATATCTCACCGGCCGATGGTCGTGAGTTTACCGCCGATGATGTCGCATTCCACTATCATCGTATGTATGGGATCGGTAACGGCTTTAACAAACCCTCTCCGTATCATGCAGCGGTCAGTGCCTTTAAAAATCTGATATCGGTAACTGCCGCAGATAAATACACGGTCGTTTTTAAATGGCAAACGCCTAATCCTGAGTTTATCCTGGAAACCCTGCAGGCGCCGGTTGGTTCACTATGTCTGGAAAACCCCGAAGCAGTAAAAAAATGGGGTGATGTCAGTGATTGGCATCATGCAATCGGGACCGGTCCGTTTATTCTAAAGGATTTCCAGTCAGGCAGTTCGGTGACCCTGGTCAGAAACCCCGATTATTGGGGACATGACGAAAGACATCCCCAAAATCAGCTCCCATATGTGGATAAGTTCAAGATTCTGATAATTCAAGATGAAGCCGCCGCCATCGAAGCAATGCGACAGGGAAAAATCGATGCCCTCGACCAGATTTCTATTGAACGGGCTCAAGCCCTTCAAAAAACAAATCCAGAAATATTACAGATAATGACGCCGTCGCCGAGTACTCCTTCCATCGACCCAAGAAATGACCTGCCACCCTTCAACGATATCCGTGTCCGCAAGGCCTTACAACTAGCAATCGACCTGCCAACTATCGCCCGAACATACTACAGCGGTAAAGCGGTACCGACCCCCTCTACGTTGACCTCACGTGATGTGATGGGGTGGGGATTCCCCTACGAGACATGGCCGCAAGACCTGAAAGACGAGTATGCCTATAATCCACGAATGGCCCGGAAGCTTTTAGCTGATGCCGGCTATCCCAACGGATTCAGCACGAACATCGTAGTGGAGTCAACCGTGGATATGAAATTACTGGCAATTGTGAAATTGTATTTTGCGGCAGTTGGCATTGACCTGGGAATAAAACCGCTGGAAACTGCGTCTTTCGTCAGTTATGTATTAACCGGCCGCAAAAACGACCAGTTGGTGCGCCGCTCTGCGTCATCACTAGGGTTGGCCACAGAACCGATCCGCCAACTGGAAAGGTTCCGGACGGGTGCCGTGCCGAATTACCTGATGGTAAGCGACCCTGTTTTCGATGCGTTTCTTCCCATGGCAATGGCCGCGGCTGGTATCGATGAGATTAAAAAAATAATCATGGATGCCAATAAATACGTGGCACGTCAGCATTTCGCAATCTCCTTGGTGCAACCGATGCAGTATTCCTTGTACCAGCCATGGTTCAAAGGGTACAATGGTCAGTTTTTTGCGGTCTCGGCTGCGTCCGGCGGTCCTCCTATGTGCTTCTTCTACCCAGCACGGTTCTGGATAGACCAGGATTTAAAGAAGTCCATGGGGCACTAAAACTTAGTTGGAATCAAAAAAGCAAGTTTTAATATTAGTAATGTTACAATAACAGGGGTCGTTTGCTTAACTCCCTACGGAGTTAAGTTTCCTTGGTAGATTTTTACATTATCACTATATTCTAACGAAATAAAAAAAGAAAAATAGAAATTTGAAAAGTAAGATTGGTCGATACTGTTTTAGTAATGGTTAGTAATAGTATTTGTGACACTATTGGACGTGGGCGTAGGTCTAATTGCTAACATCTGAAGATTTGCCGTTAATAGTAGTATGAATAGACCTTTTAGGCAAGATTGGATATTGATGAACTCAATAATCAGATTTTTTGCAGATTTCTTTTCTTACCTAACTTCTTTTTTCCTCCTGGTGATTGTACCAAGAGAGTAAATGTGCATCTGGGAGGATCAACAATCAGCAGTCGGGATCATGATGGATGAGCATAAGCAAGTGTATGGTCGTGAACGTTCGTAGTAAGGCAAAACGCGAAAGACAATGTCATTTGCCGCAGACAGCCCATATATAGAAAATAATAAATACATAATAAGTTGTCTCGGTGGAATACGATTTTTGGCAATAAATTTGGTTTGAATAGAGACATTAACTCAATTAATGATTTTCAACAACCATGATCGGGACATTTACAACCATGGGAGACATTAACAGAGGAGGAACAATTGGAAGCGACCAATATCGCCATGCACTTTTTGGAAAGCATCGCGGTGATAATTATCTTCTATGAGGATCGCTTAGGGCCAAAGGTGAGCAGCTGTCGGAAGAGGCATGCGGAATGCAAACCGAAGGTGGTACTTGGCAGGAAGTTCACACCAAGCACGGCGCTAGTGTGTGTAAAAGTATTAAATGTAAAATGATTCGCAGCTAAATCTTTGTATAGCTTAATTTGAGATATTGCTCTAGATTGGAAGTCTCAGAAGTTGTATCGCGTTATCTAAAAAGATCTTATCTTTATCTTCCTCCGAGATATTCATTTTCTCGATTGCCCGTATCGTTTCTAAAGTACGGCCAGGACCGAAACCTCCCCCTCCCAATGGCATATCTGTCCCAAATAGCAAATGATCTGCACCAAAAAAGTCATATCCGCACATTAGAGCCGTTGTATTACCATATACTGCTGTGTCTCCGTAAAACTTGTGCAGATATTTGAGTGAACCAGGATAACGGCTCTCAGGTCTTCCTCTGAAGAATGGTATCATAGCGCCACAGTGGTGGGTAATGAATTTGATATCAGGGTACTCCTTGAAAATTCCGGAGAAAACCAACTTCATCATTGCCAGCGACGTCTCAAAAGGCCAGACAAATCCACCCATTGGAGTATCATTAGAGCGATCGTTAAGCATGTTAAACAAAGATTTGGGCAGATCGATTATTGAAGCAGCAAAAGGTGGGTCACATGGATGAATCCATATTGGAAGATCATATTCGGCCATTTTTGCGAATAGCGGTCTGAACTTAGGAGCATCCAATGATTCTCCGTTTATACTACTAAATATCTGAATACCTCGGAATCCAAGTTCTTTTACGGCTCTATCAGTCTCTTTCATTGCCGCATCAATATTGTTCATTGGTAAACAGGCTACCGCCGCTATGAACCTATCCGGATACTTGGCAACCAGTTCAGCCATCTCGTTATTGGCAATCTGAGCGAGTTCGACGGCATCTTTTGGAGTTGTATATCTATTTTCTAAAGGAGGAAGACCTACATTTATTACTTGCAGTACATCGGGGAATCTATCCATAAGTCTTAGCCTAACATCAATATCACTTATGCTAAGAGAAGTTCTAGGTGATATCTTGGCCGCGAAATCTTTGCCACCACGCGGTTCCAGAGGTGAATTTGAATCTAGCCCGCTCGGATTAACCCCTGGTTTCAGCTTCTTGAGAAAAGCCTCCTTATACTTCTTCGGCACTAGATGTGGAAAAACATCAATTTTCATTCACTACTCCTTTATTTGCAATAATGTATCGCAGCTTCCTTATTATTCCGGGCTTGGGACCTGCACATCCCCTATATTGCATATTTCTTGGAAAAGTACCAAGTAGCGTTTTATTTTTTATCACCGGCAAGTCTTTACTTCGTTATTGGATCTTTCAAAACATGTTGAGTTTTGCTTATTGTTACTAATATTTATCCAAGCTTTGATGGCCCTCCGCCTCGGAATTAAATCCTTGCCTAACTAGGATTTATTAGGATGACATTCTATTTGCTAGGTCATACTGCTCAAAACCTAATAAATTATTTTTTCAGCGACCAATCGGGCGACGTCATCGTCGGACATCTTCAACAATTGTTTAAAAACATAATCATTATGTTCTCCAAGGCATGGTGCAGGGGCTTCGGTTGCAGTTAAGGCCGACCTCCATGGAGAACGGTATACAACAGTCTTGCCTGCTTCGGGATGATCTTGCTCAATAAAGATGCCACGTGCCTTGCAGTGAGGGTCATTGATCAACTCCTCAATATTGAGAGAAGCACCGGCGGCTATACCCACATTTTGAAGTTTGTGCATGACTTCATAATGGGTAAAATCTTTTGTCCAACCGCCAATTAGTTTATTTAGCTCATCCTGATTTTGCCAGCGGGTATATTGGTCGGAAAACGCCGGATTTCTACTCCAATCAGGATCACCCATAATGTGACACAAAGCCTTCCACTCGCTATCAGTACCGATGGCGATGGCAACCCACTGGTCTTTACCCCTGCAGGGATAACACCCGTGAGGAGCCATGATATCATCACGATTTCCCATTCGAGGACGTAATCCTCCATTCATAACATACTCCATGATTACCTCGGGAATGAGAGTTGTTACTCCTTCACTCTGGGCAACGTCAACATGCTGCCCTTTTCCTGTTTTATCGCGATAATTCAACGCAGCCAGTATGCCGACTACACCATGCATGCTACCTATGGGATCACCGGGATATGTACCTGAAACAGCGGGCTCCTCACCTGGATAACCAAATGAGGCACTCAAGCCTCCCGCCGCCTCAATAGTGGACGCATAAGAAACGTAATCTTTGTCGGGACCGGTGCTTCCAAATCCCGGCAATGAAACAAAGATAATATCAGCTTTGACATTCTTTAGCGTCGAATAGTCCAGACCCCATCCTGGCATAACCCTCGGCGCAAAGTTGGTAATTACGATATCACTAATTTTTACCAATTCTTTAAAAATTTCTACTCCCTTAGGCTGTTTTAGATTAAGGGTACAACTCTTAACTCCCCGGTTGGTAACATTGAATTGACTTCGATTCACCCCCTGGTCTTCTTCTTTCCATCGTGTTTTTCCTAACTTAACAATTCTTTGGGAGTCAACCCTTTCTTCAGTTTCAATCTTGATAACTTCCGCCCCCATGTCTGCTAATATCCCGCCCATCCATGGTCCGGCCCAAACCCAAGTCAAGGCAATAACCCGTATTCCTTTAAGAAAAGAAGCTCCCATTTACTATTATCCCTTGCATCATTTTCCGATATTATATCACTTGTACACATTTAGATTCTTATGTAATCCCAGCTTCATTAAGTTTGTCGAGGTCCTGTTTAGTGTAGCCCAATCTATTGCAATATATCTCTTCATTATGTTGACCTAACAGTGGAGCAACCATTGGTGCTTCCTTTTGAATCTCTGAGAAACGGTACGGTACACCTGGA
>Ga0326727_10022670_pt1 | contig 12097 bp, 7 predicted proteins | sample MB2enrmetagenome_FD_207643 | JGI IMG/M metagenome (GOLD analysis project Ga0326727, IMG submission 207643) | Lab enriched peat soil microbial communities from McLean, Ithaca, NY, United States - MB29MY | ecosystem: Environmental > Terrestrial > Soil > Wetlands > Peat | place: USA: New York... | reverse complement strand
GGAGGGTGCGAGCCGCCAACGCCATCATCGCCCTGCGCTGCCATCGCTTGAGCGGCAAATTCGAGGATTACTGGGAGAACCGCCGTGCCCGCGCAGCCTGACTCTCACAGATTTGTCGCACACCCTGCCTCTCTCCCTTTGGCTCTGGATCTGCTGGTAGACAGCGGCTTTCCAGCCAGTGCCTGCAGTTTCCGCTGCTCGTCGATGCGCTGCAAGCACCCCTTCAAAAAATCAATCTCCAGCGCCTGCTGGCCAATCTTGCGCTCCAGTTGCGCGACCTGGCCCTCCTCCCAGCGCCGTTTCCCCAGGCCCGGAAACACGTTGCCGGGCCCTTGCCGAAACTCCCGCCGCCAGCGATGGAGCACGTTGGGGTTCACTTCAAACCCTCGCGCCACCTCCGCTAGCGACGCCCCCGTCTCCAGCCGCTGGATCGCTGCCAGCTTGAACTCCTTGGTAAACTGCCGTCGAGACAAACCCATGACTCAATCCTCCCTTGAATGGCCTTTTTATACCATTCGCTGAATTTTGAGTCTTAACTGTTTGTCTCAAAAACGGGGACAAGTCCATTGACTCATTGGATTGCCTGCTAGCCACTAGCCACTAATCACTAGACACTGCTCTTGTGATCGGGCCATCGGGTCATCGAGCGGTTTGCGATTTTCGATTTTCGAGTTTCCTCTTTCTGTTCTCCCAGTCGGCAAACTCCTTCATCCTCTTGACCCCAACCGCCGATAACGATGCGAGGATGTGCGGGCCGCGCGATAGGGAGAAATTGTTGCGTAGCACGGCCACCGTGGCCGTGCCGTTTGCCCTCAGTATTTCCAAGTCGCATGTCCCAGCGGTGCGCGATTCAGCTCCGCCCTTTGCAGCCGCCACTGGGGCATGAAGCTGTCCATCAGCTTGCTGAACCGGTCATTGTGGTGTCGTTCCAAGAGGTGCGCCATCTCATGGACAATGATGTACACAAGGCACTGAACCGGCTTCTTGGCCAGTTCCAGATTCAGCCAGATGCGGCGGGCGTCGATGTTGCAGGCGCCCCACTTGGTTTTCATCTGCTTCACGCCCCACTCGGCCACCTTCACGCCCATAGCAGCTTCCCAGAGTTCGATCAGCGGCGGAATCAGCGCCTTTAGCTGCCGGCGATACCACGCAAGCAAGACCCTCTCTCGGTGCGCGGTATCAGTACCTTCGCGGACAAACAGATCAATCCTGCGTTTGTTGCGGATGGCCACGCGGGCGGGGCCATTCTGGACCACCACGTTCAGGCGATAGCGCTGGCCCAGGAAATAATGGCTCTCGCCGCTCACCATCTCGCGCTTGGATTGCCGAGGCTGGTCTTCGAATCTGGCCCGCTGGCGCTTAATCCACCCGAGTTTGCCGATCACCGCCAGACGCACGGCTTCATCGGTCACTGCCAGAGGAGCGGCCACGCGCACGCGACCATGCGGCGGATAGACTCCCAGGTGGAGGTTTTTGATGCTCTTCCGGACCACGTCCACCGGAAGCCCTCGGATGCTGATTTGTCGCCTCTCAATAATCATTCTGATTCTTCGCCAACTCCAAGACTGCCTTCACGTCGGCTTGTGATTTCTGATCTTCGAGTGCGTGTTTAATGGCGAGCATCACCTTCCTTACCTTCACCGCATTGCCGCGCCAATCGTCCTGTTTGCTTTCAACGATGGCAGCATCCAGGGCAAGGGCCAGCGCTTCGTCCTTGCCGAGGTTGTCATAAAGCGCCCGCTTGGCCTGAGTATTGAGCGCCTTCGGATACGCCGCGCCGCCCGGCCCGTTCTTCGCCTGCTTCGTCAACTCGACGATTTTTTCCAAATACTTCTTGTAATCAATGGCTTCCTGCTTGCGCTGTCTAATCAAGGCGTCGAGCAACTCTGACATTTTCTCGTAGTACTTGGGATTGATCGGCTGCTCGTCGATAATGAGTTTGCGCACGTTGTTCTCAATGGTTTCCGCCACAGCCTCCTTGTTTTCGCGGATACCCTTGGGTAGAGCATCCACGGCCCCGACGCCTAGCTCGACGATAAGCTGGACCAGCGACATGTCCTCGAAGGCGGAAACCGTCGTGCTGTCTTCGGCCTGAATGTAGGTATCGATCAGCAGGCGCATGGCCGGCTCATACATCTTGAGGTCAATGGCATCGCCGCTGTTCTTCTTCACTTCATCGCGCACGTTCTCAAAATGTTTCACCTCCGCCTTGATGGTCTTGATCTCGGCGGGGCTGTAGCCCGCCGCTTCCATCTCATTCGCCAGATTCGCGTAGGCGCGGACCAGCGCCGCGGTGAGCGTATAGAGCGACAGGCGTTTCGGCTCGTTATCCTTCAGTTGCTTCACGTTGCCGGAATCTTTTGCCGAGAAGTAGCGGAAATACGCCAGTGAATCGTGGGGCTTTTCCACCGGCTCACAGAGCGCCTTCACCGCTTCCCGTGCCTCTTCCAACCGCTCGCGTGCCTTGCCGAGGCGGTCTTCCAGCAACCCCGCAACGTCTTCCTTATCAAAGCCGTCGAAGGCGCCCGAGGTGTAATCGCGGAAGGAGGTTTCGAGGCTCTTGAACAAGTCCTTGTAGTCAACAATGTACCCGTAGTCCTTATCCTCGCCGTCCAACCGGTTCACGCGGCAGATGGCTTGGAACAGGCCGTGGTCGCGCATCTGCTTGTCGATGTAAAGGTAGGTGGCCGGGGGCGCGTCGAAGCCGGTCAGCAGCTTGTCCACCACAATCAGCAGCTTCATCTGTCCCGGGTCCTTAATAAACTTCTTCTTTGCCTCCTTCTCGAATTGCTCGGCCTTGTTGACGGCGGTCTCCGGAGCCTCGTGGAACCAGTCGGCCAGCATCTTCTTGTAGATGTCATATTTCCGCAGCTTCTCCGTCGGCCCTTCACCGGACTCTTCGCCTTTGATGTCAGCCGGTAAGGGCCGGTACGAGGTCACAATGGCGCACTTGCCGGCCAAATCGGTCTGGCAGAACAGTTCGTATAACTTGCACGCCTCGTAGATGCTGCCGCATACGATCAGGGCGTTACCGCGCCCGCTCATCAGGCGGGGGCGGGTTTCCATGTCCATCAGGATGTCGCCGACGATCTTTTGCAGCCGCGACCGGCTCGACAGCACTTTCCTCAGCGTGCCCCAGCGCTGCTTGAGCTGCGCCTTGGCCAAATCCGTCAGGCCCTTCGTCTTGGCGTCAAACCACTGGTCGATTTTTGCCTGCGAAGTGATGTTCTGGTCGATGTCGCGGGCTTCGTATTGCAAATCGAGCACCACCCCGTCCCTCACTGCCTCGTCGAATTTGTACGTGTGAATGTACCGGCCGAAGACCTCGATGCTTCGCTTCTTGTCAGCTTTCAGTAGAGGCGTGCCGGTGAAGCCGATGAAGACTGCGCTGGGCAAAATCGCCTTCATGGCCTCGTGCAAGTCACCGGACTGCGTGCGGTGGCACTCGTCCACGAACACATACAGATCGCCCTTGGGTTTGAAGCCCACGGGCAGAGCCTTTTTGACTTCCTCGATGTAACCCGGAATATCGCCAACCTCTTCGCCCTCTTCCTTGCCGCCGAACTTGTGAATCAGCGAGCAGAGCAGCCAGGGCGTGGTGTCATTCAGCCTGGCGACCAGGTCCGCACCGCTTTTGGTGCGGTAAATCTCTTCGTTGACCCCCAGGTATACCTTTTCGATTTGTTCGTCCAGTTCCGTGCGGTCGGTAATGATGAGGACCCGGGCGTCCGTAACGTGTTCGCGAATCCACTTGGTAAGCCACACCATCGTCAGGCTTTTGCCGGAGCCCTGCGTGTGCCAGATGATCCCGCCCTCGCGGCGCTTCACGAAGGCTTGTGCGGCGCGCACGCCGAAATACTGGTTGTGGCGGCAGAGCTTTTTGGTCCCGGCGTCAAAAACAATGAAGTCGTGGATGAGTTCCAGAAACCGAGCCTTGTTGCAGATTTGCATCAAAGCGCGGTCCAGAATGGAAAGCTCATCACCCCCCATCCTAGAGCCCCTGTTCAGCACCACCCCGGAACTGCTGTTCAGCACCACCCCGGCGCTCGAAGCGCCACCCCTCCTCATCTGAGGAGGGGAGCTCTGTGTCAAGAAACTCCCCTCCTGGTTCAGGAGGGGTGGCGCGTCAAGCGCCGGGGTGGTTACAGGAGCGGTTGCCGTGGTTCCCGGTGTGGTCGTGGTAGCCCCTTCTTCCTTCCACGTCAGGTAATACTTCTCCTGCGTCTCAATGCTGCCGTAGCGCAGGCCTTCCGAATCATTTCCCGCCATCAGCAACTGCGCGGTGGAGAAAAAACGTTCAATGAAGATCGTTTTTTGGTTGTCCAGGTTTTGGCGGATGCCTTCCGCCACTGAGACGGTGGAGCGTTTCAGTTCCAGCACCCCGAGCGCGATGCCGTTCACATAAAGCACAATGTCCGGACGCTTGCCGTAAGCTTTGGCGTCATTTCCCGCCACCGTGACCTCTTCGGCGATGGCAAAGTGATTTTTTTCCGGGTGGCTCCAGTCAATCAGCCAGACGTCTTCGGTTTTCTCGCCCACGTCGGGACTGACCTTCACGGCATAGCGCAACAGGTCATAAACTGCCTTGTTGCGGTCGTAAAGGCTTTTGCTCATGTCGCCGGCCGCCTGGTTGAGTTTGTGCAGGGCGCGTTTGATAAGGATCTCACTATATCCGCGGTTTTCCAGCCAAGGCCGAAGATAGCCTTCCTCGATGTTACGGTTGCCTTCCCGGTCGGTCCAATCGCCGAGATAGTCATAGCGCAGCGTGTCGCGGAACAGCTTCACGATGCGCCGCTGGGTCTTCTTTTCGATTTGGCCGACGGTGCTCACAATAACTTGGTCTTTCCTGTTAACGGCGCTCATCTCTCACTGCAAAGAGTGCCACCAGCCTCTGAATCGCTGATCCTATCCTTTCATCAGAAAATACTGGACGATTAAGTTTCGGTATCCACTCTGGATTGCTTCTAATCACACTTTTCACCAACTCAGTAGTAGTCTCTTTCCCATCCGCGATCAACTCTCGCATCGCCATATCAACCGTCGTCCAGAGCTCGAGGGTTTCATTTTTGACATAACGAAATTGATCGAGCCACTGGCAGGCTCCGGGACCGTACCATTTTTCAAAGTAGCTCAACGCCTCCCCATTGTTCTCGCCTGCGATGAATCCAGTCCGGTCTTCGCGTGAACATGCCTTGGCGTACTTTCGATTCTGGGCAATCTTTTCGGGTCCGCCATACCGGGTTCGAGGATTGTAGGGTCCCGCAGCCATCTTTTGGTACCCTTCTGGTTGGGCCTCAAAATGCCGGTGCAGTAGATATGACAATTTGGTGTAGCGTAATCTTCCGAGAGGGTACCGCTCGTTCCCGAATTGATGTGCTAGGGCGGCGATGATCACAGCCTCGTTGAATTGCCAGTTGTGGCTTGTGCGGTGAATGGTGACGTTCTCTGGGGCGGACGTAGTCGCTTCCTTTTCCACACCCTTAGCGACGACACTCGTCAGCCTCGTCTTTCCGGTCAGTATTTCCTGCATCATGCCTTGCTTGAGGGCGCGGGTCTTGTCACGTCTCTGTTCAAGGGCGGCAATCTCCGCGTCCATGTCGGAGAGGACACTGGATATCGCGCGTTGTTCATCGAAGGCCGGCGCGAGAAAGCTAAAGTTTACGAAGTCCTTCTGGTACAGATGCGAAATGGTTGAGCCAGCCTGCAATTTCGCCAGAAAATCGTCGAAGATGTGCGACGTGAGAACGAAGTAGAAGAATAGCGAGTCATAGTAGGCGTTCTTCGGGCGGATTACAAAAACACCGCTATTGAGTGTTGCCGGTCGGGGTAACGAATCGACGAAACCCACTTTGCCGATCGTACCGTCCTTAGTTAATAGCACGTCCGCGGGTTTAAGTTGAATGTTCCTGTCTTGCACGTACCTGACGGCATCGACAAAGCAACAGCTCGACCAATTGACGCGACCATTGACAAAATCGGTTCCAGTGACAAGATAGAAATCGCCATTCTGCTGGTACTCGGCAGTGGTGAGCCCTTGCCACCCAATACGCGCCTTGAGCACCGACCTCTCCGCCATGTTAAGGACCTGCCACTTCCCGTTGAATCCCGGCAGGCGTTGCTTGCCGGTGAGGAGTTGCTGCATGGCGGCCTGTTTGATGTCGCGCTTCTTGGCGATGAGCTTGTCCAGCGCGCCGATCAGGGCATCGACATCGCTCAGCGCCCCCGCAATGGCACGTTGTTCTGTCATTGGGGGGCATTGGACGCTTAATTCACCCAAGACGCTTTGGTTAAGATTGATCATCGTAGAGCCGACACTAGCATCCTTAATAGCCGACACCGCCAAGGGACTCGATAGCACGCGCTGCAGAAACTCGGGATAGACATAGTCTCCACAACGGATGATTAACGAGCCTGTACCGCAGAGCCACCCCTCTTGATACTTCTTGACCACTGCACAGCGGCCCATGTCGCCGCGTCTACCAATAATGACATCTCCTTCTCTCAGCCTAAAAACCGTTAGCTGCCCTGCAGCATCCTCGGTGATCGTCATGGTTCGCGTGGGAGCGAGCTGACCGTCGATGATATGCATCGGATTAATTACGGGGATACCGTCTTCCGTATAGTCCGACTTGTGCAAAGTGCTTCCAAACGGCCCCGTTCTAAATGACGCTAGCTCGGCGAGCTTTCTGACCGTCCACTCCTGCGGGACTCCACCCACCTCAGTATGTTTGTAGCCAGGCTTCAGTCCCATACCGCTCCCATTGTTTTCAAATGTTCGTCCACGCGGCTGGCGAGCGACTCGACCTCCTCAGTGAGCTTCGGCAGCGGCGTGGCGTACCGCTCGGCCAGTTGCTTGATGCGGCCGGTAAGCGCCTGCGATACGCGATCCAGTTCGGTCTGCACCGCTAGCTCGAGGGCAGTCAGCCACTTGTATTCCACCACCAACTTCTTAACGTCGTCCTCACTCAGCTTGGCGTATTTGGCGGTGACCTTGGCATCTAACGCTTTCTGCGCCTCTTTTATTTGCTTCGTGGCAGCTACCCCTTCTCCGATCAGGGCAGAATACGCATTCAACACTCTGCGCTCGTCCTCGGCTTCCTTGACATCCTTGATCTCCTTGAGACGGGCACTTACGCTGGCTCGGGTCAAACTGCCTTTCTCAGTTTTGGCCTCGAACAGCAGGCCGTCCTCCCCGCCGTGTTCTTCCTCCAATTCCTCCATCTGGCCGGTGATGGCGTCGCGGCCAGCTTCAAGCTTCTCGACGGCCTGCCGCTCGGCGGCAAAGTAGCGGCGGATGATGAGCGACTCCGGGATCAAATCGGTGTTCGGCTTGCCATCGGCTTCGGCCTTCCATCCGTCGCTCACAATCATGTAAGCATCGTCCTGCATGGTCTCAGCCCAGTAATCCATGAGGTGCTGATAAACATCGTAGGGATCGAGCAGCGGGGCCTTCTTGAAGGTTTCGAGCAGATTCTCCGAAAGCCTCTCAATCAGCTCTTTGGGCTTGCCGCCAACGGCGATCCCTTTGAGCAGCCGAGTATTGGCCTGTTCCCATTTCGCCATGAGGTCAATGACCGATTGATGGAAGGCGGTGAATTCCGTGTGATGGAAGATGGCAGCTTTCACGTCCCCGATGGGCACCTTGAGCTGGCTGTAGCCGGGCCGGTCGGCGCGTCTGAATAGCGTGGACCGCACTGCGGGAAAGACTTGCCAGTAGCGGTCGAGGTCATCAATATCGCGGTTGGGGATGCCGCCGCGCAGGTGAGCGTCAATGTCCTGCAAGTCCTCGGGCTCGGTGCTGTCGATGTAGCGTGGCAGGTTGAGGTTGAAGTCATTGGCCTCAATCTTCGCAACGGGCACCAAGCGCGAATACTTGGGGATTTCTACCTGCCGCGTGAAGGCATCCACGATTTTGTGAACGTCCTGGGCGCGCAGGCGGTTCTTGTTGCCGTCCTTGATGAATCCCTTGGAGGCGTCGATCATGAAAATGCCCTTGCGGGCGGCGGCGTTTTCCTTGTCCAGCACGATGATGCAGGCGGGAATGCTGGTGCCGTAAAAGAGATTCGCCGGAAGCCCGATGATGCCCTTGATGTAGCCGCGGCGGACAATGTTGCGGCGAATCTCACCCTCCGCACCGCCGCGAAACAGTACGCCGTGAGGAAGGTTCACCGCGCCTTTGCCCGTGCTCTTGAGGGACGCGAGGATGTGGAGAAGAAACGCGTAGTCACCATTCTTGGCGGGCGGAATGCCGTAGGGGAAGCGCTTGAATTCATCCTCGGCGGGGTTGAAGCCGTTGCTCCACGCCTTGGATGAGAATGGTGGATTGGCCACCACAAAGTCAAACGTCTTGAGGCTGCCATCGGCCTGTTTGAAATGAGGGGTCGAGAGGACGTTGTCCTTCCAGATTTCCGCCGTGGGGCAATCGTGCAGGATCATGTTCATCCGGGCCAAGGCGGACGTGGCGTTGTCCATTTCCTGCCCGTAGAGGGCGAGGTCGAGACCCGTGCTGCCCTTGGCCTCGTCGTGCGCCTTCAGCAATAGGGATCCCGACCCACACGTCGGATCGTAGATGGTCTGGTCGGCGCGGGTGGCGCTGCCCGCCCCAATCACCTTGGCCATCATCCGGGAGACTTCCGCCGGGGTGTAGAACTGCCCCTTGCTCTTTCCCGACTCGGTGGCGAAGTGGCGCATCAGGTATTCGTAAGCGTCCCCCAGAAGGTCATCGCCCTCGGCGCGGTTGCCCCGGAAGTCGAGCGCCGGATTGTCAAAGATTGACACCAGGTTGGAGAGCCGGTCCACCATCTCCTGGCCCTTGCCCAGCTTGTCGGGGTCGTTGAAGTCGGCCACATCGATCACGCCCTTCAGGTCGTTCGCCTCCGCCAGGCGGCTGATGATCTTGTTCATCTTGTCGCCAATCTCCTTGTCGCCCTTCAGCGCCACCATGTCGGCAAAGCTGCCACCCTTGGGCACGTCAAGGAGGGCATCCTTCTGGCCGGCATATTTGTCGGAGACGTATTTGACGAAGAGGAGAACGAGGACGTAATCCTTGTATTGCGAGGCGTCCATGCCCCCGCGCAGCTCGTCGCAACTTTTCCACAGCGAGCTGTAAAGTTCGGATTTCTTGATGGCCATTCAGTGCTCTGTTCTTGTAGCGGCTGGTTTATCCCGCCGTTACCAAGAGGTGTAAACCTGTGGTGCGGAGCCATTGTACATCGAAGGGTAGAGGGTAGTAAGGAGTTTGAAGGTGCGCCGGGCGGAAGGGCGCGCTCGGACTTTGGCGCCCACACAGGCGTCCAAGTGGGGTAGCCACGCTCAGTGGTTTGCTGACCGTGGGTTCTCCGCTTGATGGCGAAGGCATGGCCTGCGGCTGGAGATTAGGGGTTGGGGGTTGGGGGCTAGGGTCAAGGCCTCGGGCGTGAGGAAGGCAGTATGCAGTAGGCAGTGAGCAGTGGGCAGAAAATGGTAGGTGGCGGCAGCCGGTAGGCGGTGGGCGGTACGCGCCTTGATCGTAGCTACACGACTTGTAGCAGGGCCATCCCGATCAAAGGCATCGGGACAGGTCCTGGCCGTGACCGGCACGGGCATGACCCCAATGGATCAGGGCAAGTTGCCCGTGCTAGGTCTACCCCGCGCTCGCTCGCCCTCTCCCGACAACGCAACCATTTCGGTCAGGCGCATCGGACGGCAAGCGGAATCGATTGGCGTCATTCAACCCTGCTCTATGGGAGGGCCTCAGTGGATTGACATGGCCCTGAAGCTATGCTTGTTGATATTCATCGCTCGAATCTTCGATTCCAGAGTCGAGGGCGGAAGGCCCAGCTTCGCGGCCGCACCCAACGGTCCCGACACTCGGCCGCGCGTTTCGGCCAAGGCGGCGGCAATCACTTCGCGCTCCTCCGTCACCCTCCTTCGGAAGGACGTCCGTGTTGCCGGTTCGGTTGGGAAGCCTTCGCGATCGAGCCAAGTCGGCTCCACCGAGAGGGTCCCCTTTTCATGGGCAATCACCGACCGCTCGATAACATTTTGCAGTTCCCGGATGTTTCCCGGCCAGGGATATCGAGCCAGCGCCTCCATCGTTTCGGAAGAAATCGCCTCAATGGACTTGTGCATCCGTTGAGCGAATTGCCGGACGAAATGCCACACGAGCAGCGGAATGTCTTCCCGGCGGTCGCGCAAGGGGGGAATGTCAATGGGGAAAACATTCAGCCGGTAGTAGAGGTCCAGGCGAAACTGCTTCTCCACGATCATTTCTTCCAAGGAGCGATTGGTTGCCGCCACCACGCGCACGTCGACTATCTTCGTCCGTGTACTGCCCAAGCGCTCGATTTCCCGCTCCTGCAACACGCGCAGCAGTTTCGGTTGGAGCTCGAGGGGGATATCGCCGATCTCGTCCAGGACCAAGGTTCCGCGGTCGGCCAACTCGAAACGGCCCACGCGCGGGGCAATCGCCCCGGTAAAAGCCCCCTTCTCGTGCCCGAAGAGCTCGCTTTCCAGCAATCCTGCCGGGATCGCCGCACAGTTCACTTTCACAAAGGCATGGGAACGCCGCAGGCTGAGATTGTGGATGGCGCGCGCGACCAGTTCCTTGCCGGTGCCCGTCTCTCCCAACAGGAGCACGGTCGTATCCGTTGCTGCCACCATTTTCACCAGTTGCAGCACCTCCCGGAGGGCGGGACTCCGCCCAATGATCCCTTCAAAGTCCGCCTCGCTGTGGATCTCTTCCTTCAACTGGAGCTTTTCCGGCGCTTGCTTCTCTTTTAATTCGGCAATCTCGCGATAGGCCAAGGCACGCTCGCTTAATCCGGCATTCGCACCGAGGGCGCCGTCAAAACTCTGCTGCGCCAATTTTCGACTTTGCTGCCGGTCCCTCTGATGACGAGCGATACCCTGACGGATGGCATTCAGTAGGTCTTCACCGTCACAGGGCTTGGTCAGAAACTCCAGTGCGCCGGCTTTGATGGCGCGCACGGTCATGGGAATGTCGCCATGGCCGGTCAGGAAAATAATCGGGAGTTGCATATCCGCCTTGGCAAGCTGTTGTTGAAGATCGAGTCCGCTTAACCCCGGGAGCTGCACATCCAATACCAAACAGCTCGGCACTTCAGCTTGCAGGCCGGCTAAACACTCCTGCGCCGACGCGAACGTTTTCGCCCGGAATCCTGCGGAGCGAATCAGACTTCCCACCGATTCCCGCACTGATACATCATCATCCACCAAGTAGATTGGAGCGCCTCTTTCACTCATGGGAACACCTCCTTCAGATGGCCCGATGGTTTTGAGAGGAAAACCTCACCGCGTTTAATCCATCCCGCAATGACCTATGGTTGCGGGTTCTTGAGTTGTGATTATCCCTGGGAATGCAGCTTCGCGCTCAGAGCCTTGTGGACCGCATTCAATACCGTATCCTCGCTGAGTGGTTTGATCAGGTAATCCACCGCGCCGTTCTTCAACGCTTGCGAGCGCAGCATTTCCTCAGATCCATGGGCCGTGATGAAGATAACGGGTATTTCACAACGATCGGCCACCAGGTGACGGTGGAGTTCGATACCGTTCATCCCCGGCAGGCGCACATCCAGTAACAGGCAGTCGATATCGCTCAGATGATCCGAATTCAAGAAATCTTCGGCCGAAGCGAATACCTTCACGGCAAACCCCACAGACCTGAATAAACCGTCCAGGGATTCACGCACGGACTCGTCGTCGTCAACTACCGAAATCAAGGGAACCTTTGCCATAACACCTTCATTTAGCACCGTGGCAGGTGACGATGTCTATCACACCTTGGTATTAGGTTCGTCTGGGGGGAGGAGGGCGGCCCGGACCTACAATTTCTTCACGCGCCGTATCCCCAAGCTCTGCGACATTCTCACCAGGTCCGCCAGAGAGTCGGCCCGCATCTTACGCATGACCTGACCGCGCTGAATTTTGACCGTAACCATGCTGGTCCCCAGTTCTGCGGCCACTTGCTTGTTCAGCAGCCCGGAGACCACCAACTCCATAACCTCGCGCTCGCGCGGCGTTAACGATTCATACCGGCCGTGCAGTTCGCGCATCTCCGCCTGATGCCGGCGCGCCGCCCGATCGCGTTTTATCGCCT
>Ga0326727_10022669_pt1 | contig 12097 bp, 17 predicted proteins | sample MB2enrmetagenome_FD_207643 | JGI IMG/M metagenome (GOLD analysis project Ga0326727, IMG submission 207643) | Lab enriched peat soil microbial communities from McLean, Ithaca, NY, United States - MB29MY | ecosystem: Environmental > Terrestrial > Soil > Wetlands > Peat | place: USA: New York... | reverse complement strand
CGCCAATCGATGTGTCGAACGTGGTGCTGGTTTGCCCCAACTGCGGGCCGGCGCGCGTGGGCCACAAGACTGAAGGCGAGACGCGGATGCGGATTTGCAAGAAGTGCGGGCAGGAGCTGCCCACGAAGAAGTGAGAAGAACAGCTATTAGCTCTTAGCTATTAGCTTTTAGCTTCTGTTGCAGTGGGACCGGCAGCCGAGGCGAGCGAAATTGAGCTTGTTCTGGATGACGATGTCGATCACGGAGCAAGCTAACAGCTAAAAGCTCATGGCTAATAGCTGTTTTTGACCCTTCCGAAACGGTAAACGGCTCGCCGCGGCGAGGCAATCCGAGACCGGAAGAAAGAGAGCAGAGAGATGGCGGCAAGGCTGAAAGAGAAGTACCAGAAGGAGATCAAGCAGGCTCTGCAGAAGGAGTTGGGGATCGAGAACCCCATGGCGGTGCCGAAGCTTGAGAAGATCGTGATCAACATGGGCCTGGGCGAGGCTACGCAGAATACCAAGCTGCTTGACCCGCTGGTGGCCGATTTGACGCACATCGTCGGCCAGAAGCCGGTGACCACTAAGGCCAAGAAGTCGATTGCGGCCTTCAAGGTTCGCGCCGGCATGTCGATTGGGGCCATGGTGACGCTGCGCTCCGACAAGGCCTACGAGTTTCTCGATCGCCTGATCTCGATTGCGCTGCCGAGAGTGCGCGACTTCCGCGGCGTTTCAACAAAAAGCTTCGATGGGCGCGGCAACTACACGCTCGGCCTGCGCGACCAGCTGATCTTTCCTGAGATCGACTACGCAAAGGTGGAAAAGCTGAAGGGAATGAACATCACGATCGTTACCTCGGCCAAGGACGATAACGGAGCGCGAGCGTTGCTCAAGCACTTCGGAATGCCGTTCCGGCAGGGGGCGTAAGAACAGGGAATAGGGACTAGGGAACAGGGACTAGTTCCGGCCTCCAGCTTGATCGAGAAGCGCGTTTCGGGGGCAAACAAGTCTGGGCTGGTTCGTGAGGCGAACAGAATGATGCCCCACAGAGCGGGCTAGAAGCTAGTAGCTAGAAGCTAGTAGCTCGGGTTGAAGAGGTTTTATGGCAACTACTGCAAAAAGGGTGAAAGACGCGCGCAAGCCGAAGTTCAGCAGCCGGAAGCACAATCGCTGCCAGCTGTGCGGACGGCCGCGCGGCTTTCTGCGTAAGTTCGGCATCTGCCGCCTTTGCTTCAGGTCTCTGGCACTGAAGGGCGAGATTCCGGGCGTCAACAAGTCGAGCTGGTAGCAAGACAGCTTCCAGCCATCAGCTCTCAGCTTTCAGCCGCTTTGTGCTGACTGTACCAAGTTGGCTAGAGCGAGATGAACTCAAAGCTGACGGCTGAAAGCTGAAAGCTGTAACAACCATTCCCGCTGGTTTCCGCCTTGGCGGACGAACGGGGGATGAAGGAGAAGGAATGAGTCTGACCGACCCAGTAGCAGATTTTCTGGCGCGGATCCGGAATGCGATCCGGGCGCGCCATCAGAAGCTGGATGTGCCGGCTTCGAAGCTGAAGGCCGAGATTGCCCGCATCCTGAAGGAAGAGGGATACATCTCGAACTACAAGGTTCAGGATGAGGACGGCAAGCTGGTGCTGCGCGTGTACCTGAAGTACGGCGGCACCGAGGCGGCCATTCGCGACCTGGCGCGGGTTTCGCGTCCCGGCTGCCGCGTGTACGTGGGCCGCGACGAGATCAAGCGCGTGCAGGGCGGCCTCGGCATCTCGATTCTGACCACGCCGAAGGGCGTGATGACCGGCCGCCAGGCCCGCCGCGAAGGCGTGGGCGGCGAGCTGCTGTGCGAAGTGTGGTAAAGACAGTTGTCAGTGGACAGTGATCAGTGGTCAGTTCCGCAGGTGCTGGATCGAGCCACCGAAGTGGACGCGGGGTTTTTCTGATCACTGTTCACTGAGCACTGATCACTGTTTTTCAGGCTGCAGTGGAACGAGGGCGTGTTGAAACTGATCGCTGACAACTGATCACTGGCAACCGCTTTTTCGGGACTCGCAAGCCAACAAGGATGTTGAGAAATGTCGCGTATTGGAAAGAAGCCGATTCCGCTTCCCGGCGGCGTGAAGTACAAGGTTGAGGGGAACACCGTTCTGGTGGAGGGGCCGAAGGGCAAGGTCACAGCGCTGGTTGCCGACGGCATCGCGCTGAAGACGGTCGACGGTCATCTGCAACTTGAACGCTCGGGCGACGACAAGGCCGCCGTGCACGGGTTGACGCGCGCGCTGGTGGCGAACGCGGTGCAGGGCGTCACCAAGGGCTGGACGAAGGAACTGGACATCGTCGGCATCGGCTACCGCGCCGAGCTGAAAGGCAAGGGCACGGTGGTGTTTACGCTGGGCTATTCGCACCAGATCGAGTTCCCGCTGCCCACGGGCATTGAAGTTGCGATCGACCCCAAGCAGACGCACCTGACCATCACCGGCATCGACCGGCAGAAGGTGGGCCAGGTGGCGGCCGATATGCGCGAGCTGCGCAAGCCCGATCCATACAAGAACAAGGGCGTGCGTTACTCGAACGAGAAGCTGAAGAAGAAGGCGGGCAAGACGGGAGCGAAGTAAGAGCAGGTGTCAGGGGTCAGGTTTCAGGGATCAGCAGAAGAGCAGAGCTTAGGCACGGCCATCTGATCCCTGACCCCTGAAACCTGGACCCTGAAACATCCGAACGGAATCGCGGGGCGGTTCCGCTGATAGGTGAGAGAGACAGATGATTACGCAGACCAAGAGAAACGAAATCCGCAAGCGGATTCACAGGCGCATCCGCGAGAAGCTTTCGGGTACGGCCCAGCGGCCGCGGCTGAACGTTTACCGCTCGCTGAACCACATTTACGCGCAGGTTATCGACGACCAGACCGGGCAGACGCTGGTCTCGGCCTCGACCATCAAGTTGAAGACCGGCGGCAACGTGGCGGCGGCCAAGGAGATTGGCAAGGCCGTGGCAGAGAAGGCCGTGGCCAAGGGCATCAAGCAGGTGGTTTTCGACCGCGGAGGATATCTGTATCACGGCCGCATCAAGGCACTGGCCGATGCGGCGCGCGAGGCGGGACTGGAATTCTAAGAACAGTGGTCAGTTGTCAGTGATCAGTGGTCAGTTTTTCAGTGCTGGCTGGGAAAGATAGCGGGACGTTTAGAAATTGAAGTAGGGGAACAGGGATCGGGGAACGGTTGAAGCAACGGTCAGCGGCACACCAGGACTGACCACTGATCACTGTTCACTGTCCACTGGAAGGAAAGCAATGACGATATTGAAGAAGAAACTCGATGCCAACCAGTACAACCTGAAGGATCAGGTGGTGGCGATCAACCGCGTGACCAAGGTGGTGAAGGGCGGCAAGAACATGTCGTTCGCGGCGCTTGTGGTTGTGGGCGACGCCGCTTCGGGCGTGGTGGGCTACGGATCGGGCAAGGCCAAGGAGGTTCCCCAGGCCATTCGCAAGGGAATCGAGAGCGCCAAGAAGAACCTGGTGAAGGTGAATCTGACCCAGACCACGATTCCACACCAGGTGCTGGGGCGTTTCGGTTCGGGCCAGGTGCTGCTGAAGCCGGCGCCGGAAGGCACGGGCGTGATTGCCGGCGGCGCGGTGCGCGCGGTGATGACCTCGGCCGGCGTGCAGAATGTGCTGACCAAGAGCCTCGGGTCACCCAACCCGCACAACGTGATCAAGGCGACCTTCGATGCGCTGGTGCAGCTGCGCGACCGGGGCGAAGTGGCCACCATGCGCGGCAAGACCGTGGAGGAGATGTAACCCATGGCGGAACCGAAGAAGATTCGCATTCAGTACTACCGCTCGGCCATCGCCACTCCGACCAAGCACAAGCTGGTGATCAAAGGTTTAGGCTTTACGCGCCTCAACCAGATCGTGGAGCGCGAAGATACCCAGTCAGTGCGGGGCATGGTGAAAGCGGTGCCGCATTTGGTCCGAATTTTGGAGAAGTAGGGATCAGGTTTCAGGGATCAGGGATCAGTTGAAGCAGCAATAATCAGCACGAACAACTGACCCCTGACCCCTGATCTCTGACCCCTGTCGTAACGCGAGTCGGATGGATCGACAAGACCAGACGGCGCTATAGCGAGGAAATCATGACAAAGAATCTATCGAATCTGCGCGCGCCCAGGAAAGCCAACACCGGGCGCAAGCGCGTGGGCCGGGGCATGGGATCCGGCATGGGCAAGACCTCGACCCGCGGCCACAAGGGCCAGGGTTCGCGTTCGGGTTCCAGCCTGATGCGCGGTTTTGAAGGCGGCCAGATGCCGCTGCACCGCCGCCTGCCCAAGCGCGGCTTTACCAACATCTTCAGGACCGAGTACACGGTGGTGAATCTGGACCGCATCGCTGAGCTCGACGTCGAGGAGATCGGGCTCGACGACTACCGCAAGCTGGGCCTGGCTTCGAACCGCACGGCGCTGATCAAAATCCTGGGCGCGGGCGAGTTGACCAGGGCCATCACCATCCACGCTCACAAGTTTTCAAAGTCCGCGGCCGAGAAGATCGCCAAGGCCGGCGGCAAGGCCGTGTTGGCCAGCGGCGAGGCTCCGGCGGTGGCGTAGGAAAACAGTGGTCACTGATCAGTGGACAGTGATCAGTTTCGTCCGGGCTTGGCAAGACTATTCAGTTCAGCGCAGTTAAGCTGACAACTGACCACTGACAACTGACAACTGAACTTATGTGACGCAACGCATAGGCTCACCGCCTCCCGGTCCGATAGCCTGAACTACGGGAATTACCGTAAGATGAAGTACACAGCCGGGTATTTTTGCCCGCGACGGATCGAACATTATGCTTGAGAAGTTCCTCAATATCTTCCGGGTTCCCGACCTGCGCAAGCGGGTGCTCTTTATGCTGGGCATTCTGGCGGTTTACCGTCTGGGCGCGTTCATCCCCACACCCGGCGTGAACTACCGCCAGCTCGAGGCCCTGTTCAACTCGCAGAGCGGGTCGGCGCTGGGCCTGATGGACCTTTTCGGCGGCGGCAACCTGCGCCGCATGACCATCTTCGCCCTGGGCATCATGCCCTACATCACCGCGTCCATTATCTTCCAGCTTTTGACGGTGGTGTATGAGCCGCTGGCGCGCATCCAGAAGGAAGGCGAGCTGGGCCGGCGCAAGATAACGCAGTGGACCCGCTACATGACGGTGGTTCTGGGCGCGCTGCAGTCCATCGGTATTGCTTTCATGCTCACCAAGGGCGGCCTGGTGATTCACCCGGGCGCCGGCTTCATGCTGATGACGGTTCTGACGCTTACTACCGGAACGGCGTTCATCATGTGGCTGGGCGAGCAGATCACCGATCGTGGAATCGGCAACGGCATGAGCCTGCTGATCTTTGCCGGCATTGTGGCCGGCCTGCCCAGGGGCGTGGGTGACCTGATTCAAAAGGTCCAGACCGATGCGTGGGGTTCTTTGAGCCTAATCGTGGTGCTGTTCCTGGTCGCCGGCATGGTGGCCGTTGTGGGATTTATTGTTTTCGTGGAGCGCAGCGAGCGGCGCATCCCGATCCAGAGCGCGCGGCGTATTATCGGACGCCGCATGATGGGCGGCCAGTCGAGCCATCTGCCCTTGAAGGTGAATTCGGGCGGCGTGATGCCCATCATCTTCGCCAGCTCTATCCTTTCGGCCCCGCTGCTCCTCGGCCAATTCCCCGCGATGCAGAACAACCGCTTCGTGCAGCCTATCCTCACGGCGCTTTCGCCCGGATACCCCTGGTACGAGTTGCTCAACATCCTGGGCATCATCTTCTTTGCCTACTTCTACGTGTCGATCGTGATGCGTCCCGATGACATTGCCGACAATTTCCGCAAGTCTGGGTCGTTCATTCCCGGAATCAGGCCCGGCAAGCGCACCTCGGAATTCATCAACGACATTCTGACCCGCATCACGCTGGTCGGCGCATTTTACCTGATTCTGGTGCAAATGGTGCCCACCTTCCTCATTTCGGGTATCCGATTCGACAAGATATGGCTCATTGGCAGGGCGTTTGAGAACCTGCCGAACTGGGCGATTCACGGTATGGGGGTCAATTTCTACTTTGGCGGCACTTCACTGCTGATTGTGGTGGGTGTGGCCATGGATACGATCAACCAGATCGAATCGCAGCTCGTCATGCGTCACTATGACGGCTTTTCCCCGCGCTCCGGTCGCATCAGGGGAAGGAAAACCTGGTAATGCCATTGACAGCAATCGAAGTCGAACAGGGCCGGGAGACGGGTCGAAAGACTCAGCCCGGCCCGATCCTTTTAATGGGCGCGCCCGGCGTGGGGAAGGGGACCCAGGCCAAGGAGCTGGTGAAGATGTGGGGGATTCCGCAGATCTCAACCGGCGACCTGCTGCGCGCCAATGTGACCCAGGGCACGCCGCTGGGCCGTACAGCCAAGGAGATTATGGGGCGGGGCGAACTGGTGCCCGACTCCCTGGTGAATGAGATGGTGGCCGTCAGGCTCGGGGAGCCGGACACGGTGAACGGCTACATCCTCGACGGCTTTCCCCGGACGCTCGGCCAGGCCAGCTGGATCGACGGACGCATCGCCGCCCAGGCCGCCGCGCTTCCGGTGATTGCCGTAAGCATCCAAGTGAACTATAATCAGTTATTGCGCCGTATTACCGGGCGCAGGATGTGCCCTGCCTGTCAGAGCATCTACAACATCTATGTCAACCCTCCCAAGGCGGAGGGGATTTGTGACTTGGATGGTGCTGCGCTAACCCAGCGAGCCGATGACACGGAAGAGGTCTTCAAGGAGCGCATGCGCGCTTACTCGGCTCTTACCGCGCCTGTTGTGGAGCACTACCGGGAACAGGGAAGATTCGCTGAAGTGGATGGAGACCGGCCGATCGCTGAGATCGCGGCCGGAATTGTTGCCGCCGTGGAGCGATTGCGCGAAAGAGCGTGATCGACGCGGCGGGTTTGCGCGTGAACAGCAGTTGTCAGTGAACAGTGGTCAGTGGTCAGTTGTATTTTGCCGGGGCTCGCGGCATCGACTGGTCCAGGGCTGTCTGAACTTGCAACCGCCGAACCGAAGGCTTGAATCAGTTGGATTGGTTGGCAGCAGAACGATGAAACTGACCACTGACAACTGATCACTGACCACTGTTTTTATGGCTGTCGTAATCAAGTCGTCCCAGGAGATCGAGAAGATGCGTCGCGCGGGCCAGGTGGTTCGCGAGGTGCTGGAACTGGTGCGGGTCAAAGTGAAGCCCGGGGCCACTACCTTCGATCTTGAGAAAGCCGCCGCAGCGCGGCTCAAGGAACTGGGCGTGAAGGCGGCCTTCAAGGGGTACCATGGGTATCCCTGCGTGCTATGCACCTCAGTCAACAGCGAGGTGGTTCACGGGATTCCTTCGCCGAAGCGGGTGCTGAAAGAGGGCGACATTGTTTCGGTTGATTTTGGCGTGGTGATCGACGGTTACTATGGCGATGCCGCCATCACCGTGCCGGTGGGGTCAGTTGCTGCTGAGACGCAGAGGCTCCTGAAGGTGACCGAAGAGTCGCTGAAGGCCGGAATCGCCGTAGTTCGTCCCGGCGCCACGCTGGGCGATGTGGGCGCGGCCGTGCAGGGAGTGGTGGAAGGCCAGGGGTTTTCAGTGGTTCGCGATTTTGTGGGCCACGGCATCGGGTCGAACATGCACGAGGATCCGCAGGTGCCGAACTTTGGCCAAGCGGGCCGGGGCATGAAGCTGAAGGCGGGAATGGTGATCGCCATTGAGCCGATGGTGAATGCCGGCAAGCCGGATGTGAAGGTGCTCGACGACGGATGGACTGCCGTGGCGAGCGATGGAAGCATGAGTGCTCATTTTGAGCACACGGTCGCCGTAACCGCGACCGGGGCGAGGATTTTGACGGAATAAGTGAGACAGCTTTTAGCTGTTAGCTCTCAGCTTTCAGCTTTTTCGTGCTGAATTGAACAGGCGAGGAGCTGGAAGTTGAATGAGAAGTTGACCCTTGCCGGGTAAGAGCCCGGCGCAACAGCCGGAAGGCAAGAAAGCCGGCGGAACTGGATGCAGTTTGTCGAAGGAAGACGCGATTGAGGTAATGGCGACGGTGCTTGAAACGCTGCCCAACGCCATGTTCAAAGTAAAACTCGAGAATAATCACGAGGTGCTGGCCCATGTGTCGGGCAGGATGCGCAAGAACTTCATCCGCATTCTGCCGGGCGACCGCGTAGCGGTGGAGCTGAGCCCCTACGATCTGAATCGCGGACGGATTGTGTACAGATACAAGTGAGCCGTTAGCTTTTAGCCGTTAGCTATTAGCTCTTTTCGTGCCGGTTGAAGGATTTCAATCGCTGCACGATGAAGCTAAGAGCTAAAAGCTAATAGCTAAGAGCTTGAAAGACGATTCAGTGCCGGCTTTTGAGGCGCAGAAAAGAGCAGTACAAAGCAATGAAGGTTCGGGCATCGGTAAAGAAGATTTGCGTGAAGTGCAAGGTCATTACGCGCCGCGGCGTGGTGCGCGTGATCTGCGAGAACGCAAAGCACAAGCAGCGCCAGGGATAAGCAAGGCCTGGCAGGAAGGGACGCTCCCGCGGAAGGGGTCAGGGATCGGGTTTCAGGGGTCAGTTAAGGACGACGATAGCGGCAAGATCGAACTGACCCCTGGCCCCTGAAACCTGAAACCTGCCAAGAGGCTAGTTAGCTTGAGTCAAGGCTTGCGATGAACCTCTGGAAGCGATCCCGATAACCCGTGCGGACCGGCGCTATGCCGGAGGGCACACAACCAGAAGCAAAGGAACTCGAATGGCACGTATTGCTGGCGTCGATCTGCCCCGCAACAAGCAGGCGAGGATCGCGCTCACTTATATCTTCGGCATCGGGAATCCGCGCGCGCTGAAGATTCTGGAAAAGGCGAATGTCGACGCCTACAAGAAGGTCCAGGATCTGGGCGAGGACGAGGTGAACCGCATCCGCCAGGTCATTGAGGATGAGGGAGGCGTCGAGGGCGATCTGCGCAAGGACGTCTCGATGCACATCAAGCGCCTCATTGACATTCAGAGCTACCGCGGCACCCGCCATCGGCGGTCGCTGCCGGTGCGCGGCCAGCGCACCCACACCAACGCCCGCACTCGGAAGGGCCCGCGCAAGGGCACGATTGCCGGCAAGAAGAAAGCGACGGCGAAGACCTAATGGCAAAACCAGAACAGAAAGCCGGCGCCGGAAAGGCTGGCAAGAACAAGAAGTTCAAGAAGCGCGAGCGCAAGAATGTGCCCTACGGTGTTGCGCACATTCAAGCCTCGTTCAACAACACCATCGTGACTATCACCGACCAGGTGGGCAACACGCTGAGCTGGAAGAGCTCGGGCTCGCTGGGCTTCAGGGGATCGCGCAAGGGCACGCCGTTCGCGGCGCAGCAGGCGGCGTCGAACGCAGCCAGCATGGCCCGCGATCATGGCCTGCGCTCAGTAGATGTGCGAGTGGCGGGACCGGGATCGGGCCGCGAGTCGGCCATTCGCGCCCTGGCTGCCGCCGGCATCGAGGTGAAGTCGATCCGCGACGTTACGCCGGTGCCGCACAACGGCTGTCGGCCGCCGAAGCGGAGGCGCGTGTAAGAAGCAGCTATTAGCTCTTAGCTTTTAGCTATTAGCCATTCATGCTTAGTTGACTTACTCAGCCGGGCACGACGAGCTAAGAGCTAACGGCTAAAAGCTAACAGCTTCGTAACAACCGGGCCGGGACGACCTGCGCACCGTCGCACGTAAACCGGCCGACATCCGAAGTCAGGAGAAGAAATGGCTCGTTATACCGGAGCAGTATGCCGCCTTTGCCGTCGCGAAGGCACAAAGTTATTTTTGAAGGGCACCAAGTGCACTTCAGACCGTTGCCCGCTTGAGAAGCGCAACTTCCCGCCGGGACAGCACGGAAAAGACCGCAAAGCCAAGATCGTGGGCTATGGCCTGCAGCTGCATGAGAAGCAGAAGGCCAAGCGCATGTACTTCACCCTCGAGGGCCAGTTCCGCGAGTACTACGAGAAGGCCAACCGCGCCCAGGGCGTGACCGGCGAACTGCTGATCCAGCAGCTCGAGCGGCGGCTCGATAACGTGGCGTTCCGGCTGGGCTTCGCCATCTCGCGGCGCCAGGCGCGCCAGGTGGTTCGGCACGGGCACGTGACGGTGAACGGCAAGAAGGTGAATATTCCCTCCTACCAGGTGAACGCCGGCGACGAAATCGCCGTCCGCGATACCGCCAAGAAGATGGTGATCGTGGAGCAGGGCACGCAGTTTGCTTCCCAGAACCCCGTCCCCGCCTGGCTCGAGGCCAACTTTGAGAATATGTCGGGACGCGTTCTGCATCTGCCCAGGCGCGCCGATGTGAATTTGCCGATCAACGAACAGCTGATCGTCGAACTGTACAGCAAGTAACAGGGATCAGGGTTCAGGTTTCAGGGGTCAGATACGGCTGCTTCCGCGGCACGATCGTTTCGATCTCTGACACCTGACACCTGAAACCTGAAACCTCAACAAAAGGAGAACTTGCGCGGCCGCCGCAAAATGCATCGCGACGTACATGCCGCGCCAGAAACGAGAGATGATGATGTTGTGGAGAGGATTTCAGAAACCGAAGCGGCTTGCAGTTGAAGCCGAAACGCTTAGCGACACCTACGGCAAGTTCAGCGCCCAGCCATTCGAGCGGGGCTTTGGCACCACCATCGGCAACGCCCTGCGCCGCACGCTGCTCAGCTCCATTGAGGGCGCGGCGGTGACCGCCATCCGCATCGAGGGCGTGCTGCACGAATTCCAGTCGATCACCGGCGTGGTGGAAGACGCGACCGATATCATTCTCAACCTCAAGCAGGTTCCCTTCAAGCTCGCGGGCGAAGGTCCCAAGGCGCTTTATCTTCGCGCCGACCAGCCCGGCGTTGTGACGTCGGGCATGATCGAGGCCGACGGGGACGTAGAGATCCTGGACAAGGAAATCTACATTGCCACGCTCTCTGAAGGCGGCAAGCTGGACATGGAGATGCGTTTGAAGCGCGGGCGCGGATATGTTTCGGCCGACAAGAACTTTGACGCCGATCTCGGCCTGGGCTTCATTCCCGTCGACTCGGTTCACTCGCCCGTGCGCCGCGTCAACTACGTGGTCGATGCTGCCCGCCTGGGACAGATCACCGACTACGACAAGCTGACGCTGGAAGTGTGGACCAACGGCGCAGTGCTGCCCGCGGACGCCGTGGGACTGGCAGCCAAGCTGCTCAAGGACCACATGAACATCTTTATCAACTTTGAGGAAGAGATTGAGTCCGAAGCCCGCGGCGAAGAAGGCCGCGTGCTGTTGCGCAACGACAATCTCAACCGCTCGGTTGAAGAGCTTGAGCTCTCGGTGCGCAGTTACAACTGCCTGAAGAACGCCAACATTCAGACCATTGGCGAGCTGGTGCAGAAGACTGAAGCCGAGATGCTGAAGACCAAGAACTTCGGTCGCAAGAGCCTGAACGAAATCAAGGAAATCCTCGCGCAGATGGGTCTCTCGCTGGGCATGAAGATCGACGAGCAGGGCAACGCGGTTCCTGGACCGACCAGCATTCCGCCGGCCACTGCTCTGGCAGCCAGCTACGGACGGTACGACGAAGAGGACGAGCCACTCGACTCAGTGGACCTGCAACTGCCCACTGAGACGGAGAATTTCTAAAAGCAGGGAACAGGGATCAGGGTTCAGGGATCAGAAAAACTCACGATCCCGGCACGCTGATCCCTGATCCCTGACCCCTGACCCCTGACCCCTGGAAAGAGAGTAGTAACATGCGCCATCGCAATGCAGGATTCAAGCTCGGACGCAACACCAGCCACCGCCGCGCGCTTCTGCGCAACCTGGTCACGTCCGTCATTGTTGAAGATCGGGTTGAGACGACCGTGGCCAAGGCCAAGGCTGTCCGGCCCCACATCGAAAAGATGATCACCCTGGGCAAGAAGGGCGATCTGCACTCCCGCCGCCAGGCGCTCAGCTTCCTCCAGACCGATACGGCTGTCGCGCGCCTTTTCGGTGAGGTCGCCAAGCGCTACAGCGACCGCCAGGGCGGCTACCTGCGCATCGTGCGCACCGGCTTCCAGCAGGGCGACGGCGCCGACAAGGCGTTTATCGAACTGCT
>Ga0326727_10022668_pt1 | contig 12098 bp, 14 predicted proteins | sample MB2enrmetagenome_FD_207643 | JGI IMG/M metagenome (GOLD analysis project Ga0326727, IMG submission 207643) | Lab enriched peat soil microbial communities from McLean, Ithaca, NY, United States - MB29MY | ecosystem: Environmental > Terrestrial > Soil > Wetlands > Peat | place: USA: New York... | reverse complement strand
CCATTCGCGCAGACAACCCGGCCTGTTGGCCCGGGCACCCTTTAGCGCGAATGTGCGTTATACCCTCGAAAATCGAGGGACCCGGGATTTTATCATTCTGATCCCGCCAACTCAAGCCTTTAGCACTGCACCCCGTATTCGCCCCGCACAAAATCCTACACGGCGCCACAAACCTGCACCTGCGGACAATCCGGATGACTGAACTTTGCCACGGCCGGTTCTGTCTTCTCTTTTCACTCAACTCGCGGATGCCGGACAGCAAGGAGGTTCCCGCCCCCAACCAGGGCGCCACGCCATTCCGCCCTGATTGCGGGGTTTCCGACAGACAAAGGAATAAAGATGACCCCCCTTGAAACCGCCCTGTCCCCGCTGGGCCAGCTCACCGCATTCGGCATCATTCTGGCGCTCGGCGTACTGGGCGGACAGCTCGCCACCCGCAGCATCCGGCTACCGGCCATTACAGGCTATCTCCTCAGCGGTCTGGTGATCGGCCCTCACGGATTGAATCTCGTCAGCCAGTCAATGATCGACGCTTCACGCCCGTTCATCACGCTTGCATTCGGTCTGGCGCTTTTCGAGCTTGGCAGGCGGGTCGACTTCCGCTGGCTTGTACGCGAAAGGGCGCTGGCAGCCACCGCGCTGATCTGCATGACGGCCGGTTTCAGCGCACTGTACTGGTTATTATGGCAAGTCGGCGTACCCCCGCTTGAAAGCGCCTGCATTGCGGCACTCGCCCTGGCCTCCTCCCCTCCGGCCCTGCTCGAAATCCTCAGGGAAACGCACGCCGAGGGCCAGGTCAGCGAGCGCATGGTCGCCTTCGCCGGCCTGTGCAACCTGGTCGCACCCACTGCATTTTCTCTGACAGCCGGCCTGGCCCTGTATGAAGCAGGCTCGGACGTCAGACAATTCCTGATGCACCCCGTCCTGCAACTGGTTGCATCCATACTGACAGGCTTGCTTGCCGGACTGGCATCCATCCGCCTCAATCGGTGGATCGGCGCAACACGCAGGGAGGCCCAGGAAATCCTGCTGTTCGCGCTCATCGCGATCACCGTGGGCATTTGCACCCGCAGCAATCTGCTCACGTCGATCGCCCTGCTGACTTTCGGCCTGTCCACCCGCAACCTGCGTCGCGGGTACACGGTCAGCAGCCCCTATCTGATGCGTCACAGCGCCCTGCTGCTTGTGGCGCTGTTTGTCGTCATTGGCAGCCAGCTGAGCCTGCCCAACCTCGCCTCCCACCTGTACCTCGCACCATTATTCGTTTTGCTGCGGCTGGCCATCCACATCCTGGGCTGGTGGCTGATGGCTCCCTTCAATGGCATCAGCCGACGCAATGGCGCCCTGCTTGGCATGAGCCTCACACCCATGGCGGGAGGCGCCGGCATCCTGCTACTCGGTCAGGACACGCCGCCGTTCGTGTTTCAAGCCGGAAGCCTGCTCATCGCGTTATTTTGCCTGACGGAACTACTCGGCCCGATTCTGACCCGCTTCGCCCTGAACCGGGCAGGCGAAACCCGCGAAGAATAAGCGCAAACACAAACGGACACCGGAGACAGCGACATGCTTGAATTTTCACCCAGCCAGCCCCTCACGCTTGGCGTGGAACTGGAGCTGATGATCGTCAACCGCCGCGACTACAACCTGACCCGCGGCTCCGACGATTTGCTCAACCTGCTTGCGCGGCACCCTCATACCTTCGACATCAAGCCGGAAATCACCCAGGGCATGATCGAAATCGCCACCGGCATCCACCACCGAACCGACACCCTGAGCACCGAACTACGCAGCATCCGCAGCCTGCTGCTCGAATGCGCGGAAAAACTCAACATCGGTCTTGCCGGCGGTGGCGCCCATCCTTTTCAGCGCTGGGGCGAACAACGAATCTACCCGAAAGAGCGCTACCTGCTGGTTTCGGAGTTATACGGCTACCTGGCCAAACAGTTCACGGTGTACGGACAGCACATCCATATCGGCTGCCCGGACGGAGATCATGCGGTGCGGCTGACGCACTACCTTTCACGACAGATCCCGCACTTCATCGCCTTATCGGCCTCGTCCCCTTTCTACCAGGGCGCGGACACCCAGTTTCAGACTTCTCGCCTGGCCAGCGTCAACGCCTTTCCGCTTTCTGGCTCGATGCCCTGCATCGACACATGGGAAGCATTCAATCGCTATTTTGGACAAATGCAAGAACTGGGCATCGTTGCCAGCATGAAGGATTTTTACTGGGATATCCGTCCAAAGCCGGAATACGGCACGGTCGAGATCCGCATCTGCGATACGCCGCTCACCATCGACCAACCCTCGCTGCTGGCCGCCTATGCCCAACTATTGGCCAAGCATTGTTTCGATTCCGGCTGGAATGACATGGCACCCGAACGCGCACTGACTTACAGCTACAACAGATTCCAGGCCTGCCGCTTTGGACTCGACGGCATTCTGGTCAACCCGGAAGACGGCTCCCGGATCAGCATTCTTGAAGATTTGCTGGCCACTTTCGACCAATTAAAAGGCGTCGCCACCGAACTTGATGGCGACGCCAGCCTTGCCGCATTGCGCGAGCATGTTTTGAAGCGTCAGTCCGACAGTCAGTGGCTACGCGACCGATACCGGGAAAGCGGCTCCTTATCCGACGTCGTGCGGCGCCAGAGCGAGCTGTGGATGTATGACACTTCCAACTGAACCGTCAAACGTACAGATCGAACGCCAGCGCCTCGTCATCCAGCAACGTCAGGGGGATACCCTGCAGGTCACGGCGTTCCACACTCCGCGCCAGGGCTTGCATCGCTTCGGACTGATCCTGCTTCATACACGCAAGCAGGATTTGCCGTGCCGGCTCCCATGCATTTTGCCGCGCGAGCACATAGACAATATTACCGACGATAAACGACTCGAAACGCTCTTGCAGCGCCGCGAGAAGCAGACCGACGACCGCATCGACCGGGCAAAACGAATGCCGGGCCAGGCGACCCGCGAGCCAGATTTTGGCCTGCCATCTCGCCAGCACCGGATTAGGGCTCTGCGCCAGTCCGGGGAAGACCCGATCCACATCCAGCCGACCGCCGCTGCTCGCAATATACTTGCCGATCATGCGTCCGATAGCCTGCACCCGCGCCGGGGAAGCACCATCCGGATCGAGCCCGCCCGTGTAATGCTGGTGGCACAAGACCTCTTCAAGCCGGACCGCATGGGTCACCTGCGTCAGACGCAAGCCCATATCCAGGCTTTCAACGCCGGCAGCGTCAGAATCGAATGGCCCGACCTCACCCAGCAGACGGGCGCGAAACAGGAAAGCGGGAATCGCTCGGCGAAGCAACATGGCCCATGCCGTCAGGCTGGGTGCAAACGGAACAGGCTCGGCCTGTCCTGATTCGTGAAGCCAGTCAAATCCGCCGAATGCCACCCCCACGTCTTGCGTCGCGCCATCGAGCGCGGCGACCAGCGAAGCCAGCCACTGCGGCTCAACCCGGTCATCCGGATGCAGCCAGGTCAGATATTCGCCGCCTGCCACCGAAAAACCGTCATTCAGCGCGCCGACAAGCCCCGGGCGAGAAGGCCGAATAACCCGCACCCCGGCAAGACCACCCGCCGACAGACGCTCGATGGTTTTTCCGTCCGCGCCATCATCCACGACGATCAGCTCAAAATCCTTGAAAGTCTGGGCTGTCAGCGCCCGAACAACCTCTTGCGCATGACGTGCATCGCCATCCACCGGCAGCACAACGCTCACCTTGAGCGGATAGGCGCGTGAGGGCGTATCCGCCACCGGACCTGCAAGCGGCGCCACGTTCTGCGCCAGCCCCATGATCCAATCCAGCCTGTCCCGGGGCAGCAAAGGAAGATCGGACAAAACACACAGCGGCAGACCACGATCAACCGTGTACCCGATCAACTGTGTCGTCCTGAACCCCAGAACCTGCGCCATATGCCGCAACTCCTGCCCGACACTCCCCCGCTGCGGATAATGTCGCGCGGGCACCTCCATCTCGGCAATCAGCGCGCGCGGTCGCTGCCGCGCCACCGCCTGCAGAAAGTCATCCTTGTCTTCGAGGCGTGAATAAAAGGAAAACAACATCAACACATCGACAGGGCCTTCCGCAAAGGGAACGACACCCGGCCGTCCTTCAACGAAGCGAACCTTATCCTGTCCGAGCAGATGCCCCAATATCCGGGACACGCGCACACGCTCTGGCCTGGCCTCGAATGCGAGAACCGATTTGACCGCCGCCGACCCCGCAGCGGTAAACGCGACCGCGCCAAGATCCGCCCCGGCGTCGACCACATGCAGCGACGCCCCCAACGGCTCGCCCAGCACATCGAGCAAACGGGTCAGGATACCCAGCCGCTCTTCTGCAAATGGACGCTCCCAGTCTTCGACCGTGATCCGGCTTTCTTCAAGCAGCGCGGGCAACGCCTGCTCGATCAAGGGCCGAAACACCTGGCGCAATCGATTCAGACAAGTCAACCCGGCCAGACCATGTCCATCGGGAAACAGGCCGAGATTGCCATATCGATTTTCACCCACCACATCAAGCGACGCCTCGAACGGGACCTGCTGGGTAAAGAAGCGTGCCTCCTCGAAATCGCACAACACCGCCTGTTTCCCGCGGAACAGGATATTTTTTTCGTGCACATCTCCATGCACAATCCCCCGCGCGTGCAGGCGCCGCAGCAAGCCCTCGATATCGGCAAACGCCTGAACGCGCTCATCGGCGGACAGTCCCGCCACCCCTTCTTCGAAGGGCGTCAGACATTCGAACACCTCATAGGCCCAGGTGTCATCCTCGGCATAGGCCATCAATTCGGGTACCTGCGGGTCATCCGACAAAAGCCGACAAAAATCCGTTTCATTCTGCAGGGACGACTTACCGGAAAAACCGGGCTCGGACTCCAGCCGCCCTTCAACGGTCAGCTGCTTGTCCTTGATTTTGACGAACACCGATTGATCCTGAATCGTTGCCAGCAGCAGCACCGATCCGCCGCCCGGATACCAGGGGCGCGGCAACATGCGCACGTCGCGCACATCGGTAAACAGCCGGACGAGATCGTCGATCACGGATTGAAGGGTGCGCGAAAAAAAGAGATCCAATGCCGCGCTTTTGCGCCTGATGACGTCTTGATTGAAGATCATGAACCACTCCAAACCGGGGATTATTCGAATACCGCGAGGGGTTCCACCTCTCCATCGACCAGCCAGTAGCGATTACTCGCGACATATAGCGGGCGCAACACGCCCGACAAGTGCGTTGCGTACTGCGCCACCCGATGGACAAAAACATAGCCGTTGAGTAATTGGCGCGGATTCTGCGGCTGAGACCGTGCCCACGCAGGCGGCTCGCTCGCCATCGCCATTTCGTAAAGCCCAGCCGCCGTATGGGTTGCCAGCAAGGTCAGCAACTTTTGGACAAAGGCCACCCCGGACTGATGAACCAGATGGTGAAAAACGCTAAGCCCAAGCACCAGGTCGTATTCACCGCCTTCCAGCCGGGAAATGACCTGCTCAATGTTTCCCGTGTGAAATTCTGCGCTCAGCCCCGGACATTCTGCCGCCACCGCCTGGCAAACCTCGATATTGGGCCGCTGATAATCGATACCGACCACCGAAGCGCCCAGGCTGGCAAGACTGAAACTGAAGAAGCCCTGCGCGCACCCGAGATCGAGCACCCGCAGCGGCCGGTTCAATTTGTGCTCAAGCGTTCGATAAACCCGAACGATATCGGCGAGACGGTCATCGCAATCGCGACTGGCGCCGACCGAATATTCGGGATGACCGAAAATCGGCTGATACACCTCCGGCAAGGAGGCAATGAGCCGTTCAAGAGAGTGCACGCCCTTCATGTCATGATCACTGACATTGCCCGTCATGCTGCGCCTTCCCAGAAATAAGCCCGCGTGGGGCAATGCCGATGTCGCTCAAGCCGAAGTCGGCAGGGGCATCGGATATGGATGCGAGATATTATCACACCACTCGGCGGCCATTGAGAAATGCCCACATCCTTTGATATGCAATCGATATCACAGATAGAATATGACAAACCGCTTTCACCGGAGAACATAGTGAGTTTTGTGATTACCGATACGCCCCACCCCTCAGCGCAAGCCATCTGGTTCATATGGGATAAAGCACAGCTCCTGTATATCGACGGAGCGCTGCCTGCGACGGTCGATCACCTCCCACTCACGCGGCGGCGCGCCATCGGCGAAATCAATGGCACAGCGTGCTTCAGCGCCGAACTGATCGGCACCGCCCCCGGACATGCCGAATGGCGCAGCATGCGCCCCGCCATGCTCGATATGGACCTGTCACACCAGCAGGCACTCAGCCGCGCCCGGCAACTCAATCTGTTCGACCAGCGCAACCGGTTTTGCAGCGCCTGCGCGACCCCGCTGAAAGACAATAGCCACGATACCGGCAAGCAATGCCCCAGTTGCGAAGCGCTGTATTACCCTCCGATTTCTCCTGCCATGATGGTGATGATCACCCGGGGCAGCGAACTGCTTCTGGCGCGGGCACCGCATTTCGCCGAGGGCGTCTACAGCGCGCTGGCCGGCTTCGTCGAACCCGGCGAAACCCTGGAACAATGTGTCCACCGCGAAACCATGGAAGAGGTCGGCGTGGAAATCGGCAATCTGCGCTACGTCAACTCGCAGCAATGGCCCTTTCCGCACTCGTTAATGCTGGCATTCACCGCAGAATACCGCAGCGGCGAGATCACACCGCAAGCGGGAGAAATCGAAGACGCCCGTTGGTTCACTGCCGACAAGCTGCCTGCCCTGCCATCGAAAGTCAGCATCGCCTGGCATCTGATCCAGCACACACTCTCCACACTGACAGGCTGAAGATGGGCAACGCCGGCTGTCACGGGTGATACCCCCATAAACAATGGGATGGACCCCACCTCACCTACGGCATCGATGTGCCAGACTGAAAGTGGTTAACAACAGTCACGGTGAGAGGGGTCTGCCATGAAGATTATCACGAAGATTATTCGAGTTGGTGTCGATATTGCGAAGGCGGTGTTCCAGGTTCACGCGGTGGACAAGGACGGCAAAACCGTGTGGAAGCGCAAACTACAGCGAGCAACGTGGATCGACGAACTGTGCCAAAAAATCGAACCCGGTTGCGAGATCGGCATGGAGGCGTGTGGTGGTGCGCACCACTGGGCGCGCGTGCTACAAGCACGAGGATTTGTCGTGACGCTGATGGCGCCGCAATTCGTCAAGCCGTACGTCAAGAGCAATAAAAACGATGCCAACGATGCTGAAGCGATTTGCGAAGCGATGTCACGACCGAACATGCGCTTCGTCCCGGTGAAGACGGTCGAACAGCAGGATCTGCAGGCGCTGCATCGCATTCGTAGCGAAGTGGTGTGCGCGCGCACCGCCAAGGCCAACCAGATCCGCGGCTTGGTGGCCGAGTACGGACTAGTCGCACCAAAGCAGATGGCGGAACTTCGCCAAGCGATACCACTGTGGCTGGAAGATGCATCGAACGGTTTAACGGCTGACTTCCGTCGGCTGCTGTCCGAATTGCAGCAAGACCTGCAAGGGCTGGATGAGCGCGTGACCGGGCTGGATGTGCGAATCGAGACGACGGCTGAGTCGCACCCACTGGCGAAACGGTTAATGCAATTGCGTGGTATTGGCCCGGTCACCGCGACAGCGATGATCGCCACGATAGGCGATGGCTCGCAGTTCAAGAACGGTCGGCAGATGGCTGCGTCGATTGGTTTGACGCCGAAGCAGCACAGCTCGGGAGGGAAGGACAGACTGCTCGGCATTAGCAAGCGGGGCGACTGTTATTTGCGCACGTTGTTGATTCACGGCGCGCGTGCCGTACTGCGTTGTTCGAAGCAGAAGACGGACCGGCTCAGCCTGTGGGTGAACGGTATAGCGCTACGTCGGCATCCGAATGTCGCCGCCACGGCGCTGGCCAACAAAACCGCACGTATTGCCTGGGCAATGCTGCACAACGCCACGGATTACCAACCTGACTACGTGGCGGGCTGACGCAGGTGGTAAGCAACGAAAGGCGTCAGCAGGAAGGGCTTAACGGAGTGTTAGCGTAAGGGGCACATCAACCACGATTGCGAAGCAAGCCGAACGATGGCAAACAGGTCGAACCGGCGCCAGCAAAACCAGACCTTCTCGAAGTGCAACAAGCACGACCAAACGATATGGAACTGGCGCGCGAATAGCCCATCAAGGCCCGACATCGAATTTAAATTCGATGCGCAGTTTGAGGCCGGATATACGTGAGCAGTCGAACCTACCTGTCAGTGAACGGAGTGCTTGCAAACGAGGTGGGGTCCATATACGAGAAAGGGCTGCGTGACGCAGCCCGAAGACAACGGGATTTCAACCCGGGCACCGCCCCCCGAACGGACGCAGTGCCATACGAACATCAGTCGCGGAAATTATTGAACTGCAGGGGAAAATCGGTGATTTCCTTGCGCATCATGGCGATCACTTCCTGCAAAATATCGCGCTTGGCGCCGGTCACGCGCACCGCATCGCCCTGAATGCTCGCCTGTACCTTCAGCTTGGAGTCCTTGATCAGACGCACAATCTTCTTGGCCAGCTCGGTCTCGATCCCCTCTTTGACGGTGATCACCTTTTTTACCTTGTTGCCGCTCACTTTTTCCAGCTTGCCGTGATCCAGGCAGCGCACATCCACACTGCGTTTGGACAGCTTGCCCAACAGGATATCCATTACCTGGTCCAGCTGAAACTCGGCATCTGCGAAAACGGTCAGGACCTTTTCGTTGACTTCGATACGCGCGTCACTACCCTTGAAATCATACCGCGTGGCCACTTCCTTGCTGGACTGATCCACGGCGTTGCGAACTTCTACCTGATTGACTTCGGAAACAATATCAAAAGACGGCATGACCAGACTCACTTTTTATTCACGAATCGCCGGATTTTAGTAGCCACCAATCAACTTGTCACGCTGGAGCCCCTCCAGACGCATCATCGGTCCAGAGGCAACGTGTTATTTGTCTGACGGGTTTGATAATATGTATGCGCTTTAATCCAGTGCAAGTCGAACAAGGACCCCCATGGCCAAGCTTTTTTTCAGATACGCGGTGATGAATAGCGGCAAAAGCACCCAGCTATTGCAGATCGCAAACAATTACGAAAGCCTGGGCAAGAAGGTGGCTCTCTATACGGCAGCCATCGACGATCGGTTTGGCAGGGGCGTCATCACCTCCAGACTCAATATTCAGCGGGACGCCGAAACCTTTGACGAAACACTGGATTTTTACACGCTCCCCTTGCGGGACATCGAGTGCCTGCTGATAGACGAAGCACAATTCATTACGCCGGCGCAGGCCACACAACTGCATCGCATCGCGCACCTGCGCCACATACCGGTTCTGTGTTTTGGCCTGCGTTCGGACTTTCGGGGAGAACCGTTTCCGGGCGCGGCATCGCTGATGACGCTGGCGGAAGACGTAGAAGAAATCAAAACCATCTGCCTGTGTGGCCGCAAGGCCACCATGCACCTGAGAATCGACGCGCAGGGCGATCGCATTGTCGACGGACCGCAAATCGAGATCGAAGGCGAAGTACGCTACCGCTCGGTCTGCGCCAAATGCTTTTACAGCGCAGAGCTGCGCTTCGGGTAACGCGCAGCTCTGCGGACCGTTCGGGCACGGACCTGACCGGAAGCATCGGTCAGGGCAAGCCGGATCTGCCCGCGCATCACACCATAGGCCACCTCATTGCCGCAATGGCGGCACCGCATGATATCGTGATCGGCAGGAAACGCCGGCCCCTCTATTTGAAGCGAGCAGCACCGCACGCAAATGACCAGAGGTGAATGGCTGTCCATGGCAAACCTGAATGAAGAGTATTGGATTCAAGCGATTGTATCCCGGCAAACAATTATGTCAATGTACTTAAGCGTGCAACTCACCCCTTACACAAAAAACCACATCTCTGTTGCAATCTTGCCGGTCTTCTGCGGCAAGCGCTTGCCACGGCAAATGAAAACGTACAGAATCAAATCATCGAGCGAGGAAAGAAAATGACACAGGGCGGAAAACGCGAAGGCGCAGGGCGCAAACCCCGATTCGGCACAGACAAAACCATTGCCATGCGCATCCCGGAGCCGCTCAAGCCCATGCTGGATCAATGGCTCTCCGATTATCGCGCACTGCGCACCATTGCGCGTAGCGAAGCCCGCGACATCCGAACCCTGGGTCAATCATTGACCGAACTGTCGCTCCCCCTTTTCGCCAGCCGCGTACCGGCAGGCGCGCCCGCCCCGGCAGATGAGTTTCGCGAGGCCGAAATCGACCTGAACGAACACCTGGTTCGCCACCCAGGTGCAACCTTCATGATTACGGTCAAGGGAGATTCGATGCGCGACGCCGCCATCCACGATGGCGACCTGCTGCTGGTCGACAATGCCATCGAAGCCCGCAACGGAAAAATCGTCGTCGCGGTCGTCAATGGCGAGTTAACGGTCAAACGACTGGAAAAAACGGCTGAAGGGCTTCGCCTGATGCCGGAGAACCCCGACTATGCCCCGATCGAGGTTCCGGAGGATGCCAGCTTCTTCATCTGGGGTGTGGTCACACGCGTGATCCACAAGGTTGAATAAAACGGGAGAACACCATGTATCCGAGCACACAACCCATCAAAATCAAACCCAGCGACTGGCGTCGCCTGCCCCGTTCGTTCCGCAGCGTGATCGAGGGTAAACCGCAGGTCATGGTTTCCCGCACGGGTCGCAACTATTTTGTACCCGTCCAGTTCGTATAGTCCATTGTCATCAAACTTCCGATTTCACTTTGTTTTTGCATTTTATTCTCCAACAAACTATTTGTTAAGAATGTAACAAGCAACACAAAGTGCACTGACACTTCATCGGGAGCGACATCATGGAAATCCGCGAACAATGCATCAGGATGAAGTTCGGCGACTGGCGCCGTTTGCCGCGCGACTATCGCCTCGTGGTGGACGGTCAGCCCAAGGTACTGGTATCACGTGCGGGTCGGCACTATTTCGTCCCGGTACAATTCGTGTGAATCGGGCACGTCCGCATCGAAGATGGCACACTCGTCGAGCAGACAGATTTCGAGCGCTTCGGCCTCCCGAACACTTCGAACACGCTCGAACAACGCCCCTGCTTCAACGTAGGTTCGCCTGAGCAAGCCCAGCCATTGCTTGAGACGCGCCGCAGGATACGCCGAATCGCCACCCTGCGCCCGGCACTGCCGGAAAAAATCCAGCACCCAGGGCATCAATTCGGTCCACCCAAACGGTGAGACGGCTTCGTTGCGGTTAGCTGCGGCGATACATCGCGCCAGATCGGGCATGGCAATCAAGCCGCGCCCAATCATCACCCGATCGCAGCCACTGACCTGACGAATGGCGCGATAATCGTCCAGGGTCCAGACCTCGCCGTTAGCGACAACCGGCAACGAAACGACTTCGCGAATACGGGCCAGCCATTCCCAGTGCGCGGGCGGACGATAACCTTCGACCTTGGTACGTGCGTGAACCGTCAGTCTGTCCGCGCCCGCATCTGCAATCGCACGCGCGCAATCCAGTGCGCGATGCTTGTCGGCGTAACCAAGCCGCATTTTCGCCGTCACCGGAACGTCTCGCGGAACCGCTTTCCGCACAGCCGACACAATGGAAAACAGCAATTCCGGCTCATCCAGCAAAATCGCCCCGCCACGATGCAAATTGACACAAGGCGCCGGACAGCCGAAATTCAGATCGACCCCAAGCGCGCCCAATTGCACTGCCCGCTCGGCATTGAGCGCCAGAAAATGCGGATCGCCCCCCAGCAGTTGAACATGCAATGGCGTACCACTGCGCGTCAAAGAGCCGCTACGCAGCTCAGGGGCCAGCCGGTAAAAGGTTTTTGCAGGAAGAACGGCGCTCGTGACGCGCACAAATTCAGTCACACACAGGTCGACCCCACCGATGCGGGTCAAGACATCCCGCATGATGGCATCCACCAGGCCCTCCATCGGGGCAAGCACCACTTCCATGATTCAGTTCCAGAACATCGCAGAGGCGTGATTGTATCCAAACCGGAGAAAGCTGTCCTTCCCTGCCTGGGGGAGCTCGAC
>Ga0326727_10022667_pt1 | contig 12098 bp, 10 predicted proteins | sample MB2enrmetagenome_FD_207643 | JGI IMG/M metagenome (GOLD analysis project Ga0326727, IMG submission 207643) | Lab enriched peat soil microbial communities from McLean, Ithaca, NY, United States - MB29MY | ecosystem: Environmental > Terrestrial > Soil > Wetlands > Peat | place: USA: New York... | reverse complement strand
GACGGCGTCGTCACCCGCTTCGGCCCAAAGGACGGAGGCGATATTCGCATAACTGTGGAATTTGTACTTGTTGTCGGGAAACTGTCCGAAGACTTGCGCGAAATCTTCCATGTGAACGGACTCCCCGCCCGGCAAACGGTCGAAGCGCCGGACGGCGAGAGCCTTGCCCCCGGGCACAAGCGCCTCTTCCGGCAGTCCCTTGATGTCCGACATCGGTACGAGGCGGTTCTCAGGGACAGCGATGCCGACGCGACGCGCCAACTCGAGCATGGCGAATTCATTCTCGGGGACAGCCGGGAAACGGTGGGATGGCAGCTTGACGATCCATGATCCACCCATGCCACCCGCGGGAATGGTCAGTCCGCCAGAGGCTTCCATGACCGCAGAGAACTTCAACTGCACACCAGCCAGGGAAAAGCGCAGCACCCCTTCGCCGGGATGAGCGTTGTCCTGATGATCCTCTTTTTCGTGCTGGCGCTGTCCGACTTGCTGGCCCTCGCCGTCAAGCGGTGTGACCACGAGCGCGCCAGGAAGATCGGCGCCCAGGACGGCCAGCAGGAAGAATTCTCGTTCCGTATTCACTGCCGCAAGTTTCGCGAGGTATTCACGCAGGTTTCCCTCCGGCAGCAAGTTCGAGAAGAACGGCGGCACGTGGCGGGTCACGGGGCGCAGAGTTGTCACAAGCCCGCCGGTGCGGCCCTTGAAAGAGAGGCTCAGGGTCGGGCGCTGCGGATCGTCGATGTAGTCCTGCTCGAATGCAAAGATCTGGCGGTCGCCCGCGAGGCGAGTGATGACGCCGATTTGGCGACCGTGCAGCCGGACAGAAAGCGCATTCAGTTTTTTGGGGTCAAACTTCATCGTGCGGCTCCTCAGTTGTACGCCCGTCGGCGTCATCAGCATAGAGGGAGCGCTCTTCGCCCTCGCCGGATTGGTCTTTGAGATGATCGCGAATCAGGGACTGCACCATGGGAACGAGGGTGCGCGGGACCATGAGGAGATCGTGGTCGAGAATGCGGACCAATTCCAGAATCGTGTCGTAGCGCGGCACGATCTTCCCGGACTCGATGCCGGAGATGTGCCTCTGGGTAAGACCGATGCGACTGACCAGGTCTCGCTGTGTCCAGCCGCGCTTCTTGCGCGCCGCCTTCAAAGAGTGGCGCATCTCAACCGGGAGGCCATTCAGACGAAGCACTTTGATGTCTTGCTTTGTATCATTATCCATGATTGATACCATATCGTATATCTGGACGAATTGCAAGTGATACCTTAAATCACATCCAACTGGCCGTCTAATATAACTAACGGTATCAAAAATCGAGTAAGGCTCTCCGTACCGCCCAAGACGGCGTGGACCTGACTGGCGTTATGGATGGGACAAGGAAATCCGCCACGTCAGAGGCCGAGGTCTGTGAAGTTTGGATTGAAGAATATAAAAATTGATATATAATTCTTTACATTATATAAAAGCCGATATATGCTTGTTATATGCGATCAGCGATACATGATGTTCTGCCAACGGAACTACGCCGTTCATTGTCCAAATTCGGCCACGATCTGGCGGTGGCTCGGCGTAAGCGCCAGCTCACGGTCGGGATGATGGCAGAGCGAACCGGCCTGGCAATAAGCACGTATGCACGCATCGAGAAAGGCGATCCGGCTGTGGGCATGGGTGCCTATGCAATGGCGCTATTCGTTTTGGGTTTCGGCGAGGCTCTGGGCAATTTGACGGACGCTCGTCGCGATGAAGAGGGGCTGCTGTTAGACGAAGAACGTCTGCCCAAACGGGTGCGCGTTAAGAAATCCCCCATGCCATTATGAAACGAACGATCAAGGTTTTTGCGGGCGATGAGGCAAGATGGGTGGGAACCTTGCATTATGATGCCGTTGGCTCCCGTGAGCGCTCGGCTTTTGCGTATGCAGAGACGTGGCTGGGCTCAGCGGACCGATTTGCTATTGAGCCGGCGCTTCCACTCGTAGCAGGTCCGCAATTTCATCGCAAAGTCCAAAACGGTTCGGTTTTTCATGGGGCATTTGCTGACACGGAGCCTGATGGTTGGGCCAGACGGGTCATCCTGCGCGACCATGCCAGGCGCCGCCAGGCAGCCCGCCGGGCGGGTCAGGAACAGGAGGCCGTTCAGCTCCAGGCAATCGACTTCCTGCTCGCAGTGGACGATGCCAGCCGTGTCGGCGCGCTGCGTTTTCAGAACGAGGCGGGGGTGTTTTGCCGTGCGACAGAAGCCGGCCGCCGCACGGCTCCTCCGCTCATCGAACTGAAGCAACTGCTGAGCGCGACGCGCGCTGTCGAGACCGAAAACGAAACAGCCGCCGATCTCGCCTATCTTCGCGGGCGCGGCACGTCATTAGGCGGCATGCGTCCCAAATGCATGGTGGTCGATGAGGACGGCCGATTGGCCGTGGGCAAGTTTCCCAGCGTGAAGGACGAACTTCCCGTGACCAAAGGAGAGGTGCTGGCCATGCAGCTTGCCCGCGCATCCGGGTTGCAGGTGGCGGAAGCCCGGTTGGTGGACAGCGACGGGGCACCGGTCGCGCTGATCCGGCGCTTTGACCGGACGGGTGGTGGCGGGCGAATTCCGTATGTGTCAGCCGCAACGCTTCTGGGGGCTGATCCTGCCGACTCGCAGGAACATTTTTATACGGAGATTGTCGATGCCCTGCGGATCCACGGCGCTGACGCCCAGCTTGACATTGAGGAGCTTTGGCGACGCATGGCTTATTTTGTCTTGATCACCAACGTGGATGATCATCTGCACAACCATGGATTTCTCCATGCGAGCCGCGGACAATGGCGGTTGGCTCCCGCCTTTGACCTCAACCCTTTCCCAGATCGTGTGCGTGAGTTGAAGACTTGGATTTCCGAGGACACCGGGCCCGAGGCCACCATCGAGGCGCTCCTATCAGTCCTGCGCTATTTCCGGATTTCACGGGTGCGGGCGAACGAGATTCTGAGCCGGATTGAGCGCACCCTCTCCCAATGGCGTGAAACAGGCTTGGCTCTTGGCATAACGAACCAGGAATTGGATCAATTCGCCGACGCCTTTGAGCACCCTGAACGTGAAGCCGCACGACAAGCGGCACAGCGGGGAGGCTGAGCCCGACGCAGAGATAATCGTTGATGGCTTCTACATCCGCGCATTTGCTAAACACCGCGACGTTGATGATCAGCTTGCCGTTGTGTGTGAGAACAAAGGCCGCCGCCGCGAGTTTGCTGGCAAACCAAAAGGCATGAACAAGCAAACTCGGAAAACAAAACTTCTCGAGGACGGATTTATGACCGCTCCGGGCCAATCCATGCACCACAACCAAATTTTAGCTGTCCTTCGGCAACATGGTTTTGCCGAGGGACGCTTGATCGCATTTTCAAAAAGCGGCTACCGCAAATACTACCGCGGCCACTTTGTTGTGTTCAATGCGCAGATTTTCAGTCGCCGCGGTCGCGTGCTTAAAACGGCAGATCTGGACCTGACCTTGGACGCGGATAAGCTCACTCAGGCAGCTCGCGTGGTGGGAGAGAACTTTTTTGTGCTCGAAGAGAATAGTCCGAATCCGTTTTGGCAACCGGGCTCCACGCCAATGGATCGAGTGCTGCGGGACGCCGTCTGGTGGACTCGGATCCATCCCAGGGACAAGGACCTATTCCTCCCGCTGGACGCGGGTCCACTTCGGAGAAAACGCGTCCGACTGAATTGCAGCATGGGCCGTTGGCAAAATCGGCCGGCCTATTCTGTTGACTTGTGGGACAACCCGGAGTGGGAGAGCGGTCGCAACCTGTCAGGAGCAGTCGTTCAGGTCTTGGGCCGTCCGCCCAAGGGTCTTCGGCCGACGGAGAAGGATGAGATTTTCACGGCTGAAATCTCCAAAACCCGGGGCCGACCGGTGCGTCCTGTGTTTTACCACCACGCTGGATTGCTGGAGTATGTTTGGTTTAGCCACCACGCCGCAGTCCCGGCGATCTTGTATGACCACACCGTCCGACTCCTGGATTCGGTTAGTTTTACGTGGCACCGCGATAGTTCGGCCATACACCTGCGGCAGGCGGGCGAAGTCGTGGGGCTGTGTTGGCCGTGCGACATTTCTGCGCCTGAAGTACTTGCCAATGCGCGTCGGCAGTTATCCCGACCCTTTGGAGAAAACACAGCGACAGGGGAGAATTGTCGTTGATTTCTGGATGATATGCTGACAGGAGACCCAATGTGAAGATTAAGAAACCGTTTCGCATCCGAGTTCTTACTGGCGCGGACATGCACCAAACCCGGTTGCACTATCGGAGCCTTGTTTTGGCCACGCAAGAACATCGGCCCGACGTCGTGGCCATCGTCGGAGACGCCCTCCATGCGTTCGAAATATGAGCAAACGGCTTTCAGAGATAGCGGCCGGGGATTTTGTCTTGCGCCGGTTCGGAGGTGTTCTCAAGCCCTTGCGGTTGAAAGTGACACTGGTCACGGCGGATCGCATTATTTGCGCAGGCGGTTGGGAGTTTGATCGCCAGAGCGGGGCGGAGATCGACGAAGATCTCGGTTGGGGCTCTGGTCGTATTACCGGTTCCTTTATCGAACCAGAACCAGAATAATGAGCAACCTAAACCGCTCCAAACTTGCTCCGTTGCCGCGGATGATGTGTGAGTTGTTGCGCCACGGCTACCCTTGGCTCAGGAGATCGCATCCTTATCCGGACAATTATCCGGACATTATGTCCGTATCGCACCGATGCCCAATCCCCCAAACGGACTGAATTGCGCGAAACTCTCGCGCGACATTCTCCGGCGTTTTGACTGCCCGGCTTTTTCCCTTTTGCCCTCGAAAACCGGGCAGCCAAAGCGCCTTGCCCGAGAACATCTACACGGTTATTGTCGGGATGACTGGATAGACCCCGGAAGTGCGCTTTGCCATCTGCCTCGCGCAAGAACTGGTTAGGCCGTACCCCGATCAAAAATGTGCGTATCTTCGACGACCTTGCAGACCGGCTTTTGCCGGGCCATCTGCTAATCCGTAGCCGCAAAATTAGTCGGATGGCGAAGGATGCATTCGCTTAACCACCCGGCTGAACGGAACGATTGATTCATCGTGGGGACTCGAACTTGCATATCGAGTCCCGCCCCAGAACCGTTCAATTTTAGATAGGATGTGATACCTTCAAAAGTCATTGACACGAGACGACGTTGTAACTAATGATGTAATAATTATGGCATCACTGCGACGTTTATCCAACTCGCCATTCTGGATTGCCTGTTTCACCCTGCCCGATGGACGCAGGACCAATCGGAGCACAGGCACCAGGGACAAACGGCAGGCCCAGCGCATTGCGGCGCGGTATGAGGACGCGGCGCGAGAAGCCCGGCGAGGTCGATTCACTGAGGCGCGGGCGCGGAAGGCCATCGCCGACATTTTTACCCTGGCCAACAAGGACACGCTGGCCAGCTCCACCATTGAGGATTTCATCCAATCGTGGCTGAAGCGCAAAGAGATTGAAGCGGGCACCAGTACCCATGCGCGATATGCGGCGATTATGGATGACCTCCGAGAGTTCCTGGGGGCGCGGATCAAGCTGGACATCGCGCACCTGACCGTTAAGGAAATTACCCAATTCAGGGACGCATTGGCCAGGCGGCTCACGCCGGGCTCGGTCAATATTTCGATGAAAGTGGTGAGGTCGGCGCTGGCTCAGGCGCGGCGTGAAGGGCTGGTGGACACCAACGAAGCAGAGCGTGTCAGCTTCCTGAAGACCCGGCGCGTGTTTGAGCGGCGTCCGTTCGCCTTGCCGGAACTCAAGCGTATTCTGTCCGTGGCCAGCGATGAGTGGAAGGGCATGATTTTGGTGGGGCTCTACTGCGGCTTGAGGTTGTCCGACGTGGCTACGCTGAGGAGGGGCAATGTGGATCTGGCGCAACGGGAACTGGTCGTTACGACACGGAAGACCGGGCGGCGTCAGGTCCTCCCTTTGGCGGTGCCGTTGCTTCGCCACTTGGAGAGCATTCCCGCCAGCGAGAATGCGACCGAACCCTTGTTCCCGAAAGCCTATGCGACCCGAGGACGGAGCCAGTGCGGCAGCATGCTCTCAAGTCAGTTCCACGGCATCCTCGTGGCCGCCGGACTGGCCCAGCCGCGTCCGCACACAAACACCGGCAAGGGCCGGGACACCAGGCGCGAGGCCGGTGGGCTGAGTTTCCATTGCCTGCGGCACACAGTGACCTCGCTGCTCAAGAACACTGGCGTGAGTGACGCGGTGGCGCGTGACATCATCGGCCACAATTCACCTGCCGTCAGCGCCTCCTACACCCACATAGATATGGACGCCAAGCGCCGGGCTGTGGACAAACTGCCTGACATCCTGAAATAGAGAAATCCCCGGCCGTTTGGACTGCCCGACAGCTCCAGAAACCCAACTCTATGATTATTCTTTCGTTCCGGTTGTAGTGTCCATTGCCGGCTTACGGAACCACTCTCCCAGCAGCCGGTCCAACTGTCCCACCGCATACAGGGGCAACGAGAGCAGTTGCACCGTTATTCCATCTTCGCCCGGTAACTCGATATCCTCCAGTACCGGTGACCCGGTGTAAAAGCGCACCGCTCCCTTCCGTCGTTTTTCCCGCAGGAACTGAAACGTCGAACGAAGCGTACCGGTTCTGCCCGCCTTCACTTCCACCGGCAGAATCTCCTGGTTCCGGCTGATGACAAAGTCTACTTCGGCATTCGCGTTGCGTGCCTCCCGCGCCCAATAAAACAATTGCGGATCTTCAAACGCCGGTGCGGCGCACAACAACTGCTGTCCCACGAACTGCTCCGCTAGGGCACCCTCGTTCACGGTGATCAAATCCTCCGCTCCGATCAGGTTCAGTCCGCACAGTCGGTTTACCAACCCGATATCCAGAAACAGCGCTTTGAAATGCCTCTCGTCCCGCTCCGCGCCGAGTGGCAGGCCGTTGGCTGAAGTATGCACCACCGGATGCACCACCCGGCTCATCGTCAGCAATTCCAGCGCGTGTCGCACATCCGCCGACCGTTCTTCGCGGCTGATGTTCACGAATTTGATCTTCCGCCCCACGTTCTCCGCAATGTGCCGATAGGTCTTGCGCATCAACTCCTGCAATCGTCGCGGTCCGTATTTCCCGAAGTCCGCCTGCACGGTTTCCACCAACGCCGTCTGGATGCGTTGCACCTCCAGCAAATCCTTCCGAGCCGCGTAAGCCGCTACCGCCTCCGGCATCCCGCCCACAAAAAAGTAGCGCCGCATCACCTCAAAAAATCGTTTTGACACCGCCTCCGATGGCGGTTGCGCGAGGCTCCATGTTTTGAGGTAATCCACCAGCGCCTCGCCTTCGGTCGCGGCCAAGAATTCCTCAAAGGACATCGGTTGCAGATGCAAAAACTCGATCCGCCCCACCGGCATGGAATATTCAAACTCGCGCAACGCAAAATCCAGCAGCGAACCCGCCGCGATAACGTGCAATTCCGGCATGAGTTCATGGAAATAGCGCAACAACGCCAGGGCGGGTGGGCATGCCTGAATTTCATCCAGGAATAACAGCGTCTTGCCGGGAGTCACGCTCCGGCCCCGCAACACCCCGAGTTCAGCCAGCACCCGCATCGGATCAGACTGGGAAAAGAGACTGTGCAAATCCCGCTCGCGTTCCAGATCCACCGTCTCCACCGCGTCAAAATTCTCAGCCCCCCAGTGCTCGACCAGATATGTCTTCCCGACCTGTCGTGCGCCCCGCAAGACCAATGGCTTGCGACCCGGACGATCCCGCCATTCAGTCAGCGATGTTTGCGTATTTCTCTTCAAATTGGGTTGGATTTAAGCACGTTCTCTGCTTAAAGACAATTGGATTTCATCGGCTTTTTGGCGGAAATTCAAAATGAGGCTGGGTGGCGTTGACAAAGTCTTTATCCCAGCCTTATGCACATCAGCCCGGGATAACGGAGCAATCCCGAAGGCCGACCGACCGGCACTTGCGTTGGAGTCACGGGGATGAACGCTACTGTTGACAATTGCACCAACGACACCCCGGGCGGTTGCGTGGCCTTTAGAATTTCATCGTAAAATTGGCCATCACGGAATGTGTTCCGATGTATTTGCCTTCGTCGGGAAAGGCGGCTAGATACTTGTAGCCTAGGCTCACCTCAGTCCTGGCATTGAGCCGGAAGCTTACACCGCACATGCCTTGCACGGCTGGATCGATTCTGTCACTGTGCGTCTCGCAGCCGCGAAAGCCCGGCTTGTCGATTCGGGCAAAGGAACAATCACCGCCGCCGCCAATTCCGATGTACGGAACGACAGAGGAGTCGGGATTGATTTTGAGCACCAAGTTGGCCAGCATCGGCACTTGATAATAGTCGCCCTGCAACGATATCGGCGAGTTCGCGTCCAGAACCTGCGAGACACGATTATAGATGACGCCTGTTTCAAATTCACCTCCAAGCGTGAGCCTGCTGGTAGCCAGGAAGTTATAACCTGGCGCCAGACTCAAACGCACGCCTGTATCCATGTGCAAGTTGACCGGGAAACCGAATCTGGAACTTTGGAAGTCCGGCATGAAGGAGGGACCCAGACCGCTGTTGAAATAAAAACCGAGGTCCTTGCCGGAATCGGCTACATAAGGCGGCGAGACATAAGCCGGCGCGACATAAACTTGGGCGGACGCTACAGTCAGCCCTGCAAAGAGGACGGCACAACCCGCCAAGCCCAGGGCAGGAATATGTCGATGTTTCATGGTTGATGGCTCTTTCATAAAGAGCCGTTCGGTGAGCGGCTGCGCACCGCCAACTTCCGAGGTCATTAGGGTTGTTGCTTTTTTTCGCTTTTGATCTGCTTCGTATGTAGTCATTTTGTTCCTTTCTTCATTTTTTTGTTTTATTTCCAACTTCACCACTCCGTAGGCCATCTCTCGTGCCGACGGAATCGAATTGTCGCAACATGTTCATTTCGTCACTTTGCCGCTCTGTTTGAATACAGTTGCACCAAGGCTTCTTGAACGGCAGGAACATGCAGGTTTCCGAGGTGCCCGCCGACAGGATAAACGGTGAGATTGGTGCCGAAGGTGGACCGGAACCAAACAACGTCGGCAGGAGTCAGCAGGAAATCATCCTCGCAGATTTGAACGCGGATTTTTGGGTTGCGGCGCAAGAACTCCGCGCTTTGCTCCAAATCGGTGGCGGCGACAACGTCTTGGCGATTAGTTACGCGGCCGGTCTTGGCCAGGTACGGAAGCACAAAGCGATCGGTGTATTCGCCGTAGTTGATCCGCCGTATCTCGCGGATGGAATCCTGACGGACAAATCGGCCCGGCTTCACCTTCAGGACGCCCAGGTTGTTCCGTCGCTGGCTGTCCACAATGACGTTCATGAGCGTGTAACGGAACGCGACACCAAGAACAAAGTCCGACTCCGCGCGGGTCAACGGTATATTGCCTGAGACATCCAGGCCTTTGTCAGCAAAATAGAGAGCCTTGTAAAGAGCGTCCTCCATTCGCTGACGTCGTTCCGCAGCCGGCCACGCCAAGGGCGTATCGTACATTTCGTCCAAACGCTGCGCTGCACGGGCCAGTTGCGTGGGCGGATTGACTGCGACGTAACGGTCGAATGACAAGCCGCCGAGCTTGCCGGCGGCTTCGCGACCGGCAATCATCAAAGTGAAATAACCGCCATGGGAAACGCCAGTCAGGCAGGTTCCGGTAATCTTGTCGCCCTTCCATCTCCGCATGTCAGCCAGGATCAATCTGAGCGCGTTCACCACATCGTCGCAGTCCACCGGCACGTAACCCGGAACCGACATAGTTGAAGCAGATTCCATGAACTCTTTCTGGAATGGATTGGAGAAAGCCACCACGGAGTAGCCGTGGCGGTACATCATGTCCGCATAAGCCACGGTGGAACGGTCCAAACGATAAGCCCCCAGCCCGGGGATATAACATACCAGGGGAGCCGGCTTCTTCTGAATCCAGCAGGAGTAGGCCAGTTTTTCGCCGGTGGCCGGCACGCGCACTTTGCGCGTGACGGCCCTGTCCGCAAAATCGGGGATGACTGGCTTGAACAGCACTGCGTTAAGGGTGGAATTGGCTTTGGAATCGCTCTCGGAAGTTGGTCGGCAGTCATTGATCAACCGCTCGCGGTTCAACGAATACAAGGTGCGAAAGGTCTGGTATGGGTCCACCAGGGAATCAAGTTGGCGCTTGTAATCCCTCGCCTCGCCGCTGGCGTCATTCACCGCGATGCCGGGTCGAATGGCCATCGCCCAGACTTTATCGGGATACGCTAATGTCAGGTCGGAACTTATGTCCATCGGCCAGTCAACAATTTTGCCCACGGCGTCGCGGCCGTTGCATGGTCCAAGGATGGGAATGACGAGGTAGAACCAAGGACCGCAACCACAATGGCCCAGGGTTTGGCCGAAATCCTCATCCGAGCGCCCGATTTTCCAATGAGTGGCTGGATCAAAAAAGCCCCCCAACCCGACAGTCGAGTTGACTCCGAAACGCTTGGATTCCTCCCACGCGCCATGCCACTTCCCTTGGAAACAACTGTTGAAGAACCTTACCGGGTAACTCAGGTTATGCCCGACATTGCTGATTTTGGTACGAACCGGTTTTGGCGCCACAAAATTATAGCCAATACTTGCGGGATAAATCACTCCTCGGAACAGGCAATCGTTAAACGCCCAAGAGCATCGGTTGAACCCTTCGATTGGGTCGGGCACGACGTCGAAATACGGCATCTGCCCGGGTTGCAATTCTTCCACCTTGTTGGTTAGCGTGTTTCCCTGAGCCGAAATACCGGCGCAATGCATGATGACCAGCAACGCCACGGCACAAACCTGAAAGTTAAAGAAAGCGGATTTTGGCACAGGCCCGGTTGAGTAAAAGCATTTACTTGTCATATAGAGTTTCACAGCGCCTTAAAAAAACCAAGTAACACCCACCATCGCCTTGACACCGTTTAAGCCCTGGTTTGGGGTGCTCATGCCAGCACAGGAAAGGTGCAGGTATCCGGACTCGAAGGTAACAGCGACGTTATCATACAGGAACCAATGCACGCCTGTATTCGCCTGTAGATTAAACTCGAAGGTGCCACTGAGGTCTGGGTGCCCTATTCCGGTTGCCGTCACTCCGGCTCCCATGTCGGCATAAGGAACCCAGCGAGTGCCGGTGGCAAAATTATAGCGCAAATGGGGCGTCAGTCCAACCAGCCAATCGCGCTCCGGAGAGACTTGCGCGCCGCCGAACAATTCCCCGCGGAGTTCCCAATTGCCGCGGTACCAATGCCCCTGACCCACCACGTTGCCCAACATATGGCCGTAAGAGAGGCTGAGCAAAGTCAAATCGTGTTCCTGCCGGCCGCCGAATATGGCTAAGCCAGCCACCGCGCCCGACTGAAGGCTGAACGTTTGGGCATCAGACCGAAAACCTTCGCCAACTTCCCCCTGCCAGATCTTTGTTGGTTGGCCAGCGAATACATCCTCATCCCCCGCGACGACAAACCACGGTCTCTCCACCTGCGAGATCCCTGTTGGTTGGGGAACGAATCCATCCTCGTCCCCGGAGATGGGTAACCACTGGCTGTCCATCTCCCAGATGTCCATTGTTCGAGGGGCTAATGCTTCGGGTTGTCCGGAGGCTGGTGCCAGCGCCAGTTCGGGTTCGGCGCCCTTTAGTACCATTGCCAAAACAGTCCCGAGAACGACTAGAGTAACATGATGTTTGCTTTGCGTTTTCATGACCAATCCCTATTGGAAAGAGAGTCCAGACCAAACGTTGGGCCTCATTCCGATTCCGGCCGCTGCCTTTGTGTCCAGCATCCAGCGTTTGATTCCATTCCGTGGTCTGACCTCTTGGATGGGGTACTTCAGACTATTGACTGGTTGACCCAAAACTTCGGCCACGAGCGAAGCCTTTCCAGAACCTGAGACGAAGAGGATGACCTCAGCCGCAGAGTTCAGCACTGGGAAGGTCATGGTAATGCGATCTTTCTTGAGTTCCTCCACCCAGTTCGACACCACCCAGCGGGCGGTTTCATGCAAACCGGAGCTGTTAGGAAACAGCGAGGCTGTATGACCGTCGTGCCCCATCCTGAGGAATGCCAGATCGA
>Ga0326727_10022666_pt1 | contig 12098 bp, 13 predicted proteins | sample MB2enrmetagenome_FD_207643 | JGI IMG/M metagenome (GOLD analysis project Ga0326727, IMG submission 207643) | Lab enriched peat soil microbial communities from McLean, Ithaca, NY, United States - MB29MY | ecosystem: Environmental > Terrestrial > Soil > Wetlands > Peat | place: USA: New York... | reverse complement strand
CAGTCGGATTTGAAGGCTATTACGAGCACTTTTGCCTTTAACCCGCTAAAGATGCTGGCGACGTTTTTTCCATTTTGAATGTTGAAGTAGTCTATGGCTTTGGTAATGTAGAGGTATGAGTTGGCGTCGAATCGTTTGACAAAGTTGTCGCCTCGATAATGCAAGTAGCCTTCAACCTCAAACTCTGCGCCGAACTTGAAGGGTTCTTTGTCTTCTCGGAGACGTCTTCCGAACTTTTCCGCCATTGAAGCATCGCTCATATATGTTATGTGCCCTATCATTCGTGCGACGGCTAAGCCTTTCGCTGGAACCTTTGAGCCATAATAATGTCCCTTCTTCCAGTCGGGGTCAGCTATGATTGCTTGGCGGCCAACTTCGTTGAAGGCTATTTGCTGAGGGGTATGCTTCATTGTCGTGGCAATTGGTATTGCAGACCGTATTCTTTGTGGGTAGGAAACCATCCATTGGAGAACTTGCATTCCACCCATCGACCCGCCAATGACTGAGAGAAGTTTTTCTATGCCTAAATGGTCAATTAGGCGTTTCTGAGCGTTCACCATGTCGCCAACAGAAATTAGGGGAAAATCCGTGCCGTAAGGTTTGCAAGTTTTCGGATTAATGGAAGACGGACCAGTGGAACCTTGGCAGCCGCCGATTACGTTGGAGCAGACTACAAAGTACTTGTTTGTGTCTAAGCCTTTACCGGGACCAATTAAACTGTCCCACCAGCCATCGGCGCCAGCAGCATGAGCGTCGCCGCTAAGCGCATGAAGCACAAGAATCGCGTTCGATTTTTGCGCATTTAGCTCGCCATAAGTTTCGTAGGCAAGCGTTATCGGACCAAGTTTCTCGCCTGACTCCAAAATTAGCTCCGCTGGCGAATACCCAAAAGTAAAGGTTTGGATTTCTAAATTTTCCAATTTATTGTTAACTGCGAACTTTTGTTCCTCCAAAAAATGAGGATGAGCAGCTATAACGCTGCTATAGATTTAAGGTTTCGCTGACACTTTCAATGCTTGGTCTAAATCTTCAATGATGTCCTCTACGTCTTCAATTCCTACGGATAGTCTGATGTAGTCTTCAGTTACTCCGGTTGCTGCTTGTTCTTCCTTGGTTAGTTGCTGATGAGTTGTCGAAGCTGGGTGAACAATGAGGCTCTTTGTGTCGCCGATGTTTACCAAATGTGACAAGAGCTTGACTGACTCGATAAGTTTGCGCCCAGAGTCTTTGCCGCCCTTGATTCCAAAGCCAACAAGGCCGCCATAGTTTCCATTCAGGTACTTTGCCGCGATTTTGTAGTTTGGATTGTCGGGTAAGCCCGGGTAAATGACCCAACTTACAAGCGGATGCTGCTTGAGAAACTGTGCTACTTTTAACGCATTTTCGGAGTGTTTGCGTTGTCTAAGCGGCAGAGTTTCTAAACCTTGAAGGAACAGGAATGAGTTGAATGGGCTTAAAGCCGGTCCTAGATCTCTCAGTAGTTGTACGCGAACTTTGAAGATGAAAGCGACATTTCCTAAACCTGGAAAGTTTCCGAATGCGTCCCAATATTTGACACCGTGATAGCTTGGGTCGGGTTCAGTGAATTCGGGGAATTTGCCGTTGTTCCATTTGAAGTTGCCGGAATCTACGATAACTCCGCCTATGCTTGTTCCATGTCCGCCAATGTATTTTGTGGCGGAGTTGACAATTATGTCAGCGCCATGCTCTATTGGTCTAACTAAGCCTACGCCAACGGTGTTATCAACCACGAGAGGTATGCCTGCTTCATGTGCAATTTTGGCAAGGGCTTCAAAATCGGGAACATCAAGTTTTGGGTTGCCGATTGTTTCAGCGTAGATTGCCCGGGTTTTGGAAGTTATTGCTTTTTTGAATTCTTCTGGTTTTTGGGAATCAACGAACTTCACAGTTCTGCCAAGTTTTGGGAAAGTGTAATGAAAAAGCTGGTATGTTCCGCCGTAGAGGTTGTTTGCTGAGACAATTTCGTCGCCAACACGGGTTATCGCCAGTAGAGCTAATGTTTCAGCTGCTTGTCCCGAGGCTACTGCTAATGCGCCTGTGCCACCTTCGATGGCTGCGATACGTCTTTCGAAAACATCGGTTGTCGGGTTCATTAAACGGGTATATATGTTTCCCAATTCTTTTAGCGCGAAAAGATTCGCTGCGTGATCGGTGTTTTTAAAGACATATGAAGTCGTCTGGTAGATCGGAACAGCCCTTGATCCAGTTGTTGGATCAGCTGTTTCTTGACCTGAGTGGACGGCTACTGTGTCTAATCTTTTTTTGGTCAATTTTTTAATGCTCCTTTTTGATTTTTTAATTAACTACTTCATCGAATAACGGCGTTATATGCTTTTTTGCGGTTTTTATTCCAAAAAGAATATCAACCTCGACAGCTAATCCATCACCATGTTTCCAGGACTCGAAGACATAGGCAAAAAACGCCGAAAACTAGGCTTAAAACAAGCAGAACTAGCCAAATACGCAGGCGTCAGCCAATCCCTTGTCGCGAAACTTGAATCAGGAAAAATCGATTCATCTTACACCAAAGTCAAAACCATCTTTGACGTTCTCGACAGACTAGAAGCCAAAACAAAAATCCAAGAACAAAAAGTCGTACCAAATGAAATTATCGGCATACAGAAAGACGAGCCCATCTCAAAGGTTGCCAAGCTAATGAAAGAGCACGGTTACTCTCAGATTCCCGTTTTTAACGGCAAACAGTCCGTAGGAAGCGTTTCCGAGAGAACTATTCTCCGTCAGATCTTGGCTGGCAAAGATTTGGCTCAAATTTCCAACTTGCCAACAGAGGTTATTATGGAGGAAGCTTTCCCTCAAGTTGGGGAAGATGCACCTTTGTCATTGATTTCCAGTCTATTACAAACTTATCAGGCAGTGTTGGTCGCAAAAAAAGGGTCTGTGGTGGGCATTATAACTAAAGCTGACTTATTGAGAATCCTGTAAGCTAATTAACCCTAAAAATAATTGTTTCATGTTGGTGGATTACTTTGCTAAAACTTGGTCTTCAATCAAAGTTAACGTTAATGTAGCTTTGATGTTAGATATGCTTCTGATTCGATTAGACACTGTTTGCTTAAGCTTTTCAAACGATTCTGCCTGAACAACGGCAATTACATCGTACCTTCCTTTTAAATGGTAAACTTCACTGACTCCTTCAATTTTCTTGAGGTCTGATACCACTTTAGGTAAATCTGCTGGTGCTGTATTTATCAGCAAAAGAATCCTTTCAGAAGCTTTTAGGTCTTGACATCTTTTCTTGTCAGCTTCTATTGAAGACAGTTCTAGGCAAACTTGGCTGTTTAGATTAACCGTTTGTTGGGTTTTTTGCAATGCTAATCCTCCCAAAGTTCGTTTTGAAGTTTTTTCAGCACCTTGTTTACATCTATGACTTGGCTGCTTACTGCGCGGAGATTTGGTGATTCTATTTTTTGTTCGGACATTTTTTGCCTCCTGTTTATTTTTTAAAATTTTGGCGTTTGTATGTGGTTCCTGTTTCTTTGGGTAGCAGAGTGGTTAAGGTTTTTTCTGCTTTATTGAAGAAGCAGGAAATTGCTTGATATAGGGACGTTCTCTGCCCTGATGCTGGGCGACCAATGTCTAGTCCAGCGTACAGGGAAAGTAAGTCTATTCTTTTTTCAGACATTTTTGTTGTGCGCCTTCTTTTTTATGTTGTTATAGATTTATCTTATATAACGCTGTTATATGATTTCTTGATGATTTTATTCCGAAAAGAATATCGTTTAAGGAAAGCAAATTGCCAAGGTATGTGGCAAAATGGTTTTTCGTTGACAGTCTCCCGTGTTGTTGTGACATATTCACTTTGGAATATTACGTGCAAAAACACATATAACAACGTTATAAACACGTTAATTCAATAAAACAAGATTAGGAGAAAAAAAGATGCCCAAAGAAGGACTGGAAACCTCGACGCTACGCCTCGAAAGAAAACAAATATTTCGAGAGGAAACTACAACAGAACCAACCAATCAATCGCCCCCCACATTCCTGGCAGTTCCAGAGAGTGAAGAACTTGCGAGCCATCATACATTTGTCACGAGTTTTTGCCCAAAATGCGAAGCGCTACTCGAGTTAGCCCATGGAAAATCGGCAGAAGTGTACTGCCGAAAATGCAAATACAGAGCTAAGGTGCAACAGAAGCGTGTCCTTGAAAGGAAAATTGACGCTTCCAACAACATTCGCAGAGAAATAGCCGTTTTGGACTCGCAAGACTCAAAGCTGAGGACCTTTCCGGTTGTTCACGCCATTTGCTCAGAGTGCAATAACGATGTAAGCGAAACGTGGACTGTGGCAATTGGTTCGGAAGGAACAACTGGAGTAACTTTCCTGAGATGTGCTGCTTGCGGACACACACGACGAGAGGCAGAATAATTCATGACCAAACGAAAGATTACCGCCAACGGAAAACCAGAAAAGCACGCAAAACAAATCAAAACAATCGCTAATAGCAAAGAGAAAATCCGCAAGGGTTCCTTTAACTTAGATGCGGAGATAGCTGAACCTATTTACGTTAGCCATGTCTAATTTGTTTGTTTTCTGCAAAGGATAATTTCAGTATGAACATAAACGCGGAAGGAACGATGAATTTAGGCTTTGATATTGATGGTGTAATCGCAAACTTCACAGCAACTGACGGCTTTAACCTGACCTATCGATGCTGGAGGGCTACAAAAACTGTTAATCGGGTGATTGTTTGTATCCACGGTATTGGAGATTACTCGGGATGGTTTAGAAACATCAGTCCGTCGTTGGCTGCTGATAGAAATCAAGTTTACGCCTTAGATCTCAGAGGCTTTGGTAATTCGAAAGAAGAAGGTTACCCGAGAGGCTATGTTAGCAACTTTGAGAGGCACTTACAAGACATTGACGACTTCGTCGTTCACATGAAGAAGCTCCATAAGGGGAAAAAATTGTATTTGCTTGGTCATAGTTTAGGCGGAGTTTACGCCCTTTGGTATGCAGCTAACCATCCGGATATGCTTGATGGTTTAATGCTTGCAGCGCCCGCTGTGACATCAGCAATAAACAACCGAAAGAACCAGATCTCGTTATTTTTTGCAAACTGTTTCAATCCAAGAAAAACTCAAAATACGTATACTTCGCAAAACGCCAAAAACAGGGATCCAGAAGAAATCAAGATCATGCTCGAGGACCCCTTAGAAACGCCACAACTAACAGTTAATTATCTTTTAAACATTAAAAATAATCTATTAAAAGTTGTTTGGAAAAATGCCTCGCTAGTACAAGTACCTACTCTAATACTTCAAGGGGAACAAGACACAACAGCATTACCATCAGGAGCCACACAACTCTATGAAAAGTTAAGTGCGAAAGACAAGAACATAGAGTTATTTCATGATACTGGACATTGGTTTTATGATGCGTTATGTCCAGTTTCTTCACGCGCAAAATGTAACCCGGCGAAAAGAGAACAATTTACCGTTACCATAAAGGTTTGGCTGATGAAACATTAGACATCGGTATTAGTGTTTAAGTTCAGGTAGCTCTGCAGAAATTTTTATGTAATCTTGAAGAGTTTGCGTGACGTCAATTCTTTTTGGAATATTTTCGTCAAGAAAACATATAACGGCGCTATAAATAGCATAGCTATAACTATACTAAAGATGTGGGACTGCATGAGCGAAACAAGGAAAATAGTTGAACAGAAAGGCACTGATAGATTAAAAAGAGGATTTGCCAAAATGGTCAAAGGCGGCGTAGTAATGGATGTTACTAACGCGGAACAGGCAAAAATTGCCGAAGCTGCAGGCGCTGTTTCTGTTATGGCACTAGAGGCTGTTCCTGCAGACATACGCGCAAGAGGGGGCGTTGCAAGAATGGCTGATCCAAAAAAAGTTAGAGAAATCATAGCCTCTGTAACTATTCCCGTTATGGCGAAATGCAGAATAGGCCATATTGTGGAAGCACAAGTGCTTGAAGCTTTAGGTGCTGACATGGTTGATGAAAGTGAAGTATTAACTCCGGCAGACGAAGACGACCACATCGACAAAAGAAAGTTCACTGTTCCTTTTGTCTCTGGCGCAAGAAACCTGGGCGAAGCTCTACGAAGAATTAATGAAGGAGCTGCCATGATAAGAACCAAAGGCGAACCAGGAACCGGAAACGTCGTTGAAGCGGTAAGACACCTAAAACTTATGAACAGAGAAATAGCAGCGTTAAAACAAATGTCAGACGCCCAATTGACAGAAAAAGCCAAAGAATACTTTGTGCCTCTGAAATTAGTTAAAGAGACAAGAGAGATAGGAAGATTACCTGTAGTGAATTTTGCTGCAGGAGGAATTTCCACGCCGTCTGATGCAGCATTAATGATGCAGTTGGGTGCCGATGGTTTATTTGTTGGTTCAGGAGTATTCAAATCCAAAAACCCACAAGCATACGCTAAAGCAATTGTGGAAGCAGCAATGCATTATGCTGATCCAAAAATTCTTGCCAAAATCTCTGAAGGTCTAGGCGAACCTATGGATGGGATAGATACTTCTAAGATGGAAGAAAATCAAAAAATGCAAACGCGGGGAACCAATTGAAAGTAGGCGTCGTGGCCGTACAGGGCGCTGTAACTGAACACATTGATATTTTAAGGAAGGCGATGAAAGAGTTAAAAATCGAGGGCAGCGCTGTGCCTACAAGGTCAACCAAAGATTTAGAGCATGTTTCGGGGCTTGTTATGCCAGGTGGGGAATCAACAACAATAAGTCGATTAATGTTTGAGGCTGGAATGCAACAAAAAATAATCGAGCTTGCCAAAAAAGGACTGCCCATTCTTGGGACCTGCGCGGGCGCAATCCTTTTGGCAAAAGAGGGGGATGAACAAGTAAAGCAGACAAAAACAAACCTACTGGGCCTAATTGAAATACAAGTCAATAGAAACGGTTACGGTCGGCAAGTCGATTCTTTTGAAGTTGATTTGCAAATAGACGAAATTGGAAAAGAACCTTTCAAAGGAATATTTATCCGTGCACCAACCATTGAAAAAGTTTGGGGCTCTACAAGTGTTTGGGCTAAGCACCAAGATACAATTGCAGGAGCAAAAAAAGGAAATGTCATAGCCCTAACTTTCCATCCAGAGTTAGGTGATGACCTGAGAATTCACGAATACTTTCTAAAGCTGATTTTAAACCAAGAAACTCCTAACACAATTCGACAATGAAACAGCACCACAAAAGTTAACTCTAATCTAGATAACCGCACGGTTCAGCAAAAACCCAAAATATGTTTACTATCTACTAAAAGTGGGGCATCTCCCTTACCCACACTTAAACGCGATAATGCATTTAAGTGTCGGGAAGTGTTCTTCGTTCTGCCTTTTTTAATCTCACATGATTGATGTGACACTGAAATCAATATTTCATCAACTTTTTTCAGCGTATGCAAACCCAGCGAATAGGCTACTAAATTGATTGCTTCGGTAGTATCCCTAACAAAAACAATCACGCTATCTGCAGCGTTTATGAAACGTGCGACTTTTTCGCGGGCTTCTTTTTGCATATCCGTTGCTTCTTGAGAAAGCGTATGAACGGCTCCACCAGTGTTGGCGTTATGGTTCTGGCAAAAGTTCACTATCGCGTCGATTACTTGTATTGGTTTTTGTGAAGTTGCCGCATTATCAAAGTATAGTGTTGTTGTTGTTTATTTTACGTTTTAGTATTGGGAAGTCTTCTCGAATTTTGTTAATATCCAAATTCTTTGTTTTCAAGATGAGGTGTGACAAGTCAGCCAATAAAACTAGACTATGGTCTTTTTACCTAAAAAATGGAAAAAGGTTAGAGGGAGGGTGTAGGAGCTGGTTCTTGGAATAGTACTGTGCTGAGGTAGCGTTCGCCTGTGTCTGGAAGAATAACTACTATGAGTTTGCCTTCGTTTTCCTTTCTTTTGGCTACTTCGATTGCTGCAAAAACTGCTGCGCCTGATGATATGCCTACAAGTAAACCTTCCTGCTTGGCTAATTGTCGGGCTGCTTGAAGGGCATCTTCATCCTTAACCTGTATGATTTCGTCAACCAAATCACGTTTTAAAACGTCAGGTACGAAACCTGCACCGATGCCTTGGATTTTATGTGGTCCTTTTTTGCCTCCGCTTAGAACTGGTGAGGCTGCTGGCTCTACGGCTATAGCCTTGAAATCGTGTTTAATTGGTTTTATGTACTGGGCTACCCCGGTTATTGTTCCGCCTGTACCGACACCAGATATTAGAATGTCCACTTTGCCGTCTGTGTCATTCCAGATTTCTGGCCCAGTAGTTTCTCTATGAATCTTTGGGTTTGCTAAGTTTTTGAATTGTTGTGGGACGAATGAGTTGGGGGTTTTTGCCGCCAATTCTTCGGCTATTCTTATAGCTCCGCCCATGCCTTCTGGACCCGGAGTTAAAACTAACTCTGCACCGTAGGCTTTCAGTAAGTTACGTCTTTCGATACTCATGGTTTCTGGCATGGTTAAGATCAGCCTGTAGCCTTTTACAGCTGCTACCATGGCTAAGCCGATGCCTGTGTTGCCGCTTGTCGGTTCAATAATTACAGTGTCCGGTTTGATTAGGCCTTGTTTTTCTGCCTCTGCAATCATGCTCCAGCAAATGCGGTCTTTAACGCTTCCTCCAGGGTTACGCGCTTCAAGTTTACCTACGACCGTGGCTTTTGTGTCTTTTGTTATTTTATTTAAGCGAACTAATGGTGTATTGCCGATTGTCTCTAAAACATTATTTGCGATTTTTGGCATGTTTTAATTCACCTTTGTATAAATATTCATAATATAACGGTGTTATAAAAGCTTTACTTCTTACAAAACACCATAAAAATGGGCAAATAAAAAGAAAAAATATTTAAAAAACAGGCGTTAAAATGTGAAATCTAACGGTCTAAGGATTGCTTCAAATCAGCCTGCAAATCCTCATAATCCTCAATTCCAACAGACAATCTAAGCAAATTCTCAGTAACACCCAACCGCTCTCTCTCTTCTTTTGCTAAACTGGCATGGGTCATAACCGCAGGTTGATTAATCAGCGATTCCACACCGCCCAAACTCTCCGCAAGCGCAATTACCTCAAGTTTTTTCAGAAAATCGGCTGTTTTTGCCTTACCGCCTTTAAGGGTAAAGGTAACTATGCCGGCAAAAGCGCTCATCTGTCTCTTGGCTAGCTCATATTGTGGATGAGTTTTTAATCCTGGATAAATTACTTTTTCAACTTGAGGGTGAACGCTGAGGTACTCTGCTATTTTTTGGGCGTTTTGACTGTGCCTCTCCATCCTTAATGCCAAAGTTTTGGTTCCTCTAAGCACTAGGAAACAGTCAAACGGTGAAGGAACCGCGCCTAACGCATTTTGGTTAAACTTAATCTTAGCATATAGCTCATCGTTTGAGAGCATAATTGCTCCGCCCACCACGTCACTATGCCCTCCGATATACTTGGTTGTGCTGTGCAAGACTATGTCTGCTCCGAGATCCAGCGGGTTCTGAAGGTAGGGGCTTGCAAAGGTGTTATCGACAACTGTTAGGGCGTCATGTTGTTTTGCGACTTTGGAAATCGCCTGTATATCGCATAACCGTAGTAATGGATTTGTTGGAGTTTCAAGCCAAATAATCCGAGTGTTATCTTTGATTGCCCCTTCAACCTTCTCAACATTTGAAGCATCAACATAAGTGAACTCCAATCCAAAATTGCTCAAAGTCTTATCAAATAATCTGCGTGTTCCGCCGTAGAGGTCTTCAAAAGCTACAACGTGATCTCCCTTTTTCAGCAAAGCCAATGCCAATGTTGTTTCTGCTGCTAAGCCCGAAGCAAATGCTAAACCGTACTTGGCGTTTTCCAATACGGCTAATCTTTTTTCAAGCGCGTTGCGCGTGGGGTTGTTTGTTCTGGCGTATTCGTATCCGCCTGTTGGTTTGTCAATTTCTTTTCTTGCAAACGTAGCTGCGAGGTGAATAGGGGTTACTACGTCTCCGCATCCGCCTTCTTTGAGGTTTGGTTCTTCTCCGCAATGGATGGCTTTTGTTGAGAATTTCATAGTTTTTCACTTTTGAGGAAGTAGTTGATTATGTCTATCGTACTGATTACGTCGATTATTTTATTATCTTTTACCACTGCTATTGCATTTTGGTTCTTCAGAAAACTAAGCGGTGCAAGTATTTTGTCGTCGATATTAACGGTTGGCAGAGGCGCTTCCAGAAAATCCTTAACTTTCTGCTCGCCAGACGAGTTCTTGTCGGATAGTTTTTTCATAACTGAGATTTCGTGTATGCTGCCGACTTGAGTGTCATCTTTTATCACTGGTAATTGTGAGACTCCGTAGGTTCTCATTAAGTCTATGGCTAAGCTTAGTTTGTCTTCTGGGTAAACATAAAGTATCCCGATTTTGTTTATTTTTGCGTTTAAGATGTTTTTAACTGCTATTTTGTCTGCGCCTCCTGGCAGAAACCCGTTTTCAACCATCCACTCGTCGGAGTAAATCTTGTTAAGGTAGTTTCTTCCTGTGTCAGGCAGAATAACTACTATGAGTTTGCCCTTGTTTTCTTTGCGTCGGGCCACTTGCAATGCAGCGAACACTGCAGAGCCTGAGGAGCCCCCTGCGAACAGGCCTTCTTTTTGTGCGAGTTCTCTAGCGGTTAAGAAGGCTTCTTTGTCATTTACCGTTATAATTTCGTCTATTAGTTTGAGGTTGAGGTTTGATGGCAAGAAATCTTCGCCTATGCCCTCGACTTTGTATGAATGGATGTCTCCTTTTTTCCATAGAATTCATGGTGGTACATTGAGCCTTCTGGGTCCACGCCGACAATGTGTATGTTGGGGTTTTTCTCTTTGAGATATTTGGCGGTGCCGCTGATGGTTCCACCTGTACCCATGGTGGCAACTAAAACGTCTATCTTGCCGTTGGTTTGTTCCCAGATTTCCGGACCCGTTGTTTTATAGTGGGCTTCTGGGTTTGCCTTGTTGAAATATTGGTTTGGCATAAAGGAATTTGGGGTTTCTTTCACGATTCTTTCGGCGACTTTGATGTAGTTTGCTGGATGATCGGCAGCTACGTTGGTGGGCGTTATGATTACTTTGGCGCCGAAGGCTTTTAGCAGGTCGATTTTTTCTTTGCTCATTTTATCGGGGAGTGTGAAGACCATTTTGTAGCCTTTGGCTATGGCGGCCATTGCCAAGCCTAAGCCTGTGTTGCCTGAGGTGGGTTCGACGATTGTGTATCCGGGTTTTATGTTGCCTTGCGTTTCGGCAGCTTCGATCATTGAGATGCCGATTCGGTCTTTTATGCTGCCGCCTGGGTTGAGAAATTCAAGTTTGGCTAAAACCGTGCATTGGAAACCCTCTGTTAACTTGTTGAGTTTTAAGATTGGCGTATTGCCAATCAAGTCTAAAATATTATTGTAAGGTTTGTGTATTTTCCCCGTTTGGGGTCTTTTTGGTTGCAGTGTTGTTTTCATGTCTTCGCCTTCTATAACATCGTTATATTCTCATAACACTGTTATATTTAAGCATTATTTCAAATCCCCCCACTCGATTTATTAAGGTATAATGCTGTTATATTTACAGAATCAAAATGAGTGCTCGATGCGAAACCATAGGAAAATACGTGCTTCCAGTCTTTAGGTCTCTCGTCGCCAAAGAACTAGTAAACACATATCATCTAACACAAGTGGAAGCAGCACAGAAACTCAAAACAACCCAAGCAGCAGTAAGCCAATACATAAACTCCAAACGCGCCATCAAAGGCACCGAACAATTCACTGAAATCGTACCCAGAATCCAAGCATTTGCCAAGGAAACGGCTAAACAGCTTGCAAATCAAGAGACAATTTGGGACGATGTGACACAAGATTTTTGTAAGCTTTGCTCAACTTTTTATGAGACGGAGGAAAACAAAACAGACGATAGCTACTCAATATAACGAAATAACCTCATCAACTCATCAATAGGAGTTGGTTCTATTGCTTCTGGCTTCCTTCCGAACCTGAGAGTCGTTCACAACTGCCGAGTTTTCTTTGTACGCAACTAATTTTGTTTGAAAAAAATTTCCTTAGGTCTTTTGCGATAAAGTTTTGAACTGTTTT
>Ga0326727_10022665_pt1 | contig 12098 bp, 8 predicted proteins | sample MB2enrmetagenome_FD_207643 | JGI IMG/M metagenome (GOLD analysis project Ga0326727, IMG submission 207643) | Lab enriched peat soil microbial communities from McLean, Ithaca, NY, United States - MB29MY | ecosystem: Environmental > Terrestrial > Soil > Wetlands > Peat | place: USA: New York... | reverse complement strand
CCTTGCAGTTGGGTGTGATTTGGGAGATTGCGCGGATCGTCTTGCAGCCGACCGGAACCTGGGTCCGGGACGCCAGGAAGCAGTTCATCCTCTGGGGCGCGGCGGGCATCTTGCTGGCCGCCGCGTTCCCGTGGCTGGTCACGCCTCCGGCCACCACTTTGCTTGGCCGCCTGCAGGTGCGGGGATTCCTATTCACCAGCCTGGTGATCTGTGAGCTGATCGCCGTGGTGACGCGGACCTCGAAGAGCCTGGGTCTGAGCTGGCGTAACCATGTGATGGCGCTGGGCAACGGGTGGACGGCCTGGGCTGTGGTTGCCATCCTGGTGGACGGGCTGCATAGTTTCCCCGGCATGCAGCGCTACTTCACGGTTCTGGAGCATGTGAAGATGTTCGCCTATCTGGCTGCTCTCGGCTACTGGTCGGTTCAATTCTGGCTGGAGGAGCCGGCCCGGCAGCCGATTTCACCCCAGTTGCGAGCTTATATCCTAGATTTGCACCAGCGCATAAAAAATGACCTTGACAGAGTGAGCGCACAAAGGTAACATCCTCTCGATGACCTTTACGCTATCCTATCTCATCTTTGGGGCCTTGTTGTGCACGTTCGCCGGTGCGGTGATCGCTGACCGGCGCTCGTCCCGCAAGATGGCGCTTCTGGATTGGAGCGATCTTGTCGCAGGATTGCATCGGCTGGACATGGTTGAGGTGTCCGCGGTGGCGATGGATTACCTGACTCCGCGGCGCGGCCAGATTGATATGGAGCCGAAAGAAATCTGGGAGTCCCTCGGAGGCTATGAAGGCTTAAAGAGGATGCGCGAGAACGCGGAGATTATGCTCGCGCTGGCCGCCTATGCGCAGCGTTGGAACTTTGAGGAAGCGGTGATTGTCACAGAGCGGATGAGGCTGGATGCGGCATCTTTACGCCGCGCCGTCCGCCGTGTGGAAGTAGGCATGATTCCAGCCAATTTGTTGCGGCATTTCCGGCTTACCCTCCCCCTCCATGCACAGGAGGCGTCTTCGGCATACTACCTGATGCGCCAGCGCCTCCTTGCCCTTTACGAGACCAGCCATGTGAGCCGCTATCCCGCACTTGCGGCCGCCCTGTAAGCAAAGTTAGACAATTTCGGCGTGGCCAACCGTCCTGCCGTTGCGTCGCTCCCGTATGACCCTGCCAATGCGTCTAGAATTAAACAGGGTTCTTCATGACATTCAGAACATTTCCATCTTTCGCCGTTCTATCGGCCGCTGTTTTTTGCCTTTTCGCCGGCCTTTTGCCAGCCACGGCAATTACCCAATCCTCCAGCAACTCCGCCAACCCGTCCGGAGGAGGGCAGACCTCGTCTTCCTCGGCGGATTTTGTGCGGGAAAAGGCCCCATCGCTGGTAGATCCCGCCGGTCCCACTATCTCGCTGGTCAGCGTAGAACCAGTCTTCCTCATGGCTGCGGCGCTGAATGCATGCGGCTACGATGACGGCTTGGAAGAAAGCGCCCCGGTCCGCAAGCGCGTGCGCGACGAGATAAACTTGGCGCTTGCCAAGAGCGAGGATGCCCGCAACAAGCGCGACCATCTCTGCCTCTACATTGCCCAGCATCGCATGACCGGCGGCGTGCGCGACATTGCACAGTACATCTCGCTGGCTCTCTATCTGACCCCGCCACCGGAGCTGGAAACCGCGGTCGAGCTGACCGAGATGCCCCCTGACTCGACCCAGGTGGTGGAGATCGTCCCCTTGCTACGCGACTTTGCCGCCGCCGTGGATCTGCACGGCATCTGGCTGGTAGTGCATCCTATCTACGATAAAGAGGCCGACCAGTTGCACGATCCGCTCTCCAAGATGATCGTTTCCACCAACCTCTACCTCAAGATGCCTGCCGAGACCTACAACGGAAGGCGGTTTGTGGTGGTCATCGAGCCCATGCTCTCGCCCCGCACCATCAACGCCCGCATCTATGGCACCGACTATGTAGTGGTGGTTTCGTCGGTGAATGGAACGATCCGCATGAGCGACGTGCGCCACACCTACCTGCACTACATGATTGAGCCGCTGCTCTACCTCAGGACCAACGCCCTGAGCCGCACGCAGCCCATCCTCAAAGAGGTGCGCGATGCTCCGATGGAGTTTCGATACCGCTCTGACACCGTGGCCCTGACTGTCGAGTGCCTCATCAAGGCCATTGAAGCGCGCATCATGGACACCGGAATTCCCGAGTACAAGATCCCTGCCAACGTCGACCGCTCCGAGTTGCCCCGTTATGAGCGCGAACGACAGGCCTACCAGCAAAAGGTGGACGCCGTCCGCATTGCCGCCATGCGCCACGATATGACGCAGGGTTTCGTACTTACCCAATACTTTTATGAGCAGATGCTCCAGTTTGAGAAGGATCCCGCCAGCCTGAAGGACACCATCGGTGAGATGGTCTACAGCATGGACATAGACCAGCAGGTGCATCGCGCCAGAAATCTCGACTTCGACAAGGAAGCCGACGGCGACGTGCTCACGCGCAGTGCGCCGCACAAGTTGACCGGCCTTGATCTGGCCGAGGCGCGCCTTGCCGTCGGCGACGTGGCCACAGCCAGCGCCATGGCCCGCCAGGCGCTCTCCACGCATTTCGACTCTTCCGATTCTTCCAATTCTCTGGACGCGGTTGCCAATAGCGCCCGCGCCGAGTTCATCCTGGCCAGGGCGGCTATCCTCACCGGACATCCCGACCAGGCCATCGAGAGATTCCAACGAACACTGGCTACCAGCAAAGACCCGCGCCTGCTCTCCTGGTCGCACATCTACCTGGGCCGTATGCTCGACCTGGATTGCAAGCGCGACGAGGCTTTGACCGAGTACAAAGAGGCATTGAAGACACGCGATGGACAGTTGGATACCCGGCTGTCTGCTGAGCGGGGCATCAAGACAGCCTACGCCGTCAGGGGCCACAGTTGCGAGGAAGATGCCGACGACACCGGCTCGTCCGGTCCTGCGCCAGCCAAGCCCCCAACGGCCAGCCCTCAGCCGGACAAACCCGAATCTTCGTGGCCAAATGGGACTGAAAAGCCCCAATAATCTGCTTCGGGCGATGAATCGATCCGCAGCCAGAGAGAAGCCTGGTAACCTGATCGATTTCGTCATTATAACCTTGACGGTATATCACCTGAAAGGTATATTTGAGATTGGAAAGTGACATTATGGCCCACAAGTGGAGAGATATTCGTAAAACGCATTCGCCTGAAGTCGAGGCGGAGATTGCGCGCAGAGTAAAGGAAGCTGCCGGTGTAATGACCCTCTATCAGCTCCGGGAGGCCCGCAGCTTAACCCAGGTCAACCTCGCAAAGGTTCTCAATATCAACCAAGGCGCTGTGTCAAAGATGGAAAAGCGTACGGACATGTATGTCTCGACTCTGCGCAACTTCATTCAAGCCATGGGGGGGCAACTCCAGGTAAAAGCCATCTTTCCCGAGGGGGAAATCCAGATCGAGCAATTTGGAAATGTGGCCGATTCCCAGAATCTTCCTCTCGCATCGGGTTAAGACGAGTGATCGGCTGTTATTTTCACTGTTTTCCGCAACCTGCAATGCTTGTCTCTTGCAGCGAACATAGTTTTTCGACGGTATACCTCTAAAATGAATTGAGATTTTTATTCGGATCGAGGCGCATGTGGAAGCCATTCTTGCCGAATTGGAAGCAGCATTGGGACATAGTTTTGCACGCACCGAGTTGCTGGTGCGTGCGCTGACCCATCGCTCTTTAGCCAACGAGCGAGCGGCCAATGACCCGGCTCTCGCGGGCCGCAAGATCAAAGCTGCCGGTTCTGACGATAATGAGCGCCTGGAGTTCCTGGGCGACGCCGTGCTGGGCCTGGTGGTCGCCGAAGCCCTGTTTCTGCTTCACCCGGAGTGGCAGGAGGGCGAGCTGACCCGCGTCCGCGCCCAGTTGGTGAGCCGCCAGCATCTGGCCGAGGTAGCCGCGGCCATCCACCTGGGCAGTCATCTGCGCCTCAGCCGCGGCGAAGACAAGGGCGGCAGCCTAAGGCGCAAGAGCACAGTGCTCTCCAATACCATGGAGGCTGTGCTGGGCGCGCTCTTCCTGGACGGCGGACTGGAGCCGGTTTCTGCCTTTACCCGTCGCTGGGTGATGGGCGAGGCTGCCGAGCAGTTGGCCGAACAGTTGCGCTCCGGAGCCGCTTTGGGCAACTATAAATCGGCGTTGCAGGAACACTTGCAGGCTACCCGAGCCGGTGCTCCGGTCTACCGTGTCAAGAACGAAAGCGGCCCCGACCATCACAAGCGTTTTCTAGCTGAGGTCCGGCTCAAGACAGCCGAAGCAGAACCGGGCAAGCAACTGGCGCGCGGCATGGGCAGCACCAAGAAACATGCCGAGCAGGATGCGGCGCGGCGCGCGCTGGAGCGGCTGAAGGCAGCTGGGAAAAAAGCCGTCACCGCGGCCCAGGTCAAGCCAGAAAGCAACAAGGAGGGACAGGCAGAGCTATGAACACCTCCACCCCGGGGCCAGGCCCATCTTCACATTGGTTCGCGCAGTTACGGCTCCATCTGCCTACTGTGCCCGAAGCTCTTGCCTCACTGCTTAGAACGGTAGTGGTGGCGCTGTTTTTGCTTACCTTTGTGCTTCAGCCCTACCTCATCCCCTCCGAGAGCATGGAACGCACCCTGCTGGTGGGCGATTTTCTGCTGGTCAACAAACAGGTCTATGCCCCGCCCGGCAGCCTCAGCCGATACCTGCTGCCCTATCGGGACGTTGCGCGCGGAGACATTGTTGTCTTCCACCACCCCCAACATCCTTATCTCGTCAAGCGGGTGGTGGGTCTGCCCGGCGACCGGTTGCGCATCAATGAAGGCCACGCTACGGTCAACGGAGTAGTTCTCGACGAACCCTACGCCGCTTTTGAGCCCGTGGCCGGCAACTCCTTCCGCGACGATTTTCCCGCCAGGGTCTATACCGATCCCCAGGTCGATCCCGCCTGGTGGAAGCAGATGCAGAGCCTCACCCGCGACGGCGAACTGGTGGTGCCTCAGGGAGAGTACTTCGTGCTCGGCGACAACCGCAATCACAGCACGGATTCCCGCTATTGGGGCTTTGTCTCGCGGCAGCAGATCGTGGCTCGCCCGCTGGTCATCTACTTCTCCCTCTACCGGCCTTCCACTACCGATGTCCAACAGGACGCGCTGCTAGCCTCGGATGATAGACTCGGACACGACAGGGAACTCTCCGCAAGACTGACGGGGTTTGCTCGCTGGAAGCGCATCTTCCGTGTGGTGCATTAGAACAGTTGTCAGTGATCAGTAAAAAACTTGAATCACCGGCAAATGAAAACTGACAACTGATAACTGATAACTGACAACTGTAAAAGAGCGACAGAATGACCAAGAAAAAAACGCCGACTCCCAAGACGCCGCCCGAGCCGCAACCCGCTGAAAAGCGAGTGGAAGAAACCTTCCCCGAAGCAGTAGCCAGCATCTGCTCCATTCTGGTGATTGGACTTTTTATCCTTACCTTCCTTAGCCAGAACTTCGTCATCCCTTCCGGATCGATGGAGAAGACACTGCTGGTGGGCGATCACTTGCTGGTAGACCGTATCACCCTCGCTCCGCCCGCCAAATGGATGCCGCTGGTTCACTATCGCGAGCCGAAGCGCGGCGATATCGTGGTCTTCTACAAGCCCGTGACGGATGCACAGGGGAATTACTTGATCCTGGTGAAGCGTTTGATAGGCGTTCCCGGCGATCATATCCATCTGCGCAACGGCATTGTTATTCTCAACGGCGTGGCCCAGGAACAGCCTCATGCCCAACCGACAACGCCGGAAAACCATCAGGACTTTCTCGACGAATTTCCTTCCGTGCCGCCGGTTGCATTTGGGGAACCAGGCGAGGGCACTCCCGAAGCCTGGGTTATCGATTTTCCCAATCACATCGAAAACGGCGACTTGGTGGTTCCTCCCGGTCATTACTTCATGATGGGCGATAACCGGCATAACAGCCTAGACTCGCGCTATTGGGGCTTTGTGCCCAGGGAGAACATTGTGGGCCGGCCGCTCTTCAACTATTGGTCGTTCGAGACTTCTGAGCACCAGTTCGAAGAGAATCAGGCCAGCTTCGGCAATACCATGGCTTGGATGGGCCACGTCGCGCTGCATTTCTTTACAGAAACCCGCTGGAACCGGACTTTGCATCGGGTGCGCTGAACGCAGTTCTCGGCTAACAGCAGACAGCTAACAGTTAAAATACATGGTGAAGTGAACTGTAGCTATCGACTATTAGCTTTGAGCTGTTAGCTATCTACTGATAAGGCCATGAGCGAAGACGCACAACCCCGGCAACGAAAGCACAAACGGCTTTGGCTCGCCCTGTCTGCACTGGCGGTCCTGCTGGTAATCCTGATTGTGCCTCCGTTTCTGAGCGTGAGCCGCTACAAGAGCCGCATTACTCAACTGATCTCTACTTCGCTGGGCCGCCCGGTGCGCCTCTCCTCGGTTGAAGTGCGCCTGTTGCCCATGCCGGGATTTCTCCTCTCCGACCTCACTGTAGAGGAAGACCCCGCCTACGGAGCCGAGCCGGTACTACACGCCAACTCCGTCACAGCCTCCATACGCCTGCTCTCGCTGTGGCGCGGGCGCCTGGAGCTGGACTCCATCAGTGTGGATGAGGCCAGTCTGAACCTGGTGCGCAACTCTTCCGGACGCTGGAACCTCGACTCGCTCCTGCGCACGGCTAATGCTCAGTCTCAACCTGATGCGGGTAGGCCTGATAATCCTGGCAAATCTGTAAAGCTGCCCTACTTAAAGGCCACACACTCTCGTATCAATATCAAGAACGGCGCAGAAAAGCTGCCGTTTTCGCTGCTCGACGCCGAGATGTCGCTGGAACAGCAAAGTTCCGGTAACTGGCACGTCTGGCTTCGCGGTCAGCCTGTCCGCACGGACCTCAGCCTTGAACAGGGCGACACCGGCGTTCTCAGCCTGGATGCGAACCTGCATCAGGCTCCAGAGCTGCGCCAGATGCCGTTGCGCATGGACCTGGAATGGCGACAGGCGCAACTCGGCCAGCTCACCCGCCTGCTCCTCGGCTCTGACGCCGGCTGGCGTGGCGACCTCACTGGCGAACTTCACCTCGACGGCACTCCCGAGGCGGCCCAGATCAAGACCCGGTTGCGCGCCACGGGCGTTCATCGGTCAGAATTTGAACCAGCCGCGCCCATGGACTTCGACGCCAATTGCAGCCTCCTTGCCCACTTCTCCGCGCGCACCATCGACAACCTGCTTTGCGATTCTCCGCTTGGCTCGGGCCACATCCGCCTTACGGGCAACTTGCCCGGCGACGGTGGCCAGCCTCGCTTCTCCGTCGAGCTGGACCGCATCTCTGTTGCTGCCGGCTTGGACGCACTGCGTACCGTGCGCAGTGATCTGGCTCCCGGCCTGGAAGTCACCGGGTCGGTAAGCGGTAAAGTCACCTACGCCCCCGATAACGATAAAACTCACCCCAGCCAGGTCCATTCGGCCAAAGCTCATGCGGCAGTGCAAGGGCCGCTCTCCGGCAGCCTCACCATCCAGGGACTTCAAATCAGCGGTAATGGCCTCAGTCAGCCCCTTCGTGTTCCAAAAATAATTCTGGCGCCTGCAAATCAGCCCTCCGGCACTGGCCAGGCATTGACGGCCACCGTGGCCATTCCCGCTGGCTCAACTGTTCCGCTCACGGTTTCCACGCGCCTTATGCTCTCCGGCTATCAGCTCACAATGCGCGGCCAGGCCTCCATTGCCCGGGCCAGGGATCTGGCGCGCGTGGCTGGCATCAGCAATACCACGGCTGTGGACACGCTTTCAGGCGACCCAGTCTCCGTGGACCTGACTGCCGGAGGCCCCTGGATGCTGCCAGTCCAGACGCTTCCAGTCCAGACACTTTCGTTGGGCGACCTCACGCCCACAGCCGCCTCGCTGACGTCCGCTGCGCCAGCCGACAGCCTCACCGGTACAGTCACCCTGCGCAATGCCACCTGGAAAGCTGATTACCTGGTCAACCCCGTCGAAATCTCCCAGGCCACGCTACACCTGGATTCCGGCGAACTCCGCTGGGATCCGATCGTCTTCTCCTACGGCCCGGTGAAGGGAACAGCCAGCCTCGCCCTGCCCGCCGCCTGTGATGATCCCCAGCCATGCCTGCCGCGCTTCCAACTCCAATTTGGCGAGCTTGACGCTGCCGTTGTTCAGGCCGCGTTCCTCGGCGCGCAGGAGAGGGGCACCATGCTCTCCACGCTCATTCGTCGCCTTCGCTCCAAGGCCACTCCCGCCTGGCCTATCCTGGAAGGAACGGTCAAAGCTGAATCACTTTTCCTCGGTCCGGTCACGCTCCACCAGCCTCGTGCCGCCTTGCACACGCTTGCCAATGGAGCCGAGATCACCGCATTCGATGCCGCCCTGCTCGGCGGCCGCATCCACGGAACCGGCGACTACCACGCTGCTGCCACTGCCAGGGACAAGCCCTCCTATGCTCTGGAAGCTCAGTTTGACAAGCTCAGCCCGCTGGCCCTCGGCCAGTTGCTCGGCCTGCGCTTTTCCGGCGGTACATTCAACGCCAACGGCAAAATTGAGCTCACCGGCTTCAGCGCCGCCGATCTGTCCACTTCGGCCAAAGGCGCTCTCCACTTCGATTGGCAGCATGGGTCCGTCGCCGCAGCCTCGGGTTACGTTCCCCCGGCCCTGGCTCGCTTCGACCGCTGGACCGCGGACGCCGAGATTGCCGATGGCGCGCTCACGCTCAAAGAGAATCAGGTCAAGCGCGGCGCCCATACCACGCCGGTCCAGGCAGTCGTCACCCTCGCCGACCCGCCCAAAGTCGCCTTCCCCACGCCCAAATTGACTCCGGCAAAGCGTTAATTCGCTCTACAATGGGAGCGTTCCTTCTTGTAGGACATCAAGTTCCATGCCCCATCCTCTCGCCTTATTTTTGGCGAAAGGGTGGGATACCACGAATCCGCGAGAAAGAGGCGACCGGCCCATGAAGACCTGTCCGATTTGCGAAAAGTCCTGGCCAAGCAACCATGCCAACTGCCCCACAGACGGCGCACTGCTCATTGATCTGCGCGAACTGGAGCCGGGAACGATTATCCGCGGCAAGTATCGCATCGTGCGCCAGCTTGGCCGCGGCGGCATGGGCACTGTTTATCTCGCCGAACACATTCTGCTCAACCGTCCCCGCGCTCTCAAGTTCATCTCCGGCGAGCTCAGCCAGAACGCAACCTTTCTCCGCCGCTTCCGCCGCGAGGCACAGGCGGCCATCGAGCTGCGCCATCCCAATATCGTTGAAGTCGTTGATCTCGACCAGGCCGAGGACGGTTCCCCGTACATCGCCATGGAATACGTGGAAGGCCCCGACCTGCGCCATGCGCTGCAGAGTGGAGCCTTCCCCGTCGAACGTACGCTCCATATCGCCCGCGGCATCGCCCTCGGCTTGGGCGCGGCTCACGCCAAGGGAATCGTCCATCGCGATGTGAAGCCGGAAAACATCCTTCTGGCCGGAGGCAACAATGCTCCCGAGACCCCCAAGCTCCTTGACTTCGGCATCGCCGCCATGAAAGAGAGCGTTACAGTCGCCAGCAGCACACACGGCCTGCTGCTCACCCCGCCTTACGCCGCGCCGGAGCAGTGGAAAGGCATGGCCGCTGAGGAACTGGACGGCCGCGCGGACCTCTACGCGCTCGGCGGTGTCCTCTACGAGATGCTGACCGGGAAGACCTGCTTCCACGCTCACAACACCGAAGGCTGGATGTACCAGCATTTGCAGGAGCAGCCCCAGCCGCCCAGCCAGCTCCGCCCGGAGCTGGCCAACTGGCTGGGTCTCGAACCGCTGGTGCTACGCCTGCTCGCCAAGGACCGAGAGCAGAGGCCAAGGGATGCGGGAGAGTTGTTTGGCCTACTGGATACGGTGCGGTATGTCGCTCCTTCGGCGCGGAAGGAAACTGTGTGGGAGGACATAAAGCTGCCGGAACGACACGGAACTATTCCGGAGATTGTGTTTTCCGGTGGCGGACAGCCAGACGTCCGTGAGGAGCGCCCGCCGGAGCAAGAGCCGGAGTTGAAATCGTTTCTTCAATATGGAGATCAACCTGAAGCTGGTGAGGGCGGGCATCCAAGACGCTCCTGGAACAGTCTGGGCGGGTGGGGATTGCTGGCTGTTGCGCTCGCCCTGGCGGTCTATGGCGCCGTGCATTTCTTTGGTCCACAGAAATCTACGCAGCCTGGGACCTCCTCGACGCCATCAACGACAGAGACGCAGCAGCCGGCATCGGGCACTAATCTGAAGCCGCCCAGCACGAGCCCGGAAATTGCTGAGATAAACCAGCAGGCCGAGACGCTCTTCAAGCAGAAGCGCTACACCAAGGCAAGGCCCCTCTTGGAACAGGCATGCGCGGGCGGATTCGCGGATGCATGCAACAATCTCGGCGAGGATTACTGGGAGGGATTCAGCGTCACACGGGATGATCGCCGGGCCGTGACACTGTTTTCCAAAGCTTGTGACGCGGGCAACACAGAGGGATGCACCCATCTCGGCGTGATGTATGTGAATCGCGGGACAAGCCCAGGTCAGAACTATTCCCGAGCGCGCGCACTTTTCACCAAAGCCTGCGATGCTGGAAATGCCGAAGGTTGCATTGAACTTGGTATTCTCTTTGACGATGGTAGCGGCGTTCCAGCGAACCATGCCCAAGCGCAATCTCTCTACTCCCGGGCGGCAGCGCTTTATGCCAAGGACTGCGCTTCAGGCGACATCGGAAAGTGTTTCGAGCTTGGCCATTGTTATGACGGATCGAATGAGGTGATGACCGATTATCCAAAGGCGCTTGCGCCTCTCATCAAGGTCTGCAATACAGGTAGTGCCGATGGTTGCGAAAGTCTTGGCGCGCTATACGAGAATGACTACTATGAAGCGAAGGATCCCTCTCAGTCGAAGGCGTTCTATGCTCGGGCTGTACCGCTTTACTCCAGGGCCTGCGCTTCAGGCGACGCCGGCGCCTGCTTCAATCTTGCAATGCAGTATGAGAACGGCAAGGGCGTACAGACGGATAAGGAGAAAGCGCGGCAGCTTTACAGCAAGGCTTGCTCGCTGGGATATCCGAACGGATGCACCACACTGAAACAGATGCAATAGTCACCTATCCCAGGTTTCGCTTACAGGACCTGGATTTCGACTTACTTCGCTGCCTTTTCCATCGCCTTCAGCGACTCGCCGAACGGCGCGCGCAGCACACCTCGCTCGGTGATGATGGCCGCGATGTATTTGGCCGGGGTCACGTCGAAGGCCGGATTGCGAATCCCCACGCCGTTGGGAGTGAGCTGCTTGCCGCCGTGATGGGTAACTTCGACCGCGGGCCGCTCCTCGATGGGGATAGAGTCGCCGGTCGCCGTGGCCATATCGACGGTGGACCAGGGCGCGGCCACATAGAACGGAATGCCGTGCTCCCGCGCCAGAATCGCCACATTGTAGGTGCCGATCTTGTTAGCCGCGTCGCCATTGACCGCGATGCGATCCGCGCCCACCACCACAACCTGAATATCTCCAGCCCGCATCAGGCTGGCGGCCATGTTGTCGCAGATCACGGTTGTCGGAATATGGTCGGCCATCAGCTCCCAGGCCGTGAGTCGCGCGCCTTGCAGAAACGGCCGCGTCTCGTCGGCATACACGTGAATCTGCTTTCCCTGCTCGACCGCCGAGCGAATCACGCCCAGAGCAGTTCCGTAGCCGCAGGTCGCCAGAGCCCCGGCGTTACAGTGGGTGAGGACTCCGCCCTCTTGCGGCATCAGCGCCGCGCCGAATCTGCCCATCGCCTTGCAGGCGGCGATGTCTTCCTCGTACATGGCATGCGCTTCGGCCAGCAGCTTTTGCTGAATCTCGGCCAAAGCCGCGCCTGACCCGGCCAGGGTTGCAAAGATCCGCTTCATGCGTTCAATGGCCCAAAACAAATTCACCGCCGTAGGCCTCGTGCCGGCCAGCCGCGCGCAGATGCGCTCGAACTCCGGCACAAACTCGGCAGCGGTGGCAGCTTTGGTCCGCAACGCGCCCAGCGCAACGCCATAAGCAGCCGAGACGCCGATGGCCGGAG
>Ga0326727_10022664_pt1 | contig 12098 bp, 12 predicted proteins | sample MB2enrmetagenome_FD_207643 | JGI IMG/M metagenome (GOLD analysis project Ga0326727, IMG submission 207643) | Lab enriched peat soil microbial communities from McLean, Ithaca, NY, United States - MB29MY | ecosystem: Environmental > Terrestrial > Soil > Wetlands > Peat | place: USA: New York... | reverse complement strand
CTCCATTTCAAGCGATACATAAAAAGTCTCATCAATGCCAAGATGCTGGAGGTCTGCTCCACGAGCCTGCCTCAGCATTCCATCCCGCTGGTCATGGGGGATGTGCGTTATGAGGAGCATCTGGCCTTAAGGAGGGCCATGTATGAAAAGAGGGCCCAGGAGGCCTGGGAGACCTTCTCGCAGATAGAAGGTATCCGGGTGAACAAACCCCAAGGCGCCTTCTACATGTCGGTGCTCTTCGAGGATGGTGTCCTGAATAACAGGCAGACCCTGCCCATCTCCAACGCAAAGGCCCTTGAGTACATCGAGAACAAGGTCAAGGGCGTGGAGGTGGACAAACGCTTCGTCTACTACCTCTTGGGCTCCACGGGCATTTGCGTGGTGCCTCTCACCGGTTTCTGCTGCAACAGGAAAGGGTTCAGGATTACCCTGCTTGAGATGAATGATGAAAAACGCCTGTGGACCTATCAGACTATAGCTGAGGGCATCAGGAATTATATCAATTCCACCAGCAGCACTGCCGTCTCCAGTCAGTCTGCAGTGTAGCATGGACATGTCTTGAGGCAGGCAGATCTTAAGTATATAGAGCCTGCATCTGAAAATATGGGAGACGGTGTGATCGTCAGCAAGGCGAATGTATCCTTCCTTTCCGGGCCCGATAAAATCGTTGGGGTCCTCTTCATCCCGAAAGCCGCCACACCTTTGCCTGCGCTCATCATCTGCCATGGGGCACTGGACTTTAAGGAAAACCACCTTGAACTCTGCGAGTATCTCGCCGGCAAAGGTATCGCCTCTCTGGCCATCGACATGCACGGTCACGGTGAAAGCGGAGGGAGCCGCTTTCATATCAATATCACAGACTGGGTATCGGACATCAGGTGCGCCATTGACTATCTTGAGCAGAGACCGGAGATCAACGGCAAATCCATCGGCGTCTTCGGGTTCTCTTCAGGGGGCACGGCAGTGCTTGAAGCTGCCGTCCTCGACAGGAGGATACGCTGCATCATCACCTTGGACGCCACGGTGAGAAACACATTGACTCCTTCAGAGCATCTCGGCATTAAAATCTTGAATGCCGCAGGCCGGATCAAACGTTTTATCACGAAAGAGGACCTTAAGGTTTCCATGGTAAAGCCCTTTGCGAAAGTGCCGGCAGCATCCGACCCGGAGGTCAACCTCAGGTGGAGAGAAAATCCAAAAGTCTTAAAGATGTGGTCTGAAGTACCGTTTCCAGGCTTCACCCCTTCTCTCATCGTGGATACCATCAAGAGGGTTCACTTGATAACAGCTCCGACACTCGTCATCCATGGTGAGGACGACAAGGTGGATCCCCCCGAGACGGCGCGACTCCTCTTTGCCGCTCTCAGCTGTGTCAAGCGCCTGTGCATCGTCCCGGGCAACGGCCATTTGGGACATCTGGACAGGAATAAAGATGTCGTGATGGAGCGGACCTCTGACTGGGCGCATAACCACTTAGATTGAGAAATCAGGGCCTCTGTGCTATCCTTTTATCGCAAGGCAATGTTCCTACCCACTACCCAGGAAGAAATGAAGGCCCTTGGCTGGGATGCGCTCGATGTCATCCTGGTTGCCGGGGATGCCTACATCGACAGCCCCCACATCGGGGCGGCAGTGGTGGGCAAGGCCCTGCTGAATGCGGGATACCGTGTAGGCATCATATCCCAGCCGGACACCTTCTCATCAACCGACATCATGAGACTCGGCGAGCCGGAGCTGTTCTGGGGTATTACCGGGGGCAGCATCGACTCCATGGTGGCCAATTACACCCCTCTCAAGAAAAGACGCAAATCGGATGACTACACCCCGGGCGGGTTAAATTCAAAAAGGCCGGACAGGGCTGTTATCGTATATGCAAATCTCATACGGCAATACTTCAAAGGGAAGAAACCCCTCGTGCTCGGCGGCCTTGAGGCGAGCCTGCGGCGCATAGCGCACTACGACTTCTGGTCGGATAGTCTCAGGCGCTCCATCCTCTTCGATGCAAAGGCCGACATCCTGGTCTATGGCATGGGAGAATACACGGCCGTAGAGCTTGCCCGAAGATTGGACTCGGGCAAAGATGTTCATGATATGAGGGGCATCTGCTACATCGGAAAGGATAAGCCCCAAGACTCTCATGAGCTGCCCTCTTATGAAGAGGTTGCGACTGATATGGGCTCCTTCACGGCAATGTTCCACACATTTTACCGGAATAACGATCCTGTTACGGGGAAAGCCCTGAGCCAAAGGCACGGCGACCGCTACCTCGTGCACAATCCGCCATGGCCCGCTCTCACGGAGCAGGAGCTGGATGCCGTCTGTGAGCTCGATTTCGAGCGTGAGGTTCACCCGCATGAGCTTGCCCAGGGAGATGTCAAGGCCATTGAAACCATACGCTTCTCTCTGAGGACCCACCGGGGCTGCATGGGACAGTGCAACTTCTGCTCCATCTCCGTCCATGAGGGATCAAGAGTTGTCTCCCGCAGCGAGGCATCCATCCTGAAAGAGGCCGAGGGGATCATCTCCCACCCCCGGTTCAAGGGGTATATCCAGGACATAGGCGGTCCCACAGCGAACATGTACGGATTTACGTGCACCAGGAAAGGACGACAAAGCGCTTGCCATGAACGGAGGTGCCTCTACCCTGAGATCTGTCCTCATCTGGATGTCAGCCACAAGCGACAGACCGCGCTCCTCAAAAGACTACGATCCATCCCAGGCATCAAGAAGGCCTTTGTGTCCTCGGGTATCAGGCACGACCTCGTATGCGCTGACAGCGGACATGGGAATGCTTATCTGGAAGAGCTTGTGGGGCATCATGTCTCGGGTCAGTTGAAACTGGCCCCGGAACATTGTGAACCAGGCGTGCTCGCCCGGATGGGCAAGACCGGTATTGCCTCACTCATGGAATTCCGGGAGCGTTTTTTTGCATTCTCAAAGGAGAGACACAAGAAGCAGTTCCTTACCTACTATTTCCTTGCCGCCCATCCCGGAAGTACGGAATGCGATATGAACAGGCTCAATGCCTTCATCAATAAGAACCTGAAGCTTAATCCGGAACAGGTGCAGATCTTCACACCCACACCATCCACATACTCCACCCTCATGTATTATACCTGTACAGACCCGTTCACAGGAGAGAGAATATTTGTTGAAAAAGACCCGATGCGCAAAAAGAAGCAGAAGGATATCCTGATCGGACAAAAGAGGCAGACCATACTATGAAGAGAGCGGGTATTCACATGGATCGGCAGATGCCGCCCGAGCCCGAAGAGAAGAAGAGCAAGACCAGGCTCAAAAAAGAGATGATCGAACTGCAGAAACTCGGGGAGCGGCTTATTGAACTCCCGAATCCATACTTAAAAAAGATCGGCCTGCCTCAAGAGCTCCTGGAGACCGTACTTTTTGCCAAAGAAGTCCGTACCCATGGGGCAAGGCGCAGGCAGAAGCAACGCATAGGCGTGCTCATGCGGGAGGCGGACCCTGCTCACATCCAAAAAATGCTTGATGAATTCGGGCAGGCGAGGCGGGCCCATGCGCCTCTCAAGACTGAATTCGATGATTGATATCAACCATGGATACAAAAAAGGAGGTAACCATGAAAAAAATGCTTCTGAAGGCATTCTCACACGTGTTTGTTCTCTTTGCCTGCCTCTGCGTGCTTTTATTTGCAGGTTGTGATGGCAGTGACGCAAAGAAGAAAATCACAGATACTGTCCATACCTTGGTGGGTGGTGAGGTGGTCAAGAAGGGTGAAGATATGAAGAAGCAGGTCGACCAGGCCATGAAAGAAGAGGCCAGACGCCTGATTAAGATGGATAAAGAAAATAAAGGCGAGGGAACCGATGAAGGTTCAGGCCCTCAGAACGAAAAAGAATCCGACAAGTAAGGAGGTTTTCCCATGTCTCTGTCCGGCAAGGTTGTCTGGATCACCGGCTCATCCTCGGGAATCGGGGAAGCCCTGGCGTATGCCTTCGCCAAGGAGGGTGCTCACCTCATCCTCTCATCACGCAACGCTTCAAAGTTGACCGAGGTGAAGAACCGGTGCCCATCCCCGGAGCGGCACCTCGTGCTGCCGCTCGACCTCGAGGATTCCTCAACATTTTTTTCTGATGTCCGATCCGTTCTTGATAAATTCGGCCGCATAGATATTCTCATCAACAACGGTGGAATCTCTCAGCGGAGCCTTGCCGCCCGGACGAGCATCGCAACCGACCGGAGGATCATGGAGACCAACTTCTTCGGCACGGTGGCATTGACCAAGACGGTCCTGCCGTCGATGATCGAAAGGGGTTCCGGCCACATAGTGGTCATCAGCTCTCTGATGGGCAAATTCGGCACGCCCTTGCGCTCGACATATTCCGCATCAAAGCATGCGCTGCACGGCTTCTTTGATTCGCTGCGTGCCGAAGTCCGCTCGCAGGGCATCAAGGTCACCCTTATCTGCCCGGGCTTTATCCGGACGAATATATCCATAAACGCACTGTGTGCCGACGGGTCCTGCCACGGGACCATGGACGATGCCCAGGCCGCCGGTTTGCTGCCAGGTGTCTGTGCTGCAAGGATCCTCCGGGCAGTTGCCACGGGCAAGGAAGAGGTGTTCATCGGGGGTAAAGAGGTCATGGGCGTGTATCTCAAGCGATTCTTCCCCGGCATCTTTAGCCATTTTATTGCAAAGGCGAAGGTCACCTGAAAAACTCAGAGGAAAAGGTCATGAATGTGATCATCGAGAAAGCTAACCGCATTACCACTATCATCATCAACCGGCCTGATGTACGCAATGCCGTTGACGGCCCTACCGCTGGCGAGCTGGCAAATGCCTTCAGTGCCTTTGATGCGGATGAGACATCAGATGTGGCTGTTCTTTCAGGTACAGGCGGGCACTTCTGTGCAGGCGCGGATCTGAAGGCCATCAGCTCCGGCATGCAGGTAAATCGTCTTGATGAAACAGGCAATGCCCCCATGGGCCCGTCGAGGATGCTGTTAAGCAAGCCGGTGATCGCTGCTGTTGCGGGCTATGCGGTTGCCGGCGGGCTTGAGCTTGCCCTGTTCTGCGACATGAGGGTCGTTGAGAAGAGTGCCGTATTCGGTGTATTCTGCAGGAGGTGGGGCGTACCTCTGATCGACGGCGGTACCATCAGGCTCCCCAGACTGATCGGCCTTAGCAGGGCACTGGACCTCATCCTCACCGGCAGGGCCGTCTATGCAGAGGAAGCCTACGCTTTCGGCCTTGCCAACCGGGTCGTGGATGACGGGACCGCATTACAAGAGGCAATTAATCTGGCATCCGCCTTAGCACGTTTTCCCCAACTTTGCCTCCGCCATGACCGTATGAGTGCATATGAGCAGTTCGATCTTGACCGTGAACAGGCCTTTCTCAATGAGTTCCGGCACGGCATGGAGTCCATAAAGGCCAATGAAAGCCTTGACGGAGCCGGAAGGTTCGCTGCAGGCAAGGGGAGGCACGGTTCTTTTGAAGATGTGAAGGGGTGAACAGGAATCGCCTGATCCGTGATCAGGCAAAACGGATCATCACCCGAGGTACGGCTCATGAGCACGTAGGCTCCCATGATCAGCTTCTAGGACTTTTCTCTGTTATCGCCAAGCCGATCCCTCTACCCCGGCACTCCATCCGGGAACAATTACCCGTGGTTTTTTTTATCATGTTTTGCCTTTTTTATGACGATGGGAATATCACATCATAATCGAGGAGAATACCCATGAAGAACTATGTGTTCTATCTGTCTGCACTTGCCCTGATTATCCTCCCCGCCTGCGGCGGAGGCGGTGGCGGCGGTGGAACGAGCGACAGCAGCTCTCAGACATTCTATTCCTCGGACTATATGACCTACGATCCGAGCAAGGTCTATACCTTCCAGGAAACAGAAGATACCGGATCCGGGGATCCGACGGTTACGAATATCACCTACAGCTATCAACAGGTGGATTCTATCCCCAGTAAATACGGATATTCCGGCACGATTGCAGGACCATATATCATGGAGACAATAAGTCCCGATGGTGGAAATAACACGGTCATCTATATGAACTCAGCTGAGACCATCATCAGTGATGACTCCTCTTTCTTTACCAGTATTGACTCCTCCACCTCAACCGGAGGCAGCCTCCCGCCGGATATGGTCATCAACAAGGAATACTCTTTTTCCAGCACAGAGGATCTCTTCATCTCCGATTCAAGCCTAGGGACAGTTGGTACAAAGGTGGGCACCAAGAAAACCGACTGGTCCACCACGGCTGTTGGAGTAGAGAATGTTACAGTCCCCGCGGGTACCTTTGAGGCCTTGAAGACTGAAGACTCCTCTACCGTCGCCTATACCATGGATAGCGGTGCGACCCAGACCACCACATCATCAGGAAACACATGGTTCGGCAAAGGCACAGGGACGGTACAGAAAATATCCAACAATAGCACCGTCATCTCCGATGGCACTTCTAGTGATACGACCACCAGCACGGTCACGGACGAACTGACAACGGTAAATTAGTGACAGGTAACAAGGCCGGTTGCTGGATTTCGCTCAATATCCACACACTCTGAAAAGGGCAGGCACACGTCCTGCCCCTCTTATCATGTGTCGGGTTCGCCATCGCTCACCCGACCTGCAATCTACAATCACGGCTAAAGCCGATTCTATAACATATTATCGAGATGGAGGAGCGCCTTCAGGCGCGACCCATTTTGGGATGTCGCGGCTAAAGCCGCTCCTACAATAACAGGGTACAGACCCCCCCATTCACTATTCACCTGTCACTCTGTTATTTATCTCCTGGCTCATCACCACGCCAACGACCACCAGCGCGGATGCCAGGTACTGGACCGTGGTAAAGCGCTCCCCCAGAAAAATCCAGCCGAAGATCACCGTGAGAACCGGTATGAGGTTTACGAACGCCGATGCCTGGCTTGCAGGCACCTTGCTTACCGCGTAGTTATACAGGCCGTAGGCCCCCAAGGTGACAAAGACGCCGAGATAGACGATGCTGAAGGCCGGAACGGCCTCAAAGCGGACCGGCAGGGCCGTTGTGGGGAGAAAGAGGAAAGGCAGGAAAAAGATGCTCCCGGCAAAGGCCTGGAGTGCGGTGAGAAAGAACGGGGCGTATCGTGCGGAGAGCCGCTTGAGGGATATTGTATAGCCTGTTGCAAAGACCATGGCCAGGAATTCATAAAAATTGCCCAGCACCGGGTTCGGTGCAGAGTCATTCGATTGGGCGGCCATGCTCAACAGACATACGCCGAGAATGGCGGTGAGAAAACCAAGGACCGTCTTTATGGTTATAGATTCTTTGAGGTAGATGCCGGCCGTAATAGCCACCATGAGAGGGAGCATGGCCGTGATCATGCCTGCCTGGGAGGCCGTGGTGTTCTTAAGGGCGGCAGCCTCAAACAGGAAATAGAGGCACGGCTCGCAGACGAGCATGAAGCCCAGTACTGCAATGTCCTGTCTCCTGAAAGGGGCCCGTTTAAAGGCGCCCGCAAAGGGTATGAGACAGATGCTTGCCGTGATCATCCTGCCGAAGATGACAACCATGGGGTTATAGGCCGCAAAGGCCAGCTTCAGGGCAATGAATGAGCTCGCCCACAGTATCATTGCACCGAGCAGGCAGAATATGGGACCGAAAAGGTTTCTTCGCAGCATTGGTATTCACCGACTCCTTGGCTGTCTATTCATGATCAGCCCTTTTGACATACCATGAGCATGATGTGCTGAGAAATATAATCTTCTTTGCATGATTCCGTTGCGGCATGCCTGCAACCCATTGTATACAAATAAACGGACACTAAGGTATGTATCTTATCCGAGAAGGGTGAACTATCATGAAATTTTGTCCACAGTGCGGCCAAGGCCTTATCAATAAAGTAATTGAGGGAAAGGAGAGGCTTGCCTGCTCATCTCCCGCATGTCAATTTGTATTCTGGGATAATCCTGTTCCCGTCGTGGCAGCCATAGTGGAGCTTGGCAGTAGCGTTATTCTGGCAAGGAACAGGCTCTGGCCTGAAAAGATGTTCGGCCTGGTCACAGGATTCCTCGAACAGGGGGAGTCGCCTGAAACCGCTGTTCTGCGTGAGGTAAAGGAGGAGCTCGGCCTGGAAGGAACCGTTGCCGAATTCATCGGTTGCTACAGCTTCTTCGAGAAAAACCAGCTCATCCTTGCCTACCATGTGAGTGCACACGGCACAGTGACTCTGGGCGAAGAGCTTGCGGAGGTGAGGTACGTGAACCCGGAGCGTCTCAAGCCCTGGCCCTTCGGCACCGGGTATGCGGTGAGAGATTGGCTGGAGAAGAGAAAATCATAGATAGGGAACTAGCCAAGTCTGTAGGAATATCATGATAACAATACGAAGGAGTTGAATATGGAAAGGAGAGTGTTTGGTCTTATGATGATCTTGTTCAGTCTGCTCAGTGTAAACGTGCATGCCGCACAGAACCCCAAGGTGGTCCTGGAGACAAGTATGGGGGACATCACCCTTGAGCTCTACCCCGACAAGGCACCCGCAACAGTCAAAAATTTCCTTACCTATGCGGATGAGAAGTTCTATGACGGAACCGTCTTCCACAGGGTTATCAGCGGTTTCATGATTCAGGGTGGCGGGATGACCGCCGATATGAACGAAAAGCCCACCCACAGCCCGATCCTCAATGAGGCGGACAACGGATTAAAGAACGACCGCGGTACCATTGCCATGGCACGCACGAATGACCCTAATTCCGCCACAGCCCAGTTCTTCATCAATGCAAAGGACAACACGTTCCTGAACTTCAGGAGCAAGACGATTGAAGGATATGGGTACTGCGTCTTCGGGAAGGTGACCAAGGGCCTCGACGTGGTGGATGCCATCGAAAAGACCCCCACGACAACGAAGGGGTTCTTTCAGGATGTCCCGGCCAAGCCCGTGATCATCAAAAAGGTCTACCGGCTGAAAGAGAAAAAAGCGGCTTCCTGATGGCGCCCGGCTCGATGGGCAGAATATGCTGACCGAAGGCGGGCACATCTGCGTCTATCTGGCAGGAGACTTAAATCTTTTTAGAGTATCGTCCTCTTCCCGTTATATCTTTCCGTGTCATAGTACTTATCGACCTCCACGACCCTGAGCCTGTCGATGACCTCTTTCATGGGTACCGAGGTGATCTCGCCGTGGAGGTAGCTCACCATCCTTCCATAATCCTCATTCATGATCATATCCACGGCCGCGATCCCGAACCACCTTGCCATGAGCCTGTCACGGGCGGAAGGCGATCCGCCCCTCTGGAGGTGGCTCAGGTTGACATAGCGGGCCTCGAATCCGGTTCTCCTCTGGACCTCTTCGGCAATGTACGCCGCAATGCCACCCAGCGACCTGTGCCCGAATTCATCCACTTTCTCATCCTTGAAGAACTCCCTGTCGCCGCCCAGTTTGGCACCTTCCGATACTACGACGATGCTGTACTGGATCTCGCGGCCCCTGCGCCCCTGGAGGAGTTCGCAGACCCTCTCGATGCTGAAGGGATACTCGGGGATCAGGATGATGTAGGCTCCGCTGCACTCGCCGCCGTGCAGGGCCAGCCAACCTGCATGCCTGCCCATGGTCTCCACTACGAAGATCCTGTTGTGGGAACCTGCCGTAGTGCGAAGCCTGTCGATCTCTTCCATGATGATGTTTACCGCCGAGTCGAAGCCCAGGGAATATTCGGTACCCACAAGGTCGCCGTCGATGGTCTTGGGAATTCCTATTGTCTTGACGCCCTGCCTGTAGAGCTTGTAGGCCACACCGAGGGTATCTTCGCCGCCGATGGCAACGATTACGTCTATCCCAAGTTTTCTGATATTCTCCATCACCTTGCCGGAGCGGTCTTTTTTAGGGTTGAAGGGGTTGGTTCGCGAGGTACCGAGGTTGGTCCCGCCATAGCGGTCCCAGGTGCGGACAACCTCTTCATCGAGTTTCATGATGTGCTGGGCCATGCTCTCAGGGTTGTCGGGGTCGACCTCTACGAGCCCTTTCCACCCTTCCCTGATGCCGAGGACATCGAACTTGACGGATCTCTTCTCTTCAAGAAGCCTGTCCAAGGCTGTTTTGGTCACCCACTTGATCGCACCGTTCAATCCCGGACAATCGCCGCCGCCGGTCAATACAGCTATTCTCATACTTAAGCTATCCTCCTGTCTCAGATCCGAAACCGCCTTCTTCACGGACGGCCTTTTCACCATTATAATCCTGAAATACACCTCGGCAAGACAAGAGTAAAAATTGAGCATTTTTGGTGTTTGTTTGCATGAAGACTCCTATATCCTGTAAAATAAGATAAAAGGAGGGACACATGAAGGTCGTATTTCATGAAGACTTCTACAAAGTGTACACCGCGGACCCGGCGGCGGAGGATGGGAGGATAGAGGCGGTCATGGAGGTAATCAGCGGCAAGGTGGATCTGGTGAGCGCCCTAAAGGCACGGATAGAAGATATCGAGGCAATACATACAAAAACCCATATCGATCGCATAAAGAACATGGGCCTCCACGAAATAGCCTCCCTGGCCGCAGGCGGGGCCATCCAGGCAGCAGAGATCGGGCTTACGGAGCCGTGCTTCGGACTGATCAGACCACCGGGCCACCATGCATCCTCGGATTCGGCCTGGGGCTTTTGCTTCTACAGTAATATGGCCATCGCCATGGACCACCTGAAGCGGGAAGGGGCCATAAAGAGCGCCTATATACTTGACTTCGACCTGCATTACGGCGACGGCACGGTCAACATCCTGGGTAAGAAGGGATATGTGCAAATCCTCAATCCCAAATCTTCTGAACGCAAATCCTATCTCAAAGAGGTTGCTGGCGAGCTGGAAAATTTCAAGGCCGACATCATCGGCATCTCGGCAGGCTTCGATAATCACGAGGAGGACTGGGGCGGGGTCTTGAGCACCGATGATTACCGGCAGATCGGCAGGCTCGTGAGAGAGGCCGCGAATCGCACCGGAGCGGGGTTCTTCGCCATCCTTGAGGGCGGCTACAACCACCGGGTCCTCGGGCATAATGCGTGGGCGCTCATGCAGGGAATGGACGGGGTATAGTGACCAGTGACCAGTGACCAGTGACCAGTGACCAGGAAAACTATACGTGGGGTCTTAGGCATTGACAAGTAATTGTTATGGTAAACTATTACATGAGCAACAACGATAAGGTTATTCAGGAATGCCTGGCGGAGATGATCATGCGAGGAGGCAATCGATGAAGGTCTCTACGGTTTCCGAGATGAGGGCTTTTGACAAGGCTGCAGTTGTCCGATTCGGCATCCCCGAGGCGCTGCTCATGGAGAACGCAGGCCTTGCCTCATATGAAGTCCTGATGAGGGAATTTGGTATTGCAGGCAGGTCCTTCGTTGTGCTCTCAGGCATCGGTAACAATGGCGGCGACGGGTTTGTCACGGCACGAAAGATCCATTCGGCAGGAGGTCATGTCAGGGTCTTCATCCTGGGAGAGGCCGGTAAGTTCAAGGGCTCCGCCCTCATCAACCTCGAAGCAATCAGAAAAATCCCCATCGAGATCCATGAGATCGCGGCGGCCAAGGGCATCAAAAAGGATATCGCCCATTGCGACATCATCGTTGACGCCATCTTCGGCACCGGCCTGACCCGCGATGCGGAAGGGCTCCAGAGAGAGGTCATCGAACTGATAAACTCCAGCAATAAGACCGTCCTTTCCCTTGACATCCCATCCGGCATAAACGGCGACACCGGCCGGGTCATGGGTTGTGCCGTACATGCGGATTATACCATTACTTTCGGCCTTCCCAAGATCGGCAACCTCCTCCAGGCAGGATCTCATCACTGCGGCCGCCTCTTTGTCACCCATATCTCCTTCCCGCCGGCCTTGTACAATTCCGATTCCATCAAGCTCGCCCTCAACGATCCTCCTGCGTTGCCGCCAAGGGACCCCGACGGGCATAAGGGCGACTTCGGAGAGGCCCTCTTCATCGCAGGGGCCAGGGGATACTATGGCGCCCCGTATTTTGCAGCGCTCTCGTTCATGAAGGCAGGAGGAGGGTATTCACGGCTTGCAGCACCCGAATCCATAACACCCTTTATTGCCTCCAAGGGCAGCGAGATCGT
>Ga0326727_10022663_pt1 | contig 12099 bp, 12 predicted proteins | sample MB2enrmetagenome_FD_207643 | JGI IMG/M metagenome (GOLD analysis project Ga0326727, IMG submission 207643) | Lab enriched peat soil microbial communities from McLean, Ithaca, NY, United States - MB29MY | ecosystem: Environmental > Terrestrial > Soil > Wetlands > Peat | place: USA: New York... | reverse complement strand
GGGCGCGCTCATACCTGACGATGGCCGGGCTTCTCGACTATAAGGAAACCGGTTCATTCCGTATTTCGGAAGCAGGTCGCGAGGTACTCAGGTCTGAAACCGATCACATTGACATCAATTTCCTCCGACAGTTTCCCAAGTTTGAAGAGGAACGCAACGGCAAAGGTAACGAGGGTCCGGATCAGGACCGAACTTCACCAAACAAGACCACCGAGGAAATACTGGATGAGTGGTACATACGCCTGAAGGATCGGTTAATTCAAGAGCTACGCGCCCGTGTCAGCAAGTGTAAGCCTGACCTATTCAAAAGATTAATAGTTGACTTGCTTGGGGCAATGGGCTACGTTTTCGGCAGAAGTGAAGTTCAGGCGCTCAGCACTGACGCCGACGGTGGTATCGATAGTGTTATCAGACAGGACAAGTTGGGTCTTGAAGTGATACGCATCCAGGCCAGGCAATCGGCGAACGTGGTTGGGATAGGGGAGATCCAGCAGTTTTACGGCAGCATGGCAGGAATAAAGGCGGGACAAGGCGTCTTTATCACGACCTCCGAATTCACTCCATCGGCGATTGAGTACTGCGGGCAGATTGACAAGAAGATACTCATGATATCGGGGGTTGAACTAGCCGAACTGATGATCGATCTTGGCATCGGTGTCACGGAAGTCCAAAGATACACCGTATGCAAGGTGGACAGAGGCTATTTCGAGGAAGGCTAGTCAAACATTTCTTGGTAAATGTGGTTTCAATACCTGTCTTCTTCGTCTCTGATGTCCTCGGTTGATATGCCTTTTACGAAACCCTTGAGTTCGGAAATCGGGCGCTCTGGGACCATTTCTACCATCCCCCTCCGGGAAAGCACCAGCATTTTCTGCCCTTTGTGGATGTTAAGACGTTCACGCACTTCTTGGGGTATGACTACCCGGTATTTGCTGGAAACGGTTACCCGAGACATCTTCTCTTCCTTCAATTCCGCCTAGAGCACTCTACTCTCCGACCTTAAGCAGACTGTAGGTGGCCGGAGATATGCGCTCCAGATCATTGTATTTTACGGCATGGTTTTTCGGTGCGTTGGCGCACATTCGCGAGGTGATATGGGTCCGAATAGTCGATTCCTGGTAATGTGTACCTAGAGTTTTCATCCGGCTTAGGATTTCACAGGGGGTGAAGGCATTCACACCATTTTCTTCGATTATTCCTTTTGCACACAGCAGTACCTCATCACGACACGTCATCGTTCGTTCCACCTCCGTGCGAATTTCCAGCAGGCCCTCACAGAGTTCTGCACTTCTTCATAGCTCCCGGGCTTCTTTCATTATCTTTCGGCGGAGCAGCCAGTATATGCCGTCTTCACTTACCACATCTACCTGACGTCCCAGGAGTTCGCGCAGATCGACCAGCAACCCGGCCTGATCCAGGAGGCTTCTGCCTGGTTCTATGGTGACCAGGAAGTCGATATCGCTTGATTCCGTGTCTTCGCCCCTAAGCACGCTCCCGAAAACCCTTACATTGTGAGCACCGTAGCTCTCGGCGATCATCAGGATATCGGCTCGTTTTTCCTTTAACAAATCCAGCGTTGTCATTTTCTTTTACGCTCCTGTGCAGGCTTCCGACCTTCCGTATTATACCATAGTGACGCCCGGTAATACATCTCGATCCGTTTGAATGCAGTCTTCCGCTAAGTCCCCGCGTCCGAAGTCTTCGACATTAAGGGCCACAGTTTCGCCGGTCTGGATGACATATGGTGGGATTCCAGCTTGCTTACTCATTGGTTTTCTTAATGCGACGGGGTATAATAGGGCAATTCATCGAATTCCGTCACTGGAAAGGGTTCGCCGTTGTCCAAGTTGGAAAAGCTTCTGCTGAAGATACTGAGCGGCAGGTCTGATGCGGGTATAGAGTTTACGGAGTTATGCGGTCTGATGAGGCGCTTGGGTTTCTCTGAGAGGATCAGGGGAGACCACCACATCTTCACTCGTAGTGGCGTCGAAGAGATCATCAATGTGCAACCGAGAGATAGCCTTTGCAAGCCTTACCAAATCAGACAAGTCCGAACCCTGATTACTCATTACAAGGTGGAGAACACTGATGCAGAAATATGAAATAATTATCTACTGGAGTGAAGAGGACAACGCCTACATCGCCGAAGTCCCGGAACTTCCCGGCTGCATGGCCGACGGTACGACCTACCAGGAAGCTTTGGCTAATGCAGAGATCGTCATCGGCGAATGGATCGACGTAGCCCGGGAAACAGGTCGACCGATCCCAGAACCCAAAGGCCGCCTCATGTACGCCTAGGTTTTCGGCCCCCCGCATAGTATGAGAGCGCAAGTAATCTCCTATATCGAACATCCAACATCGAATATCGAACATCCGCGCCGTGAGGCGGCTTCGTTTCGCGCGATTTCTCCACGGGGTATCAGGTGATACCGGATGGTTCCGGCGTGGAGGGAATCATGAGAATCAAGAGAAACAGGGTCGAGATCGACGGCCGTTTATATATCCCAGCAGCTATCCTCATTCTTATCGCATTGTTTGGCCTTGTCGGGCGCTCGGCCCGTAATGCCGTTCGCGCTCAGGCGACCTCCGATTTTGTTGTGCAGGATCAGAGATCGGTGATCGCCGGCCTTGAGGCCGGATTCATTTCAATTGCCAAGCACGCCGAACCGGGCGTGGTAAGCATCACCGCCGTCCAGCAGAACACGACGAACAGCGGAAACAGTTCCATCAAGAGTTTCCTGGATCGATTCGCGGCCAAACCGGACGGAAAAAACTCAGAGCCGGGCGATGGCTGGGATGATTCGGACGCGCCGGTCACCGCAAGCGGTTCCGGGACAATCATCCGCCGAGATCAGGGCGTCTATTACGTCCTCACCAATTTCCACCTGGTGGAGAAAACCTACGTCGTCACGGTTCGTCTTGCTGATCGAACGATCCTCAAGGGGCGAGTTATCGGCACGGATCCCGTCACCGATCTCGCCGTTGTGGCGATTTCGTCACCCAAGCTCACGGAGCGCAATATCATCCCCCTCGGCGATTCCAACGCCGCGAAGGTCGGATCGTGGGTGCTGGCGGTCGGAAATCCATATGGTTTCGAGCACACGGTGACTGTTGGCGTCGTGAGCGCAATCCACAGGGATTTGGAAGAGGAGGGGACGACCTACTCCGATCTCATCCAGACCGATGCGGCGATCAACAAAGGCAACAGCGGAGGGCCGCTGATGGATATGCACGGGAACGTGATAGGGATCAATTCCGCGATCGCATCCCCGACCGGCGGGTTCATCGGGCTGGGATTCGCCATTCCGATCAATATCGCCAAGGAAATTCTCGATGATCTGATCAGCAGGGGTCGCGTGGTGCGCGGATGGCTGGGCGTGACCATCCAAGAGCTGACCCCCGTTCTGCAGAAATACTATGGGGTAGGGGACGGCGTGCTTGTCGCCAGCGTTTCTGAAAAAGGCCCAGCCGCGAGTGCAGGAATTTTGAGCGAGGATGTTATCGTAAAGATAGCCGGGACGCCAATTGGTGACACCGGCGCATCTGGTAGGAAGATCGCATCGCTCAGCCCCGGTGACGTCGTTCCCGTAACGGTTGTTCGAGGTGGGGTTCAGCATACGCTCACCGTGAAGGTAGGGCTTGCGCCCCTTACACCAACATCTCGTCCGACACCTCCTGAATCAGAACATGGATCGATGCTTCGTGTGCAGACTCTCACCTCAGAGTTGGCGAAACAGGCGGGAATCCGAACCAGGCGAGGTGTGCTGGTGACGGACATCTGGCCCGACAGCGCCGCCCAGGAAGCGGGACTCGAGGAGGGGGATGTGGTGGTCTCCTTCAACCATCAGCCTCTCTCGACCCAGGAGCAGTTTGACTCGATGCTGGGCATGACTGCCAGGGGTGATGTCGTGGTTCTTCGGGTTTTGCGCAGTGACTCCCCACGCATGATCGGATTTCGGCGTGACTGACGCCTGCTTCAGCGCCTCACGCGGTGACGTGAAGAGTAGGCATTGGATCGAGGATTCGGGCTTTAGGGGCCGTACTCCGCTGGCGGAGTCCAGGAGCGTGTGCAATCTCAAGCTAAAGCATGAGCCTCTGAAATGAGCGATCCCTGCGACCCCAGCTACACTGCGCCTCTGCGTGAGTCCGGGATTTGCTTCAGACCTACGGTCGGATCCCCCTCTCCTGCTCCCTGACGGGGGTTAGAGTGAGGGTAATCCGCTGAGCGCTTCTCATATAAGAGCCGGCTTTCCGGAACCTCCCCTAACCCCTTCCTTCGCTACGCTCTGGACAGGCTCTTAACAGGAGGGGAATCATGGCTCGGAAATTCGATGCTTTTGTCGCAAAGCCCTTCGACAGGCTCAGGATAAACTCCACGCCGCTGCCGAAGCCGATCCTCCTAACGTCCAACACCCACGTAAAAGGCACGGCCTGTATTACAGCACTCTTGTACGCTCCTTGGCACCCATATACGCGGCAGTACTTGCCCATCACGCCTTGTTGGTAAAAGCATTGGACGGCAGCGCGAAGTGAGGCCCGTTTATCCATCGGCTTGAAATGGAGGAATTCCGTAGTCTTTGGGGAACAATCTATCATAGGCAAATTCTGTTGCTGAGGAAGACTATGGACATGCGAAAAGGGATCGGTCGGGCAGCGGCATTTGTGGCGCTGGTATTTGCGGTCACATATGGTATTGCGTTCCTCTATTTCAGGGCCGGGGGGACAATCGGCTCGCCGTTTGCGATGCCGTTCTTCCTCCTTTACATGTACATACCGGCGCTGACCGTGATTTTTCTGCAGAAAGCGGTCTATCGGGAGGGCGTAATCAAGCCGCTCGATGTTTCGTTCCGGTGGAACAAATGGTTCCTCACTGCCTGGTTCGCGATGCCGATATGCGTCCTCGCCTCAATCGGGGTGAGCCTGCTGCTTCCCGGCGTGCATTTCGACGCTCACATGACAGGCTTGCTGGATCGCCTGCAAAGTTCCATGCCTCCCGATCAGTTTGCGCAGACACAACACGTGATTGAATCCATGCATGGTTTCTTTCCATTTATCGTTGTCGGCGCGGGACTGATCGCGGGGTTGATAGCCGGCGCCACCGTCAACGCGATTGCCGCATTCGGTGAAGAGCTCGGATGGCGGGGCTTTCTGGCGAAGAACCTCGGGTTCATGGGTTTCTGGCCCTCCTCTATTGTGATCGGAATCATCTGGGGGATCTGGCACGCGCCGCTTATTATCCATGGCTACAATTATCCGATTCACCCAAAACTCGGCGTCCTCATGATGACCGTCTTCACCACTCTGCTCTCACCGATCTTCATGTATGTAAGGCTCCGGGCGAAATCCGTGATCGCATCTTCGGTCATGCACGGGACGCTCAATGCAGTGGCCGGATTGTCGCTCTTGTTTCTCAAAGGGGGTTCCGACATTCTGCCCGGCATGACCGGCATTGCCGGTTTCATTGTGCTCTTTCTTGCAAATATCGGCATCTTCATCTACGACCGGCATTTCGCCACCGAACCTGTTCGTATGCCGTGATGACCGATAGTTTGCCATATCATTTAGCCGGTGTTATAATGCCTTGAGAATAATTCGGTGAAGCTTCTCTCAAGGATGCAGACCGTGTTCAATTTCACTAAACATCAATTAATCGCAGCGTGTGTGGTAGTGGTGGTCGCCCTGGTGGGGATGGTAGCGCTCACGATCAAGTCCGGCGTTCTTTCGCCGGGCACTCCTGTTACGGTGACGCAGCCTGCCACCTCGGCTGCGCCCGATGCGCCACAGCAAACGGCGCCACAGGCGAACCCGCCTGCATATCAGGCGAATGCTCCTGCGGGCATTTTCGTGCATGTGGTCGGCGAGGTAAGAAGCCCCGGAGTATATCAGTTGGCCAAGGGGAGTCGAGCAGAGGATGCGGTCAACGCGGCAGGAGGGCCGACTGAATCGGCTGACATGGCGAGCATCAATCTGGCGAGGCTGCTGGTCGATGGCGAGCAGATTCACGTATCGGCGAAGGGTCAGGTTCCGGCCAGGGAGGAATGCCGGGTATCCGGCAAAGGCAAGGCGGTTGTTTCTCCTGTCTCCAATCCGCAGGCGTCGGTTGTCACTCCGTCTTCCACCCCCAGCGAGGAGTCAGCTTCCAAAGGATCGAAGAAGAAATCATCGGCTTTGGGAAATGGAACGGTCAACATCAACACAGCGGATTTGAATGAGCTTCAGAAACTGCCCGGTGTCGGTCCAAGCATGGCTCAGCGAATTCTGGATTATCGCTCGACTAACGGGCCATTCAAGTCGGTCGATGAGTTGGCCGAGGTGAAGGGCATCGGCCCGAAGAAGTTGGAGAAGATGCGCGCGTATGTTTCGTTGTAGGATTCGGGATTCAGGATTTGGGGTGCAGGGGCCGGATTTCCATACTCACTCATGCGTAACACCTGAACACCGAGGCATCGGCGCCAGGATGGCGTATCAATGAGATTATTCAGCCGTCCGCTGTTATTCTTCTGCCTCGCCTATTTTGCCGGGATAATCTGCGCCGTCCAGACCCGTATAAACCCACTTTCAGGGTTTTTTGTAGTTTTTCTATCTCTGCCGCTGTTTATTCTTCCCATTAAGCCTTCCTCCAAACTCCTTGTTTTCGTTCTCGCATGCACCTTTGCGGTGGGGCTGATGCGGGTCTCCGTGTATCGCAAGATCCTTGCTGATGATGTCTCCCACCTGGCGAAAGATAAGTTTGTTACGCTCTACGGATCGGTTGATTCCGATCCGGAGCCGACGGAAGAGGGCGCAACTTTCGTTATGCGGGTTTCGAAGGTCAAGACCTACACCGGCGAATATCCGGCGTCCGGACTTGTCGCCGTGAACCTGTATAGATCGCCGGACGCCAAATCGTCCACTGCGGCGCCGTTCTATGGAGACGCGTTGAGCGTGCGAGGCCGGTTGCGCCAATTATCCCCGGAGCGGAGCGGATATGCGGCGCATCTGGCTCGGCGGCAGATATACTGTGAGACCTCGGCTTCGACCCAGGCCGTGCATGTCATGGAATCCAAGCGCAGGGGTGTAAAGGCTTTTGCGGCAACTGTAAAATCCGCAGTCGAGCGCAAAGCTCACGAGCTTCTCCCTCCCGTTCACGCCGATCTGCTGATAGGGCTGCTTCTCGGAAATGCCGGGGCGCTTCCGGCATCGATTGTAGATGCGTTCAAGCGGGCAGGGGCGATTCACCTGCTCATCGCTTCGGGCTGGAATGTGGCGGCTCTTGTGTTGGCGCTGAGTTTGCTCTTGAATAGATTGACCGTTCCTCGGACGGCGACGAATTTACTTCTCATAGGCGCAACATGGTTTTACGCTGTGATGACCGGATGCGGGCCGTGTATCATGCGAGCGTCCCTGGTCGTGACCCTGGTGCTGACGGCTTACCTGGTGAGGCGGACGCTCGACACGATAAATCTGCTCCTCGCCGCCGCTATTATTGTCCTTGCTCTAAACCCGTTGATGCTCTATGATTCCGGCTTCCAGTTGTCATTTGCAGCGGTGGCTGCGATGGTGCTGATCCTTCCGCTCGTTGAGCCGAAGTTGGCGGATTATCTTTCATTGCCCAGGAGGCGGCATGCTTGGGTGCATGCGTTCGAACGTGCGGTGCTCGGAGGATCGCGTGTGATAGTAATGACGTGCGTCGCATCGGCTGCTATCCTCATCGGAGTCTGGCCGATTCTCGCATACTATTTCTACTATGTGCCGTTTGTGTGTATCGCTGCCAACGTCTTCACGGCGCTGCTTGTTCTTGGTTATACGGTTGTGGGTAGCTTTGCGATTGGAGTCGGGTTTATTGTGCCCGCAGCGGGTCACTGGATCGCCGGTTTCGGATCATGGCTGGCGTCGGCCATACTGGGCGTGATAACGGCGCTTTCGCGGATGCCGGGCGCATCGGTATCGGTCGGCGCTCCTTCACCGGTCGTGATTGCCGTGTATTATCTAGCCTTGCTGGGGGTTCTGGAGATTGCTTACGAGAATGCTTCGGGAAAATCGATCGTGGCTCCTGGTCCTTAGCCTGATCGTTATCACCTGTTTAATTTGGAATGGAGCGCTGAGGAGTGGCCCGAAGGCTCTGACGGCGGTTTTCGTGGATGTGGGGCAGGGGGATTGCTGCATAATCAAAACTGCCTCCGGGCGGGTTATGCTTATTGACGGCGGTGGGAATGCCAATCGCCCGTATTCAGACAGGATGGGTCTCAGCGTGGTAGAACCTGCCCTGAGACGAGAAGGGATCAACAGAATCGATGTCTTGATGGTTTCACATCCGCATGACGATCATGTCGAGGGTCTTACACCGGTGGTAAGAGATTTCCCAGTGGGCATGATTCTCGACCCGCAAATCCCCTATCCCGCGGAACCGTATCAACGCTTTCTTTCGGCGGTTGCAGCAAAGCGCATTCCAAGCATGCACGCCGTTCGCGGCCAGGTGATCGACTTCCACGACGGCACGGTCGCGACCCTCCTTGGCCCTCCTCCGAAGCATCTCTTGGGTACGGGCGATGACGTTAACAACAACTCCATCATCGTTCGCATAACGTATGCGGGCCGGGCGCTCATGATGACGGGTGATGCCGGGATGCCCGCGGAGGAGCAGGCGCTATCCTTCGGAACGGATTTTCGGAGTGATGTGCTGAAGGTCGGGCATCATGGCAGCGCCCTCGCATCCGGCAACAGGTGGCTCGATGCGGTTCATCCTTCCATCGCCGTAATATCCGTGGGCAAAGACAACAGTTTCGGTCACCCCTCCAGACCATCCCTCGATAGGCTAGGAAGTCATGGGATCAGGGTCTTGCGTACGGATTTGCTAGGCACAATCGAGATACGGATGGACTCAGCGGGAGTACATTGCGGTCCTCTGTCCGCCGCTCGTTGATTGACACCGACCCTCCATTGGGTACATGATCGCTGCTAACTCATAAGCATACGTATAGCGGCAACATTTATGCCCCTCTGGAGGTAAGATCGTGTTGATATCGGTTAGGCGTTCCCTGCCGTTCATCATATTTCATCTCTTGTTAACCCTTCTTCAGGTTTCGGTGAATGCGCAGTCGGTGACTATAAGCAGCCCCGGAAGCAAGGTTCTTTTTCAGCAGATTAATGGTTCAGCGGATATCCCCATTTCCGCTGCCGCAACCGGATTGCCCACGGGTGGTGGAGTCGAGTTAATTCTCGATTCAGGAAGCTCCAGTCAGAGAGTTTCCCGAGTTTACTCATCTCCGTATAATTACACATTTTCCGCTGTTCCAAAAGGCGAACACACCCTGGACGCATTTATCGTGGATGCCAGCGGGAATCAACTCTCGGCGACTGTTCATGAGGATCGCGTGGGTGTCGGCGACATATTGGTCGCCGTTGGCGACAGTATCACGGCGGGCGAGGATAACATCATTCCGGCGGGCGACACCACGGATGGATGGTCGGCGGATGGGCGCAACGGACCGTTCACCGATAGTTTCGGTACGCGCTATGGGCCGTATGAGTCCGTGCTGAATGATCTACTGACCTCAGACAAGGGTTATCCGCACAGCGTGATCAACGCCGGATGGCCCGGCGATCAGTCATCGGACGGCGCGTCGAAGATTTCAGGTTGGATCAACAAGTACCCAACCGCGAGAGCGTGGCTAGTCTCCTATGGCACCAACGATGCAAACCACGGAATGTCGGCAAGCGCGTTTCAGGATAATATGCAGAGCATCACCAATCAGATTCATTCGGCGATTCCCAGCGCAAACGTCTATCTCTCCAGGGTCTTCTATCAACTCAACTCGATAATGCCTCAATATGAAGTCGGGATAGGCAACGTAGTAAGCGGAACATCGAACACGTATTGGGGCGCGGATTTGAATACTCTTTTCCAATCGAACTACGATCAATACGATATGAGCAGCCAGCAATCCGGTACGTGGTTCTATAATGAAACGCCGCTGCACCCAAACAAGCTTGGAATACAGAAGATGGCCGAGCTTTGGGAAATGGCGCTCATGGATCGAGGGATACTCGTCACTGACGGCTATTTGCCGACCGTTGGTAGCACTGCCAGCCACAAGATCTACGTATCGGGATGTGACAACCTGGGTTTGAGTTCGAGCAACCTTATGGAGATTTGCGAGCGTTCCTATGCGTCTCCACCGGTTCCTCCGGGGGTTTCCTTCGCCGCACCGTGGAGTTGGTCGCTCAACTTATCGAACGCAGGTGGTTTCAGCGGAGGATCGCCACAAGTCACAGTTCGAGCCGATTCCGGAACGCTGACGGGAAGCGGCGCATCCTCATGGAATCAGGCATATCTGAGCAATGGGGGAACCCTGCTGCCCACTTCCCGGAGCAGCGATCCAACCTTTGGAGGCAGTGAGGACCTGATATCCACTGTCCCATCTCCCGGGCAGGTGGCTGTTGCCGTGGATCTCACACCCCCCGTGACAACGCTAACGACTGTTCCCGCGAGCCCCGATAACTCGGACGGCTCGTTCAAGAATCCGCCAACGATAAGTTTGTCAGGCTCGGATTCCACCGGATTTCCGCTCACAGGCACATATTACAAGTGGGATTCAGGATCACTTGTGACCTACTCCGGCGCCTTCACCGGCACAACAGGCTCCCATACTCTAACATACTACTCTATCGATCAGTCGGGCCTTCAGGAGACGCCGAAAACCCGAGTGTTTCAGGTCAACTCGACCACCTCATCATCGCAAACCTGGAGTGGGATGCTTATGGTGTCCTGCCCGATCATACCAGACAATACTGACCCCAAGCCGGTGATTGGTTTTGACTCGAATTTCTGGTATGAGTACAATCCGTCTTCGGGCAGTTATGCGATCTATCCGGACTCACATACCTATTTCAATCCGGTGACGAGTGCTCCAGGGCGAGGGTTCTGGGCGAAGTTCTCCTCATCCGTTCAAGTTCCATCAGGGACGGCTCCCGATCAGACTAAACCTTCGGCAATTCAGCTCACGTCCGGATGGAACATGATCGGGAACCCGTTTCTCTCGGCTGTCACCTGGAACACTTCAGCGATTACAGTGCAGACATCCTCAAGTACGCGGCCAGTCAAGAGCGCAGGCGATACCATCGCTTCATTCCTGTGGGGCTGGCAGCAGAGCTCGGGAGGGTCGATGCAGGGACATTACTACATGGTTCTCGATCCTTCGATTTACCACGGCGCTTCCGGAAGTTTGCAGCCGTGGTTGGGGTATTGGATATATGCTTACAAGAACTGCACGCTCATCATTCCGCCTCCCGGGTCATGATCGCAGAATCACGAACCTGGTGGAGAGGTTTATCCTCACACCATCAGGGTAGGTATGTGCTGATGCCGAAGCTGATGCGTAGTCGCTCGTATATCGGCATGATATGTCATTAACAGGTGTTTGAGTTGAAAAGCCCCATCGTTCAATATATTCGCTCTCTTGCATGTCTAATGTTGCCGGTCCTGATCCTGGGCCGAGCGGCAGCGCAATCGGTAACAATCGTCAGCCCACCCGCTAAGGCGTTGTTTCAGCAGGTCAATGGCGTAAGCAACATGCCTGTCACCACCACCGCCTCAGGGTTGCCATCGAAGGGCGGCGTGGAGATCATTCTCGACAAGGGAACTGCAAATCAGCAGATCGCCAAGGTTTTCACGTCGCCCTACAACTACACTTTCAGTGCTGTTCCCGTGGCTGAACACACCCTCGATGTTTTTGCAATCAACGCATCAAGCGCGCAGGTGTCCTCTACAGTTCATGAGGATCGGATCGGCGTCGGCGACTTGTTGGTTGCGGTAGGTGACAGCATAACGGCCGGAGAGGATAATTTCATCGCGCCGGGAGACACGACTTCAGGGTGGTCGCTGGATGGTCGGAACGGGCCGTTCACGGATAGCTTCGGTACGGTCTATGGCCCATGGGAGTCCAAGCTCAATGATTATCTCACCGCTGACCAGGGTTATCCTCACAGTGTAATCAACGGCGGATGGCCGGGTGACAAATCGGCTAACGGAGTATCTAAGATCGGTAATCTCCTAAACGAGTATCCAACGGCGAGCATCTGGATGATCGCTTACGGGACGAACGATGCAAACGGCGGCGT
>Ga0326727_10022662_pt1 | contig 12099 bp, 10 predicted proteins | sample MB2enrmetagenome_FD_207643 | JGI IMG/M metagenome (GOLD analysis project Ga0326727, IMG submission 207643) | Lab enriched peat soil microbial communities from McLean, Ithaca, NY, United States - MB29MY | ecosystem: Environmental > Terrestrial > Soil > Wetlands > Peat | place: USA: New York... | reverse complement strand
GCTCCTCCAGAGACACGTAGCTGAACATTCCGGACTGCATTTGGTCGTCATTGCCGCGCATGCTGTAGAGACGATCAGAACATCCGGAAGGTGTCTTGTTTCAGACGGTTTTTCAACAAGCTCCTAGGAAACGGCGTTGCAGCGGTCAGGTCAGCCGCGCGGCCCGCGGGTCAGCAAGAGTCGAGTTGCCAAGGCGCGGAGAGTTCTGGGCCGCCGATGTCCCACTCGCAAGTTACTCCGCCCCGCTGTTCCAACCGGAGGGCCGCCCACGAGCTTGATGCCGACGGGTTCTGGAACGGGCCAGCGCGCTTTCGGCAGCGCTACTTGGCCGAACCGTACCGCTTCCGAAGCTCACCAATCTCCTCCATGATGATTCCAGCGCGCTGGCCAGCTTCGCGGTATCCCTGTTCCTGGTTGGAGATGAGCGCCTCCCGATTTTCGGGACTCAGATCGTCAAAGGTCCTCTCGAGCAGCGACTGCGTGTAAGGCACGAGCTGGTTATAGAGATCGAGGTCGTATCGGATCTTGAGAACGGAGCGCTGGAAGTCGAGGCCGCAGATGGGGAGGTCGGCTATCTGGGTTGCGAATAGCGGAATAGCGAACTGCCGCAGTGCGATGCCAACATTGGGCTTCCGCCGAGCTTGGCATACGGCAGTCCGTTGTCCCTCAGGGAGACCGCGGAACTCCCTCAATGCCTGAATCAGGTTCTCATCACGATCAGGCCCGTGACAGCCTTCGACAATCGCCAAAACCTTATCGAGAAAGGCATCGGGTAGGGCGGCGTACCTCGCTCGTACTAGGTAGGCGACAATTGCCATTGTGCGTTGGAGGCCGAGCATCTCATCGACAACTGCCCGTATCAGATCACGACGTCGATAGGGGCGCCGGATTCTCTCGGAAATAACCAGCGTAAACAAACTGAGCAGCCAACCCAGGAGGATCAGGAGAGCGGGCTCGACGTGCTTCAGGTACTCCACCACAGCCTCTAATCTTAACACTTAGCCTGCTACCTTCCAGGAGCTCCTGCCTCGGGGCCGCATTCTATTCGGCGATGCCGGCAGGTCGCAGCGGGGATGTCGCCGGGATCACGCTCCATCCGCGAGCGACTCCGCCAATCGCCGCCCTTCCAAGCGCGCTTGGCCATGTTACGCCCCCCCTACTCATACCTCAGCGCCTCGATGGGGTCCAGGCGCGCGGCTTTGATTGCGGGAAGCAGGCCCGCGATCAGGCCCACGGCCTCCAGCAGCAGCGTCGAGGTAATCACCGCGAACATCGAGATCTTGAGGTGAATGTCTCCCGATCCGCTGGTGTCGTGGAAGATCGGCCCGAGCAGGGGCAGCGTCTCCAGCAGCGACGTCGCGGCCCAGCCCGCCGCCACGCCGATCGCGCCGCCCGCCGTCACAATGGCCATGGCTTCCAGCAGGAACTGCGACAGAATCGCGCGCCGCGTCGCGCCCAGGGCCTTGAGCACGCCCACCTCCCGCGTCCGCTGCGTGACCGAAACCAGCATGATGTTCGCCAGGCCCACCCCTCCGATGGCCAGCGTGAGCGTCCCAATGAAGGCGAGCAACAGCCGCAGCGCGATGCCCATGGTATCCACCAGCCGCATATACTCGTTGAAGACGACGCTGCGCACGGCCCGCTCGTCGTTCGGCGAGAAATTGTGAATGCGGGCCAGCGTCTCCCGCACCTGCCGCAGCGCCTTCTCGCGGAAGATCGGGTTGGCCGGCATCCACACGAAGTCGTCGGGGTACTTCAAATCGCGAAACAAGGACGCCGCCTCGTAGGGGATGAACGCGCACTCGTTGTCCGGCGTGTTGTAGTTGGCGATTTGGGTCTTGGTCTTCAGAACTCCCACCACGCTGAAGCGCAGGCCATTGATGGCGATCTCCTCGCCTTCGGGCGCCATTTCGCCGAACAGCTTGTCCGCCGCTTTGGCCCCCAGCACCGCCACGCGCAGCTTCTGCACCTCGTCGTCGGGGGTAATCCACCGCCCCGAGCCCATGGTCTGGTTGCGAACCTTCCCGTAGGCCGGCTTGACCGCGCGCACCATTGTGGTGTCCGTGCGGTATCCGTGCCCCACCGTCATCCCGCCGATCATCATCTCGGGCGAAATGGCGAGGATCATGGGAACGGTCTCGCGAATGGCATCCACATCCGAGCTCTCGATGCGCACCCGCCGCCCCGCGCGCTCGCCGCCCGCCTCGGTCGACGTTCGCCCGCCGAACATCAGTACCAGGTCCTGCCCGACCGACCGGAACGCCGTCTGCAACGCGATATGGAAACCGTCGCCGTACGAATAGAGGATGACGAAGCAGGCCACTCCCCAGGCCAGGCTGATCATGGTGAGGATGCTGCGCTGCCGGTTGAACTTCAGGGCCTGCGCCGCCTCGCGAAAGATGGAGCCAATGCGCATGGATCGCGTCTCAGCGTTCGTAACTCAGCGCCTGCACCGGAGTGAGCGAGGCTGCGCGCCAGGCGGGCCACAGCGCCGAGGCCACCGCAATCACCGCCAGCGCCCCGAAAGCCACCGCGGTGGTTGTGCCGCTCACCGGAAGTCCGGCAAACATCTCCTGCCTGGGCAGCATGTTGACCAGCGCAGCGATACCGTAGGCGCCGGCCCAGCCAAACATGCCGCTCACTCCGGCCAGCAGCACGCCCTCCAGCAGGTAATCCACCAGGATGCGCAAGCGTGTGGCGCCCACCGCCTTGCGAAGCCCTATTTCACGCGTCCGCTCGGTCACCGAGACCAGCATGATGTTCATCACGCCGACTCCGCCGAGCGTGAGAGTCACCACCGCGATGGCGCCCAGGAATAGAGTCATCGAAGTGAAGATCTTGTCCACCAGCCGCGCATTCTCCACCGTATCCCAAATGAAGACCGCGCTCCCATCGTCGACTTGGAAGCGATGGTTGCGCCCCAGCACCCGCAGCACCTGGTCCCGCGCGGCTTTCCAGTCGTCGAGCGAGGCCGGAACGTAGATCAGGTCGCTGACGATGCCGGGCTGGAAGTTCGGATCGTCGGGCGGCATGTCGCGCACCATGGTCGAGTACGGGATGAAGATCTTATCGTCGTCCAGGCCGTTGTAGCTGCTGTTCTGGGTCTTGGCCGGCACCAAGCCCACGATCCTGAAGGGCAACCCGTCCAAGGCCACGCTGGCCCCCGGCTCGACCGGCCGTTCGCCGAACAACTGTTTCCGGACGTTGTCCCCGATCACCGCCACGCGGGCCGCGCCCGAGTCGTCCTCCGCCGCCAGGAACCGCCCGCGGCCCACCGGGATATTGCGGATCTTCGAATACTGCGACTCCACACCCAGCGCGGCAAACACGCCGCTATTGAACTGGCTCACGGCGCGTACCGGGTTCTGCAACTCGCTCACCACCACGCTGACCCGGAAGCACTCCGCGCGGATGTCGCGTTCATCGTCGTCGTTGAGCCGTATGCGCCTCCCCGCGCGCATGCCCCCGGCCTGCTTCTCCGTCCGCCCGCCGAAGACGATCACGATGTTCTCGCCGATCTCCCTGAAGCGGTCGCGCTGGCCTTCCTTGAAGCCGTCGCCCATCGCCACAATCAATACGATCGAGGCCACGCCCCAGGCGATCCCCGCCATCGTCAGGAAGCTGCGCAGCTTGTTGCGCAGCAGGCTGGAAACGACGTGGCTCAGCAGCTCTCTGAGGAAGGTCACGCGGCGCTGCCTATTGCAGGATCACCTGCTGGCCCTCGCTGAGGCCCTTCACGATCTGCATCTTCGCTCCGTTGCTGATGCCCGTCACCACCGCCACCCTCCGCTTGCCGCTCTCCAGCGCCGGGTCCGGAACCTCCACTTCGGTCGAGCGGTCCTTCTTGTAGACGATCGCCCCCTCGGGCACCGCCAGCACGCCTTTGCGCTCCTCGAGCATGATTTCGGCGTTGGCCGTCATGGTGGCCATGAGTTTGCGGCTTTCGTTCGAGATCGAGACCCGCACCTCGAACGTGGTGACGTTATCCTTCTCCACTCCCATGGGCGAGATCTTCGTTACTTTGCCCGTAAAGCTCTGGTCCTTGTACGATTCCACCTTGATGCGCGCCGGCTGGCCGAGGTAGACCTTTCCGATATCGCTCTCGTCCACCTTGCCCTTCACGTAAACCTCCCGCAGGTCCCCCAGCGTCATGATCAATGTCGCGCCGGAGCCCATGGTCAGGATGGAGCTGACCGCGTCGCCCACTTCGCGGTCGCGGCTAAGCACCACACCGTCAATCGGCGAAACGATGGTGGCGTTGCGCAGGTCCTCTTCGGACTGCTCCATCGCAGCGCGCGCCTGGTCCACTTGCGCCTCGGCCCTGGTGATCGCGGCGCTGGCCACCCCCAGGTTCCCCTCCGCCTGCGCCTGGTGGTTGACGGCCAACTCGTAGTTCTTCTCGGCGTCGTCGCGGGCGTTCAGCGCGATGAGCTTGTCATGGTACATTTCCCGCGCCCGCTCCATATCCCGCTTCAGGAACGGAATGTCCGGCCCCAGCGCCTCCACCTTGTCCCGCTCGTATTCCGCCCGCGAGCTCTTTAGCGCCGCTTCCGCCATGCCCAACGCCGCGCGCGCCTGCCGCAATTTGGGGAGCAGGTCGTTCTGGTCCAGTTCACAAATCACCTGCCCCTGCCGCACGACGTCCCCGACATTGACCGGCAGCTTCAGGATGATGCCGCTGGCCTTCGACTTGATCTCCACCTGAGTGGTGGGCTGTATCTTGCCGGTCGCCACCACCGAGCGCGCCAAGTCGGTTCGCTCCACGCGCACCAGTCTTTCGGGATCGATCTTGGCCGGCGCATGCGTGAACGCCTTGAGAGACACGAACGCCACGCCAGCCAGGCCCAGCACCACCAGAATCCAAATGAAGGAACGTTTCTTTCGCGTTGCCATAACGATGAAGACGCCAATGCCCTAATTATCAGTTTACGAGAATGACCGCGCGCCGGTTCCCGGAATCGAGGGGCGAAGAGCGGCGGCCGCACGACGGCCCGGCGGTCCTACCTGTACGCCGGGATCCCGGTCACCTTCTCCCCGATCGCCAGCGCGTGGATGTGGTCGGTGCCCTCGTAAGTCTTCACCGTCTCCAGGTTGCACATGTGCCGCATGATCGGGTACTCGTCCGTGATGCCGTTGGCACCCAGCAGATCGCGGCTCAGGCGGGCGCATTCCAGGGCCATGGCGGTGTTGTTCCGCTTCAGCATCGAGATGTGCGCGGGCTCGGCCTTCCCCCCATCCTTCAACCGGCCCACCTGCACGGCTAGCAGTTGCGCTTTGGAAATCTCGGTGATCATCCAGACCAGTTTCTCCTGCACCAACTGGTGCGACGCGATCGGCCGGTCGTCGAACTGCTTCCGCAGATTGGCATACTGGCGCGCGGTTTCGTAGCACTCCATGGCCGCGCCAAGCACTCCCCAGCCGATGCCGAAGCGCGCCTGCGTGAGGCACATCAGCGGGGCTTTGAGGCCCTTGGCCCCCGGCAGGATGTTCGCGGCCGGAATGCGGCAGTCCGCCAGCGACAGGCTGGACGTCACCGACGCCCGCATGGACCACTTGCCGTGGATATCCGTGCCGACGAAACCCGGCGTGCCCCGCTCCACCAGGAAGCCTCGAATGCCATCCTCCGCCCGCGCCCAGATCACGGCGACGCTGGCCGCGCTGCCGTTGGTGATCCAGGTCTTCTCGCCATCCAGCACCCAATCCTGGCCCTCCCGGCGCGCGCGGGTGCGCATCCCCGCCGGGTTGGACCCGAAATCCGGCTCGGTCAGCCCGAAGCAGCCGATCGCCTCGCCGGATTGCAGCCGCGGCAGCCAGCGTTGCTTCTGTTCTTCCGATCCGAACGTCAGAATGGGGTACATCACCAGCGCGCCTTGCACAGACACGAAGCTGCGCAGCCCAGAATCGCCGCGCTCCAGCTCCTGCATCACCAGCCCATACTCGACGTTGTTCAGCCCGGCGCAGCCGTACCCTTCGAGGTTCGCTCCGAGGAACCCCAGCCGGCCCAACTCGCCGATCAACTCGGAGGGAAACCGCGCTTCGCGGTAGCAATCGCGAACGATCGGGATTACCCGTTCCTCCACGAACTGCCGCGCCGTCTGCCGCACCAGCAGTTCCTCTTCGCTAAACAGGCTGTCGATGTGCAGGAAGTCCACGCCCCGGAATGGTTCCATGCCCACCATCGTAGCGAAGCCAGGCCTTCCGCAACGGTGCGTCTTCCAGTCGGAATCGCGTCTGCTAGCCTGTAGTTGATGTCTCGAATCCTGCCCTTCGTCCTGCTGGCATCCGCCGCCTGGGCGCAGAAGCCGCCCGCCACGCGCGTCGATAACGTCAAGGAGGTTCTGCACGGCGTCGAAATCGCCGACCCCTACCGCTGGCTCGAAGACCAGCAGAGTCCGGAAACACGCGCCTGGATCGAGGCCCAGAACGCCTATTCGCGGCCCATCCTCGACCGGCTGCCGGCTCGCGCCCGGATCGGCAAGCGCCTGGCGGAGCTGATGAACGTCGACGAGACCCGCGTTCCGCGCGCCCGCCGCGGCCGCTACTTCTTCACGCGCCGCCGCATCGGTCAGGATCAGCCCGTGCTGTGCATGAAGGAAGCTCTCGACGGCCCGGACCAGGTGCTGGTGGACCCCGCTCCGCTCAGCCCGGACCACACCACCTGGGTCAGCTTTCTCGACATCTCCGAGGATGGCAAGCTGGTGGCCTACGGCATTCGCCGGGGCGGGGAGGACGAGGTCACTGTCAAGCTGCTGGACGTGGATAGCCACCGCAATCTTGCCGACGAGTTGCCGCGCGGCCGTTACGACGTTTCGCTCGAGCCCGGCCGCGCTGGCTTCTATTACAGTCGCTTCGAAAAGGCCGGGCCGCGTGTTTACCATCACGTCATGGGCCAGCCCGCCGCCCAGGACCGCCTAGTCTTCGGCCAGGCCTACGGGCCGGAGAAGCTGATCGACGCGCATTTGTCCGAGGGCGGGCGCTACCTGCTGATCCATGTCTTCGAGGGCAGTGTCGGCGAGCGCAGCGAAATCTGGGCGCAAGATCTCGCCCACGCGACTCCGCTCGTCCCCATCGTCAAGGATCTACCCGGCAGGTTCTTCGGCCAGATCGGCGGCGATACCCTCTACATTCAGACGGATTGGAAGGCGCCCCACGGCCGCATTCTCGCGATCGACCTGCGCAACCCCGCTCGCGAGCGCTGGCGGGAGCTGATCCCGGAGGGCGACGCGCCCATCGAGAGCTTCTCCATCGCCGGCGGGATGCTGTTCGTCGAAACCCTCCGCAATTGCTCCTCGGCGCTCGCCGTTTTCACGCCCGAGGGCCGCCGCGTGCGCGAGATCGACCTCGCCGGCATCGGCTCCGCCAGCGCACCGGGTGGTAACTGGAGCGGCCACGAGGCTTTCTTCCAGTTCGATTCGTTCCACATCCCCGAGAGCATCTACCGCTACGATACGGCCAGCGGGAAGCAGTCCCTGTGGTGGCGCGCCAATGTTCCCATTGATCGCGACCAGCTCGAACTGAAGCAGGTCTGGTACCCGTCCAAGGACGGCACGAAGATCCCCATGTTCCTGCTGTATCGCAAGGGGCTGCGCCTGGACGGCACGAACCCCGTGTTCCTCACCGGCTACGGCGGATTCGATATCAGCCTCACCCCGGCGTTCGCGCCCAAGGCCGTTCTGTGGGCCGAGAATGGCGGCGTCTTCGCCCAGCCCAACCTGCGCGGCGGCGGCGAGTTCGGCGAGAAGTGGCACGAGGCCGGGTTGCACGAGAAGAAGCAGAACGTCTTCGACGACTTCATCGCGGCCGCCGAGTGGCTCGTCGCGAATCGCTTCACCAGCCCTTCGCGCCTCGCGATTTCCGGCGCCAGCAACGGCGGGCTGCTGGTGGGCGCGGCCATCACCCAGCGCCCGGACCTGTTTCGCGCCGCCATCTGCGGCTACCCGCTGCTCGACATGCTGCGCTTTCAGAAATTCCTGGTGGCACGCTGGTGGGTGCCGGAATACGGCTCCGCGGACGATCCCCAGCAGTTCAAGTACATCTACGCCTATTCGCCCTATCAGCATGTGCGGCCCGGCGTGAAATACCCGGCCGTGCTCTTCACCACCGGCGACGCCGATACCCGCGTCGCGCCCCTCCACGCCCGCAAGATGGCCGCGCTCCTGCAAGCCTCCACCGCCTCCGACCGCCCCGTCCTCCTGCGCTACGACACCAGCGCCGGCCACAGCCGCGGCCGCCCCATCGGCAAGCAAATCGACGACCTCACCGACGAACTCGGGTTCCTCTACTGGCAATTGGGAGTCGGCGAGTAAGCGCGGCCACCGCCCTGCGCCGCAACGCACAGGAGCCGACGGCTTGACGGCATGTATCAAAAATGGTACTGTAGGCTTTGACTCCGGGTCTCAAGCGCCTGCCGGCATACTTCTACCGTTCCGACAATGGCCGCGAGCCGGTGCGCGAGTGGTTGAAGGGCCTTCAGCCGGAAGACCGGAAGGCGATAGGCGAGGATATCAAGGACGTCGAGTTTTCGTGGCCAATTGGGATGCCGTTGGTTCGGCCGCTGGGTCGCGGATTCTGGGAAGTTCGAAGCAGTCTGCCGCGCGGCCGAATCGCGCGGGTGATTTTCTGCGTGGAGCAAGGCCGCATGATACTGCTGCACGGTTTCATCAAGAGGACGCAGCAGACGCCGCAACACGATCTCGATCTAGCAATGGAACGGAGAACAGAGGGGAGCGCATGAAAAGCAAGAACATCGGATCGTCCTTCGATAGTTGGCTCCGCGAGGAGGGCAGCTACGAGGAAGTCACCGCGACCGCCATCAAACGCGTGCTCGCCCGCCAACTCGAAGCCGCCATGAAGGAGAAGCGGTTCTCCAAGGCCGAGATGGCCCGCCGTATGCACACCAGCCGCGCCGCGCTCGATCGCTTGCTCAACCCCGAATACGAAGCGGTAACGCTTAGCACGCTGCGCAAGGCCGCAATCGCCGTGGGCCGCGAGCTGCGGCTGGAGCTGGTCTAGGGTCTAAGAACATATCCCCCGCCCCGGCACCCGCCGCGTCAGGGGTCGCACGGAGAACCGCGAGCCAAGCCGCCATGTAGAATAACCACAGAAGGGGAAGATCATGCGACCCGCCATGGATTGGCCGCGGCTGGCGCGCTTGGCCGCGGCATTGGGCCTGGTTGGCGCGGTGACGATCGCCTGCGCGCTGGTCCTGCATGTGAATGCCACCACCGTCGCGCTCGCTTTCTTGCTCGCCATCCTGGCCATCGCCACCTGGTGGAGTCTGCCCGAAGCCGTGCTCGCTTCCGTCGCCGCCGTGCTCTGCTTCAACTACTTCTTCCTGCCACCGGTCGGCACTCTGACCATCTCCGACCCTCAGAATTGGGTTGCCCTGGTCGCCTTCCTGGTCACTGCGGTCACCGCCAGCCAATTGTCCACCACCGCCAAACGCCGCGCCGCCGAAGCCCTCCAGCGCCGCGCCGAGATGGAGCGCCTCTACAATCTCAGCCGCGCCTTGCTGCTCGCGGATGCCCGCCACACCGGCGTCGCCCGCCAGGTCGCCATGCACGTAGCCTCCGTCTTCGACGTCCAAGCCGCCGCCATTTTCGACCGGCGCACCGGCGAGATCGCGCGCTCCGGCCCGCGGGATCTTCCCATCGCCGAAGGCCGTCTGCGCGACGCCGCCTTGCAGAACACCGAGCTCGACGAGAGCGGAGTCGCCATCGTTCCCATCCGCCTGGGCGGAAGCCCCATCGGCAGCCTGGCGATCCTGAGCCATGGCATCTCCGACGCCGCCCTGCACGCCATCGCCAACCTGGCCGCAATCTCCTTCGAACGCGCCACCACGCTCGAGCTGGCCGGCCGGGCCGAGGCTGCCCGCGAGAGCCAGGAACTGAAATCCACCTTGCTGGACGCCGTGGCGCACGAATTCAAAACGCCGCTGACCTCGATCAAGGCCGCCGTTTCGTCCCTCCTCTCGGCGCCGCAGGCTGATTCGACCACCGCCGAGCTGCTCACCGTCATCAGCGAGGAGACCGACCGCATGAGCTCCCTGGTCACCGACGCCATCGACATGGCGCGCATCGAGGCCGGCGACCTGCGCATCGAGCGGCAGCCCCAGCGTCCCGCCGACCTGCTGGCCACCGCCCTCGCCAAGGTCGAACCCACTCTGGATGGCCGCCGGATCGAGCTCTCCGCGTCGAGCGGCCTGCCGCTGTGCAGCGCCGATCCCGTCATGTTTCAAACCGCCATCCTGCAATTGGTCGACAACGCCTTGAAATACTCGCCGCCCGGTTCGCCCGTCTTCGTGCGCGCCGAAGCCCGCCAGCACGGCGTGGTCTTCGCCGTCTCCGACCGCGGCCCGGGCATTCGCGAAGCCGACCGCGAGCGCGTTTTCGAGAAGTTCTACCGCTGCGACAAGGACCGCCATCGCATTCCAGGCACTGGCATGGGCCTTGCCATCGCCCGGGAAATCGTGCTGGCTCATGGCGGCCGTATCTGGGTCGAGAGCGCGGACCAGGGTTCCCGCTTCTGCTTTTTTCTTCCGCTGGCCACCGACGAGGAGTCGTCGTGAGCGCCACTCGAATTCTGGTGGTGGACGACGAGCCGCAGATCCGCCGCGTCATGCGGGCCACGCTCGCCGCGCATGGCCATTTCGTTGCGGACGCCCGCAGCGGCGAAGAGGCGCTCGAGAAAATCGCGGCTGACCGCTTCGACCTGGTCCTCCTGGACATGAATATGCCCGGCATGGGCGGGATGGCGGCCTGCCGCGAAATCCGCGCGCGCTGGGATATCGCCATCATCGTGCTCACCGTACGCAACACCGAACAGGACAAAGTCCAGGCGCTCGACGCGGGCGCCGACGACTACGTCACCAAGCCTTTCGGCATGCCCGAACTGCTGGCGCGCATCCGCGCCGCCCTGCGCCGCCTCCCTCCGCGCGCCGAAGGCGGCCTCGACACCGTCCGTTTGGGCGACACCGAGATCAATCTGAAGACCCGCCGCGTGATGGCCGGCTCCAGCTCGGTCCGCCTCACTCCCAAGGAGTTCGACCTGCTCCAGTACTTCCTCGCCCACCCCAACGAGTCGATCCCGCACGGCGCGTTACTGCAGGCGGTCTGGGGCCCCGATTACGGCGAGGAGGTCGAGTACCTCCGCGTCTTCGTCAATCAGCTCCGCAAGAAGATCGAGCCCGACCCGTCGAACCCGCGCTACCTGCTCACCGAACCCTGGGTCGGCTACCGCTTCCAGTTGCCGGACGCCGAACCAAAAACGTAACTCTGCGCGCAGGGCGGAGCCTTATCCTGAAGGGAATCCACAATCCCCGGTAGCGGTCATCTTCCGGCTTGGCCGTCAATCGCCCTGGACCGATACGACGGCCTTCTTGGGATGGGCCCTACGTTTCCCGACCGGCTTCTTGGGTTCCTCGGGCGCGTAGACAGTGAACACAATCCGTGCGCCCAAATCGCAGGCGGCCTTCACCGTTTCCGCTGCCAGGGCAAACTCGCTAGAGCGGGGCTGCGTTCCCGCCTGCATCCCAATATTAAATTCCCGGCTCTTCGCAGCATTCCAAAGATGCCGCTCCGTCTTGGGCAAGCCATGAATTAGAGCACAAAAGCCCGTATGGTTGCGTCGGCGGCCTTGGTGATTCCCGCTAACTCAAGATGCGCGCAGCGCGTTCGCCCGATACGTCCTGTCCAAAGGACGAAGACCTTCCTGCCAAGGGCGGTAACGAGCGGCTGGAGGTCGCATCTCGAGAAGATGTCAAGGTCGACGTTGAGAAAATGAGTGGCCATGGGGTTGAATCTATGAATGACCATGCGCTTTTCTGAACCCGGCCCAACTTCTGATTCCGAGAGCATCTCTTGCTTGCTGTTAGACTGCGACGGAAGGACATGGCTGGGACTGCCATTGGGAACACCCGGACCAATCCCCTATATAGGACAACTCTTCTTCACTTGTTACGCAGTGAGAAAAGTTGGGAATTCCGGCATCTTAGTGGGTTGAGCAGGCGGAGGGCCGGAGGTCGAGGCCGCCACAGTGGAAGTAGATGGCGGTGACGAAGTTGGCCTTGTTGCGGAACCCTCGAGCCGTGTACTTCACCCA
>Ga0326727_10022660_pt1 | contig 12099 bp, 12 predicted proteins | sample MB2enrmetagenome_FD_207643 | JGI IMG/M metagenome (GOLD analysis project Ga0326727, IMG submission 207643) | Lab enriched peat soil microbial communities from McLean, Ithaca, NY, United States - MB29MY | ecosystem: Environmental > Terrestrial > Soil > Wetlands > Peat | place: USA: New York... | reverse complement strand
AAGATCCTGATCGAGGGCGATCCGTTTGAGATCGCGAAGAACAGGGTCGCGCGCGAGGTCTACCTTGGCGAGGAGTTTTACATCAATGCTGGAACTTAAACAGACACAGAGGCTGGCGCAGCAGCTCGTGCTGACGCCGCAGTTGCAGCAGGCCATAAAGCTGCTCCAGCTCTCGCAACTGGAGCTTGTAGAGGCCATAGAAGAGGAAATGCGAGAGAACCCCGTGCTCGAAGTGCGGGAGGAAGAGCCGGAAGAAGGGGAGGAGCCGAAAAAGAAGGAGGAGATGCTCGAATGGCTGGAGAGGTACTCCCCGTCCGAGGATTTCATGCCCCGCGAAGACAAGGAGTATCCCGACTACGAGAATATCGTGAAGAAGGCGAGCGGCTTGCGCGACTACCTGCGCCGGCAGGTGGGTCTTTCCGATTTTTCCGGGGAGGAGAGGGTCTATGCCGAATGGATCATCGAGAATATCGACGATAACGGATATCTCGCATCAAAGCTTGAGGAGATCGAGCAGATGTCCGCTATCCCGGTCCAATCCTTGGAGCTGGTCCTGAAAAAGGTCCAGGCCCTCGACCCGGCAGGGGTGGGGGCCCGGGACCTGAAGGAATGCCTGCTCATCCAGTACAAAGAGAGGGGCGAAAAGGACGAGGTCTTAGAAGATGTGCTCTTGCACCACTTCGAGTTGTTCAGGAAAATGGACCTCAAGGAGATCGCGAAGAGGACCGGTCATTCCCTGGAGCAGATCAAGGCGGCCTTCGAAAAGATGAAGGGCCTTGACCCGAAGCCGGGACGGAACTACGAGAGCGACCAGCCCATCTACGTCGTGCCGGATGTGTACGTGGTGAAGGGGGAGGACGGATTCGAGGTCCTTCTCAATGACGACAACGTCCCGGACCTGAAGATGAACAGGTATTACGTCGAGCTTTTTGTCAGTGAGAAGCTGAACGGGGACACCAAGGAGTATATCAGGAAGAAGATCAAGCAGGCCGAGTGGTTTATGAAAAGCCTCCAGCAGAGGCAGAAGACCCTGTACCTCGTGGCGAAGAGCATTGTCGATTTTCAGGGAGAATTTTTTGAAAAAGGGGTCCGCTGCCTGAAGCCTCTTATATTGAAAGACGTGGCCAACTACGTGGGTGTGCATGAATCGACCGTGAGCCGGATAACGACCAATAAATATATGGGCACCCCTTGCGGTGTCTTTGAGATGAAGTTTTTTTTCACGACGGGTGTCGGGAGCGAGAACGGCGACGCCCAGTCCGCAAACGCGGTGATGGACTGCATTTCAGAGATCGTCGAAAAGGAGGACAGGCACAGCCCGCTGAAAGACGAAGAGATCGTGGCCCTGCTCGGCGAGCGGTTCAACGTCAGGATAGCACGGAGGACCGTCGCCAAATACAGAGAAGTCCTGCATATCCAGTCTTCACGCGAGCGGCGCAGATTAGACTAGAGCGCGCCCCGACAGCGAAGAGCCGGACGGTTTAGCGCCTCGTGGGCGATTTTAGAGTCAAGGCGAATTGGATTGACAGGGTTTTTCCCATCTGATAGCTTTTCTTGCCCGGGCCTGACGGACAGGCCTTAATCTAAACGTGCGAGGGGTACCATGGATATTACCATCAGTTCCAGGCGCATCGCCCCTGATGACGGCCTGAAAAGGTACGTGGAGGAGAAGCTTTCGCGGCTTAAAAAGTATGTTGAAAGCCCACTCGACCTCCATGTAGTCCTTTCTCTGGAGCGGAAACACCGGCAGCGGGTCGATGTGATGTTCACGCTGAACGGCGTGGTGATCAACGCACACGAAGTGCAGGGCGACATGCGCGCCGCGGTGGACGCAATCGTCGACAAACTGGAGACCAGGCTTTCGCGGTATCGCGACAAGGTGAAGCAGTACCGTGAGGGGAAGCCTAAATACAAGACCGCCGGCGTCGAGGAGCAGACCCCCCAGATCATCATGCTGCGGTCGATCGACGCAAAGCCGATGGACCCGGAAGAAGCGCGGATGCAGCTCACTGCCTCGGGCGATGGATTTATCATATTCCGTGATACAGAGAGGGGCAATGTCTGCGTGATGTACAAGCGGAAGGACGGTAATTTCGGCCTGGTCGAAACCACGGGAAGGGCGCTATGAACATGAAGGATGCTCTGAGAGAATCTTGCGTCATCGCCGACCTGAAAGGCGGGACAAAAGAGGAGGTTCTTACGGAACTGGTATCCGCGCTGAAGAATGCGGGCCTTGTGCAGGACGTGGGTCAGGCGGTGGGCGTCATCCTCGAGCGGGAAAAGCTGGGGAGCACGGGCATCGGCGACGGGGTCGCGATACCCCACGGGAAAATGAAAGGCTTGAACAGTATATTATGCGTATTCGGCAGGTCGAAGGAAGGCATTGATTTCGATGCGGTGGATGGGAAGCCCGTCAATATCTTTTTTTTGCTCCTTGCCCCTGAAGATTCCGCCGGGTTGCACATCCAGATGCTGTCGCGGATCTCACGGATTTTGCGCGACCCGTCATTTCGAAAGCGGCTGATCGAGGAAGGCGACGACAGAGACCTTTTTGCGAATATCGTCGAAGAAGACAAGAAATTCGGTGGATGAGACGGATAACGGTCGAGCAGATTGCGCGTGACTCTGAGTACGGCCTCGAGCTTGAAGTCATCTCTGGCTCACGCGGCCTATCCAAGAAGATCTATAATCCGAGGATCCAGAAGCTCGGCCTCGTGATAGCAGGCTATATGGTCTACCTTCACCCCCATAGGGTGCAGATTCTCGGCTATACCGAGATTTCCTATTTGAGGGGCCTTGAACCGGAAGAAGGTGAGAAGATCGTGCGCGACCTTTGCAGCCGGGACGTGGCGTGCTTCATCGTGACGAGGAACCTGAAGGTCCCCGAGTATCTTCTGAGGGAGACGGAGACCAGGCAAATCCCCCTTTTGCGCACGCGCCTCGTCACCTCCAGGTTTATCGAGAGGGTGACACACTTTCTGGGGGAGATGCTTGCCCCGACCGGCACGGTCCACGGGGTGCTGATGGAGATCATGGGCGTCGGCGTGCTCATTATCGGGAGAAGCGGCATTGGAAAGAGCGAGAACGCCCTGGACCTGGTCATGCGGGGTCACCGGCTTGTGAGCGACGACATCGTGGAAGCGAAAAAGACAGGCACCCTCGATTTGATGGGGCGGGCCCCCGAGATGCTCAGGAACCTTCTTGAGATCCGGGGCATCGGTATCGTCGATATCCGCCAGCTTTTCGGTGTGTCGGCGGTCCGGCCGAGCCAGAGGATAGAGCTGGTCGTAGAGTTGCTCGACTGGGACAACAGCGTGGAGTACGAAAGGGTGGGGCTGAAAGAGGAGAAATACCGCTTCCTCGGCATCGAGCTGCCTTTGATGCGCATCCCCATAAGCCCCGGCCGGAACGCCTCCGCGATCATCGAGCTTGCATGCAGGAACCACCTGCTCAAAAAAGAGGGGATAAACACGGCCAGCGACCTGGAACGGAGGGTGTTGCTGCTGACCGGGCCAAAAGAGGCCAAAGAATGAGGATCCTTATCTTAAGCGGTATCTCGGGCTCGGGGAAGACCACTTTCCTCAAGGCCCTCGAAGACGCGGGTTTTTTCTGCGTCGACAACTTCCCTCTGGTGCTTTTGCACAAGTTTGTCGAGTTGGCCGCCGGCGCGGAGTCGAGCCTCGCAAAATCGGCCTTTGTCGTCGATATACGGGAAAGGGAGTTTTTCGAGGAAGGGAAGGAGATACTCAAGAAGATCAAGAAAAAGTACGGGGCGGAGCTGATATTCCTTGAAAGCTCCGATGAAACGCTTTTCAGGCGGTTCAAGGAAACGCGGAGGAGCCACCCCTTCTACGATGTATCCAATATAAGAGAGGCCCTGGGCAAGGAACGGGACCAGGTGGACTGGATAAAGGAGATAGCGGACAAGGTGATCGATACCTCCCACTTCACCACCAACGGTCTCCGCAATTTTGTCATTAGCACTTACGGCGAAAGCGAAAAGCGGATGAAGATCCAGCTCATCTCCTTTGGCTATGCCTACGGCCTCCCCCTGGAGGCTGACATCGTGCAGGATGTCCGTTTCCTGCCGAACCCGTTTTTCGTCGAGGCCCTGAAAGAGAAGACCGGGTTGTCGGAGGATGTGGCCGGCTACGTGAGATCGAACGAAACCTATGACAGATTTTTCCCCATGCTGCTCGACTTTTTCGTGAACCTCGTCCCCCTTTTCGAACGGGAAGGAAAGAGCTACCTCACGATCTGCATCGGCTGCACCGGCGGGAAACACAGGTCCCCGACAGTCGTGAACGAGCTGGAAGGGCATCTGCGCATGATGGACTATAGTGTGACCGTGCTGCACAGGGACATCGACAAGGAGACGCAATGATAGGGATCGTCGTAGTAGCTCATTTCAACCTTGCCCGGGAGATGGTTGCCGCTACCGAGCTGATAGTGGGCAAACAGGAGCAGTTCGAGTACGTGGACATCTTCCCTGACGAAGACGTCGACAAAATAAAGAAAAAACTCACCGATGCCCTGAAAAACGTGGATACCGGCCAAGGCGCGATCATCCTGACGGATATGTTCGGCGGCACCCCCTCCAATATCAGTCTTTCTTTCCTCCAGGAGGGGAAAGTGGAGGTGGTCACGGGGACAAACCTGCCCATGCTGATAAAACTGGTGACGTACAGGCAGGGGAAGGGCCTGTCGGAGCTTGCGGCCTTCATCGCCGGCTACGGTAAAAAGAATATTTATCTGGCGACGGATGTGCTCAACGTGAAGAAGGCGGACTAATATGGTAGAGGGGCTCTTTACGATCAGGAACAGGCTTGGTCTGCACGCGCGGGCCGCTGCCCAGTTTGTGAAGAAGGCGTCGGAGTTCGGGTCCGCAGTATGGGTGGAAAAAAATGGGCAGAGGGTAAACGGGAAGAGCATCATGGGCCTTTTGATGCTCGCCTGCCCGCTTGGCACCAGACTGACCATCAAGGTGGACGGCGTCGACGAGCAGGAGGCGTTCGCCAACCTGGGGAAGCTGATAGAGGACGGTTTCGGTGAAACATGAGCAACGTTAAGCCCGCGAGCATCACACTCCACGGCACGCCCGTCTCATCCGGTATAACCATAGGCAGGGTCTACCTGCTCGAGCGGGACAAGATTCATGTGGCGAAACGCCAGGTAAGAGACGAGCACGTCGAAAGGGAGGTAGTCAGGTTCAAGGCCGCCGTCAAAACCGCCTCGGATGAGCTCAGCAGGATCAAGGAGTCGATACCCGACGACGAGGTGCGGAAACATGCCTTTATCATCGACGCCCATCTGCTCATGCTCCAGGACGAGTATTTCTCCGGCGATGTCGTCGAGATCATCAGGAAGCAGCACGTCAATGCGGAATGGGCTCTTGAGCTGGTCGTCTCGAAGTTTCTCTCCAACTTCGACAAGGTCGAGGACCCGTACCTGCGGGAGCGGGGGCAGGACCTCAACCATATTTACCAGAGACTCCTAAGGACGATGGTGAAGGGGAAGGCATCAGGCCTGGACGCGAAGGGCATCAGGGGGAAAGTGATCATCATCGCCCCCGATCTGTCCCCGGCCGACACCATCCAACTCGACCTCCACAAGATCTCCGGGTTCGTGACCGACGTGGGCGGCCGCACCTCCCACACCTCGATCGTGGCGAGGGCCCTCGAAATCCCGGCGGTCGTCGGCCTCGGCAGTGTGACGGCGATCGCGAGAAACAACGACACCATTGTCATAGACGGCGACGAAGGGGTGGTGATCATCAACCCCACCACCGAGGTGCAAAAGGCATATCTGGTAAAACAGGCTCATCTCAGCGCCCAGAAAAAGGAGTTCCTTCGCATCGCGAAGCTGAAGGCGGAGACGAAGGACGGGTTCAAGATAAGGGTAGGCGCCAATATCGAGCTGCTCGCGGAAATGGATATCGTGGAGCGGTACGGGGCCGACGGCGTCGGCCTCTACCGGACGGAGTATATCTATCTCTCCCGCAAGACGCTCCCCACCGAGATGGACCACTACCACATTTACCGGAAGCTTGCCGAGAACAGGGCGGTGAAATATACGACGATCCGCACCCTCGATCTGGGGGGGGATAAATTCGCCTCCAAGATAGAGGTGCCGAAGGAGATCAACCCTGCTATGGGCCTGCGGGCCATCCGGCTCTGTATCAAGGAGATAGAGCTTTTCAAGGCCCAGCTTCGGGGGCTTTTGAGGGCGAGCGCGTATGGCCCCTTGAGGGTGCTTTTTCCCATGGTTTCGGGTATTGACGAAGTGAAGAGGGCGAAGGCCGTACTGGCTGAATGCATGGAGGAGCTTCGCTCGGAGAAGATCCCCTACAACGAGCAGCTCAAGATCGGCATTATGATCGAGGTGCCCGCCACCACGATGATCACGGACCTCCTCGCCAAGGAGGTCGATTTCTTCAGCATCGGCACCAACGACCTGATCCAGTACAGCCTTGCCATAGACAGGGTCAACGAATACGTCTCCTATCTCTACGAGCCGCTCCACCCCGCAGTGCTCAGGATGATCAAGAAGACGGTGGACGACGCGCACGCCGGGCAGATCGAGGTGACCCTGTGCGGGGAAATGGCGGGTGAGCCGCTTTACGTGCCCATAATGCTGGGACTCGATCTGGACGAAGTATCCATGAACGCGTATGTGATCCCCAGGGTCAAGAAAATCATCAGAGGGCTGGGACACAGTTATTGCCGGGACCTCGTGAAAGAGATACTGCTGAAAGAGTCGGCGAAGGAAAGCGAATATTTTCTGAGAAAGGAAATGGCGGCTATGTTTCCCGAAGATTTCGCGAGAAACACATAATTTCTAAGGAGGTTGGTCTCTATGAGTATGTCCAGATTTCTTTTTACCTCGGAGTCGGTCGCCGAGGGGCATCCCGATAAGGTTGCGGACCAGATATCTGATTCGGTGCTTGACGCCATCATTGCCCAGGACCAGAAGGCGAGGGTGGCCTGCGAAACGCTCGTTACTACCGGGCTTGCCCTTGTGGGCGGTGAGATCACGACGTCCTGCTACGTCCATATCCCTGATATCGTGAGAGAGACGATCAGGAGCATCGGCTACAACAATTCCGCCATGGGGTTCGACTGGGAAACGTGCTCCGTCCTCACCGCCATAGACGAGCAGTCGCCCGATATCGCCATGGGCGTCGACGAGAAGGGGGACCACGAGCAGGGGGCCGGCGACCAGGGGCTCATGTTCGGCTTTGCCTGCAACGAGACGGCGGAATACATGCCCATGACCATCATGTATGCGCACCACCTGGTGAAGAGGCTGGCAGAGGCGAGGAAGGACGGAACCCTGCCCTTTTTGCGGCCTGACGGCAAGAGCCAGGTGACCATCGAGTACGTGGACAAGGTGCCGGTGCGTGTGGACGCAGTCGTCATCGCCGCGCAGCACAATCCCGAGGCAACCGCATCCGACGTGCGGGAAGGGGTCATCTCGGAGGTGATCAACAAGGTGATACCCGCCGAGCTGATGGACAAGAAGACAAAGATATACGTCAACTCCACGGGAAGGTTCGTGGTCGGAGGCCCCAAGGGGGATTGCGGCATGACGGGTCGCAAGATCATCGTCGATACCTACGGCGGCGTGGGAAGCCACGGCGGCGGGGCATTTTCCGGGAAAGACCCGTCGAAGGTCGACAGGAGCGCCTCCTACATGGCCCGCTACATCGCGAAGAATATCGTTGCGGCGGGGCTCGCGGACAGGGTGGAACTGCAGCTTGCCTACACCATCGGCGTGGCCCGGCCCGTATCGGTAAATGTCGATACCCAGGGGACCGCGAAGATCAGCCCCGACAAGATCGCGCAGATCATCATGGAAGTGTTTGACTTGAGGCCGAGAAAGATCATCGAGAAGCTCGATCTTCTCAGACCGATATACAGGAAGACGGCCTGCTGCGGCCACTTCGGCAGGAACGACCCTGATTTTACGTGGGAGAAACTCGATATGGTGGACGAGATCAGAAGACACGCGCGGATATAACGATACGGGGGACAAGATGGAATTCGATGTGAAGGATATCAAGGCCGCAGATTTCGGGCGGGACAAGGTAGAATGGGCTGAGCGCAGGATGCCCGTGCTGAGGGAGATACGGGAGAGGTTCCGGAAGGAGCAGCCTTTGAAAGGGGTACGCGTCTCCTGCTGCCTCCACGTGACGACGGAGACGGCCAATCTGGCGGCCACCCTGAAGGCGGGCGGCGCCGAGGTGCTGGTATGCGCCTCGAACCCGCTCAGCACCCAGGACGACGTGGCGGCGAGCATGGTGAAATATACGGGCGTGCCCGTCTTCGCCATCAAGGGAGAGAATGAAGACCAGTACTACACGCACATCATGAAAGCCCTCGCCTTCGGGCCGAACCTTACCATGGACGACGGCGCCGACCTCGTCGGCGCGCTCCACATGATCGCCTTTGAGCGGTATGACGGGCTCCACCCGAAGGTAAAGGACTGGGTCTTGAAGCTTGCGCCTAACCGGAAGAAGGCATTGCTGGAGGGCGTGATAGGCAGTTCGGAAGAGACGACCACCGGGGTTATCCGGCTGAAGAGCATGGAGAAGGAAGGGGTGCTCAGGTTCCCCGTCATCGCGGTGAACGACGCGTCCACCAAGCACATGTTCGATAACCGTTACGGCACGGGCCAGAGTACGATGGACGGCATACTGCGGGCCACGAACATGCTGATCGCGGGTTCGCGCTTCGTCGTATCGGGCTACGGCTGGTGCGGGAAAGGCGTGGCCATGAGGGCCAAGGGACACGGGGCCCACGTCATCGTCACCGAGGTTGACCCGCTCCGGGCGCTCGAAGCCCTTATGGACGGCTTCGAGGTAATGGAGATGGCCCAGGCGGCCAGGACGGGAGACATATTCGTGACGGTGACCGGCGATATCCACGTGCTGCGGAAAGAGCATTTCGAGCGCATGAAAGACGGCGCCATCGTCTGCAACTCAGGCCACTTCAACGTGGAGGTCGACATAGCGACCCTGGAGACGATGAAAACCGGGAAGAGGAGGCTCCGGCCTTTCCTTGATGAATACACGCTGGCCGGTGGGAAAAAAATCTATCTTTTGGGAGAAGGAAGGCTTATCAACCTTGCCGCCGCCGAAGGCCACCCATCGGAAGTAATGGACATGAGCTTCGCGAACCAGTCCCTGGTTGCCGAGTACGTGTGGAAGAAGGGCCGCAGCCTGGAAAAGAAGGTCTACGGCGTGCCTGTGGAGATAGACAAGCAGGTGGCGCTGCTTAAGCTGAAGACGAGAGGTGTGACCATCGACAAGCTGACGCGGGAACAGCAGAAGTATCTCTCTTCCTGGGAGATGGGTACCTGAAAAGAACGGGCCATTCGTAAGGTTCATTCATAGACGTCATTCATAAGCTTCATTCATCGACGAGGGGGCAGAGGACCTCGAGCGGGCCTCGGCCCTCTTTGCCGAAAAAAAACGTCATGGGTTTCAGCCCCCGGTCAATGAAAAGTCTGCACGGGCAGCGGGCATCAAAGCCCTTATCGCGAAACCACTGACGAAAAGGAAGCCTGCAAACAGCATACTCTCCCACCCTCCATCGTGATGAAATTGAAAAGGGGGCGCACTAAACACAGGAGGAGGCAGCATGAAACCGAAGGTGTACGTCACGAGGCAGATATTCCCGCCGGCGATCGAACGTCTCATGCAATTCTGCGAGGTAGTTGTCAACGAAAGTGAAGACCCGCCCTCTCATGATGAAATGCTCAGGCAAGTGCGCGACAAGGACGGCATTCTTTGTTTTGTTGGGGACAGGATCGACCGCAGCGTGCTCAATGCGGCCCCGCGTCTCAAAGTAATAAGCACCATGACTGTGGGATATGACCACGTCGATGTGGCCGAGTCCACAAAAAGGGGTATTTATATCGGTTTTACCCCTGACATCCTCACCGATGCTACCGCAGACCTCGCCTTCGCCCTTCTTCTTTGTGCCTCAAGAAGACTGACCGAGGCGGACAGGTTTGTACGGGCAGGACTGTGGACAAAACCCTTGCCGCCTCAAGGCTTTCTTGGAACATCGGCCTCGGGGAAGACCCTGGGCATTATCGGCTTCGGAAGGATTGGAAGAGCAGTGGCCCGGAGGTCAAAAGGCTTTCAGATGAACGTCATTTACCATGACAAGGAGCGCCTTCATAAGAAGGATGAGGAAGCAATGAGTGCGACCTACAGACCCCTGGAAGACCTGCTCAGGGAATCAGATTTTGTGAGCCTTCATGTTCCTCTCACAGAAAGCAGCCGCAACCTCATCGATGAGGCAAAATTGAGGCTCATGAAGCCCGGAGCTATACTGATAAACACCTCAAGGGGTCCGACTGTTGATGAGACCGCTCTTGCGCGCGCCCTAAAAGAAAGTTGGATTCTCGCGGCAGGCCTCGATGTCTACGAAAAGGAGCCCCTGGATCCTACAAGTCCCCTTTTCGCTCTGGAGAATGTGGTGCTGCTCCCGCACCTGGGGAGCGCCACAAGGGAGACGCGGGGGGACATGGCGGAGATGGCCGCCCGCAACCTGCTCGCGGTACTCAAGGGCGAAAAACCAGCCGGCTTGCTCAACCAGGAGGTTGAGAAAGTGAGGCCCCTTGACCGGGTCAAGATGATCTGACCCGCCCGTCACCCACGAGCTTTTCGCTTCCTCAGAAGTCGATGCGCATCCCGGTTGCACTCAACACAACGTCCGGGTATAATCAAGCATGGCGAGAATAATCGTCTGCGTCGACATGGACGCCTTTTTTGCTTCCGTCGAGCAGCAGGACAACCCGGCCCTCAAGGGCAAACCCATCGCCGTGACCGGCGCCGGAGGCAGGACGGTTATCACGACCGCTTCATACGAGGCTCGCGCTTACGGCGTCAAAACGGGGATGACCGTCTTTGATGCGCGGAAGCTCTGCCCGCACATACTCCTCGTTGTGGGCAATAATCAGAAGTACGCTCAGGTATGCACAAGACTCGTGGAAATCTGTCTCCGCTTCACCCCGGATACCGAAATCTACTCAATAGATGAAGTTTTCCTCGACATCACCGGTTCGCACCACCTTTTCAACGGCCCTGAGAACCTGGCCCGGGCCATCAAGGCCACGGTAAAAAGCGAGCTGGGCATCCCCTGCACCGTGGGTATCGGGCCGAATATCCTCATTGCCAAACTCGCGAGCGACCTCGCAAAACCTGACGGCCTCCGGTGGATAGACGAGGCTGCCGTGCCGTCCGTTCTCGAGACCCTTCCCGTGAAGAAGCTCTGGGGCATCGGATCCCATACCGAGGAAAAGCTCGCACGCCTGGGCATCATCGCCTGCGGTCAGCTGGGAAAGGCGCCCCTTGCCCTTCTGACGAAAAAGTTCGGCATCGTCGGGGAACAGCTTATAGAGATGGGCAAGGGAAAACTCGAACGACCTTTGGAAATAGTGCCCCCCGAACCAAAATCTATCGGCCACAGCATTACCTTGCCGAAGGACATCTGGAAACGGGACGAGATGCTCCCCTGCCTTCTCCGCCTGAGCGAAAGGGTCGGGCGGAGGGCGCGACGCTACGGCTACAAAGGCAAGAAGATCGCACTTACCGTCAGATACGCCGATTTCAACACCTTTACCAGGCAGATCACCCTGCCCGCCTCCACGAACGACACCGGCGAAATCTACCGCTCCGCAGTCGCTATCCTCGACGGGGTACGCCTCCGCAAAAGCGTGCGGCTCTTCGGCATCTCTCTTTCGTCCCTTGGGAAAAACGGAAACCAGATGTCTCTCTTTCAAAACCGGGAACAGGACAAAAGAGCCGCGATGGCAAAGGCCATGGATGCTGTCAACGACAAGTTCGGCGAGCAGTCGATCACCTTTGCGTCGACGATCAGCGAGAAAAAGGACCATAAAGTGATTTCTCCCGCATGGCGCCCGTCGGGGGTGAGGAAGAGCGATGTGTAGGGGAGGCTTTCCACTCTCACGCTGTCCGATGCGGTTGACACAAAGCCCTCGTTTTTGATATGGTGTTAAACTTGGGTGAGTATCCGCACGCAAAAAAGGCGGGCCGAGCCCCGACAGTTGCGAAAGATGGAAACGGTT
>Ga0326727_10022659_pt1 | contig 12100 bp, 12 predicted proteins | sample MB2enrmetagenome_FD_207643 | JGI IMG/M metagenome (GOLD analysis project Ga0326727, IMG submission 207643) | Lab enriched peat soil microbial communities from McLean, Ithaca, NY, United States - MB29MY | ecosystem: Environmental > Terrestrial > Soil > Wetlands > Peat | place: USA: New York... | reverse complement strand
TTCTCGATCTCGCCGACGACGCCATTATTTCCATCGACGCGCAACAGCGAATTGTCTTCTTCAATCATGGCGCGGAGCGGATGTTCGGCTATTCGGCGGAGGAGATGACGGACCAGCCGCTGGATGTCCTTCTGCCGCCCGCGTTGGCCGAGGTTCACCGCCAGCACATCAGGGACTTCCACGAATCCGACGTCTTGGCGCGGCGGATGGGCGAGCGCAGCACTATTCTGGGGCGCCGCAAGGACGGCAGCGAATTTCCCGCCGAAGCGTCCATCTCGAAAGTCGACGTCGATGGCCAGACGATGTTCACGGTCATCATGCGCGACGTGACCCGGCGGACGCGGATCGAGCAACAGGTCAAAACATCGCTGCAGGAAAAAGAAGCGCTGCTGCGGGAGATCCACCACCGCGTGAAGAACAACCTGCAGGTGATCTCCAGCCTGCTGGCGCTGCAGGCCCGCGCGGTTGCCGACGACTCGACGAAGAAGATGTTTCACGAGAGCCGCGACCGCATTCACTCCATGGCTCTCCTTCACGAGAGCCTGTACAAGTCGGATAACCTCGCACGCATTGATTTCCCGGAGTACATACACCAACTCGCCGATCACCTGTTTCGCTCGTACGGCGTCGTGGCGGAGAGAATTCACCTGCGCACCGAACTGGATCCGGTCTTTCTCAGTATGGATAACGCCGTGCCCTGCGGGCTGCTGATCAACGAGCTGATTTCAAACTCGCTCAAGTATGCATTCCCGGATGGGCGCAGCGGCGAGATCTACGTCGGCGTGCGCGGCGTTGACGATCGCGTAAAGCTAACGGTAGCGGACGACGGTGTCGGATTGCCGGCCGGCTTCGATTGGGCCAATGCGCGATCTTTGGGATTACGCCTGGTCCGCACACTCGCCCAGCAACTGGAAGCGACGCTGGAACACGCTGACGGATCGGGGACGCGTTTTAAGTTGACTTTCCGTCCGACGGCGTGACAAGGCGAGGTGTCGGCAGGAGTACCGACACGGCACGCAAAGTGCGTGCGCTACGCCGGTGGCGCGAACACTCGTGTTTGCCGCGTCGAGACTCGTCTCGACGCATTGGCCTGAATTACGCCGCGCGCGACGCTTCGGCCAGGTGAGCGAAAGCCGGCTGGAAGACTTCGCGGATGGGTCGCGGCCCGCTCCGCTGCAAGCGGCGCAATCCAATGCGGGTCAGCGCCAGCTTCGCGTGCGACTTGATGTTGCGGAACTGCGTGGGCGTCAGCCGCATCTCGCGGCAGATTCGTTCCTTGCTCTGCTCTTCGAGATAGAAGCGGCGAAGGATCTCGCGGTCGACCGCGGGCATCTGGCTGAGAATCTCGCGCACAAAAGTGATCCTCTGGCGTTGCCCCACGCGCTTTTCGAGATTCGTGCCGTCGGAAAAATCGAGCGCCGATCCGTCCAGCGCGAGGAATCGGTTGCGACCCTGCACCCGCCGTTCGATCTGCGAGTAGGTGTAGAAGCGCGTCACCGTGGTGAGGAACGCGCTCAGACGCTCGGGGTCGCGAAGCTTGCCCGCGGTGATCGCTTCGGCGACGGTGACGTAAACGTCGTGAACGTTATCCTGCAGGTCCTCCGGGCCAAGCTGGCGCATGAGAAACCACGTGAAGTTCTTCACCATGCCGTACAGTTCTTCGAGCGCGGCAGGATTCCGTTTCTGAATGCGGCTGACCAGCTCGCGGCACCGCGCAGGGCTGGCGTTGAATGTAGAAAGAGCGTACATGATTACAGCCCAAGTATGGAAGCGGCGGGGTTTAACCAGAATTCGGTTGATCTTGTATTAATGCCTGTTCATGCTGCCTAAGGCTTCCTGGTGTCGATACTGTATGCACCCGCGCGTGGTGTTCACTTGCCGGCCCAGGGCGAAGCCGCCCGCGTGATTAATTAAGCACACCGTTTCGTAAGTTCGGTCGCGTATTCCTGCGCAACCACTCCCTCACGGTCGTGGCTCGGTTCCGAGCCGCGCGCGTCAGCAAGCGGTTCCACAATACGCGACTTCATTCCGGGTGCAGCAGCTTCTCCACGTACTTGGCGATCAGATCCACTTCGATGTTGATGCGGTCGCCGGGCCGCCGGGTGCGCAGATTGGTTACCTCGTAGGTGTGCGGGATGATGGCCACCGAAACGACGCGCTCGGACAGCGCGGCAATGGTCAGGCTGATGCCGTCGAGACTGATCGACCCTTTGTGGATCATATAGCGATCGAGCTCGGCGGGAACCTTCACTCTCTGCCACCAGTTGCCATCGCCGAGTTCTTCCAGCGACAGCAATTCGCCGGTGCCATCGACATGGCCCTGGACGATGTGTCCGCTCAACCGGCCCGCGGGCAAAACCGGCCGTTCGAGATTCACCAGCGAACCGGCGACCAGGTCGCCCAGGTTGCTGCGGTCCAGGGTTTCCGGCGCGAGGTCCATGGCGAAGTACGAGGGGCCCACCTCGACCGCGGTGAGGCAAACTCCGTTCACCGCGATGCTGACGCCGGGCGCGGCGTCGGACAGCACAAGGTTGCATTCCACTTCGAAGCGCGCGCCGGCCTGACGCGGAAGCAGCCGGCGAACCTGGCCGACTTCCTCGATAATTCCCGTAAACATTGGATTAGTCCTGACTGGTCACTCAACAGTGCGAACCGGCCCAGCGCATCAGGGATCCTCCGATCCGAGGATTTCGCGGATCTCAGCGGCGGCGCGGCGTGCGTCGTCCACGGCCCCGATCGGAAAGCTGATGGCGCCTACCCGTGGATGGCCCCCGCCGCCATAGCGCTCGCAAATGGACGCGAGGTTGTGCCGCGGTTCGCGCAGCGCCCACGGATTCGATCCGACAGAAACCTTGGTGCGAAAGCTGGAGGTGCTTACCGAGACGGTGTAGATGGAGTCCGGATACAGATAGTACGGAATGAACTTGTTGTAGCCTTCCATGCCCAGATCGGTCAGGTCGAAGGAGACCACCTGGTGCGCGTATTGCGCGCGCTCGCGAATGAGATCGATGGAACGAACATGACGCTCGTACAGCGGCGCGTACTGGGCCTGAATCACCGCATCCTCGACGATGGCCTCGAGCTTCTGCCGCCGCATCAGCCGGATGACGTGCTGGACCATTTCGGATCCGTTGACGCCTTCGATTACCAGCGTGAGCTTCGCCGCGGCGCTGCGCAGTTCCACCGCTTCCTGCGCGTTGGGGTACTGCGCGCCATCGACGATATCCGCCCATTTCACTAACTCGTCGAGGTCCGCACCGTCGAAGCCAAACCGCTCCCGCGTCACCGTGGCGATGAACTTGGTGCAGGATTGGAACGTCGGATCGTAGAGCTTCTGACCGCTGGTGTCGCGTTTCCAGTGCTCGGCGTCCTCGGGACTGAGAAACGCGCTCTGGTGGTGGTCGAACCACCAGGTCAGATGGGGGTTGGTGGAGTACTTGAAATCGACAATGGCATTCACGTCTCCGTCGAACATGCCGTCGTCGAACAACTGCGTGGCCTTATGCGCGAGACCGGTGTACGCGAACGTGACATTCGCGCCGAGCCGCGCTTCCAGAAAACGGCTGAAGAAAGCCGCCGAAGCGGCGCCGTCGAAACAGTGATCGTGATAGAGGATTCTCGCGCGCATGAAACAGCCGCCATAACAGAAGGAAACCTTACAGCTTCTCGCATTCGCGGCGGGAAAGCAAATCGGCGTTTCCTCAATGTCGGAACGCCTGTTATACTTCTCGCTTGTCAAAATGCCCTGGCGCTCCCTCCCCACGCTGATTCAGCGGACCTCGATCCTCGCGCTGATCTTCGGGGTGGAAGCACTGCTGGCCTCGTTTTTCCTGGACGGCGAGAACCTGCCGCGCCAGGGAATTCTGGTGGGCCTGCTGCGCGACTGGGGCGCCTGGACCGTGCGCTGGCTGGTCGGTTTTGCCGCGCTGTTCACCACGTTCGCCTGGCTCCGGTACGAAGAGGCGCTGGCAGGCGTCTCCGGCGCACTCGCGCAATCCCCCGTGCGGCCGGTTCTGCTGGCTGCGCACTTCGCCGCAATAGCGGTTTTTGCGGGCGCCTCGGCTGTCCTGTACGGCGGCGGCCACGGTCCATTGCCGCTGGATGCTTTGGCGGCGCTCTGGGGCGCGGCGGCGCTTGCCGCGATGGTGTCCCTTGCGCTCGCGCTGATTCCCGGCCGGCTGTGGGTTAGTCTGGTGCGCGCTACCGGCGGGCTCTGGCTCTATTGCGCCACCGCCGCGCTGCTGGCCTGCTCGGCTGGCGGGCTGAGCCAGCGGCTGTGGGGCATCGCCGCCCGATCCACATTCGCGCTGGTGAAAGCGATGGTGACGCTGCTGGTGGCGAATCCCGTCGTCCAGCCGGCCGCGTTGCGCATCGGCACACACCGTTTCACCGTCGTGATCTCGCCACAGTGCTCCGGTCTGGAAGGGGTGGCGTTGTTGCTCGTCTTCGGCATATTGTGGCTGACGTTGTTCCGGAAAGAGTGCCGTTTTCCGCAGGCTCTTCTGTTGCTGCCCATTGGGGCGGCAGCGCTGTTCCTGCTCAACGCCGTGCGCATCGCCACGCTGGTCATGATTGGACACGCGGGAGCTCCCGACATCGCCGCGGGCGGGTTTCATTCGCAGGCCGGCTGGATGACCTTCAATTCGGTCGCCTTCGGCTTATCGATTGCCGCCCGGCGTCTGTCATGGTTTTCCGTTCGCCCGAAGGAACAGGAGGCGGCGCACGCTCACGCGAATTCCACCGCCGTTTACCTGGCGCCGTTTCTGGCCATTCTTGCCGCCGGGATGATCTCCCGCGCCCTGACCGGCGGCTTCGAATGGCTCTACTCGCTGCGTTTCGTGGCCGCGCTCATCGCGCTGTGGATGTTCCGCGGGAGCTATGCGGACATCCCCCGCCGGGTAAGCTGGTTCGCGTTGCCGGCGGGCGCCGCGGTCTTCGGCATCTGGATCGGTCTGGATGCGTGGACGCGCTCGCCGGGTGGGGGACAGAGTCCATCGGCGCTGACGGCAGCTCCTCAGTCCGCGCAGGTGCTCTGGATCGTTCTGAGAGTCCTGACGGCGGTAACGGTGGTTCCCATCGCCGAGGAGCTGGCATTTCGAGGATTCCTGTTCCGGCGCTTCATTTCCGCGCGCTTTGAGGAGGTTTCGTTCCAACGGTTCACCTGGCTCGCCCTGCTCGGCTCATCGCTGATCTTCGGTGTGTTACATGGCCGACGCTGGCTTGCCGGAACGCTTGCCGGAGCAATCTACGCCCTGGTTTCGCTGCGCCGCGGACGGCTTACCGACGCCATGGTTGCGCACGGCGTCACAAATGCGCTGCTTGCCGGCTGGGTGCTCGTCTGCCACCGATGGGATTTGTGGTAGCAATAGCGCCGGAGCCGTGTTAAGCTTCTCGAATACGTCTGGAGCGCGGTACGGAAAAGGGGAGGAGAACATGAACCGAATCATTGGATTCACCATGCTGATGCTGGGCGCAGGCACCTATGCTTTCGCCGGCAAGACGGTGCCTGAAATCGACGCATCGTCCGCGGTGGCGGCGGTTGCGCTGTTGTCTGGAGGCCTTCTGATTCTGCGGGCCCGGCGCCGCCGGAACTAAGCGGTTTCGCTTCACGGCGGCCCCGGTCAGAAGAGGCTGCCTCGCCGGCCAGCGCACAAACGGCTCTGGAGCGCGGAACGGAAAAGGGGAGGAGACCATGAAACGAGTCATTGGATTCACCATGCTGATGCTGGGCGCGAGCACTTATGCTTTCGCCGGGTTCACGGTGCCTGAAATCGACGCATCTTCCGCTGTAGCGGCGGTTGCGCTGTTGTCTGGAGGCCTTCTGATTCTGCGCGCTCGGCGCCGCCGGAACTAAGCGGTTTCCGCTTCACGGCCGGTCCCGTCCGAAGAGACCGCCCTCGCCGGCAAGCGCACAAACGGCTCCGCAAGCATGAAACCGAGGCCGACGCTCTCGGCCCCCTTCATCCCCGCGATGCCGGTAGTCATTTTGTCTCCTGCCGCCGCCTCGGGAAGATACGTTCCGAACAGGCGATCCCACCACGGGAAGGTCTGTCCGAAATTGCTCGACTGCTCCGCGATCTCCTCGGAGTGATGAATGCGGTGCATGTCCGGGGTCACCAACACCGCCCTCACGGTCCCTTCCAGCCAGCCCGGCAGCGACACATTCGCATGGGCAAAGATGTTCAGCATCATGGCGAGCAGCCCGGCTGCGAAGACCGCCGGCGGAGGAGGCGCGAGCACGGCCACGGCGCCGAAATACGCTCCCTGCACCAGCACTATCTCGAGCGGATGGAAGCGGGCCGAGGTGGACACATCGAAATCGGGATCGGAATGGTGCACTTCATGCACCCGCCAGAGAATGGAGAACGAGTGGAAGGCGCGGTGCGTGGCGTAATGAAGCAGGTCGAGCAGAACCACTGCCGCCAAACAGCGAAGCGCGAAAGGCATCCAGGTTTTGTTCAGAAGTCCGAAGCGGCTTCCGCTCACGGCGGAGGCCACGGCGATGGGGCTGACACGAAACAGCACTGTATAGGCAACGCCACCGATAACGAACAGAAGCCCGTGACGGCCCCACCGCCGCTCGGCCGGAAACGCCAGCGCGTGCTTCGGCTGGAAAGATTCCCATACGGCCACGGCGAGGAAAACAACGACGAACACGGACCAGTACGCGGCTGAAGCGAGGGTCATCGAAAACATCTCAGCTTCGCCTATTTCGGCCACGAACGCAAATCAGGCCGATTGAATCGGCCCCGCGAATGCGACATGATGGCACTGTTATGAGCGGCACCCGGCTTTCACTTCTTTTCCTGCTCGCCGGCGCGATTGCGGCGGCGCAAACCACCAGCGGCTGGCAGCTTGTCTGGAGCGACGAATTCAACGGCGCGGCGGGTTCGCCGCCCGACCCGGCGAAATGGAACTACGACATCGGGAACAACAGCGGCTGGGGTAACGGAGAACTGGAGCAGTACTCCCTCTCCACCGACAATGTTTTCCAGGACGGCAACGGGAATCTGGTGATCCGCGTTCTCAAAGACGCGCAGGGAAACTACACGTCCGGTCGCCTGCAGAGCAGCAAATCGGGATCCGACGGCACCATGACCTCCGATAACAACTGGGAGTACGGGCGAATCGAAGCGCGCATCAAGCTTCCGTTCGGGAAAGGCGTTTGGCCCGCGTTCTGGATGCTGGGCGAGAATATCACGCAGGTCGGCTGGCCGGACTGCGGCGAAATCGACATCATGGAGAACTTCGGAACCTTCCAGAACGACCAGACGGTAAATAACGGCCACATTCACGGTCCCGTGAGCACGACGTCAAAATCCGATTACAACGGCGGCTCGGGCATCGGCGCCTCGGTTTCGTTGCCGTTCGGCGAAACCGTCTATGACGACTATCACCTCTATGCCATCGAGTGGTCGCCGAATGCGATTAATTTCTTCGTCGACGGGAACATGTACTTCTCGGCGACGCCGTCGTCTCTGCCAAACGGCGCGCAGTGGATCTTCAACTCGAACTTCTTCATCCTCCTGAATGTGGCCATCGGCGGGTCGGGCACCTTCCTCGGAACGCCCGATGCCAGCGTGCCGTTCCCGCAGGACATGCTGGTGGATTACGTGCGCGTCTATCAGCCCTTGACGATCACGGATACAACGCCGGTGATCACCCCCGGACGCGTGGTGAGCGCGGCATCGCTGATGGGGGATCTTGCGCCGGGCAGCATCGCGACGCTATATGGTAACAATCTGGCTGACGCGGAACACATCGTTCCCATGGCCCAGCCAGGCCAGACCTTCCCCACGCAAGTAGCCGGCGTGTCGGTGAGCGTGAACGGCATGACTGCACCGCTCACCTACGTTTCGCCGACCGAGATCGAATTCCAGATTCCGTGGGAGACGCCATCGGGGGCGAATGGTCTGCTGGTGCCGGTGCAGGTGTCCAGATCGGTGAACGGCGGGACCGCACAGCTCAGCAACATCGAAAATGTGACCATTTCGGCGCCCGCCCCGGCTTTTTTCCTGAACAGTTCCGGCGTCGCGCTGGTCACCGGTAATCCGCCCGATGGGTGCCCCACGCCGACCTCGGAATGTGCGGTGCAGGCGGGGTCCGCATATCAGCTCTGGGCCACCGGACTGGGGCCGAAGGCCTCCGTCCTGCAGGACGGCACGCCCGCACCCGACTCGGAATTGCAGGTCCCGGCCGGACCGGGGTCGTGCCAGCTCACCATCGCCGGCATCCCCGCAACCGTGGTGTATTGCGGCCACCGAGATCATCGACCAGGTGAACTTCACCTACCCGGCGGGCGTGCCCACCAGTTCGCCTACGGTGACGGCGGTCTTCACCATCACCGGCGCCAGCATTCACTTTCTGATGCCGGCGCCCTTGCAGGCTACCGCCGATCAGCGGGCCAGCGCGCTTCTGGCGCAGATGAGCCAGGCGCAGAAGCTGGCGCTGGTGAACGGCGATGGCGGACCGGTCACCAACATTCCGGCTTTGCCGAGAGGAGCGGGCGGTTACATCCAGAGTCCCGGGCTGGGCATCCCCGATCTCTACTTCGTCGATGGCAGCCTGGGGCTCGCCGACGGAAAGGCGCCGGCGACCGCGCTTCCCTCGGCGCTGGCGAGCGCCGCGACGTTCGATACCCGACTGGCGTATCAGTTCGGATCAGTGATTGGGGCCGAAACGGCGGCATACGGGATGAACGTCAACCTGGGCGGCAACATCAATCTGATCGGCCGCGAGCCGCGCGACGGTCGCACGTTCGAGACCAAGGGCGAAGACCCGATTCTTGCCGGCAAGATCACCGCCGCTCACGTCGAGGGCGTCCAGGACCAGCATGTTATCGGCGGAGTGAAACACTACGCCCTGAACGACCAGGAAACCGGGCGCACGCTCGCCAATGCGGAGATCGACGAGCGGGGCATGCGCGAGAGCGACCTGCTGGCCTTCGAGATTGCCGTGAAAGATTCCAACGTGCAGTCGGTGATGTGCTCCTACAACCAGGTGAACGGCACGTATGCGTGCGAGAATTCGCATCTGCTCACCGACATTCTCAAGAATGGCTGGGGTTTCCAGGGCTTCGTGATGTCGGACTGGTGGGCGCTGCCCGCGTCCGGGCCAGCTTCGACGACGGCGACGGCGGCCAACGCCGGCCTCGATCAGGAGCAGCCGGACAACCAGTTCTTCTCCACTCTCGGCGACGCGGTGGCCAGCGGCCAGGTGCCGCAATCGCGGCTCGACGACATGGTGCACCGCATTCTGCGCGCCATGTACGCGGTGGGCTTGTTCGACTATCCGAACACGGTGACGCCTATCGATTCGGCTGCCGATCAGGCCATCGCGCAGGAGGTGGAGGAGCAGGGCGCGGTTCTGCTGAAGAACGCCAACAACCAACTCCCGCTGAGCGCGGCGGCGCTGCACAAAATCGCCGTGATCGGATGGAACACGGCCACGGGGACCCTATCCGGCGGAGGCTCGGCGCAGGTCTATCCCACCGGTTCGTGGACCATGGAAGGTTATCCCACGGTGCCCGGCTGGGCCCCGGTGATCTGGGATCCCGATCCTCCGCTGAATGCAATTCAGGCCATGGCGCCGAACGCAACCGTGAACTTCGCCGATGGCACCAGTGCGAGCGCGGCCGCGGCTCTGGCCGGCTCCTCGGACGTGGCCATTGTGTTCGTCGAGCAGTGGACCAGCGAGGGCATGGACATGCCCAGCCTGAATTTTACCGACGTGATCCACGCCAGCAACCCCATGGATCAGGATGCGCTGGTGGCCGCGGTGGCTGCGGCGAATCCTCACACCATCGTGGTGATGGAAAACGCCAGCGCGCAGGTCATGCCGTGGCTTGTCAATGTGAACGCGGTGCTGGAAGCCTGGTTTCCTGGCCAAATGGGCGCCACGGCGATCGCCAATATTCTCTTTGGTGCGGTGAATCCGTCGGGCAAGCTGCCGATCACGTTCCCGGCCAGCGTGAACGATCTGCCTCGACCGGTGATTCCCGGGGCGAACGCAAGCTCGGTTTTTCCGGTGGACTACACGATTGAGGATTTCAACGTCGGCTACAAGTGGTACGACGCCAACAATCTCACGCCGCTGTTTCCGTTCGGCTTCGGACTCTCCTATACGACGTTCTCATTCGCGAACGCCAATGTGGTGGACAGCCTGGCCTCGGCGGGCGTTTTTCAGGTGAACGTGGACGTCACCAACACCGGCAACGTGGCCGGCGCGGAAGTGGCGCAGGTTTACGTGGGTCTCCCGGCCAGCACAAACGAGCCTCCCAAACGCCTGGTGGGATGGCAGAAGACGCTGTTGCAGCCCGGGCAGAAGCAGACCGTCTCGATTCAGGTCAATGAGAACGACTCCTCCCATCCCCTGTCGTACTGGGATACCGCGTCGAATAGCTGGCAGGTGGCGGCAGGCGACTATCCGGTGTGGGTGGGCAGTTCCTCCAGCAAGTCCGATCTCACACTCGCCGGCACGCTGCACATCGGATCGTAGCAGCCGCTCGATCGATCTCTTCTAATGCTTCCGGTAGGCCGTCCGATATGCGGATAGGGAGCGAACATATGGCACAATTCCAGGCATACTCGCCGGGCGTCCAGGTGAATGGTCAGACGGTACTTTCCGTGATGAAGGGCATGGGCGCATTCGCGCCGACGGCCGGGCAGATTCTGGCGCGGCACGGCATTACGTCGCCCGAAGCGCAGGGATGGAACTCACAGCAGGCGTGGCTCGACGCCTTCAAAGAAATTGCGCAGTCCATCGGCCCGCGCACGCTGAACCGGATCGGGGTGAGCATCCCCAACACCGCGAAGTTTCCGCCCGGACTCGACACCATCGACAAGGCCCTCGCCTTGATCGACGTGGCCTACCACATGAATCACCGGGGCGGCGAGATCGGCCACTACAAGTTCCAGAAGGCGGGCGAGAGGAAAGGTGTGCTGGAATGCCGCAATCCTTATCCCTGCGATTTCGATCGTGGGATTGTGGAGGCGATGGCGAAGCTTTTTGCGCCGAAGGGCTCAGCGCCCACGGTCGCGCACGATGCGTCAAAGCCGTGCCGCGCGAAGAACGGCGACTCCTGCACGTTCCTGATCTCCTGGTAAGAGCTCGTCAGGAAACAACCATGCCGGCTACACAGGCTGAAGCTCGTGCCACCATGTGCCGAGATGCTTCCCGGAAAGGTGGCACAGACTTCAGTCTGTGTGACCGCACCACGGGAACTGGATGGTTATTTCCCGACGAGCACTAAACTAAGGAGCCTGCGGTTCCACGCCCCGCGGCTGGTCACATCGGCGACTCCGTCATTGCGGGTGTGCTGTCTTCGCTCGCCCGGTTGATCCATTTGTAGACCACCGCACGCAGGCGCTCCGGCGGCACGGGCTTGCTCAGATAGTCGTCCATGCCGGCGTTGAAACAGCGTTCGCGATCGGAGGCGGCGGCGTGAGCGGTGAGCGCGACGATGGGGTGGCGCCACCAGCCGCGCTCTCGCTCGAAGCGGCGAATGGCGGACGCGGCATCATAGCCGTCCATCACCGGCATCTGGCAGTCCATGAAGACCATGTCGAACGGCAGCCGGGAAAACATATCCAGCGCTTCGTTGCCATTGCCGGCGGTTTCCACCAGGCATCCGAACTTCTCCAGCATGCGAATGGCGAGCCGCTGATTCACCGGATTGTCTTCGGCCACCAGCACGCGGCACGGCGTCGCCAGACGGCTGGGAATCAGCTCGGCCGGCGTTTCCTCCACCTCTTTCATCGCGACGATGAGCGGGAGCTCGATCCAGAAGACGGAACCCTGTCCCAGGGCGGTGCGAACGCCGACGCTGCCGTCCATTATCTCCGCGAGCTTCCGGGAAATGGCCAGACCGAGCCCGGTGCCCCCGAAACGCCGTGTAGTGGATGAATCCGCCTGCGTGAACTTGGTGAACAGGACGGGGACTTTGTTTTCCGGGACGCCGGGTCCGCTGTCTTCCACTTCGATCCGAACCTTCACCGCGTCGCCATGCCGGCCGACCATCCCGCTGGAGACGCGCACAAAACCCTTGTCGGTGAATTTGACGGCGTTGGCGAGAAAGTTGGTGACCACCTGACGGATCCGT
>Ga0326727_10022658_pt1 | contig 12100 bp, 8 predicted proteins | sample MB2enrmetagenome_FD_207643 | JGI IMG/M metagenome (GOLD analysis project Ga0326727, IMG submission 207643) | Lab enriched peat soil microbial communities from McLean, Ithaca, NY, United States - MB29MY | ecosystem: Environmental > Terrestrial > Soil > Wetlands > Peat | place: USA: New York... | reverse complement strand
TCGTCTTTGTTGGCCTTGAGCGCGATCTTATGGAAGCCGCCTTCCTTGTCCACGAGGTCCGGAATATAGGTCATCAGATACTGGCCGCGCAGTTCCTCGGCGATCTGCCCGTAGATCTCCTCCAGTTTGTCCTTGCCCTTGGCCTCGAAGTAGCGGCCTCCGGTGCGCGTGGCGATCTTCTCCATGATCTTCTTGCCGTCCACCTCCGGCTCGCGCTGGCCGCCGCCGCCACGACGCCCGCCGCCGCCTGGGTAGCCGCCGCCACCGCCGGGATAGCCTCCGCCGCCCATGCCGCCTCGCCGCCCGCCGCCCTGCCCCGGATAGCTGCCCGCGGCGCGCTCCTGTTCGCCCTTGAAGTAGATGGTGTAAACGGCCACATTGGCGCGGTCCGCCGCATCCACCGCGTCGTTCAGGCTCTCCTTGCTGCCGCGGTCCACGCCGTCTGAAAAGACCACCAGCGCCTTGCGCCCGTCCTTGGGCTTCATCAGCTCGTCCGAGGCCAGGTAGATGGCGTCGTATAGCTGCGTGCCGCCGCTTCGGCCGCCACTGCCCTGACCCTGGCCCCGGCCGCCATAGCCGCCGCGGTCGTCCCCGGCGGTCTCCGGGCCTTGCGAGTCGTTATGAGAGCCCCGCGTCGGCCCCATATCGTCCAGCTCGTGGTGCAGCTTGTCGCGGGAGTTGGTAAAGTCCTCCAGCAGTTCCACCTCGCGGTCGAAGTGGATCAGGAATGCCTGGTCGCCTTTCTTTGCCTCCCTCGGGTTTTCAGGCAGCATCAGGTCAACAAACTTGCCCGCCGCCTTGCGCTCGCTCTCCATGGCGCCGGAGACGCTGTGGCTTGTGTCCACCAGCAGGCCCAGCAGGAAGGGCAGATTGCTCTCCCGCGTAAAGCTTTTGATGGTCTGCGGGCGGCCATCCTCGGTCAGCGTGAAGTCGCCGGTTTTGAGGCTGGTCACCAGCGCGCCCTTCTTGTCGCGCACGGTCACCGGCAGCACCACCTCCTGCGCCTGAATCTTCAAGGTCGCGACGGGCTGATCGCTGGCAGGCTGCTGGGCTGCACCCGTCACGGGCTGCCAAAGCAGCGCCAGCATCGAAACGGCAAGGGAAAGTACGGCTCGGTTTCTCATAGCGTCTTAGTTGTACACCTTTTCACTGCATTAGACGAGGCAGACCGGGAAGTGTTGACTGAAATTCCCAAACGCATAATTGGGTTGATTATCACGTCGGCGGGCTATGGGGTGGGCGCGGCAGTTGGAGCATCGAACTCATTCATCGCAAACAGCCACTCCCAATGATTGTCCATCTTTATTGCACCCATCCAATCTGTGTACCATAAACAGGAAGATACAGTAGTGTGTCCGTTACAGGATTGCCCGCGATACGCCCGGAATTGGGGATCGGCCCTCTGACCCGGGCCGTGGGGCTTCTTGTTGGACGATAGGACGATTGGGCCGCCAAAATGGGGATTCCCGCTTCAACCGCTCCCCGGAGAGAATACAGTGAGACCGAAGATGACAAGTACGCGGCTCGATGGCCTGTATCTGTTGTTGCTGGGAAGTGTGGCGTTTGTTCTGGCAGGTTTCGCTCTGGAGAGCAGGGTGACCGGATCGTTGCAGGATTTCAAGGGGGTTTACTACGGCACTCGATGCCTGCTTGAGCACTGCGACCCCTACAACGAGAGCGAACTATTGCATGTATTTCTGAGAGAGGGAGATGCATCGGGCGTCTTGCTGAGCGGACAACGCCAGGCTGTCATGCTGTATGTCAACCTGCCCGCCACGTTCATTTTTATCGCTCCTCTCGCAATGCTGCCATGGGGGCCCGCGCATCTGCTCTGGATGATCCTCACCGCCGGGAGTTTCATCCTTGCTTCCATTCTGATTTGGAATATCGGGGCCAGCCGAGCGCCGGTGCTCTCCGGCGGCCTGATTGCCTTATTGCTAGTCAACAGCATATTCATGCTGATGATCGGCAATACGGCGGGAATCGCAGTAAGCCTCTGCGCGATTGCCGTCTGGTGTTTCCTCAGGGAAAGGTATGTGCCGGCCGGCATCCTGTGCCTGGCGGTCAGCCTGGCCATCAAGCCGCACGACGCGGGCCTGGTTTGGCTTTATTTCCTGTTGGCGGGAGCGGGCTCCCGGAAACGGGCGCTGCAAACCCTTGCGGTAACCGTTGTACTGTGCCTGGCCTCCGTCCTGTGGGTCGCGCAGGTCGCGCCGCACTGGATGCAGGAGCTGCGCTCCAATATGGCGGCGATTTCGGCGCATGGCGGCATTAACGACCCAGGGCCGAACTCCATCAATTCCGGCACCGCAACCATGGTAATCAGCCTGCAATCGGTCATCAGCGTCTTCCGGGACGATCCGGGCATCTACAATACGGCCGGCTATCTGGTATGCGGCGCGCTCCTTTTGGTATGGTCGGTTCGCACTGTTCTATCGGGCTTCTCGCCCGCCAGGGCGTGGCTTGCGCTTGCGGCGGTCTCGGCTTTCACCATGCTCGCAACCTATCATCGGCCGCAGGATGCGAAGCTCCTGCTGCTCAGTATTCCCGCCTGCGCCATGCTCTGGGCCGAGGGCGGCCCAACGGGCTGGTTCGCGCTCCTGACGACCGCCGCGGGAATCGTGTCGACCGGAGATATTCCCTTATTGTTCCTCATCCCTTTCACCAAGAACTTGCATGCGGACACAACGGTGTTGTCTGGAAAGCTGCTGACGGTTATGCTGGCCCGGCCGGCCCCGCTCGTTCTGCTGGTCATGGGCATCTTCTATCTGTGGGTCTATGCGCGGCGCTGTTCCTCCCGGAGTCAAGAGCAAGCCCAAATTTAAGCTGGCAACAGTAGGCTCGGTTCTGGCCGATGACTATAGCGAAACCAGAGTGACTGTACCCCGAAGCCGCATCACTCAAGTCGACGCGACCAACAGGGAGCGGCGACCCCGCACAAAAATCAACAGGGCACACCAAATCTGGTTTCGCTCTGACATTTACAATAGTTCAAAATACCCAGGGCCAATCAATACGGCCTCTGAGCTTCTGTCATCCCGGGCCAGGTGTCTGTCCTGAAGGGAGCGGCGGGCAGTCCGGCTCCGTTGAACAGGGTGGCCGCGGGGTTGGACTGCCAGGCATAACGGACCTCTTTGGGGTTGGGCGCCAAGGGAGAGGAGACAATAATTGTCTTGCCCTTGATGCGCGCGTCAGCCCAGTACCACTTCCGGTCCTCTCCGGCGATGGCGAACTCTTCCAGCTTTGTTCCCTTCACCACCAGGCCGCCGTCGGCGTGCGCGAAGCGCAAGCGGATCGAGCCGCGCAGCCGGTCGACCGATTTCAGAGTCGGACCCGAATAAACGACTTTTTCGCCATAGTAATTTGCCAGCGCGCACAAGGCCAGGCGCTCGCCTACCTGCACTTTGTCCTGTGAATGAATGTTATCCGCGTCGCCGGTGTCGATGGTGACAGCGAGGCACGAGTGGGGAACGCCGGCGGCGGCAATCGCCTGCGACTCACGCGTTTCGGCCCATGCATCGCCGTCGACCGGCGTCGGGCTGCGATGCTTGAAGGCCGGGAGGCTGACGATGTAGAAGGGAAAATCGCCCTGGGCGAATAGCTTTCGCCAGTCGGCGATCATGGCGGGGAGAATCCTGCGGTACTGGTAGCCGCGCTCCGAGTTCTGCTCGCCCTGATACCACAGCGCGCCGGCGATGGAGAGCGGCGCGACAGGCGCCAGCATTCCTTCGTAGAGGACCGCCGGCATGACGGGCCAGTTCTCGTATGCGATGGGCAGCGAATGCGGCGGGCGGGCATCCACGCTGAGCCGGCCCCTCCACTTGCCGGCCAGCGGAATGATCGACTTGTCGCCCAGCACGATGCGCAATTCTTCGGGTTTGCCCAGGAATCCGCCATCTGGTTTGGTTTTCAGGACGCGAATCGCCACGACGTTGCGACCGGGCTTGAGCACTCCCTCGGGAAGGAAATAGACGCGCGGGTTCTCGACCCAGGCACTGGCGCCGGCGAACGTTCCGTTGATATACGCGGTATCCATGCGCTCAATGGAGCCAAGGAACAGCAATGCGCGCCCTGTCGGAAGCGGGTCAGGCAGCACAAACTCTTTCCGAAACCAAGCCAGGGCAGTCGTGTCGGGCACGCCCAGCTCGGCAAATCCTCCGGGGATGCTGACGGGCTTCCAGCTTGAATCGTCCAGATCGGGAGAGGCCCATTTGCCTTTGAGACCAATGTCGTACTCGTCGTACCAGTGCATCACGTAGTTGCCGTATTCGGGCGCGCCCGATGCCGCCAGCCGCTCGAGCTCCGCCAGCGGAATGTCGAAGTCCTTCAGCGGGCGCAGGGCTTCGGCACTTGTCCAGGCCTCGGCCGGTGTTCCGCCCATGTTATCCAGAACCAGGCCAATGGGAACGTGAAGCTCCTGCTGGACCTTGCGCGCAAAGTAGTACCCAACCGCTGAGATCCACTCCGCCGTCTGGGGCGAGACCTCGCTCCACTTGCCCTCGATCAGATCCGTGCGCCGGTAAGCGGGATGTCCCGCCACGGTGAAGAAACGAATCTTCGGGTAGTTGGCCGCCTTCGCTTCGTCAGCGCCGTTACGCGTAAACCGGAGCTGCAGGCCCATGTTCGACTGGCCGCCGCAGAGCCAGACATCGCCCACCAGCACGTTGTGCAGTTCTTTCGTTTCGCTGCCTGCAATCCGGATAGTATATGGGCCGCCCGCGGGAGGCGGTTGAATCCTCACCTGCCAGCGGCGGTCGGCGCCGGCCACGCCGGATGCCGTCGCTTCTCCAATCTCGACCTTGACCTTGTCTCCAGGTTCAGACCAGCCCCAGATGATATTGGCCTTGCCGCGTTGCAAGACCATATTGTCCGCGAAGATCGGACTGACGAAAGGGAGCGGCTTGGCGGCCGGTTGCGGGGCATCCTGCGCAGCAACGCCGCAATAGGGCGCAAGCAGAAATCCGGCAGCAACAACCATTGATAAAACGACTTTATGATTCATGCGTTCGAACCTCTTTCGATTAACGAACGGCCTCGGCAATGCGTCGAATGCGCCGGGCTAAGGCGCAGCAACTTAGGAATTACACACTCTAAACCATCTGACGCGGCGCCGGTCTGCTCATGCAATAGATAGCACAGGCGAAATTCCGTCGACAATATCGATCTTAATAAAGCGATTTATTTTGACTTGCTCATGGCCTGAGCGGTTCTGTATAGTTCGACTTCCAGAGAACGATTTTGCGTGCCGTCGCCCAGCTAGAGCCTACGGCCCTCAGGCGAATGGGTTCCGCAAAGGAGCTATCCATCATGCAATTGGCAATCGGAACATCCTCGTTGAAGAGTTCGGCAGTGTTGCTGGCAGCGCTCTTTTTCCCGGTCATGTCCGCGGCGCAGACGCGCACTGTAAATGTCACTATCGATGCGTCGAAGACCGGCGCTCCGATTTCGAAATATCTCTACGGGCAGTTTCTGGAGCACGGCGGAAACATCGTCAACGAAGGCGTGTGGGCCGAGATGCTGGAGGACAGGAAGTTCTTCAATCCGGTCACATCCAGGCCGCCTGCTGAACCTCCCGGCCCGGCGTGGAGGCGTCGCGGCCCGTTGCGCCGCTGGACGCCGGTTGGCGGCGACGAGGTTGTCACGATGGATGCGAAGGACCCATACACCGGCGATCACACACCGCTGATTAAGCTCAGCGGCGCCGAGGCGCATGGAGTCAGGCAGAACGGTCTTGCCGTGCGCAAGGGGAAGGCGTACACGGGCCGTATAGTGCTGGCCGGCAGTCCCGGCGCGGTCGTCAAAGTGACTCTGGCGTGGGGCAAAGAAGTGGGTGAGCGTCAAACGCTGATCATTCGCGCCCTCGGCTCCGCGTACCGGAAGTTCCCGCTCCGATTCGAAGTTCAGGGCGACAGCGACGATGGGCAGCTCGAAATCACCGGAACTGGCACGGATGCGTTTCACATAGGAGCGGTCTCACTGATGCCGGCCGACAACATCGAGGGCTTTCGCGCGGAGGTGATCGCCGCGCTCAAGCAGTTGCGCTTTGGCGTCCTTCGTTTTCCCGGCGGCAACTTTGTCTCCGCGTACGAGTGGCGCTATGGGGTCGGTGAACGGGACAAGCGCCCGCCCATCTACGACCCGGTCTGGCGCGCCGTACAGCCGAACGACGTGGGCACGGACGAGTTCCTCACGCTCTGCCGCCTGCTCGGCGTTGATCCTTACATCACGGTCAATGCCGGCTTTGGCGACGCCTGGTCCGCAAGAGAGCTGGTGGAGTATACCAACGGCGCCATCACCACGCCGATGGGAAAGTGGCGCGCAGCAAACGGACACCCGCAGCCATATAACGTCAAGCTATGGGGCATCGGCAACGAGCCCTGGGGCGATTACCAGATGGGCTCCATGTCGCTTCCGCAGTTCGAGTTGAAGCACAACCTCTTCGCCAGGGAGATGCGTAAGGTTGATCCGTCCATCAAACTCATCGCAGGAGGCGCCATGCCCGACGTGATGGAGGGTGCGGACCAGGCCAGACGCATCAACGGTCAATATGTTCCCGACTATCTTTCGGGAGCCGACTGGACCGGTCAGATGCTCCTCAACTGCCTCGACAACATCGATATGGTCAGCGAGCATTACTACGCTTCCGGCACTCAGCACACCGACATGAAACTGCAGAAGAAGGTGCCCATCGATCCTCCTCTGTCGTTCATTGAGTGGCAACGTGCCCCGGCCGTCCAGGTCCGCGCAAAATACGAGCACTACCAGGAGTACCTGAAGCGCATTCCAGGACTCAATTTGAAACCGGTGCCGATTGCCATCGACGAGTGGGCCTACATGGACTTCGGCTCGCCCCGTGACTCTTACAAGGTAATCCCGGCCTATGCCTGGGCCTTCCACGAGATGTTCCGCCATTCGGATCTCTTTCAACTGGGCGCCTTCACCTTCGCCACGGCCATGATGAGCGAGACCAGGACGGAGGCCGTCTTGAATCCGACCGGCCTCTTGTTCAAGATGTACCGCGATCACTTCGGCGTCATACCGGTCGCGGTTACGGGCGACTCGCCGCAACCCAAGCCCATCTATCCGGCCGGAGGCGACCAGCCCACGGTCAATCCGGGCAGCGACACTTATCCGCTGGATGTCAGTGCGGCGCTCAGCGAGGATCGCAAAACGCTCACCTTCGCCGTACTGAACCCTTCGGACGCCATGCACAACATGAGGCTCTCAATCAATGGCGTGAAGCTGGCCAGCGGGGGCAAGATGTGGCAGATGGCGCCCTCCAAGCTGGATGCGGTGGTCGCGGTCGGTAAGAAGCCGGAAGTTGTAGTGGAGGAGCATGTGCTCGGATCTGTGCCCGGCACGATTGATGCGCCTCCATTCAGCGTCAGTATCTATTCGTACGCAGTGCGGTAATTGAGTGTTTCGAGAGAGGATTCCGATGAGGATAATGCGAGCGCTTTGCGAAGCAGTACTCACGATGGCTGTTGCAGCCGGGTCACAGCTTGCGGCCCAGGTGCAAACACTGGTTCCGCCGGTCGTTCCGGGCGCGAAGCCAATCATGGTTGAGCACATCAAAATTCATGGGACCGCGCTGGAGAGCAATCTGGAGGGAGACGCTGTTGACCGCGACGTGATTGTCTTTCTGCCGCCCAGCTACCAGAAAGAGAAGCATCGCCGCTATCCTGTCGTGTATGCATTGCACGGCTATTCGATCGGCGCCGAGCAGTGGACGCACGAGATTCATGTGCCGCAGACCATTGAAGGCGCCTTTGCCCAGGGCGCGAAGGAGATGATCGTGGTTCTGCCCGACTCGAAGACCGTCTACAACGGCTCGATGTATTCGAGCTCGGCCACGACTGGCGACTTTGAGAAATTCATCTCCCACGACGTGGTCGCGTATATCGACGCGCATTACCGGACGATTCCAGACCGCGCGAGCCGCGGCCTGGTTGGCCATTCGATGGGCGGCTACGGAGCCAGCCGCATCGGCATGAAGCATCCGGATGTCTTCGGAGCGCTCTACATCATGAGCCCCTGCTGCATGTCGCCGATGACAGGCGGCGGGCCCGGCCCCGCGGATCGGATGAAAGAGATGGCGATCGCCAACGAAAAGAAAGTTATGGCGGCAAAGTCGCCGGCCGAGTTGGCAGCCCAGTCGCCGGGCTTCGGCGCCGCGCAATTTGCAACAGCGGCGGCCTGGGCGCCCGATCCCAAGAATCCGCCGCTTTATCTCGATCTGCCGACGAAGGATGGGGTTCCTGTGCCGGAGGTGCAGGCTAAATTCACGGCCAATGCGCCGCTGGCCTTCGTGGATCAGTACATCGGGAATCTCAAGCAGTATCGCGCCATAGCCATGGAGGCGGGCGATCAGGACATGACCAAGATTGATGCCGCCAAGCTGCACGACATTCTGGATAAGTATGGAATCGCGAACAGCTTTGAAATCTATCCAGGCACGCACACCAGCGCGGTGGCTGACCGCTTCCAGAATCATGTGATGCCGTTCTTCAGCAAGAATCTCTGTTTTGAGGCAAGCTGCAAGTAGGCAGCTCGAGCAGGAGTATCGCCATGATCGACCGTTCGCGCCGCAACTTTCTCAAGACGTCTGCCTGTGCCGCCGGATTCTGCTTCGCCGGCCCCTCGGCAGTCGCTCTTGCCTTGCCTGCCGATGAGCCCGAGCATCCTTCGGGCAGGCTCACGCCCTTCCCGCTCGCCTCGGTCCGTCTCGCCCCCGGCATCTTCCGGGAGCAGGAGGAGATCAATGCGCGCTACCTCGACTCGCTCACGGTCGACCGGCTCCTGCACTCCTTCCGCGTCACGGCGGGCATTCCCTCCAACGCGACGCCCTATAAAGGTTGGGAGGATCCCACCTGCGAACTGCGTGGCCATTTCGCCGGCGGCCACTTTCTCTCTGCCGTTGCGCTTGCCTTCGCCGCTTCGGGAAATACCGTTCTCAAGAACCGCGGAGATGAGCTTGTCTCCGGTCTCGGCGCCTGCCAGAAGAAGATCGGAACCCGGTACCTGAGCGCGTATCCCACCGAACTCTTCGAACACCTGGCGCAGGGCAAGCCGGTCTGGGCGCCCTTCTACACCTATCACAAGATAATGGCCGGCCTGCTCGATATGCATCTTCTCGCCGGCAACACCGACGCTCTCGAAATCGCCGAAGGCATGGGCCAGTGGGCGCAGGAGTATTTCACAGGCATCAGCATCGATCAGCGCCAGCGTATGCTGCGCACCGAGTACGGCGGCATGAACGAGGTTCTCGTCAACCTTGCTGCGGTGACTAAGAAAGACCGCTACATCGAGGCTGCACGCCTCTTTGAGCAACCCGGCTTTCTTGATCCGCTCGCCGCGCGCCGCGACGAATTGCAGGGCCTGCACGCCAACACCCATGTCCCCAAGATTATCGGCGCGGCCCGCATGTATGAGGTCACCGGCGACCGCCGCTATCGCGATATTGCCGAGTACTTCCTGGCCGAAGTTCTCGCCGCGCGCAACTACGTCATCGGCAACACCAGCCTAGACGAGCACTGGAAGACGCCTCCGGATCAACTCAAAGGGACATTGGCCTGGACCAACGCCGAGTGCTGCGTGGCCTATAACCTGATGAAGCTGGAGCGCCTGGTCTTCGGATGGACCGCCGGCGCGCGCTGGATGGATGCATACGAGCGCGCCCTCTTCAACTGCAGGCTCGGCACGCAGAACGCGCAGGGTCTCAAGCAGTACTTCTTCCCGCTCGCCGCCGGGTACTGGCGCGCGTACAACTCGCCCGAGGAATCGTTCTGGTGCTGCACAGGCACCGGCGTGGAGGAGTTCGCCAAGTTTGCGGACACCATCTATTTCCACCGCGGCAGTGACATCTACGTCAACCAGTTCATTCCATCCACGCTCGATTGGAAGGACGAAGGCCTCGTCCTTGAGCAGGTTACGCAATTCCCGCGCGAACAGGGCACAACTCTAAAAATTAAATCCTCACGGCCGGCCTCCCGCACCATCCACGTGCGCATTCCATACTGGACGACCGAAGACGCGCAGGTGAAGATCAACGGCCGCCCGCTCGAAGCGATGGCGGATCCGGGATCCTATCTCGCTATCCGAAAAACCTGGCAGGAGGGCGACACGATCAGCATCAGCCTGCCCATGCAACTGCGTCAGGAGCCGCTGCCCGGCGATGACTCCGTCACTGCCGCGCTCTACGGACCGCTGGTGCTCGCCGCCGATCTCGGCGCGGGCCTGGCTGACGGCCCCGATAGAGTGATCCACAGCGGCGCGACAGTGCCCAAGAATCTGCCCGCGGCGTCCCCCTTGCCCAAGGTCGCGGCCACGCCGGACGTAAGCGCGAAGCAATGGATTCAGGTCGAATCCCCGTCGGAGTTGCGCTTCACCGCCGCCGGCGAAGGCGTGAAGTACCGGTTGATGTCCATGTACCGGATCGGCGATCAGCGCTACTCCGTCTACTGGCAGATGCAGAGCCCGAAGAAGCAGAGCTGATGCGCGGAACAAATCATCAAATGTGGGACCGGCCGAACCAATCGCGCGGACAAACGGAGTCCGGCGAGCGCATGCGGAAGATGGCTGGTAGCGCTACCGGGAATTGAACCCGGGTTTTAAGATTGAGAATCTCACGTCCTAACCCCTAGACGATAGCGCCACGCATTTTGAGGGGCAGCCGTCGCCGGCCACTCCCTTAATTTAACAAATAATTGGCAATATGCCAAAGACGCCGGTGCGGGCCGCTACAGCTTCAGATGCCCAGCTTGCGCACCTCGTCGTTGTAGTACTTGCGGTAGAGAATCTCCCACTCCTGCGAGCCTTCGACGATGATCTTGCGCTGGTTGGCGATCTTGAGCCGCGCGGCGGTGTCGATTCCGGCCTCCTGGGTGAGCAGGACGGTGAGCGCCTTGCGCGCCTCCTGGCGGATGGTGTTGCGATCCTCCAGAAAGCCGACCTCATCGATCTCGGCCAGTGTGTCGGCCACGGTATGGGCCAGCTTGTTGAGCTTGTCGGGGCTGATTCTCATAGCACCGCCTTGTACTTCCGGGTCAGCTCGGTCTTCACCTTCTTGAACATTTCGGCGTATTGCGCGCCGGATTTGTGCATCTCCTCGGAGTACGCGTCCAGAATCACGCGCACCTCCTCGTTGATGCGGTCTTCGAGGGAAAGCTCCTCGATCAGGCCCTCGTTGACGCGCGCCTCGGTCACCTTCAAGTCGCTGGTGATAATCATCTTGGCGTCGATGAGGTGCTTGACCGTTCGGCGGGCCAGGTAGCCGATATAATCGCGAGAAAAAATCATGGGTTAAAGCTCAGGATAGCGCATCGGGGCGGCCTGTGTACATTGGCCGCATCCCTGATCCCTTATGCGGGCAACTCTTCGTGTTCAGGCACTCCTCGGCCACTCGCAGCCGCTCCACGGGCCGTCCGCCCACCAGGTGCTCCTCGACGATGGCCGCGGCGTCCTCGGGCCGCACGTTGCCGTACCAGACTGCCTCGGGATAGACCACCACCATCGGCCCGTGCTCGCACTGGTCCAGGCAGCCTGACTTGTTGATGCGCACCCTGCCCGCCAGCCCGGCAGCCTTGGTCAGTTGCTGGAGCCGGGCGTGCAAATCGCTGGTGCCATTTGTCGTGCAGGACGGCCGCGGAGCGCCTTCAGGGCGTGTATTGTGGCAGACAAAGACGTGGCGTTCAAATGCGGGCACGCGGCGATCCTCCTCATCCAGACTAAGGCCCCGGCCGCTAAAGGAAAAGGTTTCCACATTCGCCCCTCGCCGGGCCGGTTGTATCTGAGAGAATGTGAGCTTGACTATGAACTCCGACAACCTTCTCTCTCTCAAAGACGACATGGTGGCCTTTATCGAGGGCCACGGCCTCAAACGACTGCCCGGATACGTCACCGAGGATATTCCCTCCATTGTCTGGGAAGGCTCCAGCAACCCCGACGCATGGAAGGACTTTGTGGAGATGGCCAAGCACGTGGGCGCTCCTTTTGTCACCTTCAGCGAGATCTCGCTGGAGCGCGGAGAACTCGACGAACTGTTGGAAGAAGCCGGCGAGATCAACTTCCCCGATGAGCAGGCCGCCGAACTGGTAGAGGC
>Ga0326727_10022657_pt1 | contig 12101 bp, 10 predicted proteins | sample MB2enrmetagenome_FD_207643 | JGI IMG/M metagenome (GOLD analysis project Ga0326727, IMG submission 207643) | Lab enriched peat soil microbial communities from McLean, Ithaca, NY, United States - MB29MY | ecosystem: Environmental > Terrestrial > Soil > Wetlands > Peat | place: USA: New York... | reverse complement strand
GCGCCCGGCGAACGGCGAGTTGTTCACGCTGAATTGAATGGCAATGGTCGGTTCATCAATGACAATAAGCGGCAGCGGCGCGGGATTGTCGACGCTGGTGATGGTCTCGCCGATGGTGATTCCCTCCACGCCGGCCACCGCCACAATGTCGCCCATGGTGGTCTCGGTGATCTCCGTCCGCTTGAGGCCGCTGAAGGTGAAGAGCTTGGTGATCCGCGTCTTCATCAGCGACCCGTCGCGCTTGGAGATGGTCACGTCGTCGCCGGCGTGCAGGGTGCCCTGGAATACGCGGCAAACCGCGATGCGCCCGAAATAATCCGAATAATCCAGATTGGTGACCAGAATCTGCAACGTGCCGTCGGGATCGCCGGTGGCCGGCGGAATCTCGGAAACAATGGCCTCGAAAAGCGGCTGCAAATTCACGCCCGGTGTGGCCATGTCGAGGGTCGCTGTGCCTGCCTTGGCCACCGCATAGAGTACCGGGAAGTCCAGTTGGGACTCGTCCGCATCCAGGTCGATGAAAAGGTCGTAAATTTCGTCAAGCACTTCCTGGGGCCGCGCGTCCGGGCGGTCGATCTTGTTAATCACCACGATCGGCTTCAATTTGGCTTCGAGGGCCTTGGCCAGCACATACCGCGTCTGCGGCAGCGGCCCCTCGGCCGCATCCACCAGCAGCATCACGCCGTCCACCATCTTGAGCGCGCGTTCCACCTCACCGCCAAAGTCCGCGTGTCCCGGCGTATCCACGATGTTGATCTTGCCGCCTTCAAACACGATGGCCGTGTTCTTGGCCAGGATGGTGATGCCGCGCTCCCGCTCCAGTTCGTTCGAGTCCATCACTCGTTCTGCCACTTGCTCGTTGGCGCGGAATGTGCCGGACTGCCGCAGCATGGCATCCACCAGCGTTGTCTTTCCGTGGTCAACATGGGCAATGATGGCGATATTGCGTATCGTCTGGGTCACAGGTACGGTTTTCCTTCTCTTGGGTTCGGCCGCTCGGGGCCATCTGGTTAGGGGGGCAAATAAGAAAATTCACCGCACAACGCGGCACTTACCATTCTAACAGGAGCGTGGATTGCGGGCCGGCGCGTTCGTCTTTGCGTCCCAATTCGGCCGCATACCCATCGAAATCGGACTGGATTTCCATCGAATAAACCGAGCTGGCGAACGGGTTGCGCTGCCATTCCGCATGGCCAAAACCCCGATTCAGCCAAAACTTGCATTTTCTCAAGGCAATCGAACATTCCCTAGCAACTAACGCCGGAATCCCGGGTCAAGGCAGATTACGCGTTCTTCGCGCGCGAACCGTTCTGCCTTGGAAGCGGGCAAATGCGAGAACGGTAATGCCCGCCAGGCGCGCCATCTGGAGGGTTGAATGGAACCCCACACCTGCCTGTGCATCTCTCGCCACGCACGGGTTTCTTGTCGGCCGTTTGAGTCTGCTTGGCACTGCTCTCCCCACAGGCGCTCGGCCGGCGTCAGGCCCACAGTGTTTGGACGGCTGGCCCTGCTGGCGGTGGCGTTGCTTCTGTTTCCCCGGGGAAGTCTCTTCGCGCAGCAGGATTGGCCGCCGGACCAGACCGCCGACCCACAGTACGGCTACGGGCAGCCTGCCTACCAACAACCTGCCTACGCCCAGCCGCAACCCTATGCGCAGCAGCCTTATGCGCAACAAGAGCCCTACGCCAACCAGGGCTATCCGCAGCAGGGATACGGGCAGACGCAAGCTCTTTCCGCCCAGCAACTGGAGCAACTGGTGGCGCCGATTGCGCTTTATCCCGACGCGCTGGTGGCCCAGATGCTGGCTGCGGCCACCTACCCCGGGCAGGTGGTGGCTGCCGACCATTGGCTGCAGGCGCAGGGCTACGCCTCCGCCGACCAGATTGCAGCCGGAGCCGACGCCCAGGCCTGGGACCCCAGCGTCAAGGCGCTCACCGCATTTCCTCAAGTGCTTGCCGAGATGGACCGTGACCTCCAGTGGACCACCGATCTGGGCAATGCCTACTACAACCAGCCGCAGGATGTGTTGCAGGTGGTGCAAGTGATGCGCCAGCGCGCCATGGCCGCCGGAACGCTCCAAAACACGCCCCAGGAGACGCTGAACTACAACCAGGGCTACATCCAGCTCGCTCCGGCCAACCCCCAGGTGGTCTACGTGCCGGCGTATAACCCCTGGGATGTCTATGGGCAGCCGGTCTTGCCTTATCCGGGGTTCTCGCTGCTGGGCGCGCTGGACTCCTTTGCCGGCTCGGCGCCCGTCCGGTTTGGGCTGGGAATCGCCATGTCGGCCTTTTCCCACACCAGCTTTGGCTGGATAGGCTGGGGCCTGGACTGGCTCGGCCAATCCGTGCTCTTCCACCACGCGAATTACTACTCAAACAGCACCACGGTCGCCCGTTGGAGATTCCCGCGCCCAGAGCTTTCCGCGGGTTCGGCTCGAGCTCCCACAGCCTGGCAGCCGGAGAACTATAACCGCGGGTACGGTGGCTCTGTTCGTCCGGGTTATGGATATAACGGAGCGCCCCAGCGGCAGTTCGCCCGCCAGCCGGACAGATATGCATGGAACCGGCCCCCGGAAAACCCTGCCCGTCCCGCGCCCGAGTCCAACTACCGGTCCCAATCTCGGCCCATGCCAACCCAGCCGGCTAGGCCGCAGACCTACGGCCGCTCCCCGGAACCCTACGCCAACCGGCCGGGACCAATCTACGGCAGTCCGCAGCAGGCCCTGCGCGCGCCGGCGCCAGCCCCGCAGCGCGGCTATTTTGACAACCGCTCGCAGAACCCCGCTGCCGGCCGGGGCTTTATGGAATCTCCCCGCACGACGGCAAGCTCGGGCGGCTTCCGCCTCTTCGGCGGCGGCCGCGGCTCCGGGGCATTTCACTCCAGCGAACGTGCCCCGAAGAGCTTTAAACCCCCGAAGGAGAACTTCAAGCCCCCAAAGAGCCACGGTGGCGGACACTCCGGTGGGGGCCATTCCGGCGGCCACGGCTTTGGCGGGCGTCACCACTGAGGCGAGAGCCTGATTTGGAGCCCGGTCCCGCTCCGAGTGCAGGGTGCCCCAGATCTCGTACTTGAGACCTGGGAGCCGAATCGCCATTCCCCCCGCACCAGCCAAACGAGTACACTTTTTGGCAAATGAAAATTGCCGCCGCTTCCCCCTCCGCCCCTCCTCGCCGTCCACTTCTTTCCCGCCTGTTCCCAGCCCTGCTGCTGCTCGCCTGCGCCTTGGCGCTGCTCTTCGCCGTCTCGCCGAGAGCCGCCCAGGCCCAGGTCAAATTGCCCACCCTGCGCATCTACGCCATCGACGTGGAAGGCGGCCAGGCCACGCTGTTGGTCGCCCCTTCGGGCGATTCCCTGCTGGTCGATACCGGTTGGCCGGGCAACAATGGCCGCGACGCCGAGCGCATCCAGGCAGCCATGCGAGACGCCGGCATCGCGCGCCTCGACCACGTGTTCATCACCCACTTCCACACCGATCACGTAGGCGGCGTGCCGGAGCTGGTCAAGCGCGTCCAGGTGGGCGAGTTTCTCGACCACGGTCTTAACCGCGAAGACTCCGACATTACCCGCCAGGACACCGCCGCTTACCTCAAAGCCATCGAGGGCCACCCGCGCCGCATCGTTCATCCCGGCGACACCATCGACCTTCCCGGCCTTGAAACCATCGTCCTCACCGCCGATGGCGAGCACATTGCCGCCGTTCCCGGCGTCCAGCCCCTTCCCAACCCATATTGCGCAGGGGAGCCCAAGTGGAACCTCGACACGACCGAGAATCCCCGCTCGGCCGGAATCCTGGTCCGCTTTGGCAAGTTCAAATTCCTCGATCTCGGCGACTTGACCAAGGCCAAGGAGATTCCACTGGTTTGCCCCGCCAATCTGATCGGCACCGTGGACCTCTACTTGGTCAATCATCACGGCTTCAACCAGTCCAACGCGCGTGCCTTTGTGGATGCAATTCACCCCCGCGTGGCCATCATGGACAACGGCGCACACAAGGCCGGCAGTCCCGAGGCCTGGCAGACCGTCCACGAAAGCCCCGGCCTCGAAGACCTGTGGCAACTTCACACCGCCGAGGACTCCGACGCCGCCCACAACAGCCCTGCGGCCCTGATCGCCAACCCCAAAGGGGACCCCGCGGACGGAGCCTGGCTGAAGGTCGTGGCCTCAACCGACGGCAGCTTCTCGGTAACCAACAGCCGCACGGGCGAAACAAAGCAGTATCCGCGAAAATAGGCAATGAACAATGAAGCGGTTGAACAGGGGCAGGTGGCCCACGCATCGAATTCGAGTACGAGGCTCTGCACGTAGTCGGAGTTGAGAGTCTGTGCCCCATTCTTGCGCCGTTTTCTGGCGCGAGGGTGGGAAAGCACGAAATCCTGCCGTCAGAGTCCTGGAAATCAATCCCACCAGCCGAATCCAGCGTCAAATTGGAACCGCGGCACTTCCCGCGTGGGCCAAGCACTCCTTGGCGGCCGCCCATACGCGTATACTCGTCGGCAAGGCAAGACCAAATCATGGACCCCACATCGCTCCTGTTCTCGAGTTCGCAGCAAAACGCAGCCGTCATCGTCCTCACCATCGTTCTCGCGTTCGCCGGCTATCTGGTTACATTTCTCAGCACGCGCATGATGGCCCGTCGCGCCGACAGGCTGAGGCTGGTGGATAAGCGGCTGAATGAGTTCTATGGCCCGCTCTACGTGGCTTCCCAGGCCGGCAACATCGCCTATCGGTCGCTGCTCCAGAAGCAGGGCAAGACACAGAGCTTCCCGATTCTCGACTCCGAGATGAAGGAGTGGGTGCTATGGATGACCACCATATTCATGCCCCTCAACGACATTCGCGAGAAGGTCATCATTGAGAAGGCCTACCTCATCGTCGAGGAGCAGATGCCGCGTTGCCTGCTGGACTTTGTCACCCACGTGGTGGGCTACAAAGCGGTGCTTTCCAAGTGGTCGGAGGGCGACTACTCCGAGCGCCGCTCCACCATCGGCTGGCCGCCCGAATTCGACCTCTACGTCGAGCGTTCGTATGCGGCGCTCAAGGCCGAGCAGACCCGCCTCCTGCATAGCCTCACGTGGCGGCTCGTTCAGCGCCTGATCCATCGCAAGCGCAAGTAGCTAGCCAGATAGCCTTAACAGAAGGCCATGGCCGCGCCACTTTTCTTGCTCCTTCTCAAATCGTCAATGAGGGATTGAGCGAGGTAACCTGCGCCACCGCCTTGGTAAGCCGCGCCTCTTGCGGACGGCTCCCTTTGTATTCCACCCGAGTGTAGAAATGTTCGATCGTCTCCACCAGGTATGCGCCGGGAAGAAATTCCCCGTCCCCGCAGTATCCGTGACCGGGAAGAAGAACCACATCTCCTACTTTGGGCAGGGAGTGCAAAGTCTCCAGCGGCACCAGGTTGATGCAACTCCCGTCTCCGCTGACGAACTCCAGGCAGTTCATGCTGTGCAGCTTGCCCTCGCGCGCCTGCCGCACCTCCTGTCGCGTCTTGAACGATTGATAGTACGTGGCAATCGCGGTCGGCAAGCCGATCAGGAAGGCAACAAGGCTGGTGTAAGGGGTAATCTGGCCGATCGGAATGAACATGGGGGTCTGTTCTCCACGGTAATTTCAACAAGCCCGCCTGGACGGCGGTGCGCTGGTCCTGGGCCTGGAAAATGACGGCCGTCGAAGCTTCATGCCAATCATTCTCCGTCCGGCAAGGCTCCATCTGCAACGCGTCTGCATAACTGCTCTTTTTCGGCGTCTGCGTGGTCGGCTTTACCAGAATTTTGAGAAGCAGTCTCAGTGCGTTTTCATCCGGCCGCTTTGCTCACACAGCCACGCGCAGCGCCAGGTTCTGCCACAGGCGCAGCGCAGGAGTTGCCTGATTGATGGTGTAGAAGTGCAGACCGGGCGCGCCGTTGCGCAGCAGGGTTTCACACAGGCGGGTCACGACTTCCAGGCCAAAGTCGAGCAGTGCGGGGGTGTCGTCCTCAAGCTGCTCCAGGCGTAGGCGCACCCAGCGCGGCAGATCGGCGCCGCAACCGGTACAGAAGCGCAGGGTGTTGGCATAGCTGGTGATGGGCATGATGCCGGGCACCACCGGGATGCCAATGCCTGCCTTGGTACATCGATCCATGAAATCGAAGTAGGCGTCGGCGTTGTAGAAGAGCTGGGTCAGGGCCCCGTCCGCGCCCGCCTCCACCTTGGTGCGGAAGTGCTCGAAGTCCGCGCCAGGGCAGGATGCCTGCGGGTGCATCTCCGGGTAAGCGGCCACTTCGATCTTGAAGGCGTCCCCGTGCGTCTCGCGGATGAAGCTAACCAGCTCATTGGCGTAATGGAACTCCCCCGGCGCCGCGGGGCTCATGGCGGTAGCCGGCAGGTCGCCGCGCAGGGCAACAATGCGCTTCACGCCCGCCGCCCGGTAGCGATCGAGCTGTGCGGCAATGTGCTCGCGCGTCGAACCCACGCAAGTCAAGTGCGGCGCGGCCTCCACGCCGACGTGCTCCACCACCTTCAGCAGCGTCTCGTAGGTGCCGTCCCGATCGGAGCCGCAGGCTCCGTGAGTGATGGAGAAATAGTCCGGCTCTACCGCGGCGAGCTGGCGGATCACCCCCGGCAGCTTCGTCGCGCCTGCCGGCGTGCGCGGCGGGAATAACTCGAACGAGAAGCTCAGCGGCAAAGTCATGTGTCGACCCCCCCCAAAGAAGAGCCAGAAATGCGGGCTTGGCAGGTCTCAACTTCAAGACCTGGGAAGCCAAACCCGCTCAATCCACGAACTAACTACTGTTCACTGACCACTGTTCACTGACAACTGAGAACTGACAACTGATCATTGTCCACTGCCGTCAGTACCGGTAACTCTCCGCCTTGTACGGACCTTCCACCGGTACGCCCAGGTAGTCGGCCTGCTTCGGCGTCAGCGTGGTCAGCTTCACGCCGATCTTTTCGAGATGCAGCCGCGCTACCTCTTCGTCCAGCTTCTTGGGCAGCACATAGACGCCCACCTTGTAGCTGTCCCGCTTCTCCCACAGGTCCAACTGCGCCAGCGTCTGGTTGGCGAAGCTGTTGCTCATCACAAAGCTCGGATGCCCGGTGGCGCAGCCCAGATTGACCAGCCGTCCCTCGGCCAGCACAAAGATGCCGTGCCCGTCGGGGAAGGTGTAAAAGTCCACCTGCGGCTTGATGTTCAGCTTGGCCACACCCGGCTCCTCGTTCAGCCGGTCCATCTGGATCTCGTTGTCGAAATGGCCGATGTTGCAGACAATGGCCTGGTCCTTCATGCGCTTCATGTGTTCGAGCGTAATGATGTCGGTGTTGCCGGTGCAGGTGACGTAAATGTCGCCGCGGCCCAGCGTTTCCTCGATGGTGGTCACTTCAAAGCCCTCCATCGCCGCCTGAAGCGCGTTGATGGGGTCGATCTCTGTCACGATGACCCGCGCGCCCATGCCGCGCAACGAGTGCGAGCACCCCTTGCCCACATCGCCGTAGCCGCAGATCACAGCCACCTTGCCCGCCACCATCACGTCGGTCGCCCGCTTGATACCGTCGGCCAGCGATTCGCGGCAGCCGTAAAGATTGTCGAACTTCGACTTGGTCACCGAGTCGTTCACGTTGATGGCCGGCACCAGCAGCTTGCCCTGCTCCATCATTTTGTAGAGCCGGTGCACGCCCGTCGTGGTCTCTTCTGAAACGCCGCGCCACTCGCCGGCAACCTTGTGCCAGTGCTTCGGGTCTTCGGCATACACCTTCTTCAGCAGATCCTTGATGACCTGCTCTTCGTGGTTCGACGGCGCCCCGTACACCCACTGGTCGCCCTCTTCCAGCTCATAGCCTTTGTGGATCAGCAGGGTCACGTCGCCGCCGTCGTCCACCACCAGTTGCGGCCCTTTGCCGCCCTTGTGGCTGAGCGCCTGGAACGTGCACCACCAGTACTCTTCCAGCGACTCGCCCTTCCACGCGAATACCGGGACGCCGGAGGCGGCAATGGCCGCAGCCGCATGATCCTGCGTGGAAAAAATGTTGCAGCTCGCCCAGCGCACATCCGCGCCCAGGCTCACCAGCGTCTCAATCAGCACCGCCGTCTGAATGGTCATATGCAACGATCCAGTGACGCGCACGCCGGCCAGCGGCTTCGCGGCCGCGTACTTGTTCCGGATCGAAACCAGCCCCGGCATCTCGTGCTCGGCGATGGTGATTTCCTTGCGGCCCCAGTCCGCCAGGGCCAGGTCGGCGATTTTGTAGTCTGTTGCGGTGGTTTCGAGTGTAGAAGTTGCCATCCGGGTTCTCCTTTTATCGTCCTATCGTGATATGTTGATATGTACCAGAATCCTCCTATGCCGTCAATTGTGAAAATCCTGCGCGTGGTGGCCGATCCCAACCGGCTCCGCATCCTACTGCTCCTCAAGGGCGAAGAGCTCTCCGTGGCCGAATTGCAGGAGATTCTGGTCATGGGCCAAAGCACCATCTCCACGCACCTTTCGCAGTTGAAGCAGGCGGGCCTGGTTGAAGACCGGCGCACCGGCAAAAGCAGCCTTTATCGCTTGACGACCACCGACGGCCTCCTCGCCAGGCTCCTGACCGAAGCGCGGGAGGAGATCGCCGAAACCGGGCCGGATCAGGCCGCCATGCGCCGCGTTCTCCGCAAGCGCCAGGACAAGATGCGCAGCTTCTTCGACAGCGTGGCCGGACGCCTGGGCCGGGACTACGTTCCGGGCAAGTCCTGGAAAGGCGTGGCTGAGGCACTTTTGAGGCTCATGCCTCCCATGGTCATTGCCGACCTTGGCGCCGGCGAGGGAGCTTTTGCGCTTCTGCTGGCTGAACGGGCCAAAAAAGTCATCGCCATCGACACGTCCGCCAAGATGATCGAGGTTGGACGCGAAGAAGCACTCCGCCATGACATCAAGAATGTGGAATTCCGCCTCGGCGACATGGAAGAGATTCCCATCGGCGACGATGAGGTGGATCTGGTCTTCTTTTCGCAATCCCTGCACCATGCCCTGCACCCCGAGCGCGCCGTCGATGAGGCCGCAAGAATTCTCGCGCCGGGTGGACGGGTGGTCATTCTCGACCTGGCGAAGCACCGCTTTGAAGAAGCGCGCGAGTTATACGCGGACGAGTGGCTCGGCTTCAGCGAAACCGAGATGGAATCGATGCTCGAAAAATCCGGCTTCACTAATGTGCAAACGTCGGTGGTCCACAAAGAGCTCGAAACTCCGCAATTCCAAACCCTGCTGGCGATCGGAACCAAGCACGGCGAAGGCTTGTAGATTCACGGGCTTCCCTTCCCCGTTTAAGATATTCTTCAACTCGTACCGCAAAGACAGGAATCGATGGCAGCCGTCAGCAACATGCGCCCTGAAGCGGAATCCCCGGCGAAATCCATTCGGCTGACCCGCGCCCGCCGCGCCGCAATTCTCAAGGCGCTGGCCGACCCGCGGCGTTTCGAACTCCTCGAACAGATCGCCAAAGCCGCTTGTCCTCTGGGCTGCGCGCAGGCCCGCGCCGCTCTGCCCATCTCCGCCGCGACTCTCTCCCACCACATCAAGGAATTGGAAGCCGCGGGGCTCATCCGCGTGAGACGCGAAGGCAAGTTCCACTTTCTGACTTTGCGGCCCGGAATCCTCGAGGCCCTGGCCGCCTCGCTTGCCGCCCTCGAGCAGACCCCCTGCACCGGGCGCTGACTCCCCTTTCGAAAAAAATTCACAGTGCTCTTGAATCCAATCCACATGCTGCGCAATCAATTCGATAGTTGTCGAAATGTCGAAATGATGACCTTTCGGCTGTGGAGCGGAAAATGAGCAGTCTTCAAGGAAAAGTCGCGCTGGTCACCGGCGCATCCAAGGGCATTGGCGCAGCCATCGCCCGTGAGCTGGCGGCGCGCGGCGCTGCCGTCGCAGTCAACTATTCCGGCGGCAAGGCTGCCGCTGAAAAACTGGTCGCCGAGATCAAGGCCGGTGGCGGCAAGGCCATCGCGGTTCAGGCCAACCTGGCCGACCCTGACTCGATTGGTCCGCTGGTAGAGAAGACGGCGCAGCAACTCGGCCCCATCGACATCCTGGTCAACAACGCCGGCGTTTACGAGTTCAGCCCCGTCGAAGCGGTAACTCCCGAACATTTTCACAAGCAATTCAACCTGAATGTGCTGGGCCTGATCCTGACCACACAGGCGGCGCTGCGCCACTTCCATCCCCAGGGCGGCAGCATCATCAACATTGGCTCGGTCGCCGCCGCCGGCGTTCCCGCCGCTTCAGTCTATAGCGCCACCAAGGGCGCTGTGGACTCGGTAACCCTCGCGCTCTCCAAGGAACTCGGTCCCAGAAAGATTCGCGTCAACTCGCTGAATCCCGGAATGGTCGAGACCGAAGGAGTGCACGCCGCGGGATTCATCGGCAGCGACTTCCAGAAGAAGACCGAGGAAGAAACGCCGCTTGGACGAATCGGCCAGCCTGGGGATATCGCCACCGTGGCTGCTTTCCTGGCCTCGGACGATTCGTTCTGGCTCACCGGACAGACCGTTCACGCGTCAGGCGGAGCCCGCCTGTAACTTGGTCCAAACCGTGCCGCTCGCGCAGCCGCAGCGGCCCGATCCAATCTCTCGGCATCCAGCCGGGCGCCCGCCTCGCGGCGTCTTTGTTCTTGCCACCAGTGGTGTCTCCCGCAAATAGAGTCATTTTCAAACGGCTCTAGGTTCACATCGAAATCCCTGAGACCTCCCCTCAGGACCTGAAGCTCATTTCAGATCGTTTGCGGCACTACCAAGCTCATCCCCTTCCAAAACATAAACGACCATCTGTGCGGCGGACACCACTAGCCAGCCTTCCCTCGGAAGCTAAAGCCGCGCTGATTTTTGCTGACGTTATGTACTGGCCAAGGCCCGTACCCCTCAAACCGTCCCCTTCAAACATGGGGCTCGATTCGTTGAGGGGGGAGAAGAGTTGCACCAGGGAAATGAGATTTTTCGGGCAGGAGTTCTTGCTGGAATTCCGGGAGGCAAATGCGAGAGTTGGGCTATCCAGCGTCTCGGCCGAAGCGTCTAATGAGGTGGAGGTGTTATCCGATGCGAAACGTATTCCCCCTACCATCCATCGCGCTTCTCACCTTGGCCCTGGCCCTTGGCGGGTTGAAGGCCGCCGGCCAGAACAGCCAGCCTGCCGGGACATCCGAGCCCGCCGCTCAGCAGCCCGCTCAGCCTGAGAAGCAGGCGCAGGCCAAGGCCAAGGCTAAGAGCGACGCCAAGAGCCAGAAACACAGCGCCGGGGGCGAGGTGGGCAGCGGTGCGGGCGATGTCGGCAAAGGGACGGCCAAGGGCGCCGGCGCGGCAGCCAAGGGAGTGGGAAAAGGCGCGGGCGATCTGGTCACCCTGCACCCCGTCGACGCCGCCGGGAATGTGGGAAAAGGCGCGGCGGTTGCGGGCAAGGATGTGGGCGTGGGCGCGGCCAAGGGAACAGGCAAAATCGCCAAGGGCACGGGGCGGGGTATTGGCAAGCTCTTTCACCATCACCATCAGCAGTCGGCGACTCCGGCTGCAACTACGCCGCAAAACTAGTGGTATCCACCGCAAATGGAGTCATTTTCAAACGGCTCCAGGGTGACATCGAAACCCCTGAGACCTTCCCTCAGGAGCTGATGCCCCGTTCATTTCAGATCGTTTGCGGCACGACTAAAGTCGTGCGCTTTCAAAAGCATAAACGACCATCTGTCTGGCGGACACCACCAGGGTGCGACAGTTCAATCTATCTATAGCTTCTTATTGAAGCTCTCACCAACATCAAGACCCCAGCCGTCCGCGCCCCTCCGCCTCCAGCAGTTGCCGTTTGCGCTCCACGCCCCAGCGATAGCCGGTGAGCGAACCTGTAACGCCGACGACACGATGACAAGGAACCACAATCGCCACGCGGTTGGTGGCGCAGGCGCGGGCCACTGCGCGGGTCGCGTTGGGATTGCCTAACTCGCGGGCTAGCTGGCTGTAGCTGCGCGTCTGGCCGCGAGGAATGGCGCGCAAAGCCTGCCACACACGCAGTTGAAAGGCGGTTCCGCGCAGGTCCAGCGGTAACTGGAAATCTCCGCCTGTCGCGGATTCTTCCGCGCGCCCACCAACCACGCCCAACGCCGCA
>Ga0326727_10022656_pt1 | contig 12101 bp, 4 predicted proteins | sample MB2enrmetagenome_FD_207643 | JGI IMG/M metagenome (GOLD analysis project Ga0326727, IMG submission 207643) | Lab enriched peat soil microbial communities from McLean, Ithaca, NY, United States - MB29MY | ecosystem: Environmental > Terrestrial > Soil > Wetlands > Peat | place: USA: New York... | reverse complement strand
GGATCTCCTGTCGCTCTTAACGACGAATCACCTTTAGCAGCAGCTTTCGACACATTGGCACATCGCGTCGATACTTTACTGAACTAAAACCTTTTTAGTCCCTTTTTCAATAGGCCGTGATAAGCAAGGAAAGCTCGTCACGGCCTCAGCTATTTAAAACAACCCTGATTATAAAAAGATCGCCTGAAGAGAAGCCTCAGTTTATCAAGAATCGGTTATCCTATTACCACAAACTGATTATTTAACCCAATAATATTTAATATTAACACTATATATACCATAGATATGTGATGCAAATACCTTAACAATGTGATTGTTGATGATTTTATTTGCAGCTATCTTTGCATATCAAATATTTACAATTCTTACATAACTTTTTATACGAATATAGTTGTTATATCTTCCATTGATCAAATTTATGCAAACGTTTGTGTTTGGTTTTATTTATATATAAAAAGAAGAATGATAAATTTTACACATTATTTCGTAAGGGAGTTTTTTTGTCAAAAACGATTTTAATCACATAAAAGAATTAAGTAACCACAAGGAATTCCAAGTTTTAACAATTTGGGATAATGGCTTATGAAGGGCTCTCCAGATTTAGCAAAGAGAATCTGTAGGCAATAAAATAAGTTAAATATATTTTATTGTTTCCGGAATATTTTGACAATAGGCTATTAGGTCAGGAATGTTGAAAAATTGAAATTAATGTAAATTCATCATTGCCAAAATCAGCTCAAAAATAAATCATATATGATTAATATATAAATATTTAACATGCATTTTTAGCCACCTGCTTTCATTTTAAAATTAGCTATTATATATCCCGAAAGACAAATGACATAATTAAGAATATTCTTGCATTACACATTGCATTTTGATAGCTTAAATGTGAAATCAATATCAAATTGTAAATATACATTTGTTTAGAAAGAAATCATGTTATATCTTTGCGAAGTTATCAAATCAAATCAGATGAGAAAAGAAGTGAATTCTAACAAAAAATGAGACCTATGAGAAAAGTAATTACGTTACTGTGCCTTATTGTAGGCATGAGTTGGGCTTCGGCTCAAACAAGAGTTTCAGGAGTGGTTGTTTCGGCAGACGACGGCCAGCCTGTAATTGGAGCAACGGTAATAGTAAAAGGTACCAGTACCGGAACTATTACTGGTACTAATGGAGAGTACTCTATTACTGTACCTGCAAATACAAAAACGTTGGTAATTTCGTATGTGGGTATGAAGAGCATCGAAGTAAATGCCAAATCAGGAGGAAAAATCACTTTAGAATCTGACACAAAGCAGATTAAAGAAGTCGTTGTAACCGCATTAGGTATCAAGAGAGATCAACGATCGCTTGGATATGCTGCCACACAGATAGGCGGAAATAGTGTAAATGAGGTGAAAGATGCAAATTTTGTGAATTCACTATCCGGTAAAATTGCAGGGGTAAGTGTCCAGGCATCAAATGCAATCGGAGGATCTTCTAATATAATCTTGAGAGGGTTCAAGTCCATTACAGGCAACAATCAGGCTTTATTCGTTGTTGACGGTGTGCCTATTGATAATTCAAATAACAGTGGAGCTGCAACAACCGGAAATGCAGGAAGTACAGATCAGGCTACAGGACGTGGTGGTTATGACTTTGGAAATGCCGCTAGTGATATAAATCCGGATGATATTGAAAGTATTTCAATATTGAAAGGCGCTGCAGCATCGGCTCTTTATGGATCTCGTGCGGCAAATGGAGTTGTAATGATCACAACAAAAAAAGGGTCACAAAAAAGCAAAGATTGTAATTCAAAAGGGACAGTTTTTTATAATGTAGGTTATATGGCAGGCATAGTCAACCCACAAACTCTGCCTACATACCAGAAAGAATATGGGGCAGGCTATGGGGCTTGGGATGGAAGCACTCCTCCTTCAGGATACACTCTCCCTTCTTCTATTAATGGGAAGGATATGAATGCTGTTGCGGCTACATCCAATGGAGTTGGATTCTTTAATTATGGAACAGGGCCTTTAGCAAACGGGCAACTTGGTCCCTATGCACCATACATGGATGATGCTTCTTTTGGCGCTCCTTTTAGTAGTGGGCTAAAGGTGTATCAATGGGACGCATGGATCCCGGGTTCGCCAAACTATGGAAAAATGACACCTTGGGTATTTCCGCAACACAGTATTGATTATTATTTCCAAACGAGTAATACAATCAATAATAATGTTGGATTCGAAGGGGGCAATCAATATGGTAGTTTCCGGTTATCATATACTAATTTGTATCAAACAGGGTATATGCCCAATAATGATCAAAAGAAAAATACTATTAATGCTTCCGGAAGTTATGAAATAAAACCCGGATTGACAGCGAGTGCCCTTTTTAATTACGTAAGTACATCGAGTACCGGAAATACCCTTTCAGGCTATGACAATAACGTGATGACCAATTTTAGAGAATGGAACGAAACAAACGTCGATATGAAAGAGTTGAAAGATATGTATTTCCTCTCTCGTAAAAATTATAGTTGGAATCTTAGTTCATATTTCCCATCAGCAACAACTTATAGTCAGGTTCCAATATTTTGGGATAACCCCTATTATCTGGCTTATGAGAATGCTCCTCAAATGGGAGAAGACCGATTCTTTGGTAATTTTGCTTTGACATATAAAGTTACCGATTGGCTTACTGCTATGGGCAGGGTTGGATACGATATTTATTCTCAGTTGATGGAAACTCACCGATCTATTGGTTCCAACACTGGTGGAGGACAGCCATATTATGCAAGATATAATAATAATTTTAGCGAAATAAACTATGATGCATATCTTACTGCCACTAAGAAATGGGGGAAATTTGATATTAATGCGGTATTAGGAACAAACATACGTGAAAATAATCAAAGTTCAATCTATGCAGTAACCAACGGAGGTTTAATATTTCCGGGATATTATTCATTATCTAATTCTGTAAGCTCAATTGCACCACCGGTAGAGAATGAAGTTAAGCGGATGGTGTACGGGTATTACTTAACCGCATCGCTTGGTTGGGACTCTTACTTGTATCTTGATTTGGGAGGAAGAGCTGATAAGTCTTCAACATTACCCATTAATAATAACTTTTACTTTTATCCGTCAGCATCTGCAAGTTTCATTTTTTCTAAATTCTTAACGGATCAAGCTCCCTGGTTGAGTTTTGGAAAGATTAGATTGAATATTGCAGAAGTAGGGAATGACGCTCCTTTTGCGATCTTGAAAAATTATTATACACCGAATATTTCAAGTTCCGGTCAACCAACAAGCAACAATCCATTATACGGTAATGTAGCTTTGCAATCTACTTATACTTACAATAATAATGCTAATTTGAAACAGGAAAATACGCAAAGTGTTGAAACTGGTTTGGAAATGCAGATGTTTCAAAATAGGGTAGGCTTTGATTTTGCATATTATTTGTCAAATACCTATAATCAGATATTGCCTTTGAGTGTATCTTCCGCTACGGGTTATTTTTATAACTATATTAACAGTGGACAAATGCGCAATCAAGGAGTAGAAATTGGCATAAAAGCCACTCCTGTCAAGACAAATGATTTTAGTTGGAGTACGAATTTGAACTGGTATAAAAACTGGAACAAAGTAATTTCTCTTTATACGGATGCTTCCGGTAAACCGGTTAATAATTATCAAATTGCTACTTTTCAACAAGGCGTATCATTAAATGCTACCGTTGGTCGTCCTTACGGTGATTTGTATGGGACAGACTATACTTATGCACCAAATGGACAAAAGATTGTGGGTTCCAATGGGTATTATGCCATTAATCAGTCGAGCAACAATATAATTGGTAATATACAGCCCAAATTCAAAGGAGGATGGACTAATACGATTACTTATAAAAATGTTTCTTTGAGTTTCTTAATTGACTATCAGATAGGAGGAGATGTATTCTCATTAGACATGGCCTATGGTTTGGCGGATGGGCTATATCCTGAAACGGCAGGAACCAATGATTTAGGAAATCCTGTAAGAAATTCATTAGCAACCGGTGGCGGTCTTATACTCCCGGGTGTTGTTAAGCAATCTGATGGAACATACAAAACCAATACTACCCGGATAGATGCAGGTGTTTATACTGATGGACTGTATGTCGGTGGTTATTACAGATCTCCTAATAAAGCATTCGTATACGATGCATCTTATGTAAAACTGAGAGAGGTGTCTATTAACTACAAAGTTCCCAAGAAATTCATTGAAAAAACAAAAATCATAAAAGATTGTAACGTTGCGCTGACAGGAAAGAATCTGTGGATAATTTATAAAAATCTTCCCTATTCTGATCCTGAATCAATGATGTCTTCGGGTAATATTCAAGGCTTTCAGGTTGGAGCATTACCTTCTTTGATGCAATTCGGAGCAAAACTAAATCTTACTTTCTAAGTAACATAAAAAAATATTATTATGAAACTTATTCAGAAATATATCCCCACTACAATGTTTATTGCTGTGCTATTGATAAGTGCACTGACAATAAATTCATGTACTGATCTTTCAACAGTGAATGTGAATACAACTGTAAATTATAGCGCTACTCCTGATGCATTATTTGCCAGCGCCACAAAAAATCTGATAGATTTGCATACATCCACTAATCAAAATTACAATCCTTTCAGATTGTGGGCACAGCATTGGACTGAAACAACTTATACAGATGAAGCCAATTATAATGTTGTCAGCAGGACAATCCCTGATCAATGGTTTAACGTATTATATGTTCGGGTTTTAGAAAACTATGAATCAGCCAAAAGTATTGAAACTTCTACAAATCCAACCGGAAATCAAGCGGAACAGGATAATCGTCTGGCAATTATTGATATAATGGAGGTATATACTTACAGCACATTAGTGGAATTATTTGGTGATGTACCATATAGTCAGGCTAATGAAATTGGAACTACCTTGTTGCCTAAATATGACAACCAGGCTACAATCTATACATCTCTTATTACTCGTCTTTATAGTGATATTAAAACATTAAAAGCAAATTCAGGCGTAGCTAATTTTGGAACCAGCGATCTTATCTATTCCGGAAAAACGTCTGCTTGGCTAAAATTTGCTAATAGTATGTTGTTAAGAATGGGAATGATGGTAGTTGATGTACCTGCAGGAACGGTTGGTTCTTATACTGCCAATCAATTAGTGAATGATGCTTTAACTGGAGGTGTATTTACATCAAACAGTGACAATGCTTTATTTCAATATCTTAGCGCCAATCCCAATACAAATCCGCTATATGTTGATTTAGTTCAATCCGGTAGACAAGATTATGTGGCATGTTCAACTTTCATAAACCCGTTAATCGCTAATAACGATTTAAGATATACTGTATTTTTTGACACTATTCCGGGCGCAACCTATGCAGGTGGTTTTCCCGGTACAAGTACCAATACTAGCGTTTCCTCTTATCCGGGTACGATTATTCAAACACCAACATTATCAGGTGTGTTTTTAACCTATGCAGAGACAGAATTATTACAGGCTGAAGCTGCCATTAGAGGTCTTGGAGGATTAACTTCGACAAATGCTGCTACTCACTATAATAATGGCATTCAGGCATCCATTGATTATTGGGCAGGAGTTTCCGGAGTCTCTTTGACATCCACAAGTAGTTTGATCAATACAACGTATGCTTTTCCAACAACATCGACCAACGACCAAATGAAAGCAGTAGCTTTGCAATTATGGATCGCGCTGTATAACCAAGGTTTTGAAGCGTGGACTCAATGGAGAAGGTTAGATTATCCTACTTTATCAATCCCTTCAAAATGCTATAGTGCAGCAATTAACAATGGTGTGTCAACTGTTCCTAAAAGATTTACTTACCCGTCAACAGAGGCCGGCACTAATTCTGCCAACTTGAATAGCGCATCTTCTGACATAGGTGGTGACTATCTATATACCCAATTATTCTGGGATAAATATAATAACCAATGGGGTTCTCATAATCAAAGTCCTGCTCTTTCCGGAAACTAAGTGCAACAGTGAAAGCATTATATTTCGGTCACTTAGGATGCATGTAACAGTTCGATTGTTAGCTTGCGTTGATTTGGCAAGACTATTTTAACCTTCTAAAAAAACCGTTGGAAATTCTCCAACGGTTTTTTTCGGTTCGCACATTACGAACAAACCTTTCCGCTGCAAACAAACGAATTATCTACTTGAAATATAACCCTCTCGCACGAGCGACGGGGAATTTAACTCAAAGAGATTAGGTGCACGCTTTATGCCTATTTTATCTGCAAGCACTTCTTTTAATGAAAAGCAGCTATCTATTATTTATCCCATAAGAATAGATTGCCCTATTACCAATCAACCACCTATAAAACCAAAAATACATTAACATTAGTATTTTATATACTAATGTTATGCAACACAAATATATTAACAATGTGCTTGCTAATAATTTTATTCTCTTCAATCTTTGTATATCAAATATTTACAATTCTTATATAACTTTTTATACGAATATAGTTGTTGTCTCTTCCACAGATAAATTTGATGCAAACGTTTGTGTTTAGTTTCATTTATTTATAAAAAGAAGAATGATAAATTTTACACATTATTTCGTAAAAGGATTCTCTTGTCAGAATACAATCATGATTGCATAAAAATAGTAAGTAACCACAATAAATTCGAAGCTTTAACAATTTGAGTTGATGGTTTATGAATGACTCTCCAGATTTAGAAAGACAAATTTATAGTAATAAAATAAGTTAAATATATTTCACTACTTCCTTATTGTTCTGTCAACATGTTATTCGGTTGGAATGTTGTATAATTAAAAATAATGTAAATCTATTATTGGCACGATCAAATTTACGCATATATTATAAAACACTAATACACAAATATATAATATGCATTTTACCGCGAATGCTTTCATTTTAAAATTAGCAATTATATATCACGAAAGACAAGTGCCATAATTAGGAATATTCTTGCATTTAGTATCGCATTTTGACAGTCTATATGTGAAAACCATGCCAATTTGTAAATATACATTTGTTTAGAAAGAAATCATGTTATATCTTTGCGAAGTTATCAAATCAAATCAGATAAGAAAAGAAGTGAATTTTAACAAAAAATGGAACTTATGAGAAAAGCAATTACGTTACTGTGCCTTATCGTAGGCATGAGTTGGGCTTCGGCTCAAACAAGAGTTTCAGGAGTGGTTGTTTCGGCAGACGACGGCCAGCCTGTAATTGGAGCAACGGTATTAGTAAAAGGTACCAGTACCGGAACAGTTACTGATGCGGAAGGGAAGTACTCTATTGCTTTACCTGCTCACGCTAAAACGTTAGTATTCTCTTTCGTGGGAATGGCTACTGTAGAGAAAGAAGCTAAGTCTGGATTGAAAGTGACACTTCAATCTGATTCAAAGCAGATTAGCGAAGTCGTAGTTACTGCCTTTGGTATTAGAAAAGATCAGAAGGCTTTAGGATATGCAGCTCAAGATGTAAAAGGAGAAGACTTAGAACGTGCTGGTAGCACTGGTATATCCGAAGCTTTAGATGGAAAAGTATCGGGTGTTACGGTCACACCTTCAAGTGGAATGCCCGGAGCATCATCTCAAATAACTATTAGGGGAGCTCGTTCTTTTACTGGAGATAACACACCACTCTATGTAATTGATGGAATGCCTGTTTCTTCAACTGCAGACTTATCAACAGGGAATAGTGTCACTGGAACAGATTATTCTAACCGCGGGATGGATATTGATCCAAATGATATTGAAAGTCTAACTGTCCTGAAAGGACAAGCCGCTGCCGCGTTGTATGGCATCAGAGCCTCCAATGGAGTAATCGTAATCACCACGAAGAGCGGAAAAAACAATGCAAAAGGGAAAGTATCAATTGCCTTTTCGACGACAAACAGTATTGACCTCATTGCTCGTTATCCCGATCTACAGACAACTTATGCACAAGGTAGTGAAGGGGTATATAACCCTTCGACATCTCTATCATGGGGACCAAAAATTTCTGATTTACCCGAAGATCCTACCTATGGAGGTAATACTTCTAATAATTATACTAACTCAAACAGTCTCTACGGAGGACTTCACCCAGGGATGTATTATGTTCCACAACGAGCTAACGCGGGATTAGATCCATGGGTTACTCCTCAAGTCAATAATAATGTGAAAGAATTTTTTCAAACAGGACTTACAACCAGTAATTCGGTCAATGTAAGTCAAGCATTGGACAATAGCTCATATGCGTTCTCCTTTTCAGGAACAAATCAAACCGGTATAGTTCCTACTACCGGAATGAAACGATATTCTGCAAAAGCTACGGCTGAGACCAAATTTGATGAACACTGGAGAAGTGGATTTACAGCTAATTATACTCAAAATACCATTGACAAAACGACATCTGCTAATGATGGTATTGTTGCAACAGTATATCCGGCTCCTGCTTCTTATGATTTAAAAGGCATTCCGTCCTCATATGCCGGGAACCCTTATAAACAAAACTGCTATCGGGGTACCGGTGGGTTTGATGATGCTTATTGGTCTTTGAATAATAATCAATTTACGGAAGCAACTAATCGTTTCTTTGGCAATGCATTTGTCAATTATGTAACAAATTTTGGGACAGACAATCAGAAATTGGATGTTAAATATCAATTGGGGGCTGATACATACAGCACGTTGTATGGAAATATTTGGGGTTATGGGCACCAAAACGGACTTGGATCAGCAGAGGATATAACTTATAAAAAGACTACCATTAACTCTTTGTTAACGGCAAATTATACCTATAAATTGAATGAAGAGTGGGATTTTGCAGCCCTTGCCGGAAATGAATTGAATAACGACAATACCCAAGATCTTGATGCTTATGGGCAAACCTATAACTATCCCGGATGGAACAATCTTAACAACACAATTACAAAAACCAATACAATTACCCAACTGGCAGATCGTACGGTCGGTTTCTTCGGCAATCTTTCCGCAACTTGGAAAAATATGCTTTACTTAAATGCAACCGGTCGTGGAGATTACGTTTCCACCATGCCCTCAAAAAACCATGCATTTTTCTATCCTTCGGCATCCGTAGGTTTTATCTTAACCGAGTTAGAGGGTTTGAAGAATAATTCTACGTTAAGTTTTGCAAAACTACGAGCTTCAATTGCACAAGTTGGTCAAGCGGGGACTTTCATGAAAAACTACTATAGTGTACCAACCTACACTGGTGACTTTTGGGGAGGATCTCCTATCCTTTATCCGATCAATGGCGTCAATTCCTTTACCTCTAATTCAACCGTATATGATCCTAATTTGAAACCACAAAATACCACTTCTTATGAAGGTGGGTTCGATACCAAATGGTTCAATAACCTAATCAGTTTAAATTACACCTATTCTCGGCAAAATGTAAAAGATCAGATATTTGCGGTTCCACTTTCAGGATCAACAGGTTATAGCCAATACATAACAAATGGAGGAGCTATTCATACCAATGCTCACGAAATCAATTTAACCATTAATCCTATTCGTCAAAAAAACATAGATTGGAATTTTGGTTTTAATTGGACAAAAATGGATAATTATGTGGATAAGTTGGCTCCGGGAGTATCTAGTATTTTTTTAGGTGGCTTTGAAACGCCTCAAGTACGAGCTCAAGCTGGAGAAACCTTCCCAGTTATTTATGGAGTAAGTTATGATCGTGATGCTAAAGGCAATATCATTGTCGGGAGTAACGGGTTGCCGATTGCTGGTGCCATGGGAGTAATTGGTAAAGTATCTCCTGATTTTACGCTTGATTTCAATACATCATTAAGATTGTGGAAATGCACTATTAATGCTGTAATTAGTTGGAAACAAGGTGGTCAGATGTATGGTGGCACAAACGGACTACTCAATTATTATGGTGTTTCAAAAGGGACTCTTAATCGCGACAATGATATTGTTGTACCTGGAGTATATGCAAATGGGGCTGTCAATACAACAGCAGTATCTTTACAATCGTATTATGCAGCAATCAATTCCATCGACGAATCATCCATCTACAAGACTTCTTTTGTTAAGTTGAGGGAAATATCAGTTAACTATAAACTATTGAAAACAAAGGTTGTAAGTCTTGATATGTCATTATTTGCACGTAATATCTTGATATGGAGTAATTATCCGAATTTTGATCCCGAAGCATCTCAAGGTAATACCAACATGGCGGGAGCATTTGAGCGCTTCTCATTACCTCAAACTTCAAGCTATGGATTAGGTCTGAATTTTAAATTTTAATCATTTAATTTGATGTAATATGAAAAATAAAATAAATCTCTCAAAATGGACAGTTGTCGGTCTGGGATTAGCATTGTTATCATCTTGTACAAATAGTGAATTGGATAAGATCAATGCTAATTCTAACAATCCTACGGATGTTACCTCCAAATTTATTATCCCCGATATCGAAACCTCTACGGCTTTCAATATCGTTGGTTCTGATTTATCTTTCTTTGCTTCCATTTACATGGAGCATGAGGTAGGTACTTACAATCAAATGTGGGATGCAGAAACACGTGTTTCCGAGCCTACCTCCTCTTCTACTTACGATGACGATTGGATAAATCTATATAATAATTTGAAAAACGCAAAAACAGTTATTTCGAAATGTTCTACGGGAGGAGAAGAAGCAGGGAATCAAATTACAAAAGGAGTTGCAGAAGTTTTAGCTGCTTATAACTTAGGCGTTTTAACAGACTTATTTGGTAATGTACCATGGTCTCAAGCTTGCAATTTATCGATTTTGCAACCTCAGGTTGACACACAACAAAGCGTTTATACTGCACTCTTTGCCTATTTGGATTCAGCTATTGTTGATTTGGCAGGTAAAGATGCTGCATTCTCAGGTTCACTTGGAAGTCAAGACTTTATTTTTGGCGGGAATGCTTCTTTGTGGACAAAATTTGCCTACGGATTGAAAGCTCGCTATACCATGCATTTGTTGTATAGAAGTAGTAATCAAACAACGGATTTAAACAATATTATTACATGGGCACAAAAATCATTTGCATCTCCAAGTGAAGATGCAAAATATGCGGAATATCAGGGACAAGGGACTTCTGCTGCCAGCCCGTTTGCTCAGTTTTACAATGATCGCGATTATTTCTCCGTTAGTCAAAGCTTTGTAAATAAATTGACGGCAAGAAAAGATCCGAGGGACAGTGTGTTGTTTATGGATGCGAATTGGAATTTAAGGACAGATCCATCCCAAATATTTGCAGCTCCCAATGGGACTCCTATTCAACAGCAAGATATATATGATATTTCTGTTTATAGTGCAGGATTTAAAATTCCAACCAATCTGCTTAGTTATCATGAATTGCAATTCTTAGAAGCAGAAGCGTATGCACGTTTGAATGATCTCCCTGATGCATGGACTGCACTTCAAAGTGCTGTTGCCAGTTGTATTTCAACTAAAATCACAGCATTGGTGAATGATGTAAATGCAGAACAAGGTCTTGGTGCAGTAGCAACTAATAATAGTTCAATTCAGGCATATCTGACGAATAGCGTACAACCCTTGTTTGCCGTCAATCCATTAAAAGAGATTATGGTGCAAAAATACCTTGGATTTTACGGTGCAGAAGGGGAAGCTCTGGAAGCCTATAATGATTACCGTAGATTGCAAGCGTTGGGCGAAAGTAGTTATATTGAATTAGATAATCCTTTGAACACAACCAAATTTCCTTTGCGCTACGGTTATGGAACATCGGATGTAACTGCCAATCCTAACATTGCCACTTTATTTGGGAATGGACAATATGTATATACTATTCCTGTTTGGTGGGCAGGAGGAACTCGCTAAAATCAACAAACATATCATAAAAAAACCGTTGGAAAATTCTCCAACGGTTTTTTTATGTTCAGCTATTCTTAAATGCATATTCCAAGGCTGTGTAAAAATAGCGCACTAAAGACACAGAACCGAAGATCAGCGAAACTGATAAACAGCCAAACACCATCTCACAATTAGAATCTAAAATTATGGTTTAATGTGATCTGATTATAAGAAAAACAGAAAGCATAATTGTATAGGCTCT
>Ga0326727_10022655_pt1 | contig 12101 bp, 7 predicted proteins | sample MB2enrmetagenome_FD_207643 | JGI IMG/M metagenome (GOLD analysis project Ga0326727, IMG submission 207643) | Lab enriched peat soil microbial communities from McLean, Ithaca, NY, United States - MB29MY | ecosystem: Environmental > Terrestrial > Soil > Wetlands > Peat | place: USA: New York... | reverse complement strand
CCGGACCGCGCCGCCGCTTCAAGCAGCGAGTAGTTCTCCATGCTGCGCGCGCCGATCTGCAAAATGTCGGCATATTCGGCCACCATGGGCACGTCGTCTTCCGACATCGCCTCGGTCACGATGGCCAGCCCGCTTTCTTCGCGCGCGCGAGCCAGGATCTTCAGGCCGTTGAGGCCCAAGCCTTGAAATGCGTATGGGGAACTGCGCGGCTTGAAGGCGCCGCCACGCAGAATGCGCGCTCCGGCGCGGCGCACACGATTGGCAGTGGCCATCAACTGGAACTCCGTCTCAACCGAGCAAGGCCCAGCCATGGTGATGAATTCGTCGCCGCCGACCTCGATATCCAGCACCGGCACGAGAGTCTGGCGGCGCCGCACGCTCTTCAGGCAATCGGGGGTTTCGGCAAATCGCTTGCGCCAATCGTCACGCACCCTGTGCGCTCCGTTCTGGGGAAGAGTCAGGGTACCGCGATCACCTGTGCAACGCATCCACCCAAAGGTTGAGGAGGAGGCTTGCGAGGCGCGGGAAACCCGGTCAGCACAGGCGAAATCAGAGGCAAATTCCTAGGCGCGCGCCATCGGCGGGGGCCGATAGCCGAAGGCCGCATCCACAACGGCGGCAACACCCAGAGCAGTCTCATCCTCAAACGGCCGGGCAACAATCTGCACGCCGATGGGCAGTTCCTCAGGCGAGCTGCCAACGGGAACCACGGCTGCGGGCGCGGCCAGCGCATTGAACCACTGCGTGTGGCGCACGGCGTCCAGGTACTTTACCGTGCGGCCCTCGACGATCCACTCGCGCTCGCCGTGGCGGAAGGCGGGAATGCTGGCCACCGGGCACAGGAGCACCGGATACTTGCTCATCTCGGCGAGCGTCTTTGAGCGCAGCAGGTCGAGTTCGGCCCATGCGTCCAACAACTCGGCAGCCGTCAGCGGCGGCGCGGCTGCGGCAAAGCCGAGAAATTCGTTGAAGATAGGACTCAGCCGGTGCTCTTTGCCGCGAATCGCCGGCGCAAAGAACATCGCTCCGCACTGCACAAAGAACTTCCACCATAGCTTGCGCAGCGGCTCCAGGGTGCTCGGCCTGAAAGGCTCAACGCGGAAGCCGGCGTCCTCGAGCGCCGCCGCTGCCGCACACACCGCCGCGCGCGTCTCCGTGGTGACCGGGACCAGGCCATCGTCCTCGAAGAAGCCGATGGTGTTCGCGCGCAGTTCATCCGGTCCCGGCTCGCGCAACGCAAGTGGTGGACTCACCGGATCGAGCGCATCCTGGCCGCTCAGAGTGCGGAAGAGCAGCGCCACGTCGGCGATGGTGCGCGCCATGGGACCGATGGCGCCCAGAATCGCGAACGGCCCTACGCACGGCGGCAGATGGCCGCGGCCAGGAATGCGCCCCGGCGTGGGCTTGAGCGAACATATTCCCGTGAAGTGAGCGGGCACGCGCACCGATCCGCCGCTGTCACTGCCCAGCCCTGCCGCGGAAAGCCCTGCCGCAATGGCCGCCGACTCGCCGCCGCTCGATCCGCCCGGCGACCGCTCCAGGTCCCACGGGTTTTGCGCGCGCCCGTGCAGCAGATTGTCGGTCTCGTAGGCCATCAGGAATTCCGGGCAGTTGGTGGTGCCCAGAATCAGCGCGCCCGCTGCGCGCAGCCGCGCCACGACTGCCGCATCTTCGCGCGGCACCTCTCCCTCATGCAGCAGGCTGCCGATCTCGCACTTCAATCCCCGCGTCGCAATCGAGGACTTTACCGTGACGGGCAGTCCGAACAACGGCCTACGCGCGCGCTGCCCCTTCCACGCGTCGTGCTTGCGCGCCCGCTCGCGGACACGCTCCGCATCGAAGTCGGCGAAGGCATTCAACTGCGGATTCAGCCGCTCGATCTGCGCGATGTGCGCCTCGGCCAGCTCGACCACGGAGATCTCACCCGAGCGCAGAAGCTCCAGTTGGCGAACTGCCGGGGCAAGTACCAGATCCGTCATGGATGCGCAGCCTGGGTTGGCGTTGGCGGCAGATCGTCCGCAGGAGTCGATGGCATCGCCTTGTAGTCGAAGCGATACGACCGCACCGGCTCGCCCGAATCCCAGCGGTCGTTCCAGTTCAACTGGTAGTCCAGGGATTGCGCGTCCTGCGGATATTCCTCAGAGTCGGGATAGGGATAAGCGCTCATCGCATGGAACGGCAACTGCGCCACCGTGAACGGCGATGCGTCCCACCAGTCCATATCCTTCACAAATCCGTTGGCGTAGAAGAAGTAGTCGCGCTTCCAGTGGAGGGGGAGTGCGGGCAGATTCGTCGCGTCGAACTCCGCAGCAATTTCCTCGCCGCTGCCGAAGATTACAAAGCGATCGTCGATGCTCTTCACGAGATCCGTCACATCGCCCATGCGCGTGTAACTTCCGCGCTGCCGTTGGAAGGGTCCCGTCAAACTCACGCTGTCGTAATCGTAGTTGAGATCGCCGGGGCTTGCGCCTTCCGTCTGCTTGGGGTAGCCGCGGAAGTGCAGCGTGGCGAGGGTGAGGGGAACCTCCGCCGTGCGCGCCTCCGCCTCGGGATGATTATCGATCAGCACCTGATCCCAGTAAATCTCCAGGTTGGTCACCAGGCGAATCTTCCGCGCTCCCGCCGGCAGCTTGCCGCTCAGGTCCACCACAATGGTGCGCTCCAGGCCCGCCGGGAAGCCCACATCGTCGGCAATCCGCCGCCACGCGCCGTCCGGCATCTGCGCTTCGACGTAAGGCGAAATCGGCTTGACGCCCGCCTGCCACGCCGCATAGAGCGAGGTGGCGCTGAAGTAGTTCACATAGCCGGTCATCAGCAGCCGCAGCGGGGACTTCGCGTCCAGCGGGCCCAAGTCGAGGGTCAGGGCGTGCAGATTCGCAAAGCCATCGTAAGGCAGCGGCGTGAATCCGCTTGCGAACTTGTGATCGCGGCGGCTCACCTGGTCGAGCACATCGCGGCCCTCGCCGTCCCACGCGCCCAGGGGCAGCCGCGCGCCCTCGGTAGCCACCACGCGTCCCGAGGCAAACGGCGGATCGTCGAGGAACCGCTCGTCGGGATCGACCTCGACGTTTTCCGGATGATCGACGGCAAGCAGGCGCAACTGATCGATGTAATTGACCTCCTCCATCGGCTCCATGAAGCGCAGGCTCAGCCTTCCATTCACCGGCGCCAGCTTCTCGCCGTCCACCTTGATCCACTCGCCGGGGTTGGGCGTATTGCGCCGCGAAGGCGTGAACCAGTGCCCCACCACCGCCGCGCCAATTACATCCGTTACTAACTTGTACTTATGCCCATCCCACGCAAAAAGCACGGGGCACGAGCTTCCGCGGCGGTCGGCTTCTTTCATCGCAATCACCGGCTGATGGGGCAGGTCGATCTCATCCTGCAGCACGCCCGTGGGCCACAGAATGCGCAGCAGGTCGATGCCCTCGGCATCGCCCAGCCCAACCAGTATCTGCGGCGGCGCCTGCGTCTGGTAACCCGAAGCTCCAGCCAGCTCCCACTTCTGCCAATGGCCGCTTGCAAAGACCTCCACCTTAACGCCTAGCGCGGTCTTGTTGTCGGCATAGCCGGAGAGGTCAAGGCGCACAAAGTGATTCCTATTGGCGCCCACATTGCGCAGCAGCACCGGCGGCGCGTTCAACTGCGTCACGATCAAGTCCGCCGCGCCGTCGCCGGCCACATCGGCGGCAATCAGCCCGCGGGGCGCGCTCAGCTTTACTTTGTCGAGTCCCAATGCATGACTCACATCCTCAAACGTCCCATCGCCGCGATTGCGCAAAACCTTCACGCTTGATCCAGCCGCAGTCTCGACAATCGCCGCCAGATCGATCCATCCGTCGTTATCTATATCGACAGCCGTCACTCCCCAGCCGCGCTGCGCGTCGTGCAGCGGCAGTTCCACGCGGTCGAATCGCCGCCCCAAATGGTTGGCGCCCTCGACGTTGCGCCAGAGCGTCAGCCCCGGCGAGCCGGCGTGGGTCACGGCAATGTCCATCCAGCCGTCTTTGTTGTAGTCCAGCACGGCAATGCCCACGGTGGGCGGAAGTTTCACGCCTTCATACAATGCTTGCCTCGGATACTTCCCCTCGCGTGGATTCACAAAAATAGTCGGCGCAAAACCTCCCTCGCCAGTCATCACCAAATCCACCGCGCGATCATTGTTGAAGTCGGTGAGAATCACTGCATTGGTAGGCCCGCTCTCACCCAGTCCGGTAGGCCCGGTCCATTCGGTGAACGTCTTGTTGCCGTTATTGCGCCAGAGGATATTTGAATAGTCGTCCGGCCTCATTTCCGAGCCGCTCAACAGCAAATCCAAATCGCCGTCGTGATCGTAGTCGACAAAAGTGATGCCCGAAGGCCGATTCCGCGCCGCAAGCCCAGCCTCCGCGGTCACGTCCTGGAACTTGCCATGGCCCAGGTTGCGAAACAGCAGCACCGCATCGTCCAGCGCAACGGCCAGATCGTTCAATCCATCGCCGTCGTAATCGCCCACCGCGCAGGCTACCGCATGGCCCGAAACCTTCAGACCCGCCGCAGCCGCGTCCCAATCCTCAAAGCTGCCATCGCCCTTGTTGTGCAGCACGCGAATGGCCTGCGCGCCCGTCTGCATCAGCACCAGGTCCATGGCTCCGGAGCCGGTCAAGTCCATCATGCATGCGCCGCCGGTGGTCGTCCATTCCCCGCCGTTCCCGCCGGAAGCCTTGGGCGCCCCAGGTCTCGCCTTTGAGACCTGGGCAATCATAGGCTGCGCCACCAGCTTCACCGGAATCATCGGCTTCCGGCCAACTTCCGGCTCCTCCACCGGAGTTACCGTCGAGTAGCGCCCCTGCTCGCCGTATGCCAGCCCAATCGGAGCCCCGATCTTGGTGCTGGTCAGGCGCTGAAAGCGCTTGAAGTGGTCCTTGGCCTCCGCGGTGCGGCCGGCCCGCTGCAATGTGCGCGCAATGGCAAACTCCGCCGAAGCGTGAAGCGGTGCAATCTCCAGCGCCTTCTGGAAGATCGCGATCGCGTTGTCGTAATCCTTCAGCTCCTGGTAGCAGACGCCCTCGAAGTAATAGGAATCCGCATCCGCCGGGTCGAACTTCACCACCTGCTGAAAGCTCTTGAGCGCCGGCTCCAGCTCATTGCCCGCGTGCTGGGCGAGGCCCAGGTTGTACCAGGCCTGGGCATTGCCGGGGTCCAGAGCGAGAGCCGTTTGAAGCGCCTTCTTGGCCTCGTCCAGCTTTTGCAACGTCAGCAGGGCAATGCCTTCATTGATGGCCGCCTGCGCCAGCTTCGGATCCTTCTTCATGGCCTCGGCAAAGCTGTCGGCCGCGCGCTCGGTGAACTGCTGGCCCATCTGCGCCACGCCGCGATTGTTCATCCGCACCGCATCGGCGTCAAAGCGCGCCTGCGCTCCCGCCGCTGCCGCAACCGCCGCAAGAAGAACAAGGGCCAACCGCCCGGTCATCTTCATATATCTTTTCCCCAACCCGGCTTGAACTGTCGAAACGGAGATGCCGCTCAACCATTCAGTGTATGCGAGCGGGCAGTCCGCCCGCATTGTCGCAGAGATGGATAGACTTTCCGCTCGATCGCTCCTGCGGCGCAGGCTCACATTCTTGTGATATAAAGGCGGGAATCGGGGAAGCCCCATGGATTCGTTTCAGCAGGCGGCAGCGGCAAGGCACGAGTATCGAATGAGATGGTGGCAGAGATGGCCTTGCGTGTTACTGGGCGGGGCAGCGGTCGTCCGCGGAGTTTTTCTCGGGGCGCTGTTGGTCCTAAACAACTCGGGTCCTTCTGTCGTCGTGATCGCCGCATCCATTTTCTTCTTGGGCATCGGCATCTATCCACTTGTTCTCGCGTTGCGCGCCCGACTTGTGCTCGAAGGAACACGAATCAAGGTTCGCGGCGCCTGGCGTGAGTATACCGCCGAGCTCAGCGAGATTGAAGGCTACCGCACCATCAGCTCCCGCAGCGGCGGGTACACGCAGCTTTGGTTGAAAGAAGACCGCGGCAGGATCGCTATCCCTCGATCCTTCGCCACCGATGACTACTACCGCGCATGGCTCCAACAACTCGCCGACCTGGACGCGCGCGATCGCAAGGTGATTCTCGATGAGATATCGCGCCAAGACGATCTCGGCCCCGCTCCCGAAGAGCGTTTGGCCGCTCTTTCCCGGGCCAAGTCCTGGAACGTTGTCGCCCTCGTACTTTCCGTTGCAGCCGCGGCCGGGCGGCACTTCGGACCCGCCACCCTCCATCTAGCCTCGGCCGTAACTCTTGCGCTCGCTCCCGTAGTCGCACTCCTCCTGAAACGACGGCGCCCTCTCCTCTATGCCGTCTTCGAGAAATGGTCCGATCCGCGCGCCGATCTCGGCTTCATTTTGGTGGTAGCCAGCATCGGACTGTTCATTCCAGACGGCAGCAACATCGGATTCTTCCCATCGAAGCCCCTGATGCTTTGTATCGTTCTTGTGGCTTTCGCCTACATCGCGCCATTCTTCAAGTCCGCCTACGGGAACTCCTCACCGGAACGTGGTCTTTTCGCCTTATGCTTCTTCGCGCTCTTCTACAGCCTCGGTTTCGCCATGGTGGCAAACACCCTGCCGGACAACTCGAATGCCTCCATCTACGCAGTGCCCGTCACCGGCAAACACACAACCAGCGGCGACTCCACCGGGTATTACCTCGAACTCGCGCCCTGGGGACCGGAACAGAAGCCAGGCGAGATCAGCGTCCCCTCCAGCATCTACAGCAAAACTGTGCCCGGCGATCAAATCTGCTTCGAACTGCATCCCGGCAGACTGCGCGCCCCTTGGTATGGGCGCATCGCCTGTCCCACCCAACCCGCTGCTGGGGCAGCGCAGTGAGTCTCGTCTTTCGGCGCTGCCCTTGAAGCCTCGACGCGAATCTCAAAGAAGAGGCATTCAGCGAATCTGCTACCCAGATTCTCCGTCAATTTATACTCATTTTGTGATCCAGCCGCCCAGGAACCCCAGCCGCCGCCGCATCGGCGTCATCACCACCTCGCGCGCCGACTACAGCCACCTCTACTGGCCGCTGCGCGAGTTGGCCGCCCACCCCAAGGTCGAGCTGGGCGTCTTTGCCCTGGGCGCGCACCTGTCGCCCGAATTCGGCTCGACGATCGGCGAGATCGAGCGCGACGCCATTCCCGGCATGGAGATCAAGGCCCACATCGAGTGCCTGCTCAGCTCCGACAGCGATACCGGCATGGCCAAAACCATCGGCGTGGCGATTCTGGGCCTGGCCGACGCGCTTACGGCATGGCGGCCCGATCTGCTGCTGCTGATCGCCGACCGCTACGAGATGCTTGCGCCGGCGGCGGTGGCGCTGGCGCTGCGGATTCCCATGGCCCACATCGAAGGCGGCGAGATCAGCCAGGGAGCCATCGACGACCAGGTGCGCAACGCCCTCACCAAACTGGCACACATCCACTTCACATCGACCCCCGCGGCCCGCCGCCGGGTGATCGCCATGGGCGAAGAGCCCTGGCGGGTTCATCGCGCCGGCGCGCCCTCGCTCGACCACCTGCGCCGCTCTCGGCTTCTTGACCGCCCCGCTCTCGAAGCCCGCCTCAGCCTCACCCTCCAGACGCCCGCCATCCTGGCCGCGTATCATCCGGTCACCATCCTCAAAGACACGACCGTGGAAGCCAATGCGCTGTTCTCCGCGCTCGCCCAGGCTCCGGGCCAGCTTCTTTTCGTCTACCCCAACGCCGACGCCGGCAGCTGCGCGCTCATCGAACGCGCGAAGGCGCTGGCGGCCGTGCGCCCGCACACCCATATCTTTGTCAACCTCGACCCCATCGCGTACTGGAGCCTCCTCGGCCAAGTGGATGCGCTCATCGGCAACTCGTCTTCAGGCATCATGGAAGCCGCCTCCTTCGCCCTGCCCACCGTCAACGTGGGACTGCGCCAGCAGGGCCGCGAGCGCGCCCGCAACGTGATCGACGCGCCGGCTGAAACCGCAGCGATCCTCAGTGCGCTCAACCAGGCTCTCGAACCGGAGTTCCGAAGAACCCTGCGCGGCATGGAGAATCCCTACGGCGACGGAACCGCCGCTGAAACCATCGCCAGCGTCCTCACTACCGTTCCGCTCGACGGCCTGCTCATCAAGCAACCGGCGCCGCTGTCTGAGGAAATCAACCCGGTAGGCAAACACCCGGACCATCCATGACCTTCCGCATTCCGCTCTCCTCGCCGGACATTACCCAAGCCGAGATCGATGCGGTCACGGCCGTTCTGCGCACGCCGCACCTCAGCATGGGCCCCGAGCTGGCGGCCTTTGAGGCGGCTCTGGCCCTGTACCACGGCGTGCCCCACGCGGTAGCCGTCAGCTCCGGGACCGCCGGCCTGCACCTGGCTCTGCTCACCCTGGGCATCGGAGAGGGCGACGAGGTCATCGTCCCCTCCTTCGCCTTCATCGCCGTGGCAGGCGCGGTGCACCAGGCGAGCGCCACGCCGGTCTTTGCGGAGATCGACCCTACGACCCTCAACCTTGATCCCGCGGCGGTCGAGCGCGCCGTCACGCCCCGCACGCGCGCAATTCTCGCCGTCCACACCTTCGGCGTCCCCGCCGAGATGGACGCCCTGCGGGCAATCGCCAGCCGCCACGACCTTTTTGTCATTGAAGACGCCAGCGAGGCCATCGGCGCGGAGTTCGGAGACCCGCCCGAAGCCCGCCGCGCAGGGAGCTTCGGCGACCTGGCCGTCTTTGGCTTCTATCCCAACAAGCAGCTGACTACGGGCGAAGGCGGCGCCGTGCTGGCCCGGGATTCAGCCCACGCCGCCCGCCTGCGCAGCCTGCGCAACCAGGGTAGAAGCCCCCAGCCCTGCAGCGATTGGCTCGACAATGCCGAGCCGGGCTACAACTACCGTCTCTCCGAGATCGCCTGCGCCCTTGGCCGGGTGCAACTGAGCCGCATCGAAGAGATGCTCGCTCAGCGCCGGGCCGCCGCCGAACGCTACGACGCCCTGCTCAGGGCGATCCCCGTCCCCGGCCTCGAACTCCCGCCGCTCACCGTGGTCCGCCGCGTCATCAGTTGGTTCGTGTACGTGGTCCGCCTTCCCGAGCGGCTCGACCGCGACTGGATTCAAGCCGCCATGGCACGCCGCGGGATCGCCACCGGACGCTACTTTGCCCCCATCCACTTGCAACCGGCATGGCGCGCGCATCCCAGCGCCGCGGTAGCCCGGCTGCCCGTCACCGAGTCCATCGCCCTGCGCACGCTGGCACTCCCCTTCTTCAACCGCATCGCCGCCCGCCAGCAAGAGGAGGTGGCCGATGCACTCCGGGAGGCGATTCGCTCCGAGATGTAACCCGCCGGAAGGCCGTTCCTTTCGTTACCAAAGTCTCCGCTTGGCGGTTTGAGCCGCCATGCGATGCGCCAGGGAAAATCGCTCGATTTGTCCATTCCGAAGGGACTTTTCATGCAAAAAACCGCCCTGCCGGCAACCTCTCGACGCCGCCCGCGCATCCTTACGAACAAAGGGTTGGGAGCGCGAGGCCGGAATTCACGATGAATTGACCGGATGACATCTTGACAGGACAAATGAAAGGGCGCACTATCGTGCCAAATTGGTCTTGCCGTCCGGAGCGTTTCAAATGAGGAGAGCCCACTGCGGCTATCCCGCTCCGGAAGCGGCGCTTCCCCGGCTTCGCTCCCTAGACTGACTTCATATCACGTTGAAGGGCAGGCAATTATGGTGGTCAAAACACAATGCAAGGGCCGCAACCTCACGGGATTGAACGTCGGTATCTCCAATGTCCGGCGTTATTTTCCAAAGCACGTTGCGGTTATCGAGTTGCAACTGGATCATCTTCAGATTCAGTGTGGGCTGGAGCCTGACTTTTGGCAGGACCAGCCTGAGATTCACGATCCCCGGCTCTGTGCCTGGCTGGAGTCAAAGAATTTCCATGCAAGGCCGGATCGAACCCCAGTCCCCATGGCGATGATTCCGGCCGGAAACAACTCCTTCAAACTGCAACCCGTCTCTTTGCACCGCCAGCTCAGAACCAGGCAAGCAACCAGAACCGCAGCCTGAGCCCGCAGCCCAGCCTCCCACCCGAGTCCCGCAGGCTCAGACCATATCCCAGATTTCAGGCCCTCCCCGCCGGGAGTTGCGTCATCGGTACCCGCATCGCCAGCTCCCGGCTGCCCCTCCCTTCACCAGTCAGTTGTCGGTCTTCAGTGGTGAGTTCTCCCGAACCTCATCCGTAATCGCCTCCAATATTCCTTAAAACCGCTCCCTTCGCTGGCGCGAGGAACCCCTCCGCCTCGTTGCCTGAACAGGCAGCCCCGGCATTCGGGAAACTGATCACTGACAACAGACCACTCGCCACTGTTCCCTGACTTGATAAACTCGGAGTGCAATGAACTTGAGCCAATTGCAAACGGCTATCGAGCGGCACTTTACCGCCGGACCCTCGGCCATCGGGGATCCCTCCGCCATGGCTGCCTTTCTTTCTCTGCGCGCCGCCCTGGAAAGCGGCGAAGTCCGCGCCGCCTCACCCGACCCCGCCTCGCCCACAGGCTGGCGCGTCAACGCCTGGGTCAAGCGGGGCATCCTGCTCGGCTTCCGCCTGGGCAATATGGAGGAATCGGCCGCCGGCAGGCTCTCGTTTATTGACAAACACACTTACCCTGTGCGCCATTTCACCACCGCCGACGGCGTTCGCATCGTGCCTGGCGGCTCCGCGATCCGTTCCGGAGCCTATGTGGCCCGAGGCGTGGTCTGCATGCCCCCCATGTACATCAATGCCGGGGCCTGGGTGGACGAAGGCACGATGGTGGATTCCCACGCCCTGGTCGGCTCCTGCGCCCAGATCGGCAAGCGCGTCCACTTGAGCGCCGGGGCCCAGATCGGCGGAGTGCTGGAGCCGGTCAACGCCAGCCCGGTGGTGATTGAAGACGACGCGCTGGTGGGCGGCAACTCGGGCGTCTACGAGGGAACCATCGTGCGCGGCGGCGCGGTGCTCGCCGCCGGAACCATCCTTACACGAGGCACGCCCGTCTTCGACCTGGTCAACGGCACGATCCTCCGCGCTACGCCCGACCTGCCCCTCATCATTCCCCAGAACGCCGTGGTCGTCCCCGGCTCCCGCGCCGTCGCCAAGGGCAAGGGCCATGAGCTGAGCCAGGACTGGGGCCTCTCGCTCTATGCCCCCGTCATCGTCAAGTACCGCGACGAGAAGACCGACCTCAGCACCACGCTGGAGGATTTGCTGCGGTAGCGGGGAAACGAGGGTTCCCTGTGGACGGAGTTTCCATCCACTTCGACAGGAGTGGACATAGGTTCCTCACCCCGAAAGGCCATCAGCACGAAGCATTCCCCTGCCGCGTCTTTGCTTTGATCATCAAGGGTACAACCTGAAATTCACCGCTACCGTGATCATCACCGAGACGGGCACGCCTTCCCTGAGTGCCGGCTTGAAACGGAACTTCTTGATGGCTTCAATCGCCTTGAGATCCAGCCCTGGGTCCAGGCTTTTGACCACTCGCGGATTCAGGGGCTTGCCTTCTGCATTCACGATCACCGAGATCATGCATATTCCCTGAATCCCTTTGAATCTCGCCTCGTCGGTGAACTCCGGTTCGGCAGACTTGAGCACCACAGGCGGGGTGACTTTGCCCCCCACGCGATCCAACCCCGGAGAACTCCCCGATTCAACCGCGCCGGCGCCCCCAGATTGTCCAGCATTCTCCGGCGGCGGAAGCGGCCCAAACGTCTGCACCGGCTGCGCCGTGAGCCGAAACACGGTACTTGTGGCTCCGGCACCGTCCTCCTTGCTGGCAAAGCAGCCGTGAATGCTCACTTCGACCGCCCAGTTCACAGCTACAGGCTGATCTTCGCGCGCGCCGGGCTTGAAGCGGTCCGGGCCGACAACGCGCAAGGCCATCTTCTCCAGAGTCGAGCCGTCCGGATGCACGGGGGTGATGTCGCGCGGCACTCCCCCCGCGTCGACGACCAGGGAGAGCGTAACCTTGCCGTCCTTTTCCCCCTTGCACGTGTCGGTCGCCATGACCTCCCATTCCGTCGGCAGAAGCTCCGGGGCCTTCACGTCTGGGCCAACGTCAAAGACCTTCGTGGGCG
>Ga0326727_10022654_pt1 | contig 12102 bp, 4 predicted proteins | sample MB2enrmetagenome_FD_207643 | JGI IMG/M metagenome (GOLD analysis project Ga0326727, IMG submission 207643) | Lab enriched peat soil microbial communities from McLean, Ithaca, NY, United States - MB29MY | ecosystem: Environmental > Terrestrial > Soil > Wetlands > Peat | place: USA: New York... | reverse complement strand
CCTGGCATAGGGCTCAGCATTCACCACGAGGACGGTCCACATGACCGTACGCGCCCCGAGGGGATCGATGTTGACCGAAAGCGAGGTGTCGCTGGTGGGCGGGGCGAAGCCGGTAGCGCCGGCCGGGTCGGCCCCCTTCGGCCACCACACCACCTCATAGCCCGCGCCGGGCGGCAGCGCGCCGGCCGGCTGCCACGTAAAGGTCACGCGGCCGTGCAGCGCATCGTTGTCGGGCGGCCCGAGCAGAGCCGGCGAGGCTGCTTGACCCGCGCCTGGGGTGCTCTGATCCCCCGGCTGAAGCGCGGCGTTCTCGCCCGCCGGCGACCCGGTCGCCGCAAGGACCCGCGCGGCCGGCACGGCCGTGGGTTTCGGAGCCCGCGTGGGCGCGGGGGTGCGCGTGGGGTAAGGCGTCGACGACGGCCCCGCCGCGACCGCTGCCGGCCCCTCCCGATAGGCGCCAACCACCACCGGGCCGGATGCCGGCAGCTGGCTCGCAGGCTCGCCGGCCTCTGGGACGAGGGCTGGCACTTCGCTGGCCCAGGCGACGGCACCTGCCGTGGGGGGAGATGCCGGCGCCAGGGCCCACTGCGCGGTGCCGCCCTGCGCCAGGGCCGCGACGGCGCCCGCCGCCCCCGCACCCCACCGTGAGGCCGCCTTCGACGTCATGATCCCTGAAGCCCAGGTACCGACGATGGCGCCGAGCAGCACTGTCACCAGCGCGGCGATGGCCCAGGGACGCAGGTCGGCCACGGCCCGCTTGGCAGGCATGTCGATCACCACCGCCGTCACATTGTCGTCGGCGCCGGCGTTCAGCGCCCCCTCGACCAGCAGCTCGGCCGTCCTGGGTGCCGGGTGGCGGCGGGCCACGGCCAGGATCTGTTGATCGCTGAGGACGTCGGGGATGCCGTCGCTCAACAGGAGCACGGTGTCGCCCTGCTCGAGCTGAAAGGGCTGCGCCGCCGAGTCCACCTGGGCCGCTTCGCGGGCTGCACCCATGGGCCAGTAACGCGTGTCGACCTGCATGTCGAGCGTGATGCCCAGATAGCGTGTGATGACGCCACGATTGGGATGGGTGCGGACCTCGTTCGGCGGCCGTCCGGCCTCGAGCGCTTCTTCGCCCCAGGTGTGATCGCGGCTCAGCTGCTGGATGCGGTTGCCACGCACGACGTACACCCGGCTGTCGCCGACGTACGCCAGGTACAACCGGTTGCCGATGATGACCGCGGCCACGCCTGTGGTCCCCATCCCCGCCCGCCGGGGATCGCGCAACGCCTCCTTGTAGACGCGTTCGTTGGCCTCGTGAAAAGCGGCGCGCAGCGCCTGGGGGATCTCGCTGGCCGAGGGTGGCGCGGCCACGAGATGGCGCTCCAGGGCTTCCTTGGCCAGGTTGCTCGCCATCTCGCCGGTGTTGTGCCCGCCGATGCCGTCGGCGACCAGCGCCAGCAAGGCGTCCATGCCGTCGGCCGTGCGGAAATCCATCAGCCCGAAGCGGTCTTCCTGAGTGGGCCGTTTCCCTTCATGTTGGCTGGCACCGCGCACCAGGCCCCGCGCCCGGGAGGCACGGCGACCCTCGTGCATCTTCCCGGCGTCCGCTCGGGAAATCTCCTCTGCTCCACCGGCCGGCTTCACCCCGCGGGCCCCCTGCGCCGGGCTCGTGGGCTCCTGCCGGGCTGATGGGGATGCCGTTGCGCCTGATCCTGCCGTCACCGTTTCACGCTCGTCCGGGTGGGATAGGGTGTCACACTGGGCTGCAGGGTGGGCACGGGGGTGGCTCGCTCCGGCGTGCCGGCCGATGCCGGCGCCGGCGTGGCATCGCTTGCGCCGATCGCGGGTGCCGCGGCGGACCCATCGGGGGCGAGGGCCGGCCCGCCGCCCGCAGAATCCGGCGCCAGCGGCCCGGTATCCCTCGGCGCACTATCGCCGGGAGCCGGCCCCACGAAGTCGCCGACGGGGGCTAGCGCCTTCGGCGCCGTGGCAAGGGCTCGCGTCGCCTTGCCGGCCGTGACCACAGGCGAGGACGTTGGCGATGCCGGCCGGTCCATGGCCAGATAACCAAGGCCGCCCAGTTCGGCCAGGCTCAAGAGCATCAGCCCGAAAGCCACCGAGCGCCAGGTCGCTTCGCTGCGCCCCAGGCGGGGCAGCAGCCGCCTCGCGCCGGCGGCCCGCACCAGGCGCGGCGAAGGCAGGCTTTCTTCCAGCCCTTCGATGACTTGCCTGATCGTCGGACGATCTCCCGGCTGTTTTTCCAGCATGTGCAGGATTAGATCGTCCAGCTCGGGATAGGCGCGCAGCTCGTGGTTTTGGGTGCTGGCGGGCGCCGGCTCCTCGCTGAGGATGGCTTCAGTCACCTGCGCCCTCGATCCCCGGAACGGCTCCCTGCCGGCCAGCATGAAGTAAAGCGCGACTCCCAGCGAGTAGATATCGGCGGCCGGCTTGTCGGTCATCGTTTCGGGCGGTGCGCCCTGCAACACCCGCACACGTTCTGGCGGCAGGTACACCAGCCGCCCCTCCTCCACCTCCGCCCGGCGCACGAGCCTTTGTGCCGCGCCGAAATCGACCAGCACCGCCTGGAGGTGGATTTCGTCCGAGCTCGCGCCCGCTGCCTCGGCGAGAGGCTCGCGCAGCAAGATGTTATTGGCGCTGACGTCGAGGTGCGCCAGGCCCCGGCCATGGATGTATTCGAGGGCCGCTGCGGTCTGTTGCCCTATTTCCACCGCCAGCCCCGGAGCCAACGCCCCGCGTTGGCCCACCAGCTTCACTGCGGACGGGCCCGCCAGATATTCCATGGCGAAGTACCACGGCTGCCCGTCCAGCTCCAGGGCTCTCGCCACGAAGGTCCGCTTGATGTGCACGGCCGGGATCGGATAGAGGCGCACGATGCCCGGATGGTTCAGCCCGCGCAGCGCTTCCACTTCCGCCATGAGCGACCGCGCGTACAGGTCGTTCAGCTCTTCCCTGGAGTCGGGCTCGCCGCCGAGCGCCACGCGGGCGATCTTCAAGGCCACGCGCTCGGAGCCCGCGCCTTCCTGAGGGCGCGCCAGCACCACCTGGCCGAACCCGCCCCGTCCCTCACGGAGCATCCGTTCGACCACGTAAGGCCCGACTTTCACCCCGGCGCCCAGTTGGGTCATTGCCCGGCATCTCCGAGTGATGGCGGATTCTCCCCAACCCGCAGGGAGGGCGGGGCCTGGCGCTGGAACACTTCTGTGCGCTCCCCTGAGGCAGCATCATCGAGCACCACCGGACGTGCCGCCTCACGCCGGGCGCCCGGCTCGAAGCGCAGCTCGATCCGGCCGAGATCGATGAGATCGCCGCGCTCCAGCCGGCATCCCTGGCCTGTGGCCACGCGCTCGTCGTTGACGTAAGTGCCGCTGGTGCCCCCCTCGTCATATATCATGAAGACGCCGTCGGCCTCCTCGACGATGCGGCAGTGCAGGCGCGAGACGCTCAAGTCGCTGAAGACAATCTGCACGCGGGCCGGGTCGCGGCCCAGGTAGACGCTCTGCGCGGCGATCGGGATCAGGCTGCCGTCCGTGCCGTCGGCGTTCACCCGCACGAGCTGGGCCCGTTCCCTGTGCTTCTCGTTCTTGCGGAATCGCCGGTGCAGGCCGAGGATCACTTCGGTCGACTCCTTGACTTCGTTGGCGATGATCTCGGTGACGCTCCGCAGCCTGCTCGGGTTGCGGAACATCTCGAACACGGTCAGGCCCAGGGCGATCGCCGCGCCCGCCAGGGCGGCCATGACCACGAGATTGGCGCCGTCCTCGGGCCAGAACGGCGCTGCCGGGCTCCCTGCCGCTGGCGCCTGCGCGGTGCGGGCGGGCGTCAGGATGTTGATATAGACCTGTGCCGGGCTGCTGCGATAGACCAGGCCGAGGTCGTCCGTGATTGCCACGATCAGCCAGTGCCCTCCCGTGCCCAGCCCGGAGATATTCCAGTTGCAGGTCCCCGTCTGGCTGGCCGCGGCCGGGGGCAGCGTGTTGCCCGCGGCGAGCCCGCTTCCGGCAACCTTGGGCTGAACTTGCGTGTCTACCACCAGGCCGTCCACGATGCAGTCGGCCTGCTGCCAGCCACGAGCTTGCCCTGCCGGCCACGTCACCCGGTAGCGGATGCCCGCCGAGACCGGCGCGGCCGTCTTGGGGTCCGCAGTCCAGGCCGCGGCCCGGCGCGTGATCGTGGAGCCATTGGCAGGATCGACGATCTGGATCGTCGGGGCTGCCAGATTGGGCGGCGGGGTGCCGTCGAGCTGCTGGAACGCCTGAGCCCGGGGACCATCCCTGGATGCCAGATGGGCACTTAGCGTGGAGCTGGCGTGGGCCGCACTGCCAAGCCAGCCGGCCACGAGGAGCGCAAGCACAGTGCTTCGGATCATTCGCCTGGACATCATCGATTTCCCTCAGTCCCACCAGGGCGCTGGGCAGCCCCGGAAGGATACTCGGTGGTCTGGCTGCATCCTAATAGGGCGCTGTTATGGGCGGTGTGGAGTTCTCTGCAACGTGGTACCGCGCGGTGCCCGCTGCGGCGCAGAAAGAGAGGCCAGCGTCGAGAGTTTCCGCAGTCTTGGAGAGATTGAGGCACCGCCAGCACCTTCGCAGGACTCGCAGCGTTCCCCAAAATCGTTCGTGGAGTTCCCTTGCGTCCGCCGGATTGGTCTCGCCAGGGCTGAGTATAGCATTGAGCGGGGGCCATGTCAAAGGAACTGCGCTACCGCTTGGGCACCATTTGACATGTGGTGGTATAATAACAGATAGACATTGGTATGGGTCAGCCGCGGCAGGGTAGGCGCCACGGCTGACTGTTTTTGTGGGGAAGAAGTTATCCCGGAGGGACGCTTCGCAGTGTTGACCAAACGAGAGGATATCCGTAACGTTGCCATCATCGCGCATGTCGACCACGGCAAGACGACGCTGGTGGATGCCATGCTCAAGCAGTCGCGTGTGTTCCGCGACAACCAGTATGTGCCGGACCGCGTGCTGGACAGCAACGAACTGGAGCGCGAGCGTGGCATCACCATCCTGGCCAAGAACACCGCGGTGCGCTACGGGGCCGTGAAGATCAATATCGTGGACACCCCCGGCCACGCCGATTTTGGTGGCGAAGTCGAGCGCGTCCTGAATATGGTCGACGGTGTGTTGCTCCTGGTGGACGCGGCCGAGGGCCCCATGCCGCAGACGCGTTTCGTGCTGCGCAAGGCGCTCGAGCTCGGCCACCGCGCCATCGTGGTCATCAACAAGGTCGACCGCACCTTCGCGCGCCCCGATTGGGCCGTGAACGCCACCTTCGACCTCTTCATCGAGCTGGGCGCCAGCGAAGAGCAGGCCGAGTTTCCGGTCATCTACACCATCGCCACGCGGGGCCAGGCCGGCACCGGGCCGGATTCGCTGGGCGACGATCTGCAGCCACTCTTTGACGCGATCGTGGGGCAGCTGCCGCCGCCGGCCGTCGACCCGGAGGCGCCGGCCCAGCTGCTGGTCACTAACCTGAGCTACGACGACTATAAGGGCAAGATCATCCTTGGCCGCCTGTCCGCCGGCACGCTGCACAGCGGGCAGCCGGTCATGCGCATCGACCGCGAGGGCGGCCTCCATCCTGAGAAAATTGCGCGCGTCTACCTGCACGAGGGCCTGGACCGCCTGGAGATGGACGAGGTAAGCGCGGGGGAGATCGTCGCGCTGACCGGCATCGCGACGGTCAATATCGGCGAAACGATCGCCGACCCCGATGACCCGCGCCCGCTGCCGCCGATCGTCGTCGAAGAGCCCACGGTGCGCATGACGTTCGGCGTCAACACCTCGCCCCTGGCCGGACGGGAAGGCAGTTGGTGCACCAGCCGTAAGCTCAAGGAACGCCTGGAGCGCGAGCTGGAGCGCGACGTGGCCCTGCGCGTTGCTCCCACCGACTCGGCCGACACCTTCGTGGTCAGCGGGCGCGGCGAGCTGCATCTGGCCATCCTGATCGAGACCATGCGCCGTGAAGGTTACGAGTTCCAGGTCAGCGCGCCCGAAGTCATCCTGCACGAGGACCCCGAGACCGGCGAGAAGCTCGAGCCGGTCGAGGAAGTGTACGTCGAGGTGCCGGACCTCTATAGCGGGGTCGTCGTGGAGATGCTGGGCCAGCGCAAGGGCCAGATGACCAACCTGCGCCAGGGTCAGAACGGCACGGTCTACTATACGTACCAGGCACCCACGCGCGGCCTGCTGGGCTTTCGCCAGGCCTTACTGACGGCCACGCGCGGCACGGGCATCGTGCACAGCCTGTTCGTCGGCTACGCTCCCTATTTCGGCCCGATCCGCGGCCGCAACACGGGTTCCCTGGTGGCGTGGGAAGCCGGCGAGACCACCGCCTACGCGCTGTTCAATGCCCAGGAGCGCGGCCGCCTGTTCGTGACGCCGGGCGTCGAGGTCTATGAGGGCATGATCGTGGGCCGGCGCATGACCGACGACGACCTGACCTTGAGCGTGACCAAGAAGAAGCACCTCACCAACCATCGGGCCTCGGTGGGCGACGAGCTGGTGCGCCTCGACTCGCCGCAGGAGATGTCGCTGGACGACTCGCTGGACTACATCACCGACGACGAGCTGGTGGAAGTGACACCCAAGAGCCTGCGCCTGCGCAAGCGCATCCTCGACAGCGAGGAGCGCCGCAAGTCGCGCAAGACCCGCAGCGGCGTCGCCCAGGAGACCGAGGCGTAAATCAAAGCGGGTGCCGTCAGTTCCCCTGCGCCCACGATGCTCCCATGGCGGCGCGGACGTCCGTTGCGAAGCCGGTGGCCCACAATCGGACCAGCCCACCCCGCAGCGGGCGCGCCGGCCACAAGGCCGCGATCGCCGGCAGCGCCGGCGCAGCGCGGCGCGCCCCTGTGGCGCGGCTCTGGCTGCCCACCGTTTCCCAATCCAGGCTGCGGGCGTGGCCCGCGAAAGGCGCCGGCGTGCCGTGCGGGCGCCAGGGCTGGCCTGGCGTGGCCAGGGACGCCGGCTCGTTTGCCGCCACCGGGCGTGCAACCTGTCCCTGGGAGCGGCAAAAGGCCTCGACCTCGGCATCGCTCATGTGGCTGAGGCTGACCAGGGCCTCCGCCTCGGTGCTCAGATCCGGCAGGAAACGCTGGCGGAAGATGCGTTGGTAAGGCGCCAGGCGCCAGGCCGACGTGTCGCCGGCTTCGAGCGCTTCGCCGGCGATCAGGGCCGCCTGGCGGCCGAGATAAAGCGAAGGCAGGATCCCCAGGTGCCCGGCCGGTGCGATGGCATCGCCCAGGCCCATGAACCCATCCGCAACCACCTGCCCGCTCGGCGAGGCCACGGCCATGCGGCTGACCTTTGCGAGGTGCCCTGGCAGTGGGCGCGCCCCGGCGCACAGCTCGCCCAGGCGCGGGTTTTCCGACAGGTATTGCTGCAGGTAACCCCCGGCCGAGGTGGCTGCAATGCCCTCCGGGTCGTCTCCCAGGACGAAAAGGAACAGGGCAAGCCGGCCCGCCGCCGCGGCGACGGCCATCCCGACGGCACGCCGCCCGGGCCGCATCCCGTCGCGCGGGCTGAAAGCGATAGTTTGCCCAACGTGCCGCGGGCCGACCGCCGGCGCCTCGAATTCCTGGCCGATGACCAGCACCTGGCCGCGCGTGCCTGGCCGTTGGGTGCCGGGCAAGGCCCGGTTGCACAGCCAACGGGTCGAACCTTCCGCCGCCAGCACCACGCCCGCCTTGATGTCCTCGTGCCCGTCGACGACCACTCCGGTGACCCGGCCGTTCCGGCCTACGAGGCCGGTCACGGTCCTGCCGTAGCGCAGCACGGCCCCCGCAGCCTCGGCCTGCCCTGCCAGCAGGCGCAGCAGGCCGGCCTTGTCGATGGCCGCCGCCGGCGAGCCGCGCTGCCCGCCTAGCGCCGTGGCCGTCTCGTGCCCGCCGGGGCCCACCCAGCGCTGCAGCATCGGGTAGCCCCGTATCAACGACGCCGGGATCGTCAGGTCGATCTTGCGGAAGTGCAGGCCGCCCTCCTGCCTGAGGCCCGTATGCGGGACCGGGGCGATGATGGCGCTGCAAGGATGGCCCAGCTCGCCCGGCCCGGCCAGCTGCTCGATCACCAGGGTGCTGAATCCCAGGCGGGCAGCGGTGCGCGCCGCGCCCAGGCCCGCCGGGCCCGCCCCGACCACGACGACATCGAAAGCATGACTGCTATTCATCCTCGACTCCCCGTTCCGATCCGGCCCTTGGCGCCGCCCGCGACGCACAGGGCGTTGTCTGCACCCATGCTGTGATTGTAGTCACGCTGACATGGTTTGGGAACAGTAAGAAGCCTGGAGTTTTCCGCGCAAAAATACGGCATTCTCGGCGGGCAAAAATGGGCTAACTACGGGCCCGCGGGGGCACTTTGCCTCGGTATTCTCCACCTAGCGCGGCTATGATAGAAAACTGGTTTATGGCGCGAATTGGCGAGGTGCCCGCCCGGCCACTACTGGCTGCCGTTGGGGACCCAGGGCCAGTAAGTGACGTAGAGCGTGCGGAACGCCAGGCTGGCCGTGTTGTTGGTGGGCACCGGATCCGTAGCGACCGAGCTGACTTCGCCGCTGGTCACGACCGTGCCGCCCGGGGATAGCCCCATGCTCGCCCGAACTGTGACCTGGGCCGTAGCTCCCGCGGCGAGATCCGATAGCTGGCAGACGACGGACGTGCCGGTAGCTTCGCAGACTGCGCCGGAGGCGTCGACGAAGCTTGCTCCTTCCGGTAGGGTTTGCATCAAAGTCACGCTGCGCGCGGTGGAAGGACCCTTGTTCGATACCGAGAAATCGAAGTCGACAGGTTGCCAGGGACCTACCTCGCCGATCGGGCCGCTCATCGCCAGACCCAGGTCGGCCACGGCGCCGGTGCTCGTGCTAACCGTTGTGCGGTTGTTTGCCGTGTTGCTGTCGGCCTCTGGGCCGCCTACGCTGAAGGTGCTGGCCAGCAAACCGCTCGCGTCCTGGGCGACCGTGCCCTGGATCGTGACGACCGTACTTTCTCCTGGCACCAGGGCGCCCAGATCGCAGTGCACCTCGCTGCCAGCCGCCACACACGCGCTGCCTGGCGCCGAGCTGAAGGTGAGGCCGGCCGGCAAGGTGTCGGTCAGCACGGCATCCGAGGACGTCGACGGGCCGGCGTTGGTCACGGTGACCTCATAGCTGGCGCCGAGGCCGGTCGTGGCGGACACTGGACCGCTCGCCGCCAGGCTCAGGTCGGCACGGCGATCGACGCTGGCGGTGAGGCTTTGGACCGCCGGCCCGCCCTGGATCTCCGTGGCCCAGCCGCTGGCCGCGCTGGTCAGCGTACCTCTGTCGTCCGGCGCGACGGTGCCATTGATGGCAACCTGAGCCTCACTTTCCGGTGCCAGGCTGCCGATGTCGCAGGTCACGACCGGGCCGGCAACCGCACAGACACCCTGGCCGACTGGCGTAGCTTCCGCCACTTGCACTGCTGCCGGCAGCGTGTCGGTCACGGTCACCGCGTTGGCGTTGGAAGGCCCGGTGTTTTGCACTGTCAGCAGGTACGCCACGTCGGCCCCCGCCACCGGCGCAGCCGGCGACACCTGTTGGGCCAGGGTCAGGCCGGCGAGGGCCGCCACCGGCAGCGTCAGGCTGAGGCTGTCGTCGCTGTGACTGGGGTCAGGCTGATCGGCCGTGGCTGTCAGGGTGGCGACCAGCGCGTCGCGCTGCGAGGGTGACACATTCCCGCTCAAGGTAATGACCGCGGCTTGCCCGGCGTCCAGGTTGCCCAGGTTGCACGACAGCTGGCCGCCGCCGGTCGAGCAGGCTCCTCGTGTGGTGCGCACGTTCTGGCCTTGCAACCCATCCGGCATCTGGCCTTCCAGGCTGACGTTGGTGGCGTTCGACGGGCCATTGTTGGTGACCCGGATGGTGCAGGTCAGCGGCTGGCCCGCGGAGGGACCGCTGTCGCCTGTGGCCAGCGTGACGGCCAGGTCGGCCTGGTCGGCCACCTGGATGGTCTGGAGGGCGCTGTTGTCTGAGAGGTCCGGGTCAGGCAAGGCGCTGCCGGCGCTCACGTCGTTCTCGAGTAGAGCACCATAGGCTGCCGGGTCGACCCTCACGACGATGGTCGCCGTTTGTGAATTGCCATCGGCCAGGCGGCCGATGGTACAGACTACCCTGGCGGCGACCAGCTGGCAGGTTCCCTGGCCCGCAGAATCACGCAACAGCGTCGTCGACACCGGCATGGTATCCGTGATCTCTACGCCGGTGGCGACCGACGGGCCGCTGTTGCGCACGGTCAAGGTGTAGGTGAGCACGCCGCCGGCTAACGCCGGGTCAGGGGTGCTCTGCTGGCTGACGCCGATATTGCTGGCGACGGCACCCGGGGCCAAGACCCCCAGCTCGACCGATGCTGCCGCAGACAAGCTGCCGCCGGTCGCCTGGATGTCCAGGCTGTAAGTGCCCGGCGTCGTTGTGGTGCTGGTGCTTGCCAGCAGGTAGATCTGCGCGGGCGCCGCGATCGTCACGGACGAGGCCGGCGTCCCGGCAGGGGAGGTGGCGAGCCCGACCGTGGCCGAGGGTACCTGGCCGGCCGTCAGGCTGATCTGCACGGGTTTGTCCCAGTTGGCGGCCGTAAACTGGATCGGGAAACTGGCCGAGCCGCCGGCCAGGATGTCCTGGGGAGTTGCCACCGGGTTCAGGGCCAGGGCTGGCTTGCTCACCGTCAGCGTGATCGGCGCCGTCACGGTGCGCAGATCGCTGCTCCCCTCCACCTGCAGCGGATAGACGCCGTTGGCGAGTTGGGCCGTGTCGCTCAACACTAATGTCAGCTGGCCGCCGGGCACCAGCGCCGGCTGGCTCCAGGAGCGACCCAGATATTCAGGCCCGAGCCCATCCAGGCTGAAGTCGATAGGATCCTGGAAGCCGTTCAGGCCGGTAGCCGAGACTGTCAGCGACACCGCCCCGCCACTGCCCAGCGTGGCTTCGTGAGGGGTCACCGCAACGGCGAAGCCCGGCTGCTGGACGCTCACTCGTAGATCCAGCTCGCGTTGGGCGCCCACGCCGTTCGCCAGCACCGGCACCTGGTACGTGCCTGAGGCCAACGCCTTGCTTGCATTCACGACGGCATTGACCGAGACCCCGGCGATGGTGGGCGTGATCGGAGCCGTGGGCAGGGTGACCCTGAGCCCGTCGGGCAGGTTGCCGGGCACAAGCGCCACCACATCGGGGAAGCTCTGCATGTCGGTCGTCAGCGTCAGGGAAGCGGTCACCTGCTGCCCTGCCACCACAGACAGGCTCTGGTGCGCCGCGCCGAGCGTGAAGCTGGCGCCCTGGGGGATCGCCATGATGGTCTCTGACTGCGTGCTCTGCCCCGCGCTGCCCTTGGCCACCAGCCAGACGTAGTAGGGCTGGCTGGCAGTGAGGCCGGTCACGTTGTACTGCGTGGCGGTGCCCACGTCGAAGGTCTCTTGGGCCATCCCAGTCGCCGTACCCACGTTCACGACATAGTCGTCCACGTCGGGCTGGGCCAGCGGCTGCCACGCGAGGCTGAGCTGGCGGTAACCCGGCTGCGCGGCCAGGCTGGCGCTGAAGGGATTCGGCCACTCGCTGCCTGGGTGTGACACCTGGACCGTGGTGGGCGCGTACATGCGTACCGGCGGATTGGTGCCGTCCACGGCCTCGGCCCAGATGTGATAGTTGCCGGTGGGCAACTTGCTCAAGTCGACGGCCTGGGTGTGTGGGCTGCCATCGACCCACGTGGCATCCGACCCGACCAGCCCCTGCACGAGGTTCTCGCCGCTGTAGACGGGCGCCACGACCGTCTGAGGCGTGCCATCCGACCCCGTAATGGGGAACGTGCTGGTGATGCCTCCCGAGTTGGCATAGATATTGATCTGGGTGCCGACCGTGGGTCCGGAGAGCTGCCATCCTACCGTGGCCGACTCGTTGCCATCGGCAGCCACCGACACATTGCTCAACTGCGGCGGCGGCGTCGCACCCAAAGCCGTGAAGACGTACTGGTCCTGGTCGGTCGGATTGCCGTCCAACAGGGCCTTCCACGTGCCCTTTTGGGCCTGCGTGACGACGATGGTGTCCTGCGTGACCTTCTGCGTGCTCAGGTCGGTGAGCAGGATCATCTGCAAGCTGGTC
>Ga0326727_10022651_pt1 | contig 12104 bp, 14 predicted proteins | sample MB2enrmetagenome_FD_207643 | JGI IMG/M metagenome (GOLD analysis project Ga0326727, IMG submission 207643) | Lab enriched peat soil microbial communities from McLean, Ithaca, NY, United States - MB29MY | ecosystem: Environmental > Terrestrial > Soil > Wetlands > Peat | place: USA: New York... | reverse complement strand
ATCCGGTGGTGAGCACAGTCAGTTTGATTACACTTCAGCGGCACGCCCAGCTTCTGGAACAGGCGCTGTCGGTTTTTCATTCCGTTTTTAACAACGCGCCAGCGCAGGATCTTTCGCGCGTGTCTTAGGGGCGAGGGGCGCTCGCCCCAGGCCGAACGCCGTTCGGCCCCACGACGAAAAGGAGATGGAATATGTTTCGAGCTTTATACACGGCCGCGAGCGGCATGCTCGCCCAGCAGCTCAATCTCGATACCATAGCCAACAACTTGGCGAATGCCAGCACGGTCGGTTTTCGTGAGACCCGGCTGCAGTTTCAGGATTTGGTTTATCAGGAGATGGTCGTGCCCGGGTCGGCGGCCACGCAACAGACGACCGTGTCGGCGGGGCTGCAAATCGGTTTGGGCACCCGCGCCTCATCTTCTGAGGTCCTACAGTTACAAGGCGAATATAACAACACCGGAAACTCTCTGGATTTGGCGATTCAAGGCGCGGGTTTCTTTCAGGTGAAGCAGACGAATGGTGAAATTGCCTATACGCGCGCCGGGAGCTTCCAATTGGACCAGCAGGGGAACGTCGTCACTGCCAATGGCAATCCTCTGGAACCGGCGATTGCCATTCCTACCGCCGCCACCGCCATCAGCGTGGGGACAGACGGAACGGTGACGGTGACCATGCCGGGGCAAACGAATGCTCAGCAGGTCGGCGTCATTCAACTGGCCACCTTCCCCAATCCCGGGGGGCTGTTGAGTAATGGCAGCGGTCTATTTACCCAAACCACCGCCTCGGGTGATCCCATTGTGGGTACGCCGGGCGGGACGGAGGGTTTGGGCACCTTACAGCAAGGCATGCTGGAAGACTCCAACGTCAACGTGGTGGATGAATTCATCCAGATGATCGTTACGCAGCGGGCCTATGAGTCCAACTCGAAGGTCGTGCAGGCGGCGGATCAGATGTTGCAAGACGTCAATAACATGTCCCATTAGTGGAGCGCGCAACCCCATGCCCGCAGTCCTTAAAAGCCGAGTCGTAAGCGCTCTCCTGCTTTGGTTGATGTTAGCGCCACTTGCGGATGCACGTTCAGCCGATGCCCCATTACGCAAGGCGTTGGCGGCGGCGCAGGAGAGTGACGTGATCCCCGGTCGCGAGCCCCGCCCGCTTTCGCGCCGGGAGATTTTCCAAGTCATTCAAAACGATTTGGCCCAAAAAGGAATTTCGGGGCGTGGGGGGCTGCAGCCAGGGGACCTGAAAATTCAATCTTCGGTGCCGGTCCTCCAGGATGATATGGGATTACAAGTCAGAAGAATCGGCTTTGACCCCATTCGTCGCGAAACTGTATTCGAACTCTGGACTTCCCACGAGCCGCAATATCTTCCTTTTGAGGTCACCACCCGACGCGACCCGCAGAGTTTGGGATTGACCTCACGGTTCGAATGGAAGCTGGGGGAAGCGAGTGGGGAATCCCGGGCCGAAAGTCCGACGATGGGCCAGGGGGGAAGCCGGACCCGGTCCCAACTCCCCGTGCTGGTCAAACCGGGAAGACCTGCGACCTTGGTCATGCTGGGACAAAACGTGCGGATTACGACCACAGTGGTTCCGTTGCAGCCGGGAAGCAAGGGCCAGTGCATCCTCGTCCGCGACCCGGTCACCGCGCGCGTGATGAGCGGGGAAGTTGTCGACGAAGGGCTGTTGCGGACTAGTTTTTGAGACGGAGAAGGTGATGAACTCGACAATGTTTGTGCGCAGGACAGCCCCGGCACTGATCATCATAATAATCTTTTTCCTGCCCCTTCCTGGTTACGCGGTCGGGTTCAAGAAAAAAGGCCAGCCGACGAAAGACCATTTGGCGGAATATATCGAGCGCGTTAAGGCGGTGAAGGCATCTACGCCGAGCACGGGAAGTTTTTGGACTCCGCAGAGCCCGTACTCAGACTTGGCGAGTGACTACAAAGCGCGAAATGTAAATGACCTTATCGTCATTCAGGTGGTGGAATCAACCACGGCGGCAGAGGATGGGGCCGTTAAATCAGCGCGCACTTTTTCGGCAAGTTCTGGGATCAGCGGATTGATGGGCACGCCCGGTCCCACCAGTGGTTTGCAAAACATCTTTTCACCGAGTTCCTCACGGACTCTGAATGGGCAGGCGCAAGCGTCCTCCGATTCCACCCTGACTACCAGCCTCTCCGGCCGGGTTGTAGACGTTTTGCCCAACGGATTTCTGGTGATTGAGGCCGTGCGTGAAATGGACATGAATAACCAGCACCAGACGGTCATTATTCATGGCGTGGTGCGCCCGGGGGACATCGGCTCGAATAACGCGGTTCCCTCGACTGCCGTTAGCAATCTGGAAGTGGAGCTAAAAGGGCGCGGCGTGATCAGCGATGGGGTCGCACCTCCCAACAAGTTGATACGGTTGATCTTGAAACTCGTGGGGTTCTAAAGCCATGCGATCCAAGTTGTGGATAGGAGTGCTCGGCCTGCAAATGCTCTTGCTAGCTGCCACGCTCGCGGGCAAGGATTCGGAGTCGCGTAAAGTTCGCCTTGGCGACGTGACCACGGTGGAGGGTGTGCGCAACAACCTGCTGATTGGGTACGGGATGGTTGCGGGCCTCAAGGGCACGGGCGACAGCCAGCAGACCGTGTTTTCGGTCCAGACCTTGTCCAATCTCCTCCAGAAGATGGGAGTTCAATTCACGGCATCGGCGGTGGTAGTCAAGAATGTCGCAGCGGTTTTTGTCACCGCCACGCTTCCGCCTTTCGCCCGCCCGGGCACAGCGATCGATGTCGCGGTCTCCTCGATTGGCGACGCCAAAAGTCTCGATGGCGGATTGCTCCTTTTCACCACGCTGCATGGTCCCGACGGTCAAATGTGGGCGACAGCGCAGGGCCCCTTGACCAACGGAGGTTACACGGCGGGGGGACGAGGCACCTCCGTTCAGGTCAATCACCCCACCACGGCGCGCATACCTGGCGGCGGAATTGTCGAGCGGGATGGGGCGATGGACCTCAGCCACTTGACCCAGCTTTTCTTGTTGCTACGCGACCCGGATTTCCAGACGGCCACGGAAGCGGCCGAGGCCATCGAGCACGAACTGGGAAAAGGCTCGGCGCGGGCAGTCGATAGCCGCCGCATTGAGATTCGGCTTCCCGCCCAAGGCCCGGATAGGGTTCCAGGCCTGTTGGCGAAAGTGGATAGCTTGATGGTGGCGGTCCACCCCCAAGCCAAGGTCATCGTTAATGAACGTACGGGAACCATTGTCATGGGCCAGGAAGTGAGTTTGGGGGCTTGCTCCATCCTGCACGGCAATCTGTCGGTGGTGATCACCACGGAATTCAAGGTATCACAGCCTCTGCCTTACTCCCAAGGCCAGACGCAGGTGGTGCCGCAAACCACGGTTAAAGCTACGGAAAGCCCTGCCCGCCGCATTGAACTCCGCGAAGGTGCAAGCGTTGACGATTTGATCAACGGACTCCAGGCCATCGGCGCAACACCCCGCGATATCGTGGCGATTATGGAAGCGATCCGCGCGGCGGGGGCCTTGCAGGCGGAATTGGAGATCCTATGACACTCGCAGCTACGGGGTCCGAGTTACAATCGCTCGCCCACCGTCAGGAGATCACTTCTGCGGGCAGCACTGCGGAAACCCCCGCCCACAAGAAGCTGCGAAAAGCTGCCCAGGATTTTGAGGGCATTCTTATCTCGCAGCTTTTGGGAGAATTCAAGGTGGGCCTTTCCTCGCTGTCGGGGGATTCCCCCCTGGCAGGATCAGATACCTTGAACTCATTGGCAATTCAGACCTTATCGTCGGCCTTGGCCAGCCGCGGAGGGTTAGGAATTGGGCAAATGCTGGTTCATCAGCTCGAACCGAGTTTGAACCGGGGACAGCAAAATCACGGAAAGATTGGGTAGTGCTACAGTTTGAAATTAGGTAGTGGGGCGGACTGGCCAATCTCCAATAGAGGGGTTTATCATTCCAAATCCAGCCAAGTACCCGCTCAGCATAGTTTCCGAGGGCGCAGGCGCACTGGTGACGGATTTGGGAGGTGCCTCAATAGAGGCACTTATGCCCCAAATCGGACAGGCACCCACATGGTAGCCCGGCAAGCTCAGTTAACAATTCGGTTAACAATAGGGATAGTATCCTAACTCCAGCATGGCAACTCGGGCCTCCCGCCGGCCTTTTCGTCTTCCGGCAGTAGCCGCTCTAATGGAGATCTAATTGCACCTTGTGGGCTGGGTGGTCGCGACGTCGGCGCTCGCACGCCCAATCAGTCCATGTAGGGCCAAAGCAGGACACGACGGCGCTGATGTTGTACGGTTGAAGATAGGAAGAAATCGGCGTACCCTCAGGGGTGATCGACGATGGCAACGCATCCTACCACAACAGTGGACGCAACGGTGAAGGGCCAGATCCTACCTTCTATCATTAAGTTGGGTAGTACCGGGAACGATGCGCCGGGAACCAGGGAGGGCTGGCTGTGGCGAGGCCTGCTTCTGGCGGCAGTGGGAATAACCGGCGTTCTCCACTTTTTCACCCCTCTGACCGCCATCCACTGGATCTATATATTACAAAGGTTGTACTACATCCCGATCGTCCTGGCAGGCTTGAGCATGGGCTTGCGCGGCGGCTTGGCCGTCGCCCTGTTGTCAGGCGTCGCCTTTATGATCGGCACGCCATCCATCTGGACCGTGTCGAAGGTCGATGTGCTCGACCAGTGCCTGGAAACCTGTGTCTTCTGCCTCGTAGGCGGGGTGGCCGGAGGACTGACGGATCGGCGGAGAAAGCAGGATCAGGCTCTCCGTAAGACCACCGAGCAATTGCGTAGGGCGCATCAGGAATTGCGCGAGAACTTCGAAGGAATGAAACGTGCAGAGCGACTTTATGCCCTGGGGCAATTGTCTGCCGGACTCGCCCACGAGATTCGTAATCCCTTGGCGAGTATTGAAGGCGCGGCCGCGGTGGTGCAACGTGAGCGCGAATCCGAGGAGCGCCGTCGGGAATTTCTCGAGATCATTCAGAAAGAGAGCCGCCGGCTCAACCAATTGCTCACCAGTTTTCTCAACTTTGCCAGGCCCAGCCCGCCTGATTTGAAGACGGTCGATATCGACGGTTTGCTGGACTCGGTAATTGTTCTGGCGCAACACGCGGGAGAAACTCGCCGGCGGGATCTGAAGAAGGACATACAGCCGGGGTTGTCGCGGCTGGTCTGTGACCCCGAGCAGTTGAAGCAGGTTCTGCTCAACCTGGTCATGAACGCAATTCAGGCAACGCCGCAGGGCGGGACCGTGGTGCTGGCGGCGCGGGGGGACGGGCACAAGGTCACGATTGACGTTCAAGATCAAGGACGCGGAATCAGCGCGCAAAATCTCGACCGGGTCTTCGATCCCTTCTTCACCACCAAAGAGACCGGCACCGGCCTGGGACTGTCCGTGGCGCACCAGATCGTGAGCCGACATGGAGGGACACTGACGGTGGCCCGCAACTCGCCCGGTGGGCTCACGATGCGGGTTTCGCTTCCCCTTCCCACGAGCCACATATGAAGACAAGCCGAATCCTCGTAGTCGACGACGACGAGAGTCTGCGCCGAGTGCTACAGGTTGAATTGGAACAGGACGGCTATTCCGTCGTCACTGCGGCTTCGGCCCAAGAGGCCTTCTCGCTGCTGCAGCTTCGAGGGTACGATTTGGTGATCACGGATCTGAGGATGCCCGGCCTGTCAGGTATTGAGGTGCTGAAGCAGGTCAAGTCGCACTACCCGGAAACCGTCGTCATCGTCCTCACCGCCTTCGGAACTGTGGAGACGGCGGTGGAAGCCATGAAGGGCGGCGCCTATGACTTTCTCACCAAGCCCGTGCACCCGGAGGAACTGTTGCTGGTGGTGGCTCGTGCCCTGGATCATCTTCGACTCATCGAGGAAGTCCGGGTCTTGCGCGCCAATCTCAATCAGAAATACGGGTTCGAGAATATCCGGGGACATTCCGACGCGCTCCTGCAAGCTCTGGACGTCGCGGCGCGGGCGGCGCGAACGAACTCCACGCTTCTCATTCGAGGAGAGACGGGGACCGGGAAGGAACTGCTGGCCCGAGCCATCCACTTTAACAGCTCGCGCAAAGATGGCCCGCTGATCACCATTAACTGCGGAGCGATTCCGAAGGACCTTCTCGAATCCGAACTCTTCGGCCACAAGAAAGGTGCGTTCACCGGCTCGGTCGCCGACAAAAAGGGCAAGATCGAAATGGGCGATGGAGGAACGGTCTTCCTGGACGAAATCGGCGAAATGCCGCCGGAGTTGCAAGTCAAGCTGCTGCGGCTGATCCAGGAGGGTGAGATCGAAAAGATCGGTTCCGAAGTGGGACACCACGTCGACGTCCGCATCATCGCGGCGACCCATCGAGATCTCCAGGTCATGATTGAGGACGGCACGTTTCGCGAGGACCTCTACTACCGCCTCGCCGTGATCCCTCTGGAGCTGCCGCCCCTCCGGGAGCGCGCGGAGGATATCGCGGATCTGGTGCAGTATTTCTTTGCCAAGAGCCAGCAAAAAAACGGCCGACCGAATCTGGTGATGCCGCCCGCCCTGTTGCCTTATTTTGTGCGCTATCGCTGGCCGGGCAATGTGCGCGAACTCGAGAACGCCGTGGAGCGAGTCGTCGTCCTGACTCGCGGAGACGCGGTTACCCTCCACGACTTGCCGGAGTTCCTACGTGAGGAAAGAGCCAGCGTAGATGCTCTTGAAATAGGCTTGCCACCCCAAGGCATCAGCCTGGAAGCAATTGAAAAGGAACTCATCCTGAAGGCATTGGAGAAGTGTGACTGGAACCAGACGCACGCCGCTCGTTACCTGGATATCAGCCGCAAGACGTTGATTTACCGGATGGAAAGACATGGGATCCGGCGGCCTCAGGAGCGCCAGGTTTCCAGCTGATGAAGATCAATCCGCCTGGATCCTCTACCGTCTCCAGCCGGCTGCTCTCGCCTCTCGTCTCGGGTGCCTCATTTGAGCCAATCCAGCGTTCGACGAGACGGTCAAGCCGGCCGCCGGCCGGGCATCGCGTTCGACCAAACCGGCCAAGCAACAAGCATTTTGTCCAGTTTTGAAGCCACACCGAAGTGAATCCCCCCAAACCACGCGTCCGGTTCGCCGGAACGAAGCTCTGGCATCGCAATTGCTCGAAGACACGGTTAATACCAGAAACCATTCCCAGGAGTGGGTTCATGGATAGGTATCCATCCGCGGCGGCGGGGGTACGCGCCAGCATGGCGGGGGCGGCGGACGAGGTTTCACTTCCAGCTATGAGAGAGACGCCTTGCCACAGCTTCGGGCTGACGCGCCGCGAGTTGGAGGTCGTCGGCAAGATTGTCGCGGGCTGCACAAACAAAAGCATTGCCGGCGATCTGGATATCAGCAGAGAGACTATCAAGCGTCACATCGCAAACATATATGCCAAGCTGGGCGTCTCCAATCGGCTGGAACTTGTGCTCTTCACTGCTTATCACCAGGTGATCGATCTTCCGGGATTTCACGGCGAATAGCCCAGACGCCCTTTGGTGCTAACGAAGAGTGAGGAACAGACTGGGGGCACAGGTTCAAACAGTGTTGATGTACTGGTATACGGAGCCTGATGTGCACTAAAATCTATGCAGACTCGTGAAATTGACCCCGTTCAGGACCCGTCGTGGTTTGCCTTGGTAGAAAGGCATCCCCGAGCCTCCGTGTTCCACACGCCGGATTGGCTGGAGACATTGAGGCGAACCTATGGCTATGAACCGGTTGTTCTGACCACATCTCCTCCCAGACGCGAGCTAGCGAACGGCGTTGTATTTTGTCGCGTGTCGACTTGGCTAACCGGGCGTCGAATTGTATCCTTACCGTTTTCCGACTACTGCGACCCACTGGTTGATGATCGAGGGGAATTATGCTGCATCTTGGCGGCACTACGTGACGAGTGGAAAGGCAATGGACTAGAGTACATCGAGTTGAGGCCAGTTGAGTCCGACTTTGGACTTTCTCCCGACCTGAGCAAATCCGAAACATTCTGCCTTCACCGGCTGGACCTGCATCCGAGTGTCGAGGACCTCTTCCGGGGATTCCACAGAGATTGCGTTCGGAGGAAGATCCGGCGCGCGGAGCGGGAATGCTTGACTTACGAAGAGGGTCGGTCGGAACTGTTGCTGGAGAAGTTTTACCGTCTGCTCGTGCTGACGCGCCGGAGGCAACTGTTGCCGCCACAGCCGCTTGCCTGGTTTCGCAATCTGATTGTGTGCATGGGCGACAAGCTGAAGATTCACGTGGCTTCCAAGGACGGCCAGCCCGTGGCGGGCATCCTCACGCTAGGTTACAAATCCACGCTCGTATACAAGTATGGGTGCTCGGACCGGCGGTTCGACAAGCTAGGGGGCACGCAACTCTTGTTATGGAAAGCTATCCAGGAAGCTAAGTCCAATGGCCTTAGAGAATTAGACATGGGACGATCAAATTGGAGTGACCTCGGCCTCATCAATTTCAAGAATCGCTGGGGTGCAGCCCGGTCCACATTGACGTATTGGAAATATGGTGGCGACGTGGCCGATCTTGAAAGGCGAAGTCGGGGCACCCATATTGCACGCTGGCTCTTTGGGCACATGCCTGCTCGCCTTCTAAGGGCATCAGGGAGCCTTTTCTACAGGCATGTCGGCTAAGCTGAAGATATTCGGAATCACTCGTGAGCAGGGTTGCGATCGTGAGTAAGGAAGGACCAAACGCTGCCCTTAATCTGGTTTTGGCCGGAAGGGAAGCAGGCGATGGCGCGCAAAGTGACTCTTACGGAAGAGATGCTGCGCGACCCACCCAAGAAACTCACCATAAGGTGTGAACTGATTTGCTGACAACGGAAGAAATGAGTTCCCAGACCCTCCGGGTCACCGAAACGAATCCTCAAACTGACCCCCGGTGGGAGTCTTTTGTGACCGGGCATCCGAACGGGTCGATTTATCACCACCCCGCCTGGCTGGGGGTTCTGGAGGGAGAGTACGGGCAGAAGGGTGTCTATCTGAGTTGTGTGGATGCCGCTGACCGGGTTCTGGCGATTCTCCCCATGATTTACACTCGAGGGCTTCCGTTCAATTTGGGTGGAGCGGTGGCGGGGCGCCGTCTTTCGTCTCTTCCGCGCACACCCATAGCAGGAGCGCTTTCCATAGACTCGCGAGCCACAGTTGCCGTGCTTCAGGAGGCAGTCCGGCGCGTCTCTCAGAAGCCCGGGACTCGGCTTCAGATCAAAACGCAGGGGCGGGAACTCGACGGATTGGTCGATGGGCTTGTTTGCATGCCATGGAGACTGTCTTACGTACTCCAGTTACCCGACCCATCGAAGGGACATTACCGGGTCCCCGATGGTCAAGAAAGAGCCAGAATCAAATGGGCCGTGAAAAAGGCCTCCAATTTGGGCGTGACAGTGCGTCCGGCGAAGACCGAGGCCGACCTGCGCCACTGGTACGAGGCATACCTGGAGACCATGCGCCGTAATATGATTCCTCCTCGGCCGTTCCGGTTCTTTGCCGCACTTTGGAAGACACTGCGGCCTGCCGGAATGATGCAAGTGCTGATTGCCGAGCACGGCGAAGCCGCGGGGAAAAAGCTGATTGCCGGTGCCGTCTTCCTCATGTTGGGACGAACTGTTTCGTACGCATTTAGTGGGATGCTCCGCCAGTATGGTTCGTTGAGGGCCAACGATGCCATTCAATGGCATGCGATCAACGAGGCATGCCATAAGGGTTTCCACTCGTTCGATTTTGGCGAAGTTCCGGACGGCCACACCGAACTGGCGAAATTCAAAAGCAAGTGGGGCGCTGAGCCGACGCGCCTCTATCGGTATATCACTCCAGCCCCTCCCGTGCCGAGAAGCGGCAAGGTCGACTCCCATTTCAACATCGCATTGCTTCCCCGGGTCATCTGGCAGTACTTGCCTTTGAAATTGACGGAGTGGATGGGCGATCAGATCTATCGCCGTCTCTAGTGGTGTCATAATCGATACGGTTGGACCCGGAGTGCCAGCGATGCGATTCAGTGTAGTGATCACGTGTTACAACCAGCGCCGTTTCATCCATGCTGCTGTGGACTCGGCGCTGGCCCAGAACCCCCGCCTGGCCAAAGAAGTCATCGTGGTGGATGACGGTTCCACAGACGGCTCCCGGCAGGTGCTGGAAGGATATCGTGATTCGGTTCAATTGCGACCGCTTCCGAGTAATCGCGGGCCAATCGAAGCCCGCAATTATGGCGCCACCCAGGCCCAGGGCGACTACCTGGTTTTTCTAGATGGGGACGATGTGTTCATGCCCTGGGCACTGGACGTCTATGAGCGAATTATCGCGGACCGGAAACCAACGGTGATTCTCGCCAAGACCCGCTGGTTCGAAGGTCCCATTCCAACCCTGAAACCCGAGGACGTCCCGCACAAGATCCAGTATGTGGAATACAAGGCCCTGTTGCGAAAAGACCGGGGCGCCGGTCTGAGTGCGAGCGCGTATATCGTCGATCGGCAGGCATTCCGGAGCGTGGGAGGTTGGTCAGAGGGGATTTTCCAATTGGACCTCCAGGATCTCTCCGCGAAGCTGGGGTTCATGCCGATGGTACTCATTTGCTCGCCAAATACCGTCCTCTATCGAATTCACGAGGGGAATAGCATCCACAGCGTTCCTCCTTTTATCAAAAACCTGTATCGGCTCCTGGGTAAGGAGAAAGCAGGAGAGTATCCCGGCGGGAAAGAGCACTGGCAGGACCGGCATGCTTGGTTTGGAGGCTTGATCGCATTCTGGGTCAAGAGGGCTGTACGGGCCGGGCTTTACAAGGATGCCGCGAAGCTGATGCTTACCGGCTGGGCGATGGTGCTTGCCGCGGTCGTTCGCAGAGCAACCGCGGTTATCCGTGGACGCCGGCCGATTGAGACGATGAATCTCCCTTGATTTCCGCCACGTACCGCTGCACCAGTTCCCCGGCGGGAGAGAGCGCAAGAGCAAGACCGCAGCCGCCCCCCGGCGCACCACAGCGATCAGGCCACGTACCCCAGGCGCGCCGCATAGGGCTTGGCCTGTTACCGCCTCAGACTGTTCCCCTACCGAAAGATTAAAAAGGCATCAGGGGGCTAAAGTTTCCCCTAAAAACCGTCGATAGGACAGTTGTAGTCTTTAGGAGGCAGTATATGCGAGTTGACGCTCCTTTTTCCTTTCCCGAAAATCTGCAACCTCAAAAGGTTGCAAGCTCAGGGTCGCCGACCCAGCAGAACCGCCCCGCCTCGGTCGATTCCGGCCGGGATCAGGCACAACTGTCTGTCAATAACGATACAGTCCAAAAGTTGAAAGCCAACCTTTCCCAAGTGCCGGAGGTCCGGCAAGAGCGCGTGGACGCTCTTCGCCAAGCGGTGAGCAATGGCAGTTATCAAGTTTCGGATCAGCAATTGAGTGACGCCATGGGCTCAGACCTGCTGGCAGGGCAACTTCGACTGACTTAGTCGATAGGAGGGAGGAGTCATGGATGACTTGGCTCCTGCCCCAGCACAGCGGACCTCCGATAACGGAGGGCGGACACCGGAACAAAACTTCGCGGCGCGAAAGAAGAAGGCTGTGAAGAAGGTGCCGCCGACGCCTGCCTCAAAGCAAGATGCGGAACCTGAGCCCGCGCCCGAACCGGAATCGGACCACCTGCTCGACGTTTTGGCTTAATGATGAAACGTGAAGTGCATCAGTACCTGGATTTGCTCGAACGGCGTTTGGCAACGCTTCGTTTGCTCGCCACCGACCTTGACGAGAGCCGCTCGGCTTACGTCACGCTCGACTTGCGATCGATGCACCAGCACATCTCACGTCAAGAGAACCTTTGCACGGAAATTCGCTCGCTGGATACGGAGCTTCAAAATATGAAAGAGAAACTCCGAGGCTTGGCCGCCGCGGGCGAAATGCCCTCCACGCTCGGTGAACTCGAGGCGCAGCTCGACCCCATGTCGGCGCGCCAGCTTCATTTATTGATGGGCGGACTCAAAACCATTCAGGCCGACGTGCGCAGGCTGAGCCGAGTCCATTCGGAATTGCTCCGGCGTTCCCGGCGATCCGTAAATGTCTTGCTGAATTTCCTGG
>Ga0326727_10022650_pt1 | contig 12106 bp, 14 predicted proteins | sample MB2enrmetagenome_FD_207643 | JGI IMG/M metagenome (GOLD analysis project Ga0326727, IMG submission 207643) | Lab enriched peat soil microbial communities from McLean, Ithaca, NY, United States - MB29MY | ecosystem: Environmental > Terrestrial > Soil > Wetlands > Peat | place: USA: New York... | reverse complement strand
TCTGGCGGACCGTGACGCGCACAAAATACCAGCTCCGGCGTAACAAAGTACGGCTGCACAATCAACTGGAAGCGCTGCTGGAAGAAGCGCATATCAAGTTATCCAGCCTGGTTTCAGATCTGCTCGGCGCCAGTGCACGGCGGATGCTGCAGGCTTTGGCGGAGGGAGAAACGGATCCGGCGACGTTGGCCGCCTTGGCCGACCAACGCCTGCGCGCCACGTCGACGCAGCTACGCGATGCCTTGGGTGCGTGCACGGAGCTCACTCCCGTCTACCGCCGGCTGGTGAAGATGGTGCTCGAGGAGTTGCAATGGATCGAGCAGCAGATCGGCCAACTGGACCAGGAGATGGCAAGCCTGCTCCGCCAGCACCAGGATGCAGTCCAGCGGCTCGCTGAAGTCCCCGGTCTCGGGGTGGATTCGGCGCAACAGATCATTGCCGAAGTGGGTGCCAAGGCAGGGACCTTCGCTTCCGCCAAGAATCTCTCTTCGTGGGTCGGGGCATGCCCGGGAGAGGAAGAGACCGCGGAAGTAAATTACAGCGCGCGCTCACCGAAGGGGAACCGGCACATGCGTCGCCTTCTCAATCAGGCTGCCAATGCTGCCGTCAAAGTTAAAAGAAGCATCTTCGAGATCGTCTACCGTCGTCTCGTTCCGCGCCTCGGCCACAACAAAACCATCGGCGCAATTGCGCATCGCATCTGTCAGCTGATCTGGATAATCCTGAATAAAGGCGTTCGCTATGAGGAACGGGGCCCGGCGGTTTCGGAAAACTCCAGACGAGCCCGCACTTCCCGGATGATCCGGACACTCCGCAAGCTTGGCTACCGAGTCGAACTTCAAGCGGATCCGGCATGAGCAGCGCGATTTTCGACCCTGTTCGAATGGGGGGTCTGTGTTGAAGTGTCCGGATGACCGCAAAGACAGAGCTACAAGGATCTATCTGGCTGCGGGAGTCACCGACATGCGCAAGGGGTTCGAGGGTCTGTACGGTCTCGTCCGGGATCGACTGTCGTGTGAGCCTCTGAGCGGGCGCTTTTTCCTGTTCTGCAACAGCCAGCGCAATCGGCTGAAGGTCCTCGTCTGGGACGGAAGCGGACTCTGGGTCTGTGCCAAGAGGTTAGAGAAAGGGCGTTTCACCTGGCCGCAATCCGGTGATGCGCGGGGCAAGGTCGCCCTGAGTCACGAAGAGCTTTCGCTGTTGTTGGGTGGGATCGATCTGACCAAAACCAAGCACAAGCGGTGGTACCAGAGGGCTTCCCCCGAGGGATACGCTGCCGCATAAGTCGCTTGGTTGTTTGATCGTTTCGATCGACTCTGGTAAATCATTAACCCATTGTGAGTTTAGCTTCCATTCCTTCCGCACCAGCCGATCTGGAACTCATCGCACAACTGAAGAGCAAGCTACAGTACGCGGAGCTGAGGATTTGGCTATTAGAAGAGCGGCTGCGGCTGATGCGGATCGAGAAGTATGGAGGGAATCCCTACGCGATGCACTTCGTCGAGCGTTTGTCGCGATGGGCGGGACACTACGTTGACCTCTCCGCGCTTGATTTGCGGGGAGCGTTGGTTCGTTCGCTGGAGCAGATTAGCCATTTTTTGTTTTCCTGGGGAACGCATTTCCTCAGCAACATCGTTTCATCTCTTGTGGAAGCGATAATTTGGACTTGTCCCCATTTTTGACACAAACGATTAAGACTCAAAATCCATGGAATGGAGAATTGAGTCATGGGGATTTATCGCAGGCAGTTCACTCGGGAGTTCAAGTTGGCCGCCGTACGGCGGCTGGAGGCAGGGGTTTCGTTGGCCGAGGCGGCGCGGGCGTTGGAAGTCAACCCCAACGTATTGCATCGTTGGCGGCGTGAGTTCCGGCAGGCGCCCGGCAATGCGTTTCCCGGCCACGGGCAGCCGCGCTGGAGCGAGGGCCGGATCGCCGAGTTGGAACGGAAGATTGGTCAGCAGGCGGTGGAGATCGATTTTTTGAAGGGGTGCTTGCAGCGCATCGAAGAACAGCGGATGCTGCAGGTGTCGAGTGGAAATCCGCAGTCTACCGCAAGGTCGCGGAAGAAGTGACCGCCGGGCGGAGACTGAGCATCGAGCGGATGGTGGAGCTGGGCCGGGTCAGCCGGTCCGGCTTTTACCGCTTCGACGAGGGCACCAAGCCGGATCCGGACATGGACCTGCGCGATGCCATCCAGCGCATCGCGTTGGCCTGGCCCAGTTATGGCCGGCCCCGCATCACCGCCGAGTTGCGGCGGCGGGGATGGACGGTGAACGCAAAACGGGTCCACCGCCTGCTGCGTGAGGACAACCTGCTGTGCGTTCGCCAGCGCAAGTTCGTCGTAACCACCGACTCGAATCACGGGCGGAAGGTCTACCCGAATCTGGCGCGCGCCCTGGTGCTGACCGGCATGGACCAGCTCTGGCGGGCCGATATTACCTATATCCGGCTGCGCCAGGAGTTTGTTTTCCTGGCGGTGATTCTGGACGCCTTCTCGCGCCGCGTGATCGGATGGGCGCTGGATCGCCACCTGGAAGACGAGTTGACGTTGACGGCGCTGCGCATGGCCCTGTCGCGGCGAAGCACCCAACCCGGCCTGGTGCATCACTCCGATCGCGGCTCGCAGTACGCCAGCCGCGAGTACACGGACCTGCTGAAGGCAAACCACATCGATATCAGCATGAGCCGCAAAGGCAATCCGTGGGACAACGCGGCCTGCGAGTCGTTCATGAAAACGCTGAAGTACGAGGAAGTGTTGCGCAACGAATACCGCGACCTGGCCGAGGCCCGCGCCTCGATCCGCGAGTTCCTCGAAAAGGTCTACAACCAGAAGCGCCTGCACTCGGCCCTCGGCTACCTGCCGCCCGCTGAGTTCGAGGCCCAACTGGCCGTTCAGAATAAGGAAGCCGCTGCGCGGCAGCTGGTTGCGTGAGTTTTTCCAGGCATGGGGAGATCTATCGATCCGATGTTGCAATGAAAAGCCGGGAGTGGCAACCGCAGCCCGCTCCCGGCGCTCATCGGCGTCGATGAGTCTCCAGCCGGCTATTCCTTGGCGGGTTGCGCTCCCGCAGAGCCCGCCTCCGCTTCACCGGCCGGGAGCAGAATGCGCTAAAGTGGTCTTGTCCGTCGATTGATTTTCAGCGAACGGCAAACAGTGTCTTAACCGTTTGTGTCAGCCCAGGGGACAACCCCAATTGCGTTCTTTACCCTCTTCTTTCTGTTCCGGGAAGGCGAGTCATTGAAGCTGCAGCTAGCGGCGTTCTTGCCGCTTAGGGCCGATCAATTCGAGCGTCTGTTCGCCGGCATCAGCAATTCGATCGTCGCCAACGTCTACGGTTGCGTGGCCGTGGGCGCGTCCCAGGGGATCCTAATGAGCTTGGGTTTCTGGGTGCTTGCTCTGCCGTCTCCTATCCTATGGGACTGGTAACAGCTCCCTGTTCTTTGCTTCCGATCGTTGGCTCATTTGTAGTATGGGGACCCACTACGATGTTCCTTTTCATTTCCGGACACTGGGGAAAGGGCTTGATCTTGTTATTTTGGAGTGCAGCGGTAGTGGCGCAAATCGACCATCTGCTCCGGACCTGGGTCATCAGTCAACGAGCGAACATGCATCCTTTACTCATGTTTTTCGCGCTCTTGGGGGGCGAAGGCGTTCGGGGCCCTCGGGGCTGTTCATCGGACCTGTCGTCGTGTCTGTTTCGCTCGTGGCACTTAAGATGCCGCGCGAGACCAACCTGGACACCCCTGCAGCCTGACATCTCTCTTGTAAGGAGAAAAGCCACAATGCAAATCAGCAACTTTCGGCAGCGAAAATGGGGAAGGCTTGTGACGAGAGCTGCGCTTTCGGTGATGCTTCTGGCGAGCGTTCCCGGCTTTTCGCACTCGAACTCAAGGCTACAGGAGTTCTTCCGGAACAACATCGGCCTGAGCGAAGAGCAGATTGCCGCAATTAAGAGCGGGAGAGCCGTCGTGAAGGCGATGCCATCGCGCAGCCCCGCCGAGGTTTTTCTGTTCGGAGCGGTTTATGTCCCCGCTGCGCCGGAGAAATACATCCAGTTTGCTCATGATTTTGATCGACTTCGGCAACTTCCGAACTACCTGGCGCTCGGAGTGTCCAGCAACCTGCCCCAGTTTTCGGATCTGAGTGGTTTCTCCTTCGATGATGATGACATCAAGGCCCTGAAGGACTGCAAACCAAGCGATTGTCTGATCCAGATGCCTGCAAGTTCCATGGACCAGGCCCAGAACGCGATCGATTGGTCGGCGGCGAATCTCAGCCAGCAGGTCAACGACCTTCTACACAAGGCAGCACTGGAGCACGTACGTCGATACCAAAGAGAGGGCAACCAAGCGTTGGGCGTTTTCCACGACAAACGCAACCCGACCGATGTGCCCCAGCAATTCGCGTATATGCTCAGCTACGTCAAAGTGTTGCCGGAGCAACTTCCGGATTTCCATCGCTACCTTCTTGAATACCTGGATTACAGGCCCGCCAATACTGATGACGCGTTCTACTGGGGCAAGGTTAAATTCGGATTGAAGCCGACGCTGCGGATCGTGCACCTTATTACCATGCGTGGCAAGTCGGCTGATCCGGTTATCTATGCCGTGGCGGAAAAACAGCTCTATTCCAGCCATTACTTCGAAACCGCGCTTGACCTTTCTTTCTGCGTGCGCGCAGGCGAGAACGCCGGCGAACCCGGTTTTTACCTGATCAAGGCTATGGGCTCTGACAAGTGGGCCTGACTGGTTTGAAGGGTTCTATCGGCAGAAAAGCAGCGGTGAGTAGCTCGTTGTCGAATCTGCAGAAGGCTCTGACCGCGATACGCAACACTTTTGAGCAGTCGCGCAATACTCTGGCTGTTGAGGCGTCTTGTGAATGTCGAGTTCTATCGGAGCCATTTCCAATCCCCGGGATTCTCCTAGACCGTCAGCAGCGGGCATCCTCGATTCGTGGCAACATGCTTCTTAAAGGAGGCAATGATGGGTGTGAATTGGAGCAAGGGGATCGGTGGAGAGCTTAAAACTGCGGCTGCGATGGGGCTGCAACGCGAAAGTCTGAAACAAGCGATGCATGGTGGATCGGGAATTCCCGCTGGCCTGGGCAGCCTGCCGAATGCTCCAGTGCGTGCCGGTAGCGGGCTTATGGGAGAGCGTGCGCTTGAGCAAGGCAGCAATCTGTTGGTCCCCGATGCTGCGCGGCCGACCCGGACGCAACTCGTCATAGAGTCCAGCCAGGCGGTGCTCGACAAAACGCTGTCGCCACTTGCCCGCGGTGGCATTTCTCCAGCGCAGGCGACGGGCGATTTGGGTGTTGCTTTGTCCCTGAACCGACTAGAGCACCAGTTTGGCACGCGCCACCAGAGCGTGGGGCAAGGTGCGGGAAGCGGCCAGGCTCTGGAGTTGCGTCTGTTCGCCCGGGGCGAGAGTAAGGGAGGGCTTGGGGCGTCCAGTGATCATGCTCGGAGCTTATCTCAAATCCGATACTTATGCTAGTTATTTATGGGACGCCACACTAGTCCTCTTCTTTTGTGGCTTCGCATAAATCCTTGAAAGTGGCGCGACCGACTCACATCTCGCCCCGTTCGGACGCGATCTTCACACGTAGAAGCCCCCATAGCCTTTTCCCGCTCTGAGAAACAAATCGACAAACCTCGCAGGGACGCAAAGACGGAATAGATAGATAGCTAGACAATGGGCGCAGGCAGGGTCCGTCCAAGGTCATTGAAATCCTTCGTGTGGTGTGGGCTTGGCCCGCGTCCAAGCTCGGGCATCCTCTCCGTTGGGTCGGGCGTGTTGGGGTCAACGACGGAGTAGCTTGTTCAGGACTTCCGGATCGGCTCTTATGGTCGCAACTGTCGTCAGGGCTGTGTGTCTCCTAAGTTTTAACTTTTCTGTCTCCTTATCTTCGAAACCTCTAAGTAACGGGAACATCAGTCCGTGCGCCACTGTTCGGCTCGGGTTCGACGGCAAGGGTTGGACTTATCTCCTCACTTGGCTCGATGGGGGGCAACGCCGGGAGCAGAATCGTCAGAATTCTTCCGCAATTCACCGAACTCGATGCGGAAAGGTATCCTCCGTAATGCTGCACCGTGCCTTTCATGCCTGTGTCGAAGCTGGATGCGGGTTGAAGAGAATGTGTATCCCCTCGCTTGATCCTGCTCGTAGCGGTCGTTTCTAGGACAATGTAGTACCCAAGCCCGACTCCGGCGGGTTGCGAGTGGTCGCTCTCCGCGAGTCTGCGGGTGGAAACCTTGATTCGGACAGACCCTCCACCGGTCATGGTCCTTCGCACACTCATGGCCAAGGCCATTAGTACTTGCAGAACACTTTGAGGGTCAGTGCGCACGGGTTCAAAGGATGCTCCAAACTCGATTTGCAGACCGATGCTCTTGCCGAGTAAACGCTGCAACAAGTTGGTAGCATTGGTGATGATTACGTCAAGATACAAGGGCTGCGACAAGGCTTGGCTTCGCCGGAATGTTAGCAATTCTTTATTCAGGAGGGATGCCTCTTGCGCGGCCTCCTGGATCGCTAAGATTCCTCGAAATCTTGGCTTGTCGGCCTTATCCAGCAGCAATTCGGCCTCGCCCAGAATGACAGTAAGAAGATTATTCAAATCATGGGCCACGTCACTTTCGAGCAATGCCATGGCCTCTGGGGTGTTGTTCGGTTGGGCAAGGTCGCGATCAATGCCACCGTGCCCCTCAAACGCTCCGCGGGCGCCGAGCAAAGGAATCACAACCGATTCCAGTCTTACCACTCGGCCGTCCTTGGCAACCTTCAAAGTCTCCATTTGACGAGGTGAGAGCCCGGCCTTCGAACAAATTTCAAATTCGGTGCGAACCCGTGCCGCCTCATGATCGGGCATCAGATCGAAGAAGTTTTTCCCGACCACTTCTTCGGGTTCATATCCCAGCAACTCCCTGACTTCCGGACTGGAATAGGTATACGTGCCCGAGGCGTCGAGTTCCCAAATCCAATCTCTCGTTGCCTCCACCAGCCAACAAGAACGCCGCCAATCGCGCAATCTGCGGCAGACAAGCTGCGCGGGACGCTGAGCGGCATGTCTCGCTGCTAGCATAATCGTTTTCACACTAGGACCTTCTCATAACGTGGAGCGCTAGTCTTTGCGATAGCGCAAACTCGGCCGGAACGCAAAGCATTCGGAGGGCGAACGGCGACCGGGCGCCCACACTGGACCAAGGAGTGCTGCGCTACAGAGGCTGGTGTTCACCAAGCCAAAAAACTATCCACCGCTCGAAACGGGGTGATGCGTTTTCCCTCCACTGAGGCATACCGAGCCTTCGCCAGCGGCGTGACTCATGCTTCGACTTCGAGCCAAATCGTTCCGCGGAGCGACTCTTCTCGACACTCCTCGCTTCCACGAACGTAGAACCACCATTCTCGGTATCCGCACACCTCGCCGTTCACCGCTCTCAACGTCGGAAGGTCTTTGCCTTCGGCTAGCCGCTGTCAAAGACATGAATGCGTCAGAATTCCTACGAACGAGACTGGCGGCTGCTCTCTTCTTTCCTCCGCTGACTCTTAGCAACCAAACGAGCATGGTCACCTCCTGTCTGTGGTTGGGTGTAAGAAATGATCTGTCCAATGATTGGAATTTGTCCAAGAATTGAAATGGTGGCCACTTATGGCCATCTTATTCCGCACAAGACTCGTCGTTACCTTCTTTCTGAAAGCATGACACTTCACCTGGCAACTACCCGAAGTTTCCGCTCCGGCGTAAATGGTAACCAGATTGCCCGTTCAAAACCGTGAATCGAGAAACTCAATCCGACTGCAGGGAAGAAGATGCCGAAGCAAAAGGGGTTTTCGTTGATTGGGCGAAAGCCGATGAAACACTAGCAGGGTGCGGGTGCGCTGTACGGTGATGTTCCGTCGCAGGGCACAGGTCGTATGGGGGCCAGGCTGCGCGGGAAGCACGACATGAAAATCGTTCATCTACTTGCGTGGTTTGCTCCGCTATTGCTGGTCGTGAGGTTAGCGGACGCACAGCAGCTGGCATCGTCTGTTCTGCCCACCCTGTCCAGCGAAGCGACCGTCGGCTCTGGCGCAGTTCCTGCCTCGTCTGCGGCGCTCCATGTGAGCTCAGCACGGATTTCCGATCACGGCAACTCCGCGCACTATTCCCTTTGGCCCCGCCCCTACGTGGACGGTGGATTCTCTCTCATGCATGGGGGCTATTTCCCGGCCGCGGGAAGCCTGGGCGTGGGCGTAAACCTCGAGGCCCCCATGTTCGTGGTGGTAGCAGAAACCTCAGCGGACAACGGACATAAGCTGGATTCCGGCACCGGGCATGACGCCTATTTCCAGGCCCGCAGCTTCCTTCGTTTCAAGAGAGGTTGGCACTGCGGCGGTGGCGCGCAGTGGAACAGGCTGACCACGGATATTTATTCCAAGCAGGCCTGGCGGCCGGCGTTTGGCGGAGGCAAAGATCTTTTCCGGGACGACTTCTCGCTGCGCACGCAAGTTCTCTACGTGCTTCCCGGCACTGACCGGATGAACGCCTCACAAGGGCCTGAGATCAGCCTTTGGCTACCGTCGCCGGCCGCCAACCGCCACCTGTTCTACCATCAAACCATTGGAATCTACGGCGCTCATCAGACTTCGGTCCCGGGCGACCCGGGAACCAACGTCCGCTACGTCGACGTGTTTGCCGGCTTCACCCTGATGTATCGCTTCTGACCCTCACTCCCCGGCGTCACAACAGGTATCGGCTACCTCTGAAAGCGGCTAAGGAAATGGGGGTGTCGAGATGCGCAAGCGCAGCTACACAAATCTCGCACCACCACCTGCTTACTCCGCGCGAAGCGCTCCACCGGTCCCAGCGTCAGTACGCACGCCAACGAAGTCACTGGTCCTACGCAGGGATGCGTCATCAAAAGCACTGCCGCCTGATTCTGCTCCGCTTGCTGAGCGACAGCCTGGTCCAACTCTTTCATCGATGCATCCAGTTGGTCGATCATCCTCAGCAACTCCTGCCGGCGATGACTCGCCCACGGACCGAGCTTCAGACCTTCCAACTCTGCCCGCCCTTTCTGGGTGAACAGCTTCTTCTTCCGGCACACCCCCTCGCCGATGGCCAAGGCGTGTAACTGATTGCCCACGGCATTGTGCATCCACACCAGCTTTTGCCGGTGCCATACCAATTGCCGCAAGTCGCGCTCTGCCAGCGTCGGCCGCCAGATGCGCGGGAAGCGATCACTTAACAGCAGCTCCAGTAAGTGCGCCGCATCGCGCGCATCCGTCTTCTGTTTGCGCACCACCGACGCCCGGATCTGGGCCGCATCTCCGATCCACAGCTCGTGTCCCAACTCGGCCAGCATCCGCTCGAACCAGCGCGTGTGCCCGGTGGCTTCGATCCCTACCCGCACCGGGCCCACTAACCCGGCATAGAACGCTCGTGCTTCGCCACTCTCATGCTCCAACCGACGCTCGATCAACTCGCCGGTCTCCTGGTCCAGCATGGCGATCTGCTGGTAGCGCGTGTGCAAATCACACCCTACAATCTTCATGTGCTCGGCTCCTTTCCTCCGAGCCTTGGTTGGTTTGAGCCCACCAAGTTTACTCGCTCGAAGGGAGCCGACACGGTTATCTAATCAGGCCACAGCATCAGGCAACAGCATCACATCCGCCAGCGTTTCGATAAGGTCATAGCTGTTTAGCCGTCGTGCCACCCGGATCGCGAGGCACTTCCTCGTGTACTCGTACACACGAGCCGTCGTTCAGCCACAGCCTGCCTCGGGACCTGTGCTTCTCCGGTACTTTCAGCCCTCGCGACGCCAGATCCGCTGCACTCGGTCCTTGCCCACACACCACCCAGCGCTACGCAACAAGGCGGTAATCCGCCGATAACCGCAGCGCCCATACTTGCTGGCCTGCACAATGACGGCGCGGGTCAGGGCATCTTCGTCATTTTCCTGCGTCGGGATACATCGCTGGTCCTCTCGACTTGCCCCAACAGCCGGCATGCACCCCGCTCCGACAACCGATGCTGCTCCCGGGCATGCTGTACCGCGCAACGTCGCCGTTCAGGGCTCAGAAGTTTCGCGATGCCACGTCTCGTAACACCTGTTTCTCCAGCGACAGCTCCGTCACCAGGCGTCTCAACCGAGGATTCTCCTTCTCAAGTTCTTTTAGCCGCTTGGCTTGCTCCAGCTTCAGCCCACCGTACTCCTTGCGCCAGCGGTAGTAGGTTGCTTCGGTGATTTCGGCTTCGCGGCAGGTCTGCGGGATAGGTTTGTTGTTGGCTACTGCCACTTCGATCTGTCGCAACATCGCGACGATCTGTTCAGCGGTGGGCTCCTTCCTTGCCATCCTCCAACTCCTCTCGTACCAGATTCTCTCGCATTTCCTCTGGTACAAAATTCGCCGGTCACGTCACTTGGATTTGGTCGGCGGAAACAAGGCCAAAGCTGTCGAGATCCTGGGCGTCGGCCGGAATACGATTTACCAAATGCTGGCCCGTTATGGGTGAAACGGGCAAGAGCGCCACCCCTCCCGACGACCAAGAAATCGCGTAGGGTTCCAACGGGGTGCCTCTTGCCGAAAGCTGAACACACCAGCTTTTGAGGTACGTTTTGCTGCCTTTAGGTGTAGAACAAGGCCTTTTCTTCGCAAAAGACCTACTGCTACTGTTACCGCCGTAACTGCTGACCGATCCCCAAACCGCCGATAATCCCAAGTTATTGCGCTCACCAGCTTGTCGCAGAAGAAAGAGGTCATGCTCAAGAATGCGGGAGCTGCAGCCTTTTACCAAAATTCGGAACTGGGCATCGAACAAGGAGCCGAACCACTACTCGAGTTGGTCCGCCAAGTGTTGTCTGAGGGCCGGTGTTCGAAAGCAGCGGGCGTACCGTCGGGTTAACCATTTCCGAGCGACTTCGAGCGCGGAGTCGGAGCCGTGCGTTCTGCCCAAAGCTGTTTGTGGATGAGAAATTCTAATGAAGCCTGGGCGAGTCCGCATTACAAAGGTGGCCAGGCTATTGAAAACAAGTCGGATACCAGGAGAGGCGTGACCAGCAGTGGCCGCGTGGTGGTCAGCAACGCAGCAGCCGACTTTGGCTATCCCCCACTTCGGGTCGAACCGGAGCGAGAAACTCTAGGCGCCGCGAGGCGGTGCGTGTGCCAATCGGTACCGACTTTGCTGGCGGAGTTCACGCCACTCTCCGGTAATGCGAACTGGGGAGAAGACTTGCGTGAATCGCGCTTCGCATATCGCGGAAACGGAACCGGGGGCCGATTCGGCGCTTGGGCGGGGGATTTTGTGTTTCAAGCCGGGCTGGGCAGGCAGGTACAACCATGAAATGTAGAATCATCGCGGTCCTCGGAACGCGGCCGGAAGCCATCAAGCTTGCGGTGGTGATTCATGAGCTGCGCCGACGGTCGGAAGAGTTCGAGACCGCAGTAGTCCACACCGGCCAGCATCGTACGATGCTGGCCGATGCCCTCCGGCTGTTCAAGATCAAACCTGACTTTGATCTCGATGTAATGCGACCGAACCAGTCGCTGAGTTCGCTGACCTGTCGGGTGTTGGACACCGTCGAAAATGCCTGCGACCGTTTCCAGCCGCACATGGTATTGGTGCAAGGCGATACGACGACGGCCTTTGCATCGTCGCTGGCGGCCTACTATTGCAAGATTCCGGTCGGCCACATTGAGGCTGGGCTTCGCAGTCACGACAATTACAACCCGTTTCCGGAAGAGGTCAATCGGCGGCTGGTCTCGGTAATGACCGAGATTCACTTTGCGCCCACGGCGATTGCACGAGACAACTTGCTGGCCGAAGGGGTTCCCAGCGAAAAAATCGTCGTCACCGGCAACACGGTGGTGGATACGCTACGCGTTCTCAGCCAACTCCGCCACAACTGGGAGAACACGCCACTCGCCGGCATCCCGGCCGACAACTGCCGCCTTGTTTTGGTCACTTCGCATCGGCGGGAATCCTGGGGGGCCGATCAGGAGAAGATGTGCCTGGCGCTCAAGGATCTATTGGAAAAGCACGCCGACATCCGCGTGATCTATCCGGTTCACATGAACCCAAATGTGCGGAACACTGTCAACGCACTGCTAAGAGACACTCCGA
>Ga0326727_10022649_pt1 | contig 12107 bp, 14 predicted proteins | sample MB2enrmetagenome_FD_207643 | JGI IMG/M metagenome (GOLD analysis project Ga0326727, IMG submission 207643) | Lab enriched peat soil microbial communities from McLean, Ithaca, NY, United States - MB29MY | ecosystem: Environmental > Terrestrial > Soil > Wetlands > Peat | place: USA: New York... | reverse complement strand
TGTTGATGGCGATCACCAGGCCCTCGAAGGCCTGCAACCGCTCCTTGTCGCCTTCCTTGATCTTCACCTGGACGCGAACCTGGTCGCCAGGCACAAACTCGGGAAGGTCGGTGCGCTTGAGCTTGTCCGCCAAGCGCTGCATTACGGGATGAATGGACATTGGGTTTTTCCTGCTCTTGGACTCAGAATTTCCAGTTTACTACAGATGGAAGGGTTAGTGCTTGCGCTATAGTTTTCCTATGGACGAGAAACGCGAATTGCTGCGCCACACCCTGGCCACCGTTGCCTACCGGGCCGCTCGCGCCCTGGAAGGCGCTCCCGACCACTTTGCCGGATTTGCCGCTGCCGGCCGTCTGCCGGTGCAGATTCTGGCCCACATGGGCGACCTCTTCGACTGGGCGCTGAGCACGGCCATCGGCGAGGAGCGCTGGCAAGCCGCCCAACCGCGCGCCTGGGCCGAGGAGAAGCGCCGCTTCTTCCAGTCGCTCCAGACCCTGGACGCCTTTCTGGCCTCCGATGCGCTGCTGCGCGCTCCGGCCGAGCGGCTCTTCCAAGGCCCCGTGGCCGACGCGCTCACCCACGTGGGCCAGCTGGCCATGCTGCGCCGCCTCTCCGGCAGCCCCGCCATCGGGGAGAACTTTTTTGTCGCGGATATCAAGACAGGCCAGGTCGGCGCAGTGCAACCCGCGGCGGTCAAGCCGTTCAAGACGCGTTAGCAAATAGCTTCACTGTCAATGAATTTTGGGTGCCCCAGGTCCCTCGCATTTGGGGACCTGGGATACCACGAACCGGATGGGGCGAAGTGCGCCCGCCTGGACAGCCTGTCCTGAGCGAAGTCGAAGGGGCCAGTCCCCCCACCGCAGGTGGCTATTGAAACGCCAGCGGCTTCCAGGCGCCATTGTCCTTGAGCGCCAGTTGCAGCGGCCGGGGCGGGCCCTGGGGCGGAACTGTGACCTCAATCCACAACTCCTGACCGGGCTTGAGCCGGGTCGGGTCCGAGGCGTGCTCGGCGATGTAGAAGTCCACCGGCTCTTCGAGGCGCATCGCATCGCAGGACGAGTCCGGCATGGCGATCACATTCACGCCCTTTGAACTCTGGTCAGCCTCCGGAATGCGGATGGCCAACAGCTTGTTGTCTTCCACCTTGAGCTTGGCGCGGAATCTAACGGCTCCCTGCCAGTTTACGTGGAAGCCGGACGGCTTCGTGGTGCCGTCGCTGTTGCGCGGGAAGACGGCGCGCAGGGCGCTGGGCAGCGTGCTCTGGCAACCGTCCACGGTCAGCCGCAGGCTCAAATAGCGGCCGCGCATCGGCAAATTTGGATCGTAGGCCGCCGTCCGCACCCAGACCCTCGGGCAGCTCCGGCGCTGGTAGAGGTACTTGGCCGCGATGGAGGAGACCAGCGCCAGTTGAATCAGAAGCAAGACGATGGAAGTTTTAGAGAACTTCATAATGCCTCCTCTTCGGAAAGCTCCGCTTTTCCCATGCCGGCCAGAAGTTTGCGGCGCATTCTTTCCAGCGCCCATCCTCCAGCCAAAAAGAGTACGCCCAAACCGATCAATCCCAGCGAGCGATCCAATTTGTCCATGATGTCGCTGAAGTAGAACCAGCCGACGGCAATTGCGAAACCGACAATGCCCAGGTTAACCAGCGCCTGCGACGTCTGCCGCACGCCCCACCAGATGATGAAAACGGCAAAGGCTGCCACCAGCGCGTGAGCGGCCAGGTTCGGTTCGTGGCGCACATAGGAATAGTGACTGCCGTCGAAGTAGGTTCCAGAATCCGTCCAGATACGCTGGCACCAGGACAGCGCAATCGAGAAGCAAATCGCGGCCGCCACGGGAATGACGCTCTTGCTGAACTTGAAGACGGCAAAGAGCAGCGGCAACACGGCAATGAAAACCCAACCCCATGTGCGGAGTCCAAGGGGCATATAGGTCTGGTCTCCCCATGAGCGCCAGCCGTCGAGCAAGAGAACAACGCCCACGACGGAAGCAATGGCCCCGGCAGCAAAGAGAATTCCCTGAACAATCCTGCGTTTGGAACCGAGAAAAAAGGTCAGGTAAAGGACTGCCCAGACGATGAGGAAGCGACCGATGTAGACGCTTTCGCCGATGTGGCCTTCGGCGTAATAGGTTAACTCCGAGAGCAACCACGCCGGGAAGAGCAGCAGGGTGAGCGTCTGTTGCGCCTCGTCGTGGAGCAGAATCCAGCCGGCCAGCGCGGCCAGTGCCCACAGCAGCACCGCCGCCGGCCAATGCTCCTGAATGTTGAAGATCTGGCCCACCAGGGCGATGGCCGCGCCGGTGGAGAGGGTTCCTACGGCGTGCAGGGCCGTCGAAAGCACGCGGAAGCGTTTGCGCGCCCAACTCCCGCCCAGGTGGAAGAGGCTGACCATTCCCAACACCACAGAAAATCGCGCGCCGGGTCCAATCCGGTCCCAGTGGGCGGAGACAAACAGCGCCACGCCGCAGGCCAGCAAAATGGCTCCGAGGATCAGCACCACGATGACCTGCCAGCGCAAACCGGCGGGCTTTTTCTGCTCCGATTCCCAGGCGCGGATGTGGCGCGCGGTGGCCCCATCCAGGATGCCGGCCGTTTGCCAGCGGGTTAGATACGTTTCAAAGTCAGCCATAGCAGTTGGCAAAAGTAGAACACATTTTGGCGGGCCGCGCACGGTGAAATGTGCGCAGGGCAGGCCGCGTGGATAGAAGCGCGCGCGGAAGCCGGAGAGCCCACAGCATCGGTCGATAGACACCGGCCTGCGCGCAGAGTAAAATTCCCGCATTATGCGCAAAATACTCGTAGTTCTTGGCCTGCTTGCCGTGGCTGCTCTGCCCGCTGCCGTTGCCGCCCCGGATCTGGATCAGCCCTCTGAATACGCCACGCTGCTCTCCTCGCTGAAGGCGGGCAAAACCGATATCGACTATACGCGCCTGCGCCTCAGTTACATGGACTCGCCTGAGTACAAGACGGCCAAAGATACCTCCAAGTCCGAGGATGCTATGGCCGATGCTCTGAACAAGAAGGACTATCCCGCGGCCCTCAAAGACGCCGAAGCCGTACTCGAAAGCAATTATGTAAATATCGATGCGCACTATGTGGCCCTGGTGGCGAACCGGGAGATGGGCGCGATGGACAAGGCGGAGTTTCACAGAACCGTCTTTCGCGGGCTAGTCAACTCGATCCGCAATTCAGGCGATGGTAAGTCGCTGGAGACGGCCTGGGTGGTGATCAACGTCCACGAGGAATATGTGATGCTGCGCGTCCTCGGCTTCAGGCCCTCGCAGCAGAGCCTGGTGAATAAGGACGGCCACTCCTACGATGTGATGAAGGTGAAGAACGCCGAAGACGGAACCGAGCAGACCTTCTACTTCAACGTGGATATTCCCTTCAAGCACTACGGCTTCTGAGCGGCGTCGCGCGCCTCTCCGCACCGGCGCTCGCGGCGGGGACGCTGCCGCCGCCGTATCATCATAGAAGTATGCGTTTCGAGATCGTAACCATCTTCCCGGAGTTTTTCACGAGCATCTTCGAGAACGGGATTCTGCGCCGGGCGCTAGCCGAGGAGCTGGTGACGGTGGCAGTGCACGATCTCCGCGCCTTCACCCACGACCGCCACCGCACCGTGGACGACCGCCCCTTTGGCGGCGGCGAGGGGATGGTGCTCAAGCCCGAGCCGCTCGCCGAGGCTCTGGCTTCGCTGGGGATTCAGCCGAAGGCGCAGCGCCTGAAGGGTACGGGCTTCAGCCCGTACATGAATGCTGCCATAGAACCGGGGGCTTTAGCCCCGGAGGGAAACTCTCCAGAGCAAATTTCCTTCCCGAACACGCGCGTAATCCTGCTCTCAGCGCAAGGCCGTCCCTTTACCCAGGCGATGGCGCGGGAGCTGGCCGCTACCGAGCGCGTGGTGCTGATTTGCGGCCGCTATGAGGGAGTGGACGAGCGCATCAACCAGCTCTACTGCGACATGGAATTATCCATCGGCGACTACGTGCTGAGCGGGGGCGAGCTGGCCGCCGCCGTGGTGGTGGATGCGACCATGCGCCTCGTTCCCGGCGTGCTGGGCAACGAGGCTTCCAGTGACTTCGAGAGCTTTGGCGTGGCCGACGCCGAGATTGCCGCCGCCGGGGATGGCGTTCCGCGCTCGCAGCACGGGGCCGGAGGTCTGCTGGACTACCCGCATTACACCCGCCCCGCGGAGTTTGGCGGCCTGCGCGTTCCCGAAACCCTGCTCAATGGCGACCACGCAGAAATCCGCCGCTGGCGCCGCGAACAGCAGTTGCGCAAGACCCTGGCGAACCGTCCGGATTTGCTGGAGGGCGCCGCGCTCAGCAAGGAAGACCGCAAGCTGCTGGAGGCGATCCGGTTGGAAATCGAATAGAAAACTAAGGAATCTTTCCAGGCGCGTTTAGCTCCACCAGCCCCTCGGGCAGCGCCATTTCCACGCGCTTGGTTTTAAGGTCGATCTTCCGCAAGAAGCTCTTGGCAAAGGGGACAAGAACCTCGCCCGCTGCGCTGCTCACCACCAGCAGCGCCACCGCGCCGGATGTCCGGTCCACGCCCTCGATTTCGCCCACCGTTACCGGCTCACTTCCGGCTACGTCGATCAGTGCGCAGCCGATCAGGTCGCCGGTGTAGATCTCGTCCTCGCCCAGTGCGGCCCGCTCGGCGCGCGGAACGGCCACGATCAGCCCCTTGAGGGTCTCGGCGGCCGAGATCGATTCCACGCCGGCAAAGTGCAGCACGATGCCGCCCTTGTGCGGCCAGTGGTCAATGAGTTCCACCTCGCGCGGAGACGCGCCGGCCGCCGTTGTGCGAGCCGATTTTGCGGCAGGATCCAACAGCAGCCAGAGCCGCCTTCGTTCCGCAAATTTTTCCGGGAAATCGGTGAGAATGTCGGCGAAGACCTCGCCTTTGCGTCCCTGCGGGTGACGAATCTGCGCCAGCCAGACCCAGTCTTCAGGCGTGGTCATTGCTGCCTCCCGAGGGGGCCGGATGCATCGGCGACGGAGCTCTCAGAGCTCGTCTTCTTCAAGAATGTCGAGCGTGTAGCGGTGATGCACCTTCATGCTGACGGCGCCCAGAATGGTGCGCACCGAACGGGCGGTGCGCCCCTGCTTGCCGATGACCTTGCCCACGTCCGTAGGCGCCACGCGGAGCTTGAGAACCGTGGTTTCCTCGCGGCCCACGCTCTCCACCTCGACGGCTTCCGGCTCATCCACCAGCGCCCGCGCAATCTCGCGAACCAGTTCTTCCACTTCGAACCTAGCGTTTTGGGTCATGCTCTTGCCTTTGACCAGTGCGTTCAGGAAATGGCCACCAGGATTTGGCGGCCAGAAATGAACCACATAGACCGGTGGGCGCATAGTATCAGCCCACACCCTTCGCCGTCAGCAAATAAAATGCGCGCCGGCTCAGGGAAGCCCGCGCGCACCCTCCGGGGGAGAGCTTAAATCAGGCTGCTGCGGTTTCGGCATCCGGCGCCACCGCGGGGTTCTTGGCGACCAGCTTCTCCACCCTGGACGACAACTGCGCGCCCACGCCGCGCCAGTAGGCGATGCGCTCGTGCTTCAGACTGACCGTGGCCGGCTCGGTGCGGGGGTTGTAGGTGCCGACGACCTCGATGGAACGGCCATTGCGGGCGCGGTCTTTCTCGATGACCACGATGCGGTAGTAGGGCTGCTTGGGAGCGCCAAAACGCGCTAAACGAATCATTACCACGGCGATATGGTTCCTTTCAGATTGCAGTGCTCAGTTGCTGTACTTCCACCCCACAGACTAAGGCCTGTCTGTGGGGACCCCGGATCTTGGGGGTCTTTCCGGCTGATACGGACATACCGGCCAAATGTGGGCCAGACGGACACGCCCAGCCGCGCAAGACACAACACCTAAGTATCGCCGATAGCGGTCAGTTGAGGCAAATGAGCCTTTCCGCCGCCGGGAACAGGCATCGCTATTTACCAGACTTGCCCTTCTTGCCGCCAGCTAACTTGGCCGCGGCCTGCTGCGGCTGGTCGCCGCTATGGTGCCGCTTGTGGTGGGCCATGGCCTTGGCAATCTCTTCCGGGGTCAGCTTGCTGCCGCCAAGATGCAGAACATCGTTGGCGATGGTTGGATCGGATTTGGTCGGTTCCATGGATTTCTCCTTTTCAAGGGAGGGCGCACGGAGACGGGCAGGGCAGACTCCCTCCCGCAATTCAGCATAGTCCCATTCGTCAAGGACGTATAGAACCTCTTGCGCCAGGTGGCTGGTTAGTTATGAATCTTTTTCAGCAGCCAGGCCATGTTCTGACCCAGGGTTTTCATGGTTTGCATGCCCTCCTCGTCGCGCTCCACGTCGCCCGGCTGGAGGCCGATGCCGATATTCCAATACGACGAGCCGGGGATGATCATCTCGCTGATCAGGAAGAAGTGGTTCAGGGCATCGAAGGCGTGAATCGCCCCGGCGCGGCGCACCGCCACCACGGCCGCTCCCACCTTGCGGCGGAAGAAGTTGCCATTGGCGCGGGAAACCAGGCAGGCGCGGTCCATCAGGGCTTTGATCTCGGGAGAGATATCGGCTACGTAAGTCGGTGAACCCAGCAGGATGCCGTCCGCCGCCTCCATCTTTTCGATCAGGGCATTGCCCATGTCGTCCTTCTGCGCGCAGCGGTGGTCCTTCTTCCGCGAACATTCGCGGCAGGCCAGGCAGCCGTGAATCTTGGCCCCGCTCAGCTCAATCAGTTCGGTTTCGATCCCTTCTTTTTCCAATTCCTTCAGAACGCAGCGCAGCAGGATGGCCGTGTTTCCGCCCTTGCGGGCGCTGCCGTTCAACGCAACAACCTTGATTTGAGTCCCGTTCATGTGTTCGTCTCCCCACTCCATTATGCGTCTTCGGAGGCGGGGGATTGCATTTTGGCGGCACAGAGGGCAGGCTTGCGCCGATCCGCGCTTTTTTCAAATAGTTTGAGGCGGATCGTGCAAGAACTCGCATTCGCTCCGTTCACAGGGAGTGGACAGCGGCGTTTTTTCCCTTTCGCGGGAACCATTTTGCCTTTGCCGGGGTCCAAAGGAGTAGAGTTTCTAGTGGTTCAAGGAGGATTTGTGCGCCGAATTCCAGCCGTTTTCTGTCTTGCCGCCTTCACCGTGACCCTTGCCGCGCAGCCGCCGGCCGGGTCCGCCGTCAAGCCAAAGTTGGCCGCACCGCAGGCGGCCGCGCCGAAGGCACAGTCGGCCCTGCCGCAGGTGGTCAAAGATCTGCCTGTGCGCAAGGTGGTGCTCTACAAGAACGGCGTGGGCTACTTTGAGCACGCCGGGTCGGTCACCGGCAACCAGCGCGTGGCCATCGATTTCACCTCGCCACAGTTGAACGACGTCTTGCAGTCGCTCACCGTGCTCGACGAGGGCGGAGGACGGATTGCCGGGGTCAACTACAACTCCACCACGCCGCTGGCCGAGCAGCTTAAAACGCTCTCCCTGGGCATGACCGACGACCCCACCTCGACTGCGCTTTTCCAGGCGCTCAGGGGCCAACGGGTCGAAGTCACGGGAGGGCCCGGCGGCGCGATAACCGGTCGGCTCTTGTCCATCGAAACGCGCACAGAGAAGGTGGGCGACGCCGACACCACCATCGAGAAGTTTTATCTTTCGATCATCGCCACGTCAGGAGCAGTGCGGGTCATCGAGCTGACCCCGACGCTGAGCGTGCGCCCGCTGGATGGGAATCTCCAGGGCCAGCTTGACCGCTATCTGGAGCTGCTCTCGACCACCCACTCGACCGGCCTGCGCCACCTGACGCTGAATGCGATTGGCCAGGGGCAGCGCCAGTTGAGGGTGAGCTACATCAGCGAGGTTCCTGTCTGGAAGTCAACCTACCGCATCGTCTTCCCGCGCACGCCGAATGGCAGCGCGACGATGCAGGGCTGGGCGGTGGTGGATAACACCGTGGGCGCGGATTGGGACAATGTGCAGCTTTCGCTGGTGGCCGGAGCGCCGCAGAGCTTCATCCAGCCGCTCTCGCAGCCCATCTATACCAAGCGGGTGGAGATTCCCATCGCCACCGGGGCGCAGTTGACGCCGCAGACGCATGAGGCGGCGGAATTCAAGCAGGACCTGGAGGCGCGATCAGAGATGATGAATAACCAGCTCATGGCGCCAAAGCGCGTTCCGCACAGCATCAGAATGGTTGCAGAGAAGGAACCGGCGCAAGCCAGCTTTGGTGTGGCGGGATCGGACTTTGGAGCCTCGTCGAACAGCGCCGATATCGCTGCTATACATCCAGGTGTTACCGGCGTAGATCGCGCCAGTGACGCCTACAAAGAGGGCGACGTGACCACCAACGCCTTCGACGACTTCTTCGAGTACGCCCTGACCCAGCCGGTTACGATTCATAAAAACGAATCGGCGATGGTGCCCATCCTGCAACAGCAGCTTCCCGCGATGCACGTGACGCTGTGGAGCGAGCGGGAGCCCACGCCCATGCGCGCGGTGTGGCTGGAGAACAAATCCAAGCTCACGCTGGACTCCGGCAGCTTTTCCATCTTTGAAAGCGGCGAGTTTGCCGGCGAAGGGCTGCTCGAGCCCATTCATCCAGGCGAAAAGCGGCTGCTCTCCTATGCCGCCGACCAGGCGGTGAAGGTGCGCCGCGCCGCGCCCGCCGAGACCAGCACGCTACGTCACATCGCCATGCACCAGGGAGTGCTGGTGCAGCAGACCAGCCAGGTCACCGAGAGCGCCTACACCATCACCAACGCCGGCGACGATGCGCGGGAGGTGCTGGTGGAGCACGCCCGACGGACTAATGCGGAGTTGGACTCCGAGACCAAGCCGGCGGAGACCACGGCCACGGCCTATCGCTTCCGCGTGGCGGTGGCGGCGCACCAGTCCGCTGATCTGCGCGTTCGCGAGCGCGCCCTGCTCTCGGAAGCCGTCCGCATCGATCCCCAAGAGGACCGCAGCGTGTTTCTGATTGCGATCAGCAAGCCCATCCCCTCCGTGGAGGAAAAACTTAAGCCGCTCATCGAGGCCGAGACCGCGCTCAGCGGATTGAACTTCAAAATTTATGAGATCGAGCAGAAAGAGAAGACGCTGGCCGCCGACGAGGCTCGTGATCGCGAAAACCTGACCGCCCTCAAGGGCAACGACGCCGCCAAACGCTTTGTGGAGGAGCTGAACCGCGCCGAGGACGAGTTGCAGGCCGCGCGCAAGCTCTCCGCCGACCTGGAGCAGCAGAAGAACGCCGCAGTGGAGAAGCTCAACGCGCTGATTGCGGGATTGAGCTTTGACTGGGACGTGAAGAAAGAGTAGTGGCCAGTTGTCAGTGGTCAGGGACCAGGGACTTGACATCCTAGCGAGCAAGATTTGCTTCCTTCACCCCAACGAGCACAAATCGCTCGTTGGGGGAGTACAGCGGCGCTGAAGAATAAGGGGTTAGAATCCTCGAAAGTGTTCCACGTGGAACATATTCATTCTATTGAGTTTAACTCGATGTTTACCACTTAATTATCAGCAAGGTTTTGAAAATAAATTTGGGTTGAGTAGAGGGTGCTTAAGGGAACAGGGAATAGGGAATAGAAAACCATATTTCCTGTTTCCTGGTTCCTGGTTCCATCCGTCCGGCCATGGTATCGAGAATCGCACACGGCAGATCGACAACTCAAAAATGAACAGACAGGGGCTAGCTTTACTCCGGATGACGAGCGAGACGAGACGCGCCCTTCACGATCGCAAAATCACCAGCGCCTCCCGTTCCGCGCTTCCCTCTGGAGCCAGAGTTTCCATCCGGTAGTCGAAGGTCACCAGAGTTCCTTTGTGGTGCATGGCCAAGGCGAGTAGATAGGCGTTGGTGATCTGGCTGGGACTCTTGATGCGCCTGCCGAGACGCCTGTCCAATTCCGCCGAGGTGAGCGAATCCTGCCAGAAACAATACTTGGGGCCTTCTGTGTGCTTGCGCAGAATCTGGACCGCCTCGGCCCACGCCGGCGCATGGGGGGAGAAGGAGCGGGTGGTCACGATCCGCAAGAAGCCCATTTCCGTTATCGGACATGTAGCCCGCGGTTCTTGACGGTGGTTCTGCATCCAACTGCTTGCGGCCCCGTGGGCTTCGTGCGCCGGCCACAGCCAAGCCAACAGTACATTCACGTCCAACAACCAGACTTTGCTCACAGCTCGTCCTCAAGGCGCAACGTATGCTCCAATGTGACAACCGGGCTGTCGCCGGGCACATCGAAAACTTCAAAGCCATTTTCGATGCGAGTGCCCAACGGCCTGTTCAAGGCTTGTTGGAGCAGGTAGCTGGCGGCTGCCCCGGCTGGCATGGACCTTGCCGCTGCATACTCCTTCACCTGCTGCAATACATCATCCCGAATGTCGAGAGTGGTTCTCATCGCGATACTCCCTTGCAACTGGCCAATCCTTCGTTGTGCAACGTCCTGCAAAAAGCTCCCCGAAGTTCATCAATCTCATTCTATGATGCGCGATTCAAGAATGCGCATCAAAATATTATTTTGATGCGTAATTATTTTTCGCACATCATTTCCACAGGCTACTGAACCCATGGTGCGTAACCAGGCCGGTTGCTTACGCTCAAAACTCTTGCATGGGAGTACGTGAGTAAAATCACATTACCTTGTTGGAAACTTTGGTGCCATTGGAGTTAAGTGAAATCTCCGGTAGAGTGTGAATGGCACTTTCAGGGTTGGGGATGGCGTCTATGGATGCTTCGAAGTCCGCGTTACCGCTCTCGTCTGCTGGTCATCGGCCGGCTGCTCCGCAGCAGGAAGTGCGCTGTGCGGTGCGATTTCCGCTGGCGCTGCCCGTGATGTTGTCTTCCGGCAAGGGAGAGATTGCCGCTGTGACCCGGAATGTTTCGGCCAGTGGCGTGGTTTTTGAACTGGACAGCCCGGTTCAGTCGGGGCTGGAGATCCGTTTTTCCTTGCGTATGCCCGGGGCGGTGTTGGGTACCCCTCACGATGTTCTGGTTCATTGTCAGGGACGTGTGGTACGCTGCTCAAGGAACCAAAGTAACTATCTGGCTGCCTCCACCATCGACGAATATCAATTTGCCGAGCAGTAACAGCCGGATTGGACTTGGCGACACCCACTTTTTTCTTGGCAAGAACCCATGATGGACTTACTGGACGATTCACCTGAAGGCGAAATCCACGACGCTCCGGTGCAACCGGGGACAATCCGGGTGATTCTTGCGGATTCGCAAGCGATCTACCGGGTGGGCATTCGCAAGGTCTTCGCGCTGGAAGACGATCTTCGCGTCGTGGCCCAGGCCGATTCGCTGGAGAATCTGCGGGCGGCCATCGAGCGCTATCCCACCGACATCGTTTTGCTGGAGGGCAGCCTGCTGGCCGGCACGGCCAACGTCATCCCCGACCTGCTGCGCGTGGCCCCCGATGTGAAGCTGATTGTGCAGGCCGTGGCCGCCGACGAAAACCAGACCGTGGAGTTGTACCGCCGCGGAGTGCGCGGCATCGTCAGCCGCTCCATCTCGCCCGACCTGCTGGTGCGTTGCGTGCGCCGTATCGCCGCCGGCGAAACCTGGATCGACAATCAATCGGTCAGCTGGGTGATTGAGGCGTATCGCGCCCAGGCCGCCGCCTTGGTCAACCCGCGCGTCCAGCCCAAGCTCTCACCCAAGGAGATGGCCATTATTACCTGCATCACCCAGGGCAAGCGCAACAAGGAGATCGCCTACCAGTTGGGAACCACCGAGCAGGTGATCAAGAATTATCTGCGCAAGATCTACGACAAGCTGGGCGTCAGCGACCGGCTGGAGCTGGCCCTCTATTGCCTGCACAACAAGATCATTCATACCGACGGGGAAGAAGAATCGGTGGTGCAGAAGCTGGTGGGGATGTAAGCGGAGCTTTTCTATTACGACAACGGCCAGCCTGAGGGCTGGCCGTTTTGCATGACAGCAGAAAAGCCGGAGTTGTGCCACGGAAAGCTAAAGGGCGAGCAACCGGCCCCTACTCGTTTTCAGGCCGTTTGTAGGGCTTTTGCAGACCTTGCCGAGCCTCGTTGACGGCACCCTGGCTGTTGTCGTTGGTCTGCGCTGCCAGACGGTACTCGTTGACCGCGCGGTCGCGCTGGCCGGAGAGGTCGAAGATTTTTC
>Ga0326727_10022648_pt1 | contig 12107 bp, 13 predicted proteins | sample MB2enrmetagenome_FD_207643 | JGI IMG/M metagenome (GOLD analysis project Ga0326727, IMG submission 207643) | Lab enriched peat soil microbial communities from McLean, Ithaca, NY, United States - MB29MY | ecosystem: Environmental > Terrestrial > Soil > Wetlands > Peat | place: USA: New York... | reverse complement strand
GTAGTGCTGAAAGATAACGGCTCCACCCTGGCCATCAGGACAGAATGCCTGGGAGTCTGCGGGAAGGTGTTCAAGGCTGTTGGCGTGGCGATACCACCGACGATACGGGTCGTGACACCTTAAACAATCAAGTCATATTCGAGTATCAAAGAGCAGCTACTGTAGTGCCAAGACTTTTTTTGCACCTTGTAATGTGCTGATATAGAATAACTTTCAAAACCCAACTGTAGAAGATCAGTTTAAGGATGAAGAGGAACATGTTCACAAAGTCGAGGTAAAGTGCAAGAGTGCATGCAATTATCGTCTTTGCCACATCAGAGGGAAGGTATGCGCTGGAAAGCTTATTCTTTTTCTCATTGGAAAGAAATTCGACTTGACTTGTAGGGGATATAGTCATGCTACCAAATGAAATAATGTATGGCACCTCAGATCTAGCGTTATAAAAAATATCATCTGCTGCAGATCACAGCTCAATTCTGACGACAAAATTCGAATTCAGTTTTTCCAATAATGGTTAACCGCATTGCAAGGTCATTTACTCCAACTCTCACGAATGGTATTATGTAAAGGAGTCCTGGACCGGCCGTAGTTCCCGCTCACAATTGATATATTGCCATACGGAGCTCCCGTGACGATCCTCGAAGCGCGCAGCATTTCCAAGACTTACACCGTCGGCAGCCGAAAGATCACGGTCCTCGACAATGTCTCTCTTTCCGTTGTAGATGGTGAGTCCCTCGTCATCGAAGGGGAGAGCGGCAGCGGCAAATCGACACTACTATCCATACTCTCGGGCCTAGACCGACCCGATGAGGGGCGCGTTCTGATCGATCAGAGGGACATTACCGACCTCTATGAGGACGAACTGGCTCCGCTTAGAAATGTAACCTTTGGCTTTGTCTTCCAGTCATACCATCTTGTCCCTTCCCTTACTGCCCTGGAGAACGTAATGTTCCCAGCAGAGTTGCGGGGTGACCCGCAGGCGCGGGAGAAGGCAGAGGCGCTGCTCGCACGGGTGAGACTTACCGAGCGTAGCGCCAGCTTCCCCCACCAACTTTCCGGTGGCGAAAAACAGCGATGCGCCATATGCCGGGCACTGGTAAACGACCCGCGGATCATTTTTGCCGACGAGCCGACTGGCAACCTCGACTCGGTCAATGGCAGGGCCGTCCTTGAACTACTCCTGGAACTCCACCGTGAACGGCGGACGACTCTGATTCTAGTGACCCACAGCCCGGAGATCGCCCGGACGGCGGATCGTGTCATCACCCTCCGGGATGGCAGAATCGTAGCCGGTGATGTCCATGCTTAATACACGCCTCATCCGCCGCCAGATTACCGGTTCGTTGTGCCAGTCAATTGTCTTCGTTCTATGTGTGGTACTCTCCATGGTGACGCTGGTCTCTCTCGGCAGCTTTAGCCGGAGCGTCCACGCCTCGCTCTTGCACGACGCGCGGGTACTTCATGCCGCGGATATCATTATCCACGCCCACACGCCCTTTTCCCAACCCATCGTGGCGGTGGTTGACGCTCTAAAGAGAAAGAAAGAGATCAACAGCGCACGCGTTTACGACTTCTATTCGATGGTGCTGGCAACGGAGAGTGGAAGGTCGCTCTTGGCCGACCTGAAGGTGGTGGAACCGGGCTATCCTTTCTACGGCCGGATAGAACTCGCCTCAAGGCGACCATTCCAGGAAGTGCTGACACCGGGGAACGTTGTAGTGGAGAAACTCCTCCTCGACCGACTTCACCTTCAGTTAGGGGACCGGCTCCGTATCGGGAGCACCACTCTAATCATCCGTGACGTGGTGGTGGCGGAGCCCGACCGCCCAGTGAACTTTTACGCTCTTGGCCCCCGCGTATTCATTGCCGCTGCCGACCTTGCTTCTCTCGACCTCGTTGGCAAAGGAAGCCGGGTAGGATACTATATCCTCGCCAAGGTCCGCGACCAGAAGGAACTGGAGCGCATCACTGGACAGCTCCGAGCCGCAGCCTATAGCGACCGGGAGCGGGTTGAGACTTACCAGACCGCTGATTCCAGGGTAAATCGGTTCTTCGACAATCTCCTCTTCTTCCTCAACCTTATCGGCATCTTCACCTTGCTCCTGGCGGGGGTAGGTATCCAGAGTACCCTAACTGCTTTGCTCAAAGAGCAGGAGCAGATTATTGCCATCATGAAAGCTCTGGGGGCCAGGAGCCGCTTCATCATCAGCCACTATTTCGCTGTGATCGCTCTCCTTGGTCTCGCCGGTACGCTAATCGGCATCGCAGTTAGCTTTCTTCTCCAGGAGTTCCTCCCGGGTCTTTTCATGGGGCTCATTCCCGCAAGCGTTGAACTGAACATCTACTGGAGCTCAGTGATGGAAGGCTTAATCCTCGGTTTCTTGGTAGTGCTTCTCTTCACAGCGCTCCCCATTTATCGACTCAAAGAGGTGAAACCGCGGGCCATCTTCAGCAACGAGGAGCAGAGTGCCGTAATAAGCCGCCCCGCGTGGCTCACCGGCGCAGCCGTCATCCTGTTTTTTATTGCCATGGTCTTCTGGCGGATACATGATTTAAAGACCGGACTCTACTTCGTCCTTGGTGTCGGGCTACTCATCATTTTCTCTTTTGTCTATGCCGAGGGAGTCCTTCGCCTGCTGAGTAAACGGCAGAAAGGAAGCCTGATCCTGCGCCAGGCAGTGAAAGGGCTATTCCGCCCGCGTAACGCCACCCGTTCGATCATCGTCACCCTGACAGCCTCTCTTTTCGTGATCTTCACCATTACCATTGTTGAGAAGAACCTGGATGCGTCCTTCATAAGCTCCTATCCGCCAGACTCCCCCAACCTCTTCTTTATAGACATCCAGCCGGGACAGCAAGAGGCGTTCGCAAGAACCCTAGGTATCGCCACCACCTACTATCCCATCGTCCGGGGAACCGTCATCGCCGTCAATAGCGCACAGATCGACCAAGAGAGAGAGCGGCAAAAGCGGGGAGACAACATGGCCCGCGAGTTCAACCTCACCTATCGGGAGCACCTTCTGGAGGACGAACGGATCGTTGCGGGCAAAGGGCTCTTCCGCAAAGATTGGCCGGGGGTACAGGTGTCAGTCCTCGACACGGTGTTGAAGATGCGGGATATGCATATCGGCGACACAATCACCTTCCGCATCCAGGGGATTTCCATGGGAGCCCGAGTTGCGAGCATTCGCACCAGGAACAGGACTGCGCTGCAGCCCTACTTTTACTTCGTTTTTCCAGAAGAAGTCCTAAAAGATGCTCCACAGACACTCTTCGCCGCCGTGCGGGCGAACAAAGGTCAGATCGCCTCAATCCAGAACAGGATTGTGGCCCGCTTCCCGAATGTGAGTGTCATTGACTTGTCGGAAACGGTAACGGCCTTCGCTCGAGTCATGGGTAAACTCTCGGCGATCGTCCGCTCCTTCACTCTCTTCAGCGTCGTCGCCGGTGTCCTAATTATCGTCAGCTCCATTATTGCCACACGCTTCGCCCGCATCCAGGAGGCGGTTTACTTCACGATCCTCGGGGCAAGGAGACGATTTGTTCTTGCGGTCTTTGCCACTGAGAGCCTTAGCCTCGGCCTGGCGAGCGCCTTCAGCGCCCTTATTCTCGCCCAGTCAGGCAGCTGGATCATCTGCCGGTTCGTCCTCGATGTTACCTACCGGCCATGCATCGGTACCAGCCTTCTCATGATTCTGGCGACGACATTATTGGTAATCACCGTCGGGCTCGGGGCCTCGCTCTCGATTTTGCGGCAGAAGCCGGCGCTCTTCCTGCGGGAGCAAAATGAGGAATGACAAGATATATCGAGTTATGCATAGTAAAGTGCTTGAAAGGATGTGGGAAGTATGGGAAAAGCAATGCGGTTCACTGTTTTGGTTGTTGCTCTAGGATTTTTGCTCAGCGGCTGTGGAAGGCGAAACGAGCCAGGGCAGTCAGTAAAGCGGGAACAAACGGACTTCGCTGGGACCATCATCTGCGTCGGCGACAGCCTAACCACCGGATACGGTATCAGAGGAGAAGATACCTATCCCGCACAGCTCGAGAACAAACTACGGGCAGAGGGCTACCGCTGGCGGGTCATAAACGCCGGGATCAGCGGAGAGACGAGCAGCGGCACCCAGTCGCGGATTACCTGGCTCCTGAAACTCAAGCCCGACATCGTCATCCTCGAAACAGGCGCCAATGACGGATTGCGCGGCATCGACCCGAAGGTGACGCAGAAAAACATCGAGGAGATAGTCCGTATCCTGAAGGAAAACAAGGTCACGGTGGTCCTTGCAGGCATGCGGATGGTCACTAACATGGGGCGGGACTACACGGCCGCATTTGCAGCCATTTACCCCGCCGTGGCTCGAAAGTTCAACCTCATCTTGATCCCTTTCTTCTTGCAGGGGGTGGCAGGCGTACCCTCCCTCAACCAGGGCGACGGCATCCATCCACTGGCAAAGGGGTACCGAATTGTTACGGAAACAGTCTACCCATACGTGTTACAGGCACTTAAAAAGAAAACCGATAAAGTCAAGACATCTCACGAATCAAGCGTACAAGCATTGAGATCCTGACCGTCTGCAGATACGTCTTCTAAGGCTTCAATGTAGTTAAATAATGGACACCAAACAATTCAAGCGAGAGTTTGATTTTTTTAGAAATATCGTTCAAATGGCGGCGGGAGAGAGGTAGCCGGACCGAACCCGTTCCCTTTGCGATTACATCCTGCGTGCAGCCGGAAGAAAAGGGTGTCCGGTCTTTCTGAGTGGCTACTTCCTTGCCCAGAAAGGCAAAGGCTCGATAGGGCTGGTGTAACTCCATTTCCTTCTCACCGGATAACAGGTATTCCCGGCGCCATATCTCGCAAACGTGGAAAGATCCGGAAACGAAGAAACGCTGCAACGGCTAGGAACAAAGCTCGCTCTACTGAAAAGCTGAACTTGCAGGATGACGGTAAATTTCTCCTTATTATCCTGCCCCTTAGTCAAAATTTAATGTCAGTGGGAATTAAGAGCGATAACGTTTTCGAAGGTCTGGCTGGGATGGTGGCACAAGGGACAGAAGTAGTACTTGCGGGCAAAGGCGACCAGATGTTTAAACCCGCAGCCGTCGCAGCTTAGACGGGTATAGCCTTTTCGTGGATAGCCACGGCAGATAATGTCCCTAGCGCCGGTGCGCAAAAGCCTCGGGCGGGGATGTCATCAATTTCACCGTCATCATTTTCGTGCCTCTGAATACCCGGTCGGCTATAACGCCGCCATTCTGGCCACCCGCCTGAGGCTTGTCAAGGCGTCATCAACCGCTTCGGGCGGAAGATTGGCCGAAAATCGGAAATCGGATACCGAGACACTTGCTCCAGACGATTGAGAGAGCAGCCGCTCGATCATGTCTGGAAGTGAGGTCAAAAAACGGTAGGCCTTGTCGATCTTCTGGAAACGCTCCGGGTTTAACTCGGGCGGATAGCGGCAAACAAGACTTCGTCAGGCCTGCTCTATATCCGCACTGCTCGCATTGTCAGCCAGCTTCAGTTCATTAAATGCATCCTGTTGTCATGTCAACGTCGCAGACCCCTCTTTTCCCTGTTCTTTTGTTTCTTAAGAGATAATCGATTGCATTGCATGCAAACGGCCCGCTTCATTGTCACCTGTCTGCATACGCTCGGCAGCGGCATTGCTGATAAGCAACATATAACGTTCCATGCAGAGTCCATCGCCATATTTCCGGATGACATCGACGATTGCGGCCAAAACGGCCGTTGAACACATCTACTGTACGTTCCTTCTTTCCGCACAAGACATCAAGGCCGGCAATGAGAATTTCCCGCACTAGCGGAGCAGTGCCGTATATACCATTAAACGGCATGCTCATCTCCTGGGCTTCGACGACCTTGCTGATCATTTCAAGCATGATAATGATATTGCCGATGGACTAATTAGTGGAAAGGCCGCTATCGATCTGGTTTCTCCATCAATTGCCGGCACTCATTTCCCGTTATTCTGCCAGAAGGAAATCCCCTTGCCAACACGACAGGAAAGGCAAATGCCTGATTCCCAGCAAAACACTCCATCCCCTCGATCAAATTTTTGGAAAAGCATGACGGATCTTCCAACATTGGCCTAATGAGCATGGTCATGAGTTACTTCTGGCCGCCGCTGCCCATCATCGAATTCATGACCAGCGCTGCCAGAAGCGACATACCCAGCCCCAAGGAGACGAACGCATCCAGGTCATGGCCGCATTCTCGGAAGATATCGAGCATCCCTTTCAATGCCGTGACGTCCTCGGGAAGAAACATCTGGTATTCGCAGAAAAGGTCATGGATGTCTTTCTCCTGGAAAGCGGCAAGAGCCTGAGCATTCAACGGGCATTGGCGATCATGGCGCGATCACGAGCCATAACCGCAAAAAAGGTATGCAGTAGCGCCGATACGGCATCCAGGCAGCCGGCTGAAGCGGCCGAATCAAGCAAGTAAGGAATATCCTCAATATCGCTTTAGAGAAGGTCCACTTTCGTGTGGAAACCGGTCTAAATACTGCCGCTAGCTTGCGTTGATCCCGTTCAGGAAGGTTTGCTCGCCGTAAAGACAACTCCCTGAATATCCCCTTGTAAAGAATAACCAGGATTTCCTGAAGGTCTTCATCCAGCTCTTTACGAAAGCACATGTGCCGCGCCACCCTGTTGATGAGCGTAAACCGCTCCTCGAAAGTGGCTAACTGGGCGGTTTTCCGCAAACCGGCAAGATCAGCTGCAGACAGCGTCATCGCCGCCTCGAGCTGGAATTTATCGCGAAATCCCTGCCATGCATGGCTGGTCAGACTCTCCATTGGCAATTGAAATCTGGGCAAGGACTGGAGCGGCGACCACCTGAAGAACGGCTAAGGGAGTTCGGAGATGCCTTTTCCAAGGCGAGAACAATACTACGGAGATCGTCCTCCGCAACACCGTTCACGTTGTTTTAACTGCAAAAGCGCTGTTGAGTTTGCGTGAACGTGTAAGAAGCTCCTCAAATGTTTCGAAGGTATTTTGCGATATTGCCGGGTATGACGTAAGAAGAGCGACGTGTTACGGACTGAGAGAATCAAAGGGGTTGAACGTGTCGTAATGTTTGTGATCTTTGAAGTGGATCATTGGAATCCCTCATAAGCAACTGAAATTGTGGAGTAATTACAACATAAATCAAGTCTTGAAACAAGAACAAATATACAAATAATATAATTAATTTAAGTGGTTATCAATTTGTCAGCTTTTGCGAGTGCATCTGGTTTGAAATTTGTGCTATACTTTAAACTGTTAAACATTATTTGCCTTGGAAAGGAATACTGTATGCATAGATTCATCATGATCGCCTTTGTCATCTTGCTTACCATTCCGTCATTCGCTGCGGACGTGCCGAAGACTGATGAGCAGAAAACCTTTTATGCCGTCGGTCTGGCCGTGGCCAAACAGATTTCCGTCTTCAACATGACCCCTGCCGAGTTCGAGATAATGAAGGAGGGGCTCACGGACGGTGCAACCGGTAAAACGCCGCTTGTGGATTTGGAAGCGTACAGTAAAAAAATTCAAGCGTTGGCGCAGGCACGCCGGGATGCCCAAGGGAAAAAGCTCACCGTCATGGCAAAAGATTTCGTTGAGAAGGCGGCAATGGAGAAGGGAGCAGTCAAGACTTCGTCGGGCCTCATATACCTATCGCTAAATGAGGGGAGTGGGACTGGGCCTACCGCGACCGACAAGGTCAAGGTTAATTACCGCGGCACCCTAGTAGACGGGAAAGAATTTGACAACTCTTACAAGCGTGGTCAACCGGTCGAGTTGCCGCTGAACGGCGTCATTAAATGTTGGACCGAAGGGCTGCAGATGATGAAACCGGGCGGCAAGGCAAGGCTTGTCTGCCCGCCGGCGATTGGCTACGGCGAACGCGGCGCAGGTATAATCCCCCCCAACGCCACGCTGGTATTTGAAGTTGAGCTTTTGGAAGTGAAGAAGTAGGAAGTTAGCTGCAAACAGGTTGAATCTTGAAACTGAAAAAGCCGCTTGCGAGGCGGCTTTTTCCAGAGCTACGCCTTTTTCCTGGGTGTGGCTTTTGATTTAATTGGCTTTTCCGGCTTGGTTGTCTTGGCTCCCTTTTCCGGCTGAGCTTTTTTTGCCTTGAGCTTGGCGGCTCTTATTTCACGCGCTTTTGCCAGATTGTCAGCAAGACCCCGTTCCTGCGCCATCTTCCTCCTTGCTTCCGAGAAGTTTTTTGCCGTCAAGGCTTGGCTGCTGGGAATGCCAAACTGTTTTTTGTATTCACCGGGTTTAAGCCCGTGAACCTGAGCTAGATGGCGCGCCAATGTCTTCATACCCCCCTTGCCGCAGACCATGCAAAATACCTGATCGGCCTGGAATGCTTTTTTCAGGCTAAATACCGGCACCTTAGGTTCTTCCGCAATGCCTGTTTCCGGTTCTCCCTTCTCTAGGGCTTGCAGCGCATTGTAGACTTTGTGAATCTCCTGAATCAGATCTTCAGTAGACATTGCTGATACAGATGCATGTGATGTCACAATATCGGTGGTCAGTTCCAATAGTGTTGCTGCCATAAAGTATTCCTCCTTTGTGATGCAATAAGATTATAAACATTATTATTAACTATTTAACTGGATAAACTAATAAAATCAAGAATAAAAATAAAATAATCGGCAAATAACAAAAATATTGACTGAGACAGGCCATATCTGATAGTTTTAATTCGTTGTTGTAACTATCTGTCATTATTAAAATTAGGGGATACATAGTTATGCCTAGAATTGAAATTAATGAGGCCAGATGCAAGGGGTGTGGACTATGCACCATTGCATGTTCCCGTAAATTGATTGTTTTAAGTGAAAGAATTAACCTTTTGGGATATACCCCTGCTCAGATAAAACTTCAAGATGAGTGCACAGGATGTAAATTGTGTGCCGAGATATGTCCCGATGTCGCTATAATTGTCTTCAAATGACGCCTCTCAAATAGAAGTGTTTATATCTTAAAGGCAGTAGAAGCAAGAGCGTGCATTAATACTATCAGCGGCTGACAGTGCCGGAGGTTGAATTGTTGAAGCGTCTTTTTGTCAAAGGAAATGAAGCAGTAGCAAGGGGGGCCGTTGAAGCAGGCTGCAGATATTACTTCGGCTATCCGATTACCCCTCAAAACGATATTCCTGAATATCTTTCCCGTGTTTTACCAAGGTTGAATGGTGAATTCATTCAGGCCGAAAGCGAGATCGCTTCCATTAATATGCTGCTGGGGGCCTCTGCCACCGGTGTTCGGGCGATGACTTCTTCATCCGGGCCCGGTATCTCCTTAAAGCAGGAAGGGATTTCATACATGGCGGGCTCGGAATTACCAGGCGTGATTGTCAACATCTCGCGTTCCGGGCCTGGGCTTGGCGGGATCGACCCATCCCAGGCGGATTATTTCCAGGCGGTCAAGGGGGGCGGACATGGCGGCTATCACATCATTGTTCTTGCCCCGGCATCGATCCAGGAAATGTACGATCTTACCATGCTGGCATTTGATCTTGCCGATATCTACCGGATGCCAGCCATGGTCCTGGCTGATTCGCTGGTTGGCCAAATGAAGGAGCCCCTTGTTCCCAATAAAAGGCCTGATACAAAACTTCCTGCCAAGGACTGGATTGTACGGGGAAAGGGTGACGCTGGTCAGCAGGTCGTGAAATCCCTCTATCTGGGTGATGGAGAGCTGGAGGCCCATAACTGGAAGCTGCACGCCAAGTATCAAAAGTTGAAAGATCAGGAGTGTCGCTGGGAGGTATTCGAGGCGGCCGATGCCGAGTTGGTTGTCGCTGCTTTCGGCTCCACCGCAAGAATCGCCAAAACTTCTGTAGTTATGGCAAGGGAAGCCGGTCTGAAGGTTGGGCTGCTTCGCCCCATTACGCTCTTTCCTTTTCCGGAAAAGGTGTTTGCCGAGATCACGAGATCATGTAAGCGGGTGCTGGATATAGAGCTAAATACCGGTCAGATGGTGGAGGATGTCCGGCTGTCCGTTGCCAAAGATGCTACGGTCGGTTTTTACGGCAGGCCGCCTGGGACCGGTTCGTTGCCGACACCGGAAGAGCTCTTCGAACAGATAAAAAAACATTACTAAGCTTGGACAAAGGGCCAGGGAGCAGGAAAACCTTTATTGGCCCCTTTTCGGCAGTCCCTAATCCCCGAGGTTTTATATGCAACAGGTTTTCAAGAGACCGGAAAGTCTCAAGGATGTGCAGACCCATTTCTGCCCGGGTTGTCATCATGGCACGATACACCGGCTGGTCGCGGAAGCAATGGACGAGTTCGGCGTGCAGAAGCGCACCATCGGTGTAGCCTCCGTAGGATGTTCGGTCTTTCTCTATGGTTATTTCGACATCGATGTGGTTGAATCTCCGCACGGCCGCGCAGCGGCAGTTGCCACTGGGGTGAAAAGGGCGCGGCCTGATTGTTTCGTCTTTACCTATCAGGGGGATGGCGACCTAGCTGCCATTGGGACTGCGGAGATCATCCATGCCGCAAACCGCGGTGAGCATATTACGACCATCTTTGTCAATAATACCATTTATGGCATGACCGGCGGGCAGATGGCGCCGACGACCCTGGTGGGTCAAAAAACCTCGACCTCCCCTTATGGCAGAATAAAGGAGAAAGACGGCGCTCCACTGCGCATGGCGGAACTTCTGGCCCAACTGGAGGGGGTGGCGTTTTCCGCGCGGGTGGCCGTCAACAACCCGAAAAACTTGATGGATGCCAAACGGCAGATTAAGAAGGCCTTCCGTTATCAGGTGGAAGGAAAGGGATTTTCTTTTATTGAGGCGCTCTCAGCTTGTCCGACCAACTGGGGAATGGACCCATTGGTGGCCAATGAGCGAGTAGGTGCGGAGCTGTGCGCCTATTTCCAACCGGGTGTTTACAAAAACAGGGAAAACCTGTGAATGGTTAAGAGTAAAGGGTAATTTTATGGAGTCTGCAATTCGTCACGATGTCTTTTTCGCCGGTTTTGGCGGTCAGGGGGTACTTCTGGCCGGTAACCTGCTTTCCTATGCCGCCCTCATCGAGGGGAAAAACGTCTCCTTCTTTCCTTCCTACGGGGTGGAAAAGCGGGGGGGTGCTGCCATGTGCACAGTGGTTATATCTGACGGTGAAGTTGGATCACCCGTAGTCGGGGCCCCGTCAGTCACGGTATTCCTGAACCAGACTTCTTTGGACAAATACGGCGCGAAGACAAAATCTGGCGGAACCTGCATAATCAATTCTTCCCTGATTGATGTCAGCCGTTTCGACCGACGGGATATCGCTATTGTTTTACTGCCGATGAACGAAATTGCCATGGAGCTGGGAGATTCACGGATGGTAAACATGGTTGCTGTGGGTGCATATGTGGCACTGACAAAAGCCGTGGCTATATCTTCATTGACTGAGGCACTAGAAGAGGCCCTGCCGGAGCGGAACCACAAATATATCCCGGCCAATGTGCGAGCCATTGAGGCAGGCGTGGCTCGAATCAATACCGAAAACTCTTGACGCTCCCGGTAGTATCTGCTATAGAGAAACTGTTTGGGGTGTCGCCAAGCGGTAAGGCAACGGACTCTGACTCCGTCATCCCGAGGTTCGAATCCTCGCACCCCAGCCAAGAAATCAAGCACTTACCTCAACCGGGTAGGTGCTTTTTCTTTTTTCAGTACAGTTTCAGTGCAGTTCCAAACAAGTCCCCCTTTTAACCCTCAATAAACAACACCACTAGCCTGGATTCCCATGTTAGTTTTTATTAGTTAACACCACGGAGGTTTTTTATCCAAATATGATGCGCAGGTGTTTGCCGGCAAGCCATGGGATCGGGACATCGGTGTCGGGAAAACCTGCCGCGATTAAATGTGGATTGTGAGCTCGTTTTTGCAATTGAACTGTGATTTCACTTCTGGTGATTGCCACATGCGCAGTAGCATTCACGAGGTCCCGGAAAATATGCTTTGACTTGAACGTCTCGTAACCGTCTCCCACCGCAGCTCCCAGTAGGCGGTAAAGGCTGCTGGCCATTACGGTCAGCATCACATCGCAGTTGACCTTCATGGCAACGGCCGATGATAGTGCGTCCATATGGAAGAA
>Ga0326727_10022647_pt1 | contig 12108 bp, 11 predicted proteins | sample MB2enrmetagenome_FD_207643 | JGI IMG/M metagenome (GOLD analysis project Ga0326727, IMG submission 207643) | Lab enriched peat soil microbial communities from McLean, Ithaca, NY, United States - MB29MY | ecosystem: Environmental > Terrestrial > Soil > Wetlands > Peat | place: USA: New York... | reverse complement strand
GACGACGAGATCGGCGATCTTGGCCGCGACTTCAATCAAATGGTGCAGCAGCTACGGGAGAGCCGCGAGGAGATCGAACGGTTGCACCGTACGCAGATGTCGCGTGCCGAGCACCTTGCAACGCTGGGCGAGATGGCCGCCGGGCTGGCGCATGAGATTCGAAATCCGCTGGCTGGCATCGCCGGCGTAGTGGAAATCATCGGGCGCGATCTGCCGGCAAACTCTGCCGCGGTCGGGGTGCTGGGTGAGGTTCGTCATGAGGTTGTGCACATCAACAAGATCGTCACCGAACTGCTTGAGCTGGCCCGTCCGAAGCCACCGGTCTATCGTCCCGCCAACCTGGTTTCAGTAGCCGAGCACGCCGCGCTTTTTGCCCGTGACCAGGCCGCTGCAAGAAAGGTAATGTTGGAAATCGTCCCCAACAGCGAGATTCCCGAGCTGGAGTTTGACGGGGGCCAGATTCATCAGGTGCTGCTCAACCTGTTGCTCAACGCGGTGCAGGCTTGCAACGAGGGCGGCAGCGTAACGGTCGAGTTCTCCGAAGACGCTCAGAGCGTTTGTACCTCGGTTACCGACACTGGGAAGGGAATTCCGCCGGAGGTGCTGCCGAATATCTTCCGGCCGTTTTTTACCACCAAGGGCAACGGCACCGGGTTGGGGCTATCATTGGCGCGGCGCATCGTGGAGGATCACGGCGGCCGCCTGGAGGCGACGAGCGAGGTTGGCAAGGGCAGTTGTTTTGCATTGGTTCTTCCGAAGGTCAGACCGGAAGAGTAGTCTGGACGGCGGTGGACAACATTTCGTGGGGCGAGCTGAAGCTGGGTCATGGTAAGCTCTATGCCCTTGAGTTAAAGACTAGATGTCGAGCGAAAAGGTGCTGGTTGTCGATGACGAGAGGCTGGTTCGGTGGTCCTTTCGTCAGAAATGCGAAGAGTGGGGATACCAGGTAATAGAGGCTGAAAACGGTGCGGATGCCCTGCGGTTGGCCCGCAACGAATCGCCCGACCTGGTGATGCTCGACGTGCGTCTGCCCGACATGAACGGGCTGCAGGTGCTGCAGCGGCTGAAGCAGGCCGGCGACGCTCGCGCCGTCATCATGATCACCGCCGATCCCCAGCTGGAAGACGTCAAGCAGGCGCTCAAGCAGGGGGCGTACGATTTCATCGGAAAGCCGGTCGATTACGACGAACTTCGGGTGGCGGTAAAGAACGCCCTCGAAGCGACCATGCTGCGCAGCGAAAATGAGACGCTGAAGAAAGAAGTTATGCAGCGCCGCCGGGCCGCCTATCATGATGTTATCGGCGAATCCCAGCGCATGCAGGACCTGATGTCCTTCGTCAACAAGGTCGCCAGCAGCGAAGCCACCACGATTCTGATCCAGGGCGAAAGCGGCACCGGCAAGGACCTCATCTCGCGCGCCATCCACTTTGAGAGCCGCCGCAAAGACAAGCCCCTCATTGTCATCAACTGCTCGGCGATCCCTGAAACGCTGATGGAAGCCGAACTCTTCGGCCACGAGAAAGGCGCCTTCACCGACGCCAAGGCGATGAAAAAGGGACTCTTCGAGCAGGCCGACGGAGGCACGCTCTTCCTCGATGAGATCGGCGAACTCAGCGGTCTGCTGCAGGCCAAGTTGCTGCGCGTGCTGGAAGAGCAGGTGATCCGGCGCGTGGGAGGAGTGAAGGACCAGGAGGTGGATGTTCGCGTCATCGCTGCCAGCAACCGCGACCTGGAGCGTGCCGTGCGCGAAGGCCAGTTCCGTCAGGATCTCTACTACCGGCTGGCGATTATCTCCATCTTCCTGCCGCCTCTGCGCGAGCGCCGCGAAGACATCCTGCCGCTGGTGCATTTCTTTATCGAGCGTTACAACAAGCGCTTCCGCAAGAATGTGCGTGGCATTACGCAGGAGACTCGCAATCTGCTGGTCCACTATGAATGGCCGGGAAATGTGCGCGAGTTGAAGAACGCAATCGAGCGCGCCATGATCCTGGAAGAAGAAGACATGCTGCACCCTCTGTATCTGCCGTTCTCGGTCGGCTCGCCGCTCAGCGGACTCACTGCCTTCGAGGTTTCATCCGGCGGAAACGTAGCCGCCGGCGTGCCTGTACCGGAGCCTCAGGTGGTTAACGGCAAGCAGCTTCCGCGGCTCTCCATCCCCGAAGGCGGCACCAGCCTGGAGGAGATCGAGCGCAGCTTTGTGGAGATGGCCATGCAGCAGGCGAACCGCAACCAGACTCAGGCGGCGAAGCTGCTCGACATCAGTCGCGACGCCCTCCGCTACAAGCTGAAGAAGTTCGGCCTGATGCATTCGGAGGAAGAAGAGATCGGAAATCCTCCGCAACTAAGGTAATTTTTGGGCTGTAGCCATGGGGTTAGGCGGGCGCCGCCGTGTGGAATCGCCCCCATGATCTGGGTTAATTGGCCCACGGAATTTTCCGAGAGCCTGGGGGCTGCTTGCGAACCTGCGATCCACGTTATTAATAATGAACTACTTGCGCAGGGCGAGTGCGTCGTAGGGTTTGGCCCTCAAGATGCCTTCGTCTCTTAGGAGGGGAGAGCTGTCGTGGAACCGACCGTTGTGGTCATCGGCATCAGTTTGCGCAGTGCGAGGCTTGCTGTCCGTGAGCGTTTTCTGTTGGATGCCGGACAGCGAGTGGCGGCACTGGCCGCGCTGGTTCGCGCCGATGCCATCGATGAGGTCATCGTTCTCTCCAACTGCAACCGCACAGAGTTCATCGTCTGGACGCAAAACGCCGCCGAGGCTGCCAATTCGGTTCTGCGCTTTCTTACCCGCTCAAACAACCTGAAGCTCTCGGAGTGGTCGAACTTCTACCGGCTGGTGGGCGATGCCGCCGTTGCCCATGTGATGCGCGTTGCCTGCGGAGCCGACGCCGCCATCTTCGGCGAGTCCGAGGCCACAAACTCCGTGCTTGCGGCCTGGCAGCAAGCCCAGAGAGCCAGCACTACCGGGCGCTTTCTTGACGCCCTGATGGCCAAAGCATTCAGCGTTGCGAGCAGGCTGCGCCACGATCTGGGCGCCGCCGCCAACATGGCCACCGTCGCCGAGGCCTCGGTGATCGTCTGCCGTGAGGCGCTCGGAGAATTGAGCCGGCGCCGCGCGGTTGTTCTGGGCGCTGGCCAGATGGCGCTGGCAGCCGTTCGTGAATTGCAGAAGGCCGACGCTGGAGAGATCACAATCGTCAACCGCAGCTGGGAGCACGCCCAGCAACTGGCCCGGCAGTGCAAGGTGAAGGCTGCCCACGCCGAAAGCCTCTGGGAGCAGGTTCTGCGCGCGGACGTGGTGATCTCGGCCGCAGCGCAGCGGGTGCTGCTCACGCACGAAGAGCTGAGCCTGGTTCTGCCGGAGCGTAAGAGCGGAAAGCTCCTCATCATCGACGTTGCGGTGCCGCATACGGTCGATCCGGAAGTCCGCAGCCTTCCCAATGTTTTGGCTTACGATCTCGACGGTCTCTGCGAAGCCATCGACCAGCTGGGCACACGTCGCGATGTGCTGGGTACCGCCGAGCGTACCATCGCGGCCGAGGCCGTTGGCTTCCGCGGACAGCTGCTCTCGGAATCCATCGTGCCCACCATCTCGGCGATGCGCGAGATGCTGGAGACACTCTGCCAGCAGGAGCTCGACCAGCTTCGCGAGCAGTTCGGTCCCTTCACCGACGATCAGGAGATCGCTCTGCAGGCGCTCTCCACGCATATCACCCAGCGGATTGCCGCAACCCTCTCGCGCCAGCTGAAGGAGATACCGGGCCGTCCCGAGGTGGCCAGCGCGATCCGTCAGCTCTTCCAACTGCAGGCGCCGCAGCCCAAGGCTGAAGTCAAAGTCGGCGACTGACCTCCCCGATCGTTCCTCCCATTTGTTTCCCTGGTTGGAAATGAAAACACGTGTCTCCCGCCGCGGGAATTTTGAGCGGTGCGGCAGGCATTCCTGCTCCCGATCCACCCATTCCCGTCCGATATAAGCGAAAGATTCCGCTCGAAATCGATGGGTTCCCGGAGGATCGGATGAAACGCAGTGTCATTCTCTTGGCGTTCGCAGGGTTATTGACCGCGGCCCTTCATGCGCAGAACCGGTCATTCTTCCGGGGCACAGTGGTGCGAATGCAGATGGCGTCGTGCGCCAGCAAGAACTTCATGGCGATGATGTCAGGCGCTGCCGTCCCGGTCAGCAGTTGCCCGGAATATACGATCGTCAGCGACAAGGTTGTGTACATCGTAGTTGCCCGCCGTGCCGAAGAATTCATGCCCCTGGCGGAAGATCTCGACTTCATCATTCGCAGCAATGAACTGATTCTATTCTCGGAAGACGAAAAGAGGCGCTCGCGCTTTGTGATCCAGCAGATGGTGCTGCGTTCGGAGTGGGAACGTGATCGCGTCCATCGCGAGGCCGCAACCCGGGTGATGGAGCGCAGCGCAGGTTACAGGCGCGATGACTACGCCAATCCCGTCGAAGCTGCGGCGCGATAATTGCGCGCTCAGCGAGGGACCGCGATGCGGCTGGTCACGACTGCACAAATTACTTTGCTGTCCATTGCGCTTGGCGCACAGGCGTTCGCCGGTGCGGCCTCGGAGAAAGGTACCGACTCGGAGGCAGCCGCAGGTTACGATGTGTTCCGCGCTGGAACCGACGAGGTACGCCTGGCATTCTCCGTCACCGACCGCCACGGAGCCCCGGTGAAGTCTCTCGGCCCCACGGATGTTGCCGTCGCCGATGATGGCTGGATCATCCGCCACTTCCGCAGCTTCCGCAGCGCCGGTGAGAGCCCTGTCGATCTGGTCATCCTGCTCGACACCAGCGACTCGGTCGCCTCTGAGCTTCAGCAGAAGATCGCTGACATCAGGAAGCTGCTCAGGAATCCCGCCCTCGGCGCGCGCGATCGAATCTCGATACTCTCCTTCGGGGCAGGGAAGCCGCGGCTGCTCTGCGAGCGCGACTGCAACGAAGCGAGCGCGCAAGCTCGGCTGGAAGCGCTGCGCGCCGGCGGCGAAACTCCGCTGTATGACGCCATGATGCTGGCCGCCGAGACACTCGGTCAGAATCGCGATTCCGAAGCCCGCTCCGCAATGCTTCTCTTCTCCGACGGAGAAGATACGATCAGCATGCACTCGCTTCCCGAGGCGTTGGAAGCCGCGCAGAATCTGCAGGCCGCAATCTACTGCATCAACACACGTCCGATGAAGCGCACCACCCGGCGCGGCGACGCTACGCTCGGCTACCTCGCGGCCGCGACCGGGGGGCTCAGCTATGCTCCCGGAGTCAGCATGGATGAGGCGCTGCGAGCGGTTCTCGAAGACCTGCACAGCGGATACGTGCTCACCTATGAACTGCCCGAGCGCAAAGCTGGACGCCACTCTGTCCGCCTCCTGCCCACCAGCAACCGGCAGTTGAGTTTCCGCTCGCGGCAGGCCTACGACGACAGCTCGGAGCAATAACGCCAGCTTCAGCTACTCCTCGCGTACGCACACGCGCACGTGATATCCATCCTGCCGGTTCTCAAGACGCACCTTCCATCCGGCATCGGCGGGAGGCGGCGTGCTGCCATTCAGTGCCGCAATGACCCGCAGCTGCGGATGATCGGCTGGACTCTCCGCGAGCAGCACATTGTTCGTAATCCAAGCCGCGCGCGCCGTGCGCGAAGCCTTCATCACCAGCTCGCGGCGAAGCCGCAACAGGCTGCGGTACCACTCCAGCATCTCCAGATTTGCCGGCAGCTGCAGCCACTGCAGCCGGGAGCGATGGAAGGTCTCAGGATCCTGCGGATCGGGGATGTGGTTCCAGCCGAAGTTCGAGAACTCGCGCAGCCGTCCCTCGCTGACCGCTTTCTGAATCACGGGATCGCCAAAGCTGGTGAAGAACTGGAAGGGCGCAGTCTCGCCGTATTCTTCTCCCATGAACAGCAGCGGCGTATGCGGAGAGAGCAGCAGCAGCGCCGCTGCCAGCTTGTGCGCGCCCATCGGCGCCAGCGTGTTGAGGCGCTCGCCGTAGGCGCGGTTGCCCACCTGGTCGTGGTTCTGGATGCAGATCACCTGCGTTGGCAGCGGAACACCTGCGGCCGCGGCTCCGCGCGGCTTTCCAAGCCAGAACTGGAAGGGCTCGCCCTGGTAGGCATAGGCTTCCGAGAGCACGTGCGGCACCTGCGCCGGCGAGGCGAAGTCGCGATAGTATCCGTTGCTCTCGCCGGTGAGCAGCACGTGAATGGCGTGGTGGAAATCGTCGCTCCACATGGCATCGGCGCCGTAGCCTTCCGGCGGAGCAAGCACGTAGCGGGGCAGGTTCTCATCGGTCTCGGCGATGATCTGGATGCTGCGCTGCTCGGCGCGCGCAAGCTCGTGAGCGCGCGCGGCAACCTCGGCGACGATGTGCTGCGGCGAGTCGTCGCGAATCGTCTGCACCGCATCCAGGCGCAGGCCATCGAGGCGGTAATCGCGCAGCCAGTAGATCGCATTCTCGGTGATGAAGCGGCGAACGTGCTCGCTGCCCTCGTCGTCGAAGTTGATCGCATCTCCCCAGAGATTCTTGTGATGCGGGGTGAAGTACGGACCGAACTGAGAAAGATAATTGCCTTCGTTGCCGAGATGGTTGTAAACCACGTCAAGAAAAACGGCGAGGCCGCGCTGGTGGGCGGCGTCGACGAAGCGGCACAGGGCCCCCGGCCCCCCGTAATTCGACTGGATGGCGTAGAGGCCGACTCCGTCGTATCCCCAGTTGCGCTCACCCGGGACCGCATTCAGCGGCATCAGTTCGATGGCGGTGATGCCGAGCTCGCACAGGTAGTCGAGTCGGTGGATGGCCGAATCCAGTGTCCCCTCCGGGGTAAAGCAGCCGACGTGGAGCTCGTAGATGACCAGCTCGTTGAGCGGGAGACCGCGCCAGCCGGCAGCCCGCCAGGCATAGGCGGGATCGACGATCCCGGTAGCTCCGTGGACGCCTTCTGGCAGCAGGCGGGAGACAGGGTCGGGGAGGGCCATGTCCCCGACGAGGTACTGGTAGCTGTCTCCGGCCTTGGCTGGCAGCGCCGCTCCCCAGTATCCGTCGCCGAGCGGCTGCATGGCGTACTCCTCGGGCGGATGGCCTCGGCGAAGCAGCCGGAGCGAGAGGTGAGCGAGCCGTGGAGCCCAGAGGCAGAAATCTGCCACCGGGCCGCGAAGCGTGGCCCCGAGAGCACGGGATTGGACGGAGGGGTTCGCGATTGGCATGGAGTCCCCATCATAGGACGGCGCCGAGGGTGTGGTGGTTGGTTTCACTCGGAATCCGGAGGCCATGTGAGTAGAATGTGGAACATGCTGATTCTTGCTTCCCAGTCGCCGCGCCGTTCCGAGCTGCTTCGCAACGCGGGAGTCGATTTCGAGGTTCAGGCTGTCGATGTCGATGAGAGCCTGCGTCCGGATGAGACACCACATGAGTATGTGCGGCGCTTGGCATTGGACAAGGCGGTGGCCGCGCTCAAGACGGCGCCGGCAGGGGCGGTGGTGCTGGGAGCCGATACCACCGTGCTGGTGGATGGCCAGGGGCTCGGCAAGCCGGTGGACAAGGACGATGCGCGGCGGATGCTGCGGCTACTGAGCGGCCGGACTCACGAGGTGATTACCGGCGTCTGCGTGGCGCGGCTCGACGGTGAGACGATTGTTGCGCAGCTGGAGTCGGAGACCACCGAGGTTGACTTCATCCTGATGAACGATGCCGAGATCGAGGCCTATATCGCCACCGGCGAGCCGATGGACAAGGCGGGAGCATATGCGATCCAGGGAAGGGCGTCGCGTTGGATTCCGCGTGTTCGCGGCTGTTATTTCAACGTGGTTGGACTGCCGGTAGCGCGTACCTGCGCCATGCTTGCGCGGGCACAGTTAAGCGCCTCCAACCGCGAGGCGCTTAATCGGCGTTAGCCTGCTCGTAGTGGCCTGAAGGGTCGCAGTTATTTCTTCTCGGCAGTCTCGTTCGGGGTTGACTCGCCATCTTTAACGGCGCTCTTGAAGTTCCTGATGCCTTCGCCAAGGCCCTTGCCGAGCTCAGAGATCTTGGAGGGGCCAAAGACGATCAGCGCGATCACGAGGATGACGAGCAGTTCCGGGATACCAATTTTTCCACCGAACATTGCATTTTCTCCAATTCGCTCAGACTGTTGTTCGGGGCAGCAGAACAATGCCCTTCCTCCCGCAGGCTGTGCATTCCAGTACAAGTTTAGGGTAGGTTCGGCGGCGCGTCAAAGGTGGAAAGCCCTATTCCTATCGCTGCTTACTATTAACTCTAAGAGCCGAGGCTTCGCAGGTTTCGGAAGTGACCAAGGTTTCAGAGGTTGAAAGGTCATTCCGAGACTCGCAGGTACGTTCCTTGGCTACACCCTCCCCCTGTATTTCTCTGCACGCGATAGAAAACACAGGCCTTACATATCTTTGCGGACAAGGACTTGCGTGGAATTCTCCGGAAAAGCGACTTGACAGCCGCAGGGGAGCTGATTCTGGGGATGGCGCTCAGCATGGTTGGCTGACTGATGGTAATTTAGATTCATGAAAGGGCGACCTGACGATCTAGATGTGACACTGCCGGTGATGTTGGGAATCCGCATTCTGGACGAGGAACATGCGGAGCTGATCCGCCGGATCAAGCGTTTCGAAGAGCTGGAACAGCAGCCGTCGCCCGAGGAGGCTGCCGCGGAGCTTCGCGCGGTTTTCGAATTCGCGCAACGTCATTTTGCCGAGGAGGAGACGGCGATGGCGCTTGCCGAATACGACGAGCTTGAGACTCACCGCAAGGAGCACCAGGAGCTGCTTCGGCAGCTTGAGCGCGTGTTTGGATGTTACGAGTCCGGCGATCGTAGCGCACTCTACGATGTTGCGGCGACGCTCTACGCCTGGTTAAACGAGCACTTGGCGAAGAGCGACGTGCGTTACGTAGAGAGTTTGTGCAGCAATCCGAAGACAGCCGCTATGTTCGGCATACGTTAACGCCGCGCAGACAGATCGTTTCTGATGCTGGTTCACGGCGATCCCACATGCGCCCAAAGAATGGGCGTATGTGAGCCACCAATCAGGCTCTCATCCGAAGCTCTGATACTCCTTCCAGAACTGCGGCCATCCTGGTCATCCCACATTTGCCCACGGCGAGCAGATATGGGACACCGCCGGCTTCATAAGCTTCTACACTGGCTGATATACTTGAATTTTCACACAGGAACCGGTTGCATGAGTGAATTTCACAGTCCCGACACCACACTTACGCCTGAAATACTGGACAATCTGCCACTGGATTGCGTCACCATCCAGAAGATTCTGCCGCATCGCTATCCCTTTCTGCTGATCGACCGCGTGATTGAGCTGGAACGGCGCAAGCGGATCGTCGCCATCAAGAACGTGACCGCGAATGAAGAGTTTTTCCGCGGGCATTTTCCGGGCAATCCGATTATGCCCGGCGTGCTGATGGTGGAGGCGATTGCGCAGACCGGCGCCACGCTGCTGATGACTGAGATTCCGAATCGGGCGGAGATGCTGACCGTCTTTACCGGAATCGAGCGGGCAAAGTTCCGCCGCCAGGTGATTCCGGGCGACCAGCTGCGGATCGAGGTGAACGTTATCGTCTGGCGGACGCTGGCGGTGAAGATGCAAGGCAGAGTGCTGGTGGACGACAAGCTGGTGTGCGAGGGCGTGGTGACCTGCCAGTTGGTGGATCGGCGGCGTGGTGAAGCAGCCGACGAAGAGCCGGCGGCGGAGTAGTATGCCAATCCATCCGAGCGCTGTTGTCGACACAAGCGTGCACGTGCCTGAGTCATGCACCATCGGTCCGTTCTGCATGGTGGGCGAAGGAGTGGAGTTGGGCGAGCACTGCGAGCTGATCTCGCACGTTTCGCTGACCGGGCCAACGAAGCTGGGCGACCACAACCGCATCTTCCCGTTCGCGGTGGTGGGCATGGGACCGCAGGATCTTTCCTACAAGGGCGAGCCGACGCGGCTGGAGATCGGCAGCCACAACCAGATTCGCGAGTATGTGACCATCCATCGTGGGACGGTAAAGGGCGGAGGGCTGACGAAGATCGGCTCGCACTGTTTGATCATGGCCTATGCGCACATCGCGCACGATTGCGCGATCGGCGATCACGTCATCATGGCGAACGCGGCGACGCTGGCCGGCCACGTGGCGGTGGAAGACTGGGCGGTGGTGGGCGCGCTCTGCCCGGTGCATCAGTTTGTGACCGTCGGGACACATAGCTACGTTGGTGGCGGAACCACGATCACGCAGGATGTGCTGCCGTTTTCGAAGACCTGTGCGGTGCGGGATGTGCACGCCTACGGGTCGAACTCGATTGGGCTGGAGAGGCGCGGATTCAGCAAAGAGCGAGTGCGGCAGATTCACAAGGCATTCCGCATCCTGCTGGCGGCAAAGCTGAATACCTCGCAGGCGCTGGAGCGGATCGAGCGCGAAGTTGAGATGACCGAAGACGTGACCCTGCTGGTGGAGTTTATACGGAAGAGCGAGCGGGGAGTGATTAAGTAGCAGGTTTCGGAGGTTTCGGAAGTTTCGGAGGTTAAAGGCAACAGTAAGGCAGGAGCGGCTTGATTAGAAATCTTGGTTCGAACGCCGGGGCAGCGACTCCGGCGCCTTTGTCTGCGAGAGTGTTTGGGCCTTTCGGTTTTCAACCTTCTAAACCTCCGACACCTCCGAAACTTCCGACACCTCCATCCTCAAACCTTCGACATCTTGCAACCTTTTCCGTTGCCGATAGACTACTAGCGAGGAGTGCCTGATGAGCGAGCGAATGGGACTGATTGCGGGCAATGGGAAGTTTCCATTCCTGGTGCTGGATGCGGCGCGGTCGAAGGGCTATGAGGTGGTGGTGGCCGCCATCAGGGAGGAGACCGATCCGGCAATTGAACAGCGCGGAGCGGCGGCGGTGCACTGGCTCTCGCTGGGCGAGCTGAGTCGTCTGATCGAGACCTTCAAGACCGCCGGCGTCAGCCAGGCGATCATGGCCGGACAGGTGAAGCACAAGCAGATCTTCAGCTCCATCAAGCCGGATTGGCGGCTGGCCAAGCTGCTGCTGAGTTTGACCACACGCAACACGGATTCGCTGATCGGCGGAGTGGCCAAGGTGCTGGCCGATGAGGGCATCCATCTGCAAAGCTCGACCTGGCTGCTGGAGCCGATGCTGGCGCAGGCGGGAGTGCTGACGCGGCGCGTGCCGGACGATCAGGAGCAGACCAACATCACCTACGGGCGGGCGGTGGCGCATCACGTGGCGCGATTCGATATCGGGCAGACGGTGGTGATCGCCCACGCGGCCTGCGTGGCCATCGAGGCGATGGAAGGAACCGACGAGGCGATTCTGCGCGCCGGACGGCTGATGCAGACCCTGGAAGGCGAGGCCAGCACGCTGAGCCGCGAACTGACCGTGGTCAAAGTAGCCAAGCCGAATCAGGATATGAGATTCGATGTCCCGGTAGTGGGCATGCATACCATCGAGACCATGCGCACGGCAGGCGCAAGCTGCCTGGCCTTGGACGCCCATCGCTGCCTGATGCTCGACCGCGAGCGCGTAATTGCGATGGCGGATGAGGCGGGAATCGCGATTGTGGCCGAAGAAGCGAAGGTGGGGAGCCATCACGGGTAGGAAAGGCGCCACCTGCCATCCCCTACTCGCCACCACAGTCGAACATATGAAGAAAGTGCAGCGTAACTCCTGTATTTCAGAATATATAGGGGTGAGGGGTCACGATATCATCGTATTCGCATCTCTCATCAAATCAGGCAGATACAAAGTCCCTAGATTTCTATATACCAGATAGTCGATCCATCGTGGCAACGCCCACCCGAATCCCCAAACAACAACCTCCAAACGACGCTCCTTCTCAGGTGCGAAAATACCCAACATGAACAGCACACATACATTGACTGACGTCCGCGCCAAGCTCGCGCGCCGCGAGATATCTGCCGTCGAAGCCACTCGCGACTGTCTGCAGAAGATCGCCTCTGAGAACGATGAGCTGCGCACATTCATATGCGTTCGTGAGCGCGAGGCTTTAGCCGAGGCAGAAGTGATCGATGCGGATGGAAATCGGCGCGGCGCTCTGTCTGGCATTCCGATCGCAGTGAAAGACCTCATC